>Ga0214917_10008119_pt1 | contig 10410 bp, 6 predicted proteins | sample LL_1208_BB_MetaG_FD_177983 | JGI IMG/M metagenome (GOLD analysis project Ga0214917, IMG submission 177983) | Freshwater microbial communities from Lake Lanier, Atlanta, Georgia, United States - LL_1208_BB | ecosystem: Environmental > Aquatic > Freshwater > Lake | place: USA: Georgia | collected...
GCGGGCGTGATAACAGGGCATGGGCGCCTCCTGCTTGTAGGAGGGGTCGTGCTCCTCATCCAGCACGATCAGCCCGAGGCGGCCGAGGGGCAGGAACACGGCGGAGCGGGTGCCCACCGCCAGCAGCGGCATGCCGGCCGCACCGGCGTCGAGGCAGGTGCGCCAGGCGGACGTCCGCTCCCCCTGGCCCATGCCGCTGTGGTACTCCACCACCGCGGCCCCGAAGCGCGTCCGGCAGCGATCCAGCAGCTGGGGGATCAAGCCGATCTCCGGAGTGAGCAGCAGGACGCTGCGCCCCTGCTCCAGCTCCCGGCCCGCCGCCTGCAGGTACACCTCCGTCTTGCCGGCTCCGGTGACGCCCCAGAGCAGCAGGGCGCTGCCGGGAGCGGCGGCGGCGATCGCCTCAATCGCCTGCCGCTGGGCCGCCGTGGCGGACCGGGGGGATTCCAGGGGGGGCGCGCCGGGGAAGGCGGCGGGCCGAGCCTTGCCAGGGGAAGGAAAGGACACCACTGCCCTGCGACGGATCAGACCGCGCTGCTCGAGACCGGCGACGATGGCGCGTCCGAAGCCGTCCGCCCCCACCAGATCGCGGAGTGGGCGCTGCCCACCACAGGCCTTGAGATGGTCGAGCAGGGCCTGCTGGCGGGTGGTGAGGCGGCGGCGCTCGGCCGCCGGAGGCGGCGGGCCAACCACCTCGCCCTCAGGACCGGCCGCAGCCATCGCCTCCCCCGAGATCGCCGTCACCCTGCTCACCGTCACCGCGGTCGTCGGCACCGCGGTCGTCGTCATCGAGCGGATTCCGCCGCTCTCCGCCGCCGCGAGTGCATCGCCCACGCCTGGAGCAGCCGGTGGTTCGCCTGCCCCGGAGCCCGCCTCTGGAGCGGAGAAGGCTGCTGCATCCACGAGCTCCACCTGCCACAGCGGCCTCGGCGCGCGACCGGAGCGGGGCCGCTGCCCCAGCCAGCCAGCCGGCAGAGCGCTGCGCAGGGTGCGAAAGGGACTGGTGTGGCAAGCCTCCGCCACCTGCTGAATCAGCTCCCGCCAGGCTGGATCCACGGCCGCCCGCTGCACCAGACGCTCCACCGGCAGGATGCAGGAACCATCCAGCCCCGGAGCCAGACGGGCGCTCACGGCCTGCACCAGACCCACATGGCGGCGCCCACGCAGACGCACCTCAACCAGGTCTCCCACCCCGATGACGGTGGGGCCCGGGTTGGCGTAGGTGAAGGTCATGCCCTCACGGCCGGCCTCGAGCCAGACGTCCAGCCAGGTGGGGTCCGGGGAGCGGGGGGAGGGACAAGCGTGGAAGGGGTCGATCAGTCTTGCGAACGCCTCGACGCATTCCTAGAATGTCGTAGTTGGGTCCGCCCCAGTGGCGACCGTCGGAACCGGACAGAGTTCCGTCCAGAGGGAAGATCATCAGTGTGCATCTGGGAGCTTCACTCTCCCGATCCCTGGATCTGCGACCACCCCTGACAGCACTGTCTTCGGTTCCTGTACCCGCGTTCCGTGTTCCCGCTGCCGCAGCAGGGGATCACCACCAGCTCCGTCCTTGCCCGTCCTCGTCAAAGCATGCCGCCTCCGGACCGCAACAGCGGACCGCCGGCTTTCGCCTGCCCTGCCGAGCGCCTGGCCCACCCTTCTCTCCTGCCGGAGCTAACCACCACCGGCCCCTGAGCCCGCGCCGGTGTCGTTCCGCCCTCCGGATCCACCGCCTCGTTTCCTCTCCCGCCACGCCCTGACCCTCCGTCCGTCTGCCATGAGCTCCGTCGCCGCCAAGGCCGCCAAGACCGTCATCCCCGCAAGCACCGCCGGCAAGACCGTGCCCGGCGCCCGTTCCGGCGCTCCGGAGATCGTGCTGACCGTCACGGCCGATGGCGCGATCGTGACCCCGAAGGCCCGCAAGTCCCCGGCCCGCAGCACCAGCAAGACCGAAGAGGCGGCGGCCGGGACCGGCACCGCCAAGGCCAAAGCCGCACCCAGGGCGAAGACAGCCAAGGCCGCCAGCGCGGCCAAGAGCGAAGGCGAAAAGGCTGCCGCCTCCAAGCCGCGCACCACCAAGGCCAGCAAGGCCAAGGCCGCCAAGCCCGAGGCGGCACCCCAGGATCTTGAGGCGATGGGCGATGCCCTGCTCGAGGCCACCGATGGTGATGCCACCGCCGACCTTGACGGCGAGAAGGGCTCCGCCCGCGACGCCAAGGGCAACAAGGCTCTGGCCAGCATCAAGGTGGGCCCCAAGGGGGTCTACACAGAAGACTCGATCCGGGTGTACCTGCAGGAGATCGGCCGCATCCGGCTGCTGCGCCCGGACGAGGAGATCGAACTGGCCCGCAAGATCGCCGATCTGCTTGAACTCGAGGAGAAGGCGGCTGCCTTCGAGGCCGACAAAGGCCATTACCCCGACACCAAGGAGTGGGCCGCCCTGTTCGAGATGCCGGTGATCAAGTTCCGGCGGCGCCTGATGCTCGGACGACGGGCCAAGGAAAAGATGGTGCAGTCGAACCTGCGCCTGGTGGTCTCGATCGCCAAGAAATACATGAATCGCGGCCTCTCCTTCCAGGATCTGATTCAGGAAGGCAGCCTCGGCCTGATCCGCGCGGCTGAGAAGTTCGATCACGAGAAGGGCTACAAGTTCTCCACCTACGCCACCTGGTGGATCCGCCAGGCAATCACCCGCGCCATTGCCGATCAGAGCCGCACCATCCGCCTGCCGGTTCACCTCTACGAGACCATCTCGCGCATCAAGAAGACCACCAAGACCCTTTCACAGGAGTTCGGTCGCAAGCCCACTGAGGAGGAGATCGCGGAATCGATGGAAATGACCATCGAGAAACTGCGTTTCATCGCCAAGAGCGCCCAGCTGCCCATCTCCCTGGAAACCCCGATCGGCAAGGAGGAGGATTCACGTCTGGGCGACTTCATCGAAGCCGACATCGAGAACCCTGAGCAGGACGTCGCCAAGAACCTGCTCCGCGAGGATCTCGAAGGCGTGCTGGCCACCCTCAGGCCGCGCGAACGCGACGTGCTGCGGCTGCGCTACGGCCTCGACGACGGCCGCATGAAGACCTTGGAGGAAATCGGTCAGATCTTCGATGTCACCCGCGAGCGCATCCGGCAGATTGAGGCCAAGGCGCTGCGCAAGCTGCGTCACCCCAACCGCAACGGCGTGCTCAAGGAGTACATCAAGTAAGGTCACTCGCTGCGGCGCAGTCCCTGCAAGTGACCTCCTCCGCTCCAGGGCCTCTCCTGCGCCTGTCGGTGGTGCTTCCCACCTACAACGAGTGCGACAACGTCGCGCCGATCGTGGCGGAGTTGCTCCCCCTGCAACAGCGCTTCGACCTCGAGATCCTGTTCGTCGATGACGATTCAGCTGACGGCACCGCCGAGGTGGTCCGCCAGCTGGCCCATCGCCACCCGCCCGTTCGCCTGATCCGGCGGGTGGGCAGGGCCGGCCTCTCCAGCGCCATCAAGGAGGGCATTCTCGATGCCACCGGCGATCTGGTGGTGGTGATGGATTGCGACGGCCAGCATGAGCCCGCCACGATCACGGCCGCCGTGGAGGCGTTGCAGCAGAGCGACGCCGATCTGGTCGTCGGCAGCCGCTTCCATCCCCAGGCTCGCATCCACGGCCTCAGCGACCGGCGCGAGCGCAACTCCACCTGGGCGAACGCCGTGGCCCGCTTCAGCCTGCCCGCCTACAGCCGGCTGACGGACTTCATGAGCGGCTTCTTCGTGCTCAGGCCCGAGGCCGTGCTGCCGCTGGTGCGTTGTATCGACGTCAACGGCTTCAAGTTCCTCTACGAACTGCTCTCTCTCAGCGGCGGCAGGCTGAAGGTGGAGGAGGTGCCACTGCGCTTCCAGCCCCGCATCGCCGGCGACTCGAAGCTGGATCTGGCGATCGTCTGGGATCTGGGGGTTTCGATCCTGCACACCCTGCTCTGGCGCAGCGTGCCGAGGCGTGCGATCAGCTTCGCCCTGGTGGGCGGCATCGGCGTGCTGGTGCAGCTGGGCGTCAACCGGCTTCTGATGGGCGTGGGATTCCGCTTTGAACAGGCCCTGCCACCCGCGGTGGTGGTGGCCGCCACCTCCAACTACCTGATCAACAACGCGCTCACCTTCCGCTTCCAGCGCCAGAAGGGAGCCGCCCTGGTGCGCGGCCTGCTCAAGTTTCTGGTGGTGGCCTCCCTGCCGGTGCTGGCCAACGTGGGTGTGGCCTCCGCCTTCTACCAGCTGGTCGACCGCGACACCTTCTGGGCGCAGCTGGCCGGGATCGTCGTGGTGTTCGTCTGGAACTACGCGGCCTCCTCGCGCTTCGTCTGGAACAGCCCCTGACCCCTGCCCCGGAGCGACGTTCACCCTCACCGCGGCGCACCGCGGGCAAGGATGCAGCGATCACCGGCCGGGAGCCGGCGGCTCTGCAGAAGCGTGCGGGATCGCCTCCATGACCCCTTCGGCGGCCCCCTCCACTCAAGAAGCGAGCCTCACGAGGGGGTGACGCGCAGATCCCGATGGTCGTCAGCGCCCGTACCGCGCCGCCCTGGGTCACCCCGTGCCCGCGTGCCCTGCTTGCAGCCTGCCGCCGGATGGACACCCTCTGGCATGGGCCGTGCAGGACGCGGCTGGCGGCCTAGGTTTCCCTACTACCCCGCAATCGGCCGTTCATGCAGAGCGCCCCCCTGGAGGCCCGTCGTCCCTCCAGCCTCCGGGCCCTCGCCCTGCCCTCGATCGCCATCCTGCTGCTGCTCTGCTGGCTCGCCTTCTTCAACGGCCTGGGAGCCCTGGGTCTGACTGACAAGACCGAAGCCCTGTTCGTGGAGGTGGCCCGCGAGATGCTGGCCCGCCACGACTGGGTCACCCCCTGGTGGAACGGTGAGCGCTTCTTCGACTATCCCGTGGGGGGGTACTGGATGGTGGTCACCTCCTTCCGGGTGTTCGGCATCAGCGAGTGGGCGGCGCGACTGCCCTCAGCCCTCGCCGCCAGCGCCGTGGTGCTCGCCGGCTTCGGCCTCACCTTGGCCTGGGCCTCGCCGCAGGAAGCGGTGCGGCAACGCTGGGGGCGGAGCCTGCTGGCCGCCGGCGTGCTGGCCACCAGCCCGGGCTGGATCGGCTGGGGCCGGGTGGCCACCACCGACATGGTCCTCTCGAGCACCATCACCCTCGCTCTGTTCTCCTTCCTGCTGGCCCATCGCCGACGGGAGCAGCCGCTGACGGCCAATCTCGGCCGAATCGGCTTCGCCCTGTTCAGCGCCATCGCGGTGCTGGTCAAGGGACCGGTGGGGCTCCTGCTCCCCGGCCTGGTGGTCGTCGTCTTCCTCACTCTCACCGGCCAGTGGCGGCCCTGGTTGAAACCCGGAGCCCTGCTGGCGATGGCGCTGCTGTTCGCCGGCGTCTGCCTGCCCTGGTACGCGGCCGCCACCCAGGCCAACGGCAGCGCCTTCCTCGATGCCTTCCTGGGCTTCAGCAACGTGCAGCGCTTCACCAACGTGCTGTATCGCCACCCCGGCCCCCCCTGGTTCTACCTGCCCTGGGTGCTGCTGCTGCTGCTGCCCTGGTCGCTGTTCCTGGCTCCGGCGATGGCGGCCCTGCGCTTCTGGCGCTGGAGTCAGTGGCGACGGGCTGCATCCGATCCAGCCCTGGAGCTGCCTCTGTTCCTGCTGCTCTGGCTGGTGGTGATCGTCGGCTTCTTTTCCGCCGCAGCCACCAAGCTGCCCGGCTACATCCTGCCTGCCATGCCCGCCGGCAGCCTGCTGGTGGCCCTGTGGTGGCGCCCACTGCCGCCGGTGGCGCCGCCTGGGCCACGGGCGCTGGGCCTGTGGGGCGGGCTCGACGGCCTGCTGCTGGCCGTCCTGGCCGTCGCGGCGGTGATCGCCCCGCGCTGGGCGGCCACCGATCCGGCCCATCCTGGCTTCGCCCTGGCCCTGTCGGACTCGGGTCTGCCGCTGCGGCTGGGAGCTCTGCTGGCAGCGAGCGCCATCGCCACGCTCCTGCTCCTGCGCCGCGGCCCGCTGCGCCCATGGCTGTGGATCCCTAACCTGGCCGGCTTCCTGGCGATCCTGGCCCTGGTGATCGCCCCCATGGCCCCCCTGCTCGACCGCGAGCGCCAGCTGCCGATCCGCACCCTGGCCCGCAGCGCCAGGGAGGCCGCCCGAGCGGATGAACCCCTGTGGGTGATCGGCACGAAGCGCTACAGCGTGCTGTTCTACGGGGGTGAGACGGCGGCGTTCCTCTCCGGACGGGAGAGCCTGGAGGATCGCCTCCGGGACGACCCGCAGGATCTCGGCCTGACGGACGCCAGCCGCTCGGTGCGCCTGATCGGCGATCGCCGCGACCTGCAGGAGCTGCGCCTGCCCGCCGCTCGCATCGAGAGGTTGGAACGGTCCGGTGAGCAGGAGCTGTGGCGAGTGCGGCGCGAGGATCTCCCTTCATGAAGCTTCCCCTGCCCGCCCTGCGTCGCAGCGACGCCCTGGTGATCACCCTCTGCCTGGCGGTGCTGCTGGGTCTCAACCGGCTGATCGACCCCCAGCGTCCGCCGCGCTTCGATGAGGCGATCCTGTCCTGGCTCTCCGATCACCTGCGCGGCCCGGTAGGCGACACACTGCTGCAGGTGTATCGCCTCAGCGGCGTGCACTTCACCGCCTTTCTGGTGCTGGCGGCGCTGATCTACGTGGTGCTCAAGCGCTGGTGGCGCGATCTGCGTCTGCTGGTGATGGCCACCGCGGGGATCCTGATGCTGGTGGATCTGGTGCTGAAACCCCTGTTCGATCGGCCGCGCCCCCCCGAAAAACTGTTGGTGGTCGACGGGCGCAGCTTCCCGAGCGGCCATGCCGCCGGCGCCATCGCCTTCTACGGCGCGATGGTGGTGATCCTCGCCTCCCACCACCCGCAGCTGCGCCGGCCGCTGCTGATCGGCTCCGGGCTCTGGATCGCGCTGGTGTGGCTGAGCACGCTCTATGCCAGGGCCCACTGGCCCACCGATCTGCTGGCCGGCGGGGGCGTCGGGCTGGCCTGGTTGACGCTCTGCCTCGGCTACTGGCGCCAGCCGGCGGCTGAGGAGGCGGAGCCGCCCCAGACCTGAACCGGCAGGATGGGCGCACCTCCTGCCGCGGATTCCTTGAGCGCTCCCCACTCCTTCGACAGCTCAGCGCCGCTGGCCTCGCTCCGGGCTCTGCGTACGGCCCCGAGTCTCGATCCCTCCCAGCGCCTGCAGCTGCGCCAGGAGCTGTCCGAACGGCTGGCTGCCTGCCAGTGGTTCACGGTGGGGGTGATGGCCCCTGACCGTCAGGCGGCTGTGGCCTACCTGCGGTCGCTCGAGGTCGCCCTGGGCTGGAGCCCCCTGCGCGAGGAGAGCGACACGGACTCCGCCGGCACGGATGGCACGGGCGACGGTCCGGTGTTTCTGAAAGGAAATCAGAGCAACGGCAGCTTCCGGGTGCGTCAGGAGGCCGGCCTCGGCGAGGGCCTTCTGATCACGGGCCACAACCCCGGCAACCCCGACGCGGAGGACACCTGGGGACCCCTGCCCCTGGATCTGTTCGCCTGAGGGGCGGGGCGGCGAACGCGACTCCGTGCACGGAGGGCCGGTTCCGACTGTCACGATGGCCCCGGCCAGGGCCGAAGCCGGAAGGGCGCTCCTTAGGCTGGCCCGCTGTGAACCGGCAAACCCTGCCTCCCGATCCCCTGATGACCAGCTCCACTCTGCGCATCGCCTCCCGCCGCAGCCAGCTGGCCATGGTGCAGACCCACTGGGTGCGCGATGAACTGTCCAAGGCCCACCCCGGCCTTGCGATCAGCATCGAGGCCATGGCCACCCAGGGGGACAAGATCCTCGATGTCGCCCTCGCAAAGATCGGCGACAAGGGGCTGTTCACCAAGGAGCTCGAAGCCCAGATGCTGGTGGACCGTGCCGACATCGCCGTGCACAGCCTCAAGGATCTGCCCACCAACCTGCCCGAGGGGCTGATGCTGGGCTGCATCACCGAGCGCGAGGATCCCGCCGATGCCCTCGTGGTGCACGAGAAGCACAGCGACAGAACTCTGGCGACCCTGCCGGAAGGCGCCGTCGTGGGCACCAGTTCGCTGCGCCGCCTGGCCCAGCTCCGCCACCACTACCCCCACCTCACCTTCAAGGACGTGCGGGGCAATGTGATCACCAGGCTGGAGAAGCTCGATGGCGGCGAGTTCGACTGCCTGATCCTGGCCGCCGCCGGCCTGGGCCGTCTCGGCCTCGGCGACCGCATCCATGAACTGATCGATCCCTCGATCTCCCTGCACGCCGTCGGCCAGGGGGCCCTGGGGATCGAATGCCGCGACGGCGATGCCGCCGTCCTTGAGCAGATCAAGGTGCTCGAGCACATCCCCACCGCCCGGCGCTGCCTCGCCGAGCGCGCCTTCCTGCGCGAACTTGAGGGTGGCTGCCAGGTGCCGATCGGCGTCAACAGCCGCTTCGAGGGCGAGGGTGATGCCGGCGAGCTGGTGCTCACCGGCATGGTGGCCAGCCTCGACGGCATGCGCCTGATCCGCGACGAGGCGCGCGGCCCGCAGGAGAATCCAGAAGCGATCGGCATCAGCCTGGCCCGCACCCTCCGCCAGCAGGGGGCAGGCGAGATCCTGGAGGAGATCTTTGCAAGCGTCCGGCCCCAGGCCTGAAGTCCCCCCGGAGCCCCCGGCGGAACGGCCCCCGCAGGCTGAAGCGCCCAGCGCCGAGGCCCGCGGGCTGCCCTTCCAGTGGAACCTGCTGGCCTGGGCGGCGCTGGTGGGCACCCTGAGCGGCCTGGCGGTGGTGGGCTTCCACTTCCTGCTGGGCTTCATCAACAACTTCCTCTACGGCCCGTTCGTGGAATGGCTGCTGGCTGTGGGCCGCGCCTCCAGCAGCACACCACCGCCTGACCTGTCGATCAACGATCTGCCGCCGCTCGTCGATCAGCGCGGCACACCCCTGAAGGCGCTGCTGAAGCTGGGCCTCGACAGCATCGGCCTGCTGGGGGCCCCACCTCCCGCTCCGGCACCGCCGCGGCTGGAGGTGATCCAGGCCCGCTTCGACTGGCTGGAACTCTGGCCGGTGGTGGTGGTCCCCACCCTGGGAGGCCTGGCGGTGGGTCTGCTGCGCTGGCTGGGCGGCAGCATCGGCCCCGGCCTGCCCAGCCTGATGGCGATGGCCGAAGGCGCGATGGCGGCCGCCCCGAAGCTGCCGCTGCTGCGGCTGGTGGCCGCCTCCCTGAGCCTGGGCAGCGGCGCCTCGCTGGGCCCGGAGGGTCCCAGCGTCGAGGCCGGCGCCAACCTGGGGCTGTGGGTGGGCAGCCGCGGCGGTCTCTCGCCCCAGTCCCAGAAGGCCTTGGTGGCCGCCGGTGTGGCGGCGGGTCTGGCGGCGGGCTTCAAGGCGCCGATCGCCGGGGTGTTCTTCGCCTTCGAGGGCAGCTTCAGCGCCATCCAGGGCCGCCCCAGCCTGCGGGCTGTGCTGGTGGCGGCGATCGCCTCCTCACTGGTCACCCAGCTGTGCCTGGGCGACGCGCCGATCCTGCGCCTGCCCGCCTATGAGGTGCGCTCGCTGGTGGAGCTGCCGCTCTACCTGGGGCTCGGCCTGCTGGCCAGCGTCACCTCCTGGGCGCTGGTGAGCCTGATGGCGGCCGGCCGCCAGCCGCGCCTGCAGGAAGTCCTGTCCGTGCTGCCGCCCGGTGTGGCGACCGCCCTGGGGGGCGCGGCCGTGGGGGGCATGGCCCTGGCCTTCCCCCAGGTGCTGGGCGTCGGCTACGACACGATCGAGGCGCTGCTGGGCCGCGACGGCGGCATCCCCCTGCTCACCCTGCTCGCCCTGATCGGCGTGAAGCTGCTGGCGGTGGGCGTCAGCAATGCCACCGGCTTCGTGGGGGGCGGCTTCGCTCCTTCGCTGTTTCTGGGAGCGGTGCTGGGAAGCTGCTACGGCCAGCTGCTGGGGGAAGGGGGACTGAATCTGCCGGTGGCTGAACCGCCCGCCTACGCGATGGTGGGCATGGCGGCGGTGCTGGCGGGCAGCGCCCGGGCGCCCCTGACAGCGCTGCTGCTGCTGTTCGAGCTCACCCGCGACATTCGCATCGTGCTGCCGCTGATGGCCGCCGCCGGACTCAGTGCCGCCCTGGTGGAACGCTGGCTGGGCTATCAGGATCCGGGGCTGCTGGGGCCTGATCTGCTGGAGGAGCGACGCCGTGCCCAGTTGGGGGAGCTACCGATCAGCGCGGCACTAGAGCCGCGGCTGCCGCCGATCCTGGCGGCGGAGCTGCCCGCGGCCAAGGCGCTGCAGAGGCTGCTCGAGAACCAGGGTCACTGCGTGATCGTGGCGGAAGCAGGCTCGGCCGTGGGACTGGTGACGCTGGCGGATCTGCAGAGCGCCCTGCTGTCGCGGCTGGAGCGGGGAGAGGAGCCGTTGCGGCTGATCGA
>Ga0214917_10008121_pt1 | contig 10408 bp, 5 predicted proteins | sample LL_1208_BB_MetaG_FD_177983 | JGI IMG/M metagenome (GOLD analysis project Ga0214917, IMG submission 177983) | Freshwater microbial communities from Lake Lanier, Atlanta, Georgia, United States - LL_1208_BB | ecosystem: Environmental > Aquatic > Freshwater > Lake | place: USA: Georgia | collected...
GTCGATCGCCCGACCCCATACCCGGCCCCATACAAGCCCCCGGCGTCAGCCGGGGGATGAGCCCATGTCCACAGGCGGCACGCCCACCCACGGCCCATCCCGTCGCTGACGCTCCGGGCTCGTATGCGGTCGATCGCCCGACCCCATACCCGGCCCCATACAAGCCCCCGGCGTCAGCCGGGGGATGAGCCCATGTCCACAGGCGGCACGCCCACCCACGGCCCATCCCGTCGCTGACGCTCCGGGCTCGTATGTGGTCGATCGCCCGAGCCCATACCCGGCCCCATACAAGCCCCCGGCGTCAGCCGGGGGATGAGCCCATGTCCACAGGCGGCACGCCCACCCACGTCACGCACCCGCGCGGGCCGACCGTTTTCTGTATACTCCCGGCCCCGTTCCCCCGAGGAATCATCCCCATGCGTCGATCCGCGTTCCTGGCCCTCTGCCTGCTCGCCATCACCCCCCTCTTCCTGGAGACCGCCGTGGCCGCCGACACCGCCGAAGTTCCCCACCCGCAACTCCCGGCCGGTGCCGGCCAGCTCGATGCCGACGCCCCGAAGACGTTCGCGACCACGAAGTCGGGCCTGCAGTACCGCGTCCTGCGCAAGGGCACCGGTGGTCATCCCAAGGCGACCGATGCCGTGAAGGTCAATTACCACGGCTGGCTCGACGGCGGCAAGGTGTTCGACAGCTCGTACCAGCGGGGCGAGGCGATCGAGTTCGGCCTCAACCAGGTGATTCCGGGCTGGACGGAGGGCATGCAGCTGGTCGGCGAGGGAGGCATGATCGAGCTGCTGATTCCCAGCAACCTCGGCTACGGCCCGCGCGGCACGCCCGGCGGCCCGATCCCGCCCAACGCCACGCTCCACTTCCTGGTCGAGCTGCTCGACGTGAAGTAGCCCGCCGGCCGCCCACGGCTACCGCCGCCGCTGCCGCCAGCGGCTCGGCGGCATGCCATGCCGCCTGGTGAACGCCACCGTCATGTATTCGGTGTGCGCGAATCCGGCCCGCTCGGCGATGGCGGCCAGCGGCAGGTCGGTCTCCAGGAGCAATTGCTCCACGCGGCGAAACTGCACCCGCCGGATCTCCTCGTGCGGCGTGTGGCCGACACGTCCGGTGAACCGCCGCTCCAGCACCCGCCGCGTGACCGCCAGCGTGCGGGCGATGTCGGCCACCTGCAGCCCGCTGCAGGCCTGCGCGCGGATCTGGCGGACCGCCGCCACCACGAGGGCGTCGTCGATGGCCAGCACGTCGGTGCTCTGCCGGACCGCGATGCCCAGCGGCGGCATCAGCCATTCGCCGCCCGCGAGCGGCTCCGACCGCATGAGCCGGTCGAGCAGTTCGGCGGCCAGCCGGCCGGCGCCGACCGCGTCCGGGATCACGCTCGACAGCGGCGGGCTGGCCAGGCCGCACAGCACCTCGTCGTCATCGACGCCGAGCACCGCGACCTCGTCCGGCACGGCGATGCCGGCACGGCGGCAGGCGTCGAGCGCCTGGCGGCCGCGGTCGTCGTAGCAGGCCAGCAGCGCGACCGGCTTGGGCAGCCGCGCCAGCCAGGCGGCGATCGCCTCGTCGTCGCCGGCCGCCGTCGCCCGGCCGCGTCGGCCGCCGCCGAACACCGCCACCTCGCGTCCGCGGGCCGTCACCGCGGCCACGAACTCCCGGCAGCGGTTGAGGCTCCAGCGGAAGCGGTCGTCGCCCAGGAAGGCGAAGTGCCGGAAGTCCCGCTCGAAGAAGTGGTCGGCGGCCAGCCTGGCGATGGCGGCATCGTCGGTCTCCACGTAGGGCAGGTCGCGGAGCAGCCGGGCGGCGCTGACGTCGATCACCGGGATCGACCGTGTCCGCCGCAGCCGGTCGAGCGTTCTGGCCGTCGCCGCCGTTTCGATGCGGGCGATCACCCCGTCGCCATGCCAGCCGGCCAGCCACTCCAGCGGCGGCGTGCCGCGGCCGTGCTCCGGCAGCGATACCGTCCACGGCTCGTGCGAGCGGACGTGCCGGTGGATGCCGGCCAGCAATCCCCGCGCGTAGGCGTTGGACGCCTCGATGACGACCGCGACCCGGCGGTCGGTCGGCGTGGCAGGCATGGGGGCCGGCTCCCGTCCCGCGGTCGGCCGCGGCCGTCAGGGCATCTCCGCCGTCACGGCCATCACGATCGGTGCCGTGGCGTCGTCACCCTTGACGAATTCGACCGCCGCCAGCGGCTCGGCCCGCTGCGGCACGACCCGCAGGTAGCGGAGCTGGCGGCCGCCGAGGTCGAAGGCGAACTCGCTGCCGGGAACGTCGATCCGGCGGATGTAGTCGGCCACGTGCTCGCCGTTGACGAGCGGGTGATCCTCCTTGCGGCCGTCGGCGTAGACCAGCCGCACGATCATCGACGTCGAGCCCTTGCCGACGGCCGGGAAGCCCCAGCCGGCGATGCCGCCGAGCAGATGCAGCGCCTTCACGGGCGAGGCGAGCGTCAACGACACGCTCCGCGGCATCGTGGGCGGCACGGCGCCCTGGGGCCCGTGGAGCATCACCACGTTGGCCACGCTCTCCCCCTGGGGATCGACGAGCGTGAACGGCACGCCCTGGAACGTCTTGGGTCCCCAGTCGGCGAACACCAGCCGTTCCCCGGCGGCGCGCGGATCGTAGAACAGGCCCCTCGTGCTCACCGCGGTGGCCACCTTCTCCAGCGGCAGCGTCACGAACCGGCCCCGTTTCGTGAGGAACGCGAGCAGGTCGGCGAACCCCGCGGGCTTGATCTGCTTCTCGAATCCGACCGGCATCAGCGAATTGGGGGAGGGCTGGAACTGGTCGATCTCGGACCGCTGGATCGCCACCCGCTTCCCTTCGGCATCGACGAGTTCCACCGCCGTGCGGCTCTCGGCGGCGAGGAGCCCCGTGACCACGCGGCCGTCGTCGGTGGAGACCGTATAGGCCCGGTAGTTGCCCTCCACCGAGCGGTTGGGATCGAGGATGTGGATCAGCAGTTCGTGGGCCGGATGCACCGCCATGCCGGTGAGTTCGGGGCCCACCTTGCCTCCTTCGCCCGAGTGCATGTGGCACTTGCCGCACTGCTCCTTGAACACGAGCTTGCCGCGGTCGGCGTCGCCCCCCGCCCGCACCACCGGCAGGATCTCGTCGATCACCTTCTGCCGGTCGGCGCTGGGCAGGCCGCCGCCGGCCGCGAGCACCTTCTTGGCGCGGTCGCGCACCGCCCGGTCGGGATGCTCCGTGAGCTTGGCACGTTCGCCCAGCGGCACGTCGCCGAGGCTCGCCCGCCGCTTCTCCAGTCGCTCCACGAGCTTCGCGGCCCAGTCGCGATTGGCGAGGATCGTGCGCACGGCGGCCTCGCGGACCGGCGGGGTGAACGCCGCCAGCCGGTCGAGGATCGCGCCGGGCGCCTCGGCCGCCGTCGACCGACCGATCGCGGCGATCAGGCCCGCCGACAGCTCGGGGCTCGCCTTGCCGCCGACCCGCTCCATGAGCAGGTCCACGATCGTGGCATCGGCGGGCCTCAAGCGCACCAGCCGCTCGGCCGCCGCCGCCCGGTCGGCGTCCGCCGCGGCGGCGTCGTCGATCGTGGTGACGAGCGCGGTGGTGATCCGACCGATCCGCGAGTCGAGCGCGGTGCTCCCGGTGTGCTGCGCGAGCGTCACGACCTGCCCCTGGACGCCGGCGGGCAGCGTGTCGACGAGCTTGACGAGCGCCGCGTCGGCGGCCGCCCCGAGCGCCGCCGGCGTGCCCTTGGGCCAGCCGCGGGCCAGGCCCGTCAGCGCCGCGACGGCGACCGGCTGCGGCGCGTCGGGAAGCCGCACGAGGATGTCGGCCACCGCGGCACCGTCCGCCCCGCGGGCCACGTGCTCGGCCACCCGCTCGACGACCGCCAAGCGGCCCGGCGGCGGCTGCGGCGTGACCGCCGTGGTGGACAGCAGCGCGGGCAGCACGCCGGCCGCCTGCACCGCCGCGGCACTCGTGGCCGCGTCGGAGAGCACGGGGTCGGCGAGCGTCTGCGGGTCGGCGAGCATCGTGGCCACCACCGCCGCCGCCTCGGCCGACGGCGGGCACTCCCCGAGCGCCTCGAGCACGGCCAGCCGCACGAGCGGCGCGGGGTCGGCGACGACCGGGGAGCCGGCGAGCTTGAGGAGCAGGCCGCCGTCCCGCGGGAGCGCCTTGACCGCGTTCATCCGCACGCCGGCGGAGGGGTGGGCGAGCGCCGACTGCACGCGGGCCACCGCCAGCCCGTCGGCGTGCGGGCCCTCGAGAACGCCGAGCTGCCGGAGCGTCCAGATCGCGTGGATGGCGCCGGGGTTGAGGCCGATCGCGTCGACGGAGGGACTCTCCACCAGCGCGACGAGCGCCGGCACGACGTCCCGGCCGCCGTCGGGCCGGCCGGCCGCCCGCTCCACGAGCGCCCGCTGGGCCCGTTCCCGCCAGAACATGTTGTCGTCGGCCAGGGCGGCGACGAGCCCGTCGGCCGGAACGCCCGCGAGCGACTTGCGGGCGGTGGAGGGGGCGGCGGCGTGGACGACCCGCCAGATGCGGCCGTGCGTCTTGTCGCGGAGCGGCGTGACGTACGCCCCCCGCTTGCCCGTCTCGAAGCCCGCCGGCGTCGGATTGTGCTGGACGATGAAGTTGTACCAGTCGATCACCCACACCTGGCCGTCGGGACCGACCTCGGCCTGGATCGGCGCGGTCCATTCGTCGTCGCTGGCCACCAGATCCCAGGCCATCCGGCTGCGGAACCCGGCCCCCTGCGGCATGAGCTGGAACGTCGCCACGATGTGGCCCGTCGGCTCGCAGACGAACGCGGCGCGGTTCCAGTATTCCCGGGGATACGCCCGCGCCGTGTAGAGCCGGTGGCCGGCGGCCGCGGTGAACCGGCCGTGATGATCGACCTGGCGGATCGCCACCGTGCCGTCTCCGCCGGCCTTCGGAGCGAGTTCCATCTCCGGCGTGCCGGCGATGCCGCCGAGGGTCGTCGCGCTCCAGCCGCGGACCCGCTCGTAGACGCGGTTGGCCAGCGGCATGTGCTCGCTGGGGTTGCCGTTGGCCGTCGAGCCGAACACCAGCCCCTCCTCGCTGAAGCCGAAGCCCCACGAGTTGTTGTTCGTGCTGCGCAGGGCCTCGAACCTGGAGCCGTCGGGCTTGAAGCGGAAGAATCCCTTGGCGAGCTGATGCCGCTCGCCGCCGACCTCGCCATGGAACCCCGAATACCCCACCATCCCGTACACCCAGCCGTCGAGTCCCCAGGTGAGGTTGCTCGGCCCGGCATGCGTGTCGCCGGTGCCCCAGCCGGTGAAGAGGATGGTCCGCACGTCGGCCCTGCCGTCGCCGTCGGTGTCCTTGAGGTACCAGGTGTGGGGCGCCATCACGACGATCAGGCCGCCCTCGTGGGCGAGCATGCTCGTGGGGATAGAAAGCCGCTCGGCGAACACGTCGCGGCGGTCGGCCGTGCCGTCGCCGTCGGTGTCGCTGAGCTTCACGATCCGGTCGTGGCCATCGACCGCGGCCGCCGGATCTTCCTTCGGCGGCTCCACCAGGTCGTTCGGGTAGTCGACGCTCTCGGCCACGTACACCGCCCCGTCACCATCGAAGCACATGGCCAGCGGCTTGCCCTCGAGCAGCGGCTCGCTGGCGAAGAGTTCGATGCGGAAGCCCTCCGGCGTGATCGCGTGCTTCCGCGACTCCTCCGGGGCGAGCGGCTTCTGCATGGTCGCGATCTGCTCGTCCCCCTTGCGGGTGCCGCCGGGGGCGTAGAAGGGCACCTGCGCCGGCTGGTATTCCAGGGCCGCGAGCCCCGCCGGCGGCCTCGTCATGGCGGGGTGATCGACGTACACGCCGGCCTCGGCCGGATCGCCGCCGGTGACGAAGCGGATGCCGCGTTCGACGAGGTTGTGGAAGCCCGGATGGCTCCAGGTCCTCTGGTCGTGACCCCAGGCGGTGTAGAAGACCCGCCCCTTGCCCTCGCTGCGGACCCAGGTCCACGGCTCGCGGTGGTCGCCGTCCACCCGCTCCTCGAGGACCGTGCGGCCGCGGTCGTTGTGCCTGGTGTGGACGTACGTCTCGTCCCAGCTCCTGAAGCCGCCGAAGCCCTGCATCACCGGGTGCTGCGGCGCGACGTTCACGGTGCGGAACTCCCCCGTGCCGTGCTTCTGGAACTGCGCCCCGACGAGGTCGATCCAGGCGGGCGAGTTGCGGAAACAAAAACTCGCGCAGTGGAGCGGCACGAGCCCCTTGCCGCCGCGGACGAAGTCCAGGATCGCCGCCTCGGCGTCGGGCGGCAGCGTGTCGATGTTGGCGTAGACGGCCAGGGCGTCGTAGCCGTCGAGCACGGCCGGTGCCAGGTCGGCCAGCCGCTCGGTGTAGACCAGCTCGATCCCGCGCGGTGCCAGCACCGGCTGCAGCTGGGCGTGGAGGTCGGCCGGCTTGTGATGCCCCTGATCGCCGAGGAACAGCACCCGCGTCGGCGGCGCGGCGGCCGCCGGAACCGTCGGCGCGACCACGAGCGCCGGCAGGAGCAGGAGCAGGAGCGACACCCCACGCCGCCGGCCGCGACCGGGGAGGTCCGTCGTCACGAAGGGGTTCACGAAGGGGTTCACGACGACGTTCATGACGAGAAGCTCCATTCGGGAAGTTTCCTGATCGTGCCGCCCGCGAGCGCCGACTCGTGGGCGAGGATGCCGGTGCAGGTCCAGTTGGCGCTCTGCCGGGCGTTGGGATAGGGATCACGCCCCTCGACGAGCGCCGTCACGAACTCGTGCACGAGGTGCGGATGGCTGCCGCCGTGGCCGCCCCCCTGCGTGAACGACAGGTGCTGGTGGTCGTCGGCGTCGTAGACGCCGCCGGTGGTGAACCGCCGGATCGGCTCCGGGAGCCGGTCGGCGAAGTCGGGCACGGGCACCCGGGCGGGGATCTCGGGCTCCGGCTTCTTGGCGGTGTGGAGCACCGGCTCCTCGCCCTCGACGAGCTGCCACTCGAAGCTCTGCTTCGACCCGTAGACGTCGAAGCTCTCGCGATACTGCCGCGCCGTGTCGAACAGCGAGCGGATGACGCGGGCCACGACGTCGCTGCCCCGCAGCCGGACGTGTGCCGTCTCGATCGCGAACGGCGAGCCGTAGTGCCCGATGAGTTCCTCGCGGATGCGGCCGGAACCGAAGCAGCTGACCTCCTCGGCGTCGAGCCTCTGCAGGGCCAGGCAGGGTCCCACGCAGTGGGTCGCATAGTGCATCGGCGGCAGGCCCGGCCAGTAGTCGGGCCAGCCGTCCATGTCCTGCTGGTGGCTGGCCTGCACGAACTGGATCCGGCCCAGTTCCCCGCGGTCGGCCATCTGCTTGATGAACAGGAACTCGCGGGCGTAGACGACCGTCTCGGCCATCATGTACTTCAGCCCGGTCTTCTCCGACAGCTCCACGATCGTCCGGCAGTCCTCGAGGCTGGTCGCCATCGGCACGGTGCACATCACGTGCTTGCCCGCCTCGAGGGCCGCGATCGACATCGGGCCATGGTCGGGAATCGGCGAGTTGATGTGCACCGCGTCGATGTCCTTGTCCGCGAGCACGTCGGCGAACCGGCGGTAGCGGCGTTCGACGCCATAGGCCTTGCCGATCTCGTCGAGCTTGTCCTGCGACCGCTGGCAGATGGCGACGAGCTGCGCGTGCGGATGCCGCTGGTGGATCGGGATGAACTCGGCGCCGAAGCCGAGGCCGACGATGGCGGTGCGGATCGGGCGGGTGGCGGGCGTGGCCGTCATTGAGATATTTCCTGGGCGGAAGGTCCTGTCGGTCTCCCAGCATTCCAGGGTCGCGGACGGTTGTCCATGAGTCCTTGCACCGCTGGCATGAGCGTTTTCACCGGTGACGGGTGAAACCGCCGCGGCATTCGTGACTGGCCGGGCCGTGATTGGGAACTATACTTTAGCAAGGATCTGCCTCCCGGGCCGCACGCCCCGACCGCGGGTCCGCCGCCTTCGCGACGACCCCCGATGCCCGCCTCGCCCGCCGCCACCGCCCCGGCGCCAGCCGACCTCCGCGTCGCGATCATCGGCGCCGGTCCGGCCGGGCTGACGGCCGCGTATCTCCTCTCCAAGGCCGGCGTGCACGTCACGGTGCTCGAGGCCGACCCGACGCTCGTGGGCGGCATCTCCCGCACGGTCGCCTACACGTCCGCGGCCGCCGGTGGCAAGAGCTTCCGCTTCGACATCGGCGGCCATCGCTTCTTCTCGAAGAGCAGCGAGGTGGAGGCGCTGTGGACGGAACTGCTGGCCGACGACATGCTCGTCCGCCCGCGCAGCTCCCGCATCCTCTACGGCGGCAAGTTCTACTCCTACCCGCTCAAGGCCGCCGAGGCGCTCCGCAACCTCGGCATCGTGGAGGCGACACGGTGCGTGGCGAGCTACGCCTACGCCCGCTGTTTCCCGGTGCGGCAGCCCAAGTCGTTCGAGGACTGGGTGAGCAACAAGTTCGGCCGCCGCCTGTTCGGCATCTTCTTCAAGACCTACACCGAGAAGGTGTGGGGGATGAGCTGCAAGGAGATCTCCGCCGACTGGGCGGCCCAGCGGATCAAGGGCCTGTCGCTGTCGAGCGCCATCTGGAACGCCCTTCTCCCGAAGCGGGAGCCGAAGGACCGCTCCAAGCAGATCAAGACACTGATCGGCTCGTTCCGCTATCCGCGGAAGGGGCCGGGCATGATGTGGGAGGCGGCGGCGAAGCGGACGCTGGAGCAGGGGGGGGAGATCCGCATGGGCTGCCGCGTGACCGGCGCCGAACTCGTCGCCGCTGCCGATGGCCCGGGCCACTGGCAGGTGCACTACACCGACGCCGCCGGCGGCCGTGGCACCGTCGAAGCCGATCACGTCATCTCGTCGGCCCCCCTGCGGGAACTCGCGCAGGGGCTCGTGCCGCCGGTCGGGCCGGCGGCCCTGGCGGCCGCCGCCAGCCTCAAGTACCGCGACTTCCTCACCGTCGCCCTGATCGTGCGGCCGAGCCACCGCTTCGACGACAACTGGATCTACATCCACGAGCCCGGGGTCAAGGTGGGCCGCGTGCAGAACTTCGCCAGCTGGTCGCCCGAGCTGGTTCCCGACCCGGCGCTCGCCTGCTATGGGCTCGAGTATTTCTGCTTCGAGGGGGACGGCCTGTGGAACTCCTCCGACGAGGAGCTGGTGCGGCTGGGCAGCCGCGAACTGGTGCAGCTGGGGCTGGCGGCCGAGGGCGACGTCATCGATGGCCACGTCGTGCGGCAGCCGAAGGCGTATCCCGTCTACGACGACGACTACGCCCGGCACGTGGCCACGATCCGCCGCGAGATCGAGTCGCGGTATCCGCGGCTGCACCTCGTCGGCCGCAACGGCATGCACAAGTACAACAATCAGGATCACGCCATGATGACGGCGATGCTCACGGTGCAGAACATCCTGGCCGACCGGCCCGTCTACGACATCTGGGAAGTCAACCAGGACGCCGAATACCACGAAGCGGGCGACCGCGGCGCCCAGTCTGCCAGCGGTCTGCGGCAGGTGCCGACGCGGGTGTGACGGCCGCGGCGGGCCCCGGCAGATTGCCCGCCGCGAGAAGCGCCCCCGCCCCGGCGGCTACTTCTCGAGGTCCTTCTCGTCGAAGATGTAGTCGACGGCGGCCGACGCGGCGTTGTCGTGGTCGTACCGCTGCCACTTCTTGGCGCGGTCGGACAGGCCGGCCTTCATGGGCGTCAGCATCTGGCAGTAGACCCACGAATCGACCTTCTCGCTGAGGAACAGGGTGTGGCCGTCGCAGAACACGACGTTCACGCCCTTGCCGCGGTGCCGCGAGGAGGGATAGCGGTAGGGGAAATCGGTGGCGGTCGAGCCGCCCCGATCGACGAACGGCGCGGTCTCGGCGGTGGGGTTGATCACCTTGTACACGGTGGACTTCGCGGCGATGCTGCCGGACCCCGAGGCGGTGAGCGCCGGCGGGTGCAGGAAGATGTGCTTGGAGGCGACGGCGTTCGTGCCGGTGCCCGAGGCCAGCGGGAACGCCGACCAGGTGACCGCTGCGGTCTCCGCGTAGGGGCCGCACCGTTCGGCGAGCATGAGCGTCGTCGCGTCGCCGTCACCGCCGGTGACCCCCGCCATGGCGGAGCGGGCCAGGTTGTACACGCGACGGTCGGCGCTCGAGTCGAAATACGCGGCGGAGCCGTTGGCGTTCACGTTGCCCGCGGCGTCGAGGAACACGCCGTCGCCGCGGTACTGGCTGTACGGGGCCGCGTCGCCCGAGAGTTCCTCCGCGCCCGTGCCCGCGTTGACGGCGTAGCACAGCGCCGAGGCGTTCGTCATGTCGGCCGTGGACGTGGGGCAGTGGTAGAGCGAGATCTTCTTCTGCGTGGCGTCGTCCTGGCCGCTGACGTACTGGTCGTACCAGTTGAAGATCTCGTTGCTGCCGAGTTCCGC
>Ga0214917_10008122_pt1 | contig 10407 bp, 8 predicted proteins | sample LL_1208_BB_MetaG_FD_177983 | JGI IMG/M metagenome (GOLD analysis project Ga0214917, IMG submission 177983) | Freshwater microbial communities from Lake Lanier, Atlanta, Georgia, United States - LL_1208_BB | ecosystem: Environmental > Aquatic > Freshwater > Lake | place: USA: Georgia | collected...
TTTCTAGAGGGCCAGAGAAAGTTGAGCCTGTTATAGAAATCGTGGATGTGCCACAAGTAGCTGTTTCATTTCCCAAAACTGAATGGAGTGTTGGTGACCCCATCCATGCTCAATTCACCTCTCACTCGTACTTGATAACGACTGAATTTGATGTAGTCGATCGTGTGTCAGGCTTAAAGCTTTCGGATGTCAACAAAAAGACCCTGGAAAGACTTAATCCAAATTTGAGGAAGTTAAGACCTGGTTCGCGACTAAGGCTGACACAGGACGGAATCGTATCCGCTTTTTTTGCCGAGAATTGGGGCTACTTGGATCAGATTACTTCAGAAGACTGGTTTCCACTCCATTTAAATGTTATATAAACTTCAACCTATTGACTGAGACGAAAGGGCTTCTAAACTTATATCATGTTAATAATGAACAATGGCACAGTCCCTGTCAGAACTCTCAAGGAATATTTATCGCAGGATAGAACACTCTCTATTCCTCTATGGCAGCGAGAATATGTCTGGGAAGCTACAGACTCCGGCCAAGTGGGAGTTCTGTTGGAAGACCTCAGAGAATTCCTAAATAAGAATGAAAAAAACTATCTGATTGGATCGGTTATTTTGTATGCGCCATCAGAGAAACCGGGTCAAAACTTTATCATTGACGGTCAGCAGAGAACCCTTACGTTTCTTCTATTCCTGATGTGCGCAAGAAAGTATATGCGCACTCACAATCTAGTATCTCAAAATAATGATAAACACCACCAGCTTGTAGTGGACATAAAGAACTGCCTGACGACCTCACCGGAAGAGTATTCCCCTAGAGTAAAAATGAGTCAGTCTCATGCAAATGAAATTTTAGAGGAGATATGGCATTGGTCTAATGCCAGTGCAGGAGTTGCTGAAGATTTCTTTGAAAAGACCGACAAACATACAACAACACAACAAAATCTGGCAGCAGTTGTGAAATATATATATGAAACACAGTTTGAAAAGCAAGGTTGGATTGATAAAGAAAAGTTCGTAAACGCTGTAGAGACGATTATGAATTCCGTGAGGTTTGTTGAACTAACTCTAGATAACGAAAGAGAAGCAATTTCGGTCTTTGATCATATTAATGATCGGGGCGTCGGACTCTCTGGTGCTGATTTAATAAAGAACAGAATTTTCCAGTACGTAGAAGGTGAGGAAGATTTTGCAATTATTTCAGCCTCTTGGAATGGTATGTGCAGAACACTACGAAACTCAACGGTAACAAGGTTGCATGACCCTAAATATCTTCTACGTGCCCTCGCCTGGACCCAGTCAGAGGGAAAGAAAATAACTTATGACAAGTTAGCTGAATTTTGGGGTGAAAGACTTAAGAATTCTGCAAATAAGGCAACAGATATGGCTCAAGACTTTGATACTGATGCTGTTTACCTTACTAACTACAGTGACCTCAAACATGATGTTCATGGCAGATTTGATGAACTTTATATGGCAAAACATTTGAGGTCTGTACAGCATTACCCGTTATTGCTGGCGATACGTAATTACTCTGATCCTAAAGTTTTCAAGCGTGTAATTAAGCAGGTCAGTAATCGCACGGTATTTTATGTTTTGGCTCAAGAGCGTACTCAAGAGTTTGAAACAATAATTCCAAAGTGGGCTTCAGATCTAGCGAATCTTGGTTCGAAAGCAACGATTGACAAAGTTGATGAGATCTACGCCAAGCAGGCGTTGATCAAGGATTCGGACTTTGACAAACTATTTGCTGAAATTTCTGGCTGGAATTATGAGATAGCTTCTGATCGCGTAAAAATACGAGCAGTTCTAAGTCACCTAAGCTGGCTTATGGACGGATATTTAGGAAAGTTAAATGCTGATACCACCGAGTACTTCAGAACTCGAAAGAGAAAGAATGAGAAGTTTGGATGGGACATTGATCATGTCTTACCAAAGAGCAAAGGCTCCCAAAGCGAGTTTGTAAATGGAATTGGAAATCTAGTTCTGTTATTCCCTCAAGACAATAGGGGTTTACAGGACAAAATGCCACAAGAAAAGAAAACTACATATATTCAACACCCCATATATTTGACTAAAACAATGTCCGGGTTGAATGAATTGGATCAAGGAGATCAGAAAAAGATCAATAAATTACTTTCAGAGGCTGGAATAAGTGGTCTTGAATGGGACATTAAGGACTGGACCGATGCATCAATGGTTGCTAGGACCAAGTTTTACTTTGACCTTCTCAAGCACGATCTAACAAGTTACTGATCAAAGTGCCAGCTTAAAAACCGATGCCAAGGGCTCTCGCTAAGTGCCGACATGGAAACTTTATTGGCAAGTGTGGAATCTGCCCTGAAAAAAGGTTTTAAAGAAAAGTACTGGGTTGAAGGTTGGGCAGAGTAACTCAATAGCAAGAAGGAATAGGCAGGGCTGATCCAATTCTGTGTACTTCATTGCAGGTCACCACGCAGTCTTACCATCTTCCGGCTAGAGGGACCCTTTCACTAACTGCCAAGTATTTTTTGCACCTCTCTCAATTAAGCCACGATTCTTAGCCTTGGTGCGGACCCAAGCGAGTCGGTATTGGATCTCAGTTCGATTGCCACTGTGTATTTGACTGATTTGTTCCTGTGTCAATTGGAGAGCCTTAATAACAAACATATCGATTTCATTTGCTTTGGCTGAGCCACCAAATTCCTTAATGGCGTTCAATACAGAAGTCTCTAGTGTTGCTGAATCTGGAAACTTAACGGTCATACATTGCCCCCTTCAATATAGTCAAAGCGCTTACTAACCCCATAAGCGTAAAGCAAAAGAGATTTTTTGCCGCCGCTCCCTGCTAATTCCAGACTTGTCAGTGGCTTCTGGCATAGTCTTGACTCGAGAAGTAGATCTCATCGGGCCTAGAGAGTCCTTGAGTGTTGATCCGAGCGTGAAGAGAAGGTGCTAACTCTGTGCCCAGTAAAAGCAAATCAAAGTTGGTGAGATTCAAATTCATTGACCTGTTTGCCGGTATTGGGGGGATGCGTCTCGGATTCGAATCGGCGGGGGGCGATTGTGTACTTACTAGCGAAATAGATGAACCCGCGCTAGAAACTTACTCTCTAAATTACGCCCCGAAACATCAACATAAGTACTTTGGCGACATTTGCGCGATTGATAGTTCAGAGATCCCGAAGCATGACGTCCTAGTAGCAGGATTTCCATGTCAGCCCTACAGTATTGCTGGACTCAGAAAAGGGCTGATGGACGAACGCGGAACCGTTTTTATGGAGATTATTCGCATTCTTGCAGACAAAAAACCTAAAGCTATTTTGCTTGAGAATGTTAAGGGAATACTTGCGCATGATAAAGGCGCAACATTTGGTTACATGGTCTCGCTCATAGAGGAAATTGGATACCACGTCAAATATCAGACCCTTAACAGCATGACTCATGGGAACGTTCCACAAAATAGAGAACGGGTATTTATAGTTGGTTTTTTATCCAAAAGCGCTACGGATCAGTTCAAATTTCCAGATCCAATTCAACTGACGAAAACAATCGCCGATGCAGTTGAAACTTCATTGATCGATCCTAAATACTATTATGACGATAGATTCGATTGCTATAAAGAGATCAAAAAAGTCGTAAAATCATCAAACACTCTCTACCAATGGCGGAGACAATACGTTAGAGAAAATAAGAGCAATGTATGTCCAACGTTAACAGCTAACATGGGCTCAGGTGGGCATAATGTCCCTTTGATAAAAGTCAAGGACGGGATTCGCAAACTCACTCCGAGAGAATGTGCAAATTTTCAAGGATTTCCTAAGGAATTTAAATTGCCAAATATTTCTGACAGCAAGCTATACCATCAATTTGGAAATAGCGTTACTGTTCCACTTATCTCCAGAATAGCTAAAAACATAGCCAAGGAGCTTTAATTAATGGACAGTTTGTTCGATTTCGATCGCAACCTCTATCAAGAGCTGTTGCAGTCGGTCGCTGGCATGACCATGCTGTTTAGTGATGGCCCCCATGCATATATTGACTATAGATTTGTAGAGAAGTTGTTTGTTCGGAGCACAAAAGGTCGCGACATAAGCCGCTCAGACAAAGTTTTTGATGCAATTGTGGGCGAAGAGAACAACATTGGGGTTGGTGTAAAAACTTTTGTTATGGGAGGCGCAGGCCGAACAAGTCTTGAGAAAATTCAGGAGTTTACAAAGTTTTCTGGTAGCGGAGCATTCGACAATCTTCAAAAATCAGAAATAGCGGTTAAGGCATCCGAATACCGAAATAATACGGTCTTAGCAGACTCTAAGGAGTTCGGAATAGAGTTAGATAAGTCCATCTATCATTGCTTGGTTAGGTCAGGGAATTTTGGGATAATTCATGAAGAGCCATACCCCCTTATTGATATTAAGAACATAGAACCAATCGATCTACGAGGTCGCACTCTCACCGATTTTCCCGATGGCAGTAAAGGTATTCGCTTTACAGATGGCGTGAATACATACAGCTACAGTAAATCAAAAAGCGTTTTGATGAAAGTATTCGATCTACAATTGCATACGAACTCAAAGCCAATACCTCTTGAAATAGATCCAGATATTTGGGATAAAATTGCGAAAAGCTATTTTGAATCAAATATTATCGATAAAATTCAATCACTTTCGAGCTCAGGTAGCGTAGACGACGAACCGGAAGATTTGATTGCTGGAATAGATTATGTAGTTCTTCCACTTTACAGTACTAAATCTGGCGAAAAAGTTGTTCAAGAAAAATCAGGAATCAATCAATGGAACGCTGGTGGCAGAGAAAGGAAATATGGCGAAGCCTATATACCAATAAATTCAATAATCCATAAATTAGCACCCGGATTTTTCCCAGAGAGAGATAAACCTTTTGAGCTCCTTCTTCCAAATTCTAAGATTCCTGTGAGTGCAAAAGTATGCCAAGATAATAGTAAAGCGTTGATGTCGAATCCTAACGATATGCTTTGTCGCTGGTTATATAAAGTTATTGATTTGAATTTTAGTGATTACGACTTTGATAGAACGCCGAACCGTGCGCCATTTACATATCAAGATCTCATAAGAGTAGGAAGAGATTCGGTTATTGTCATGAAAGATAGGTCCACTTCAACCCTACGATATGAAATACGTTTTGCAGAATTAAACTCCTATGAAGAATTCTTGGATTTATTTGACGAGAGAGATGCAATTTGAAGCGCCACGACGGTAGATTTTTGCGTATAGGAGATATTTATCGATATAGCAGTAGTTATGATAAAGACGTCCCGACGATTGACGATATTCCTAATTTTATTTATATAACTAACACAGAAGGAAAGAATAAAGTATTAATGGAATCGGGTATTAGCCCGATTGGGGCAAATGGACCCTGCCCAGCGATCTTGATTTCAAGTAGTACGCATAAACACGGTTCAAAGGAGTCTCCTTGGCAAGATCGTTTCGACACTGATCGTGGTTACGCCCGCTATTTTGGCGACAATAAGTCCGATAAAGACCCGAGCGAGGCATTGGGCAACCGATATCTTTTGGAGCAATTTTCATTGCACAATTCAGGATTACGGAGTGAGCGGCTCAAAGCAGCGCCGATCTTACTGTTTAGGAGTGTCCAGGTAGGCTCCCGGGTAAAAGGTAATCGACTTTTCGAAGGTCTAGCTCTGATTAATTCTGCCGAAAGGATCACCCAGTTTCAGCCTGACCTCGGCTATTTTACTAATTATGTTTTTGAATTCACGGTATTGAATCTTGCAAAGGAAAATGATCGGTTTGACTGGTCTTGGATTTCTGCGCGAAGACAGACAAATTTTGATGTTGAAGATTCACTTAAACTTGCACCTGTATCTTGGAAGAATTGGGTAGAGCATGGCGATCTTCAAGATTCTAAGTTGCGCAGATATGTAATCAAACATCAATCCGTTCCAAAGATCGATCAATTACCGTCTGCCAAAAGTCGCGAGTCCAAATGTTTAGCTGAAATATATGACCATTATGCGCATTACAAGCACGGATTTGAAATATTGGCTAGTAAAGTTGTTGGAAGTCTCCTATCTCGGAGTAGTAGCTCCTACATCGAAGGGTGGATCACACAAGGATCCGGTGATGGTGGTGTGGACTTTGTTGGGAGACTAGACCTGGGATCAGGATTTTCAAAAGTCAAAGTGATTTTGCTGGGCCAAGCGAAGTGTGAGAATCCAAATAAACCTACAAGCGGTGTGCACATTTCTAGAACCGTTGCTCGTTTGAAGAGAGGATGGATTGGTGCTTACGTGACTACCAGTTTCTTCTCAGAACCTATGCAACGTGAGATCATAGAAGACCAATACCCACTTTTGATGATTAATGGTCTCGAACTGGCTCGAGAAGTTCTTATACTCCTAGAAAAATCAGGGAAACGTTCTCTGGCTGATTATTTGGAACAACTGGATAAGTAGTACCTGGGAAGAATTTCTGCGAGAGCTCCTGAAGAGATACTTATTGACTAGGAGCTGTTCAATTCGAGGACTCACTCCCTTTACTGATGTCAGACCGGTAGTCTAGATTTAAACCCTAAGAAAAGGGAGCTTATTCATGGAATGGGATTTCCCCTCCAATGGTGGTGGCGAAACAGATGGTTTCAACAATTCATCAATAGACACATTCATCGGGCGCCGAGTTTTCTCACTTATTCGCGAAACTATTCAAAATTCCATGGATGCCAAAGCTAATCCTGGCAAGCCTGTAAAAATGTGTTTCTCGTTTGACCATGTCCCAAAAAGCGAAGCATTGGGCATCTCCGCCTTACTTCCATTCCTTAATTTGGCCGCAAAAACTGCCAAAGACCAACATGGAGAAGAGCACCCAGGAACCAAATTTTTTAAGAGAGCTATAGATCAGGTTGTCTCATCGAGAACTATTCCATTCTTTAGCATTCACGATTTCGAAACCACTGGTCTGACTGGCCCAACTGAGTCCGGCAGGGGTAAGCCAGGAGCATGGCTAGCGCTTGTCAAAGGATCTGGCCTCAGCATAAAGAATGCACCAGGATCCTTAGGGTCATTCGGACATGGGTCTAAGGCACCATTTGCAATCAGTCAGATACGTTCAGTGTTCTATTTTTCCAGGATTCGAGAGGGATCTAAAGTCGAATCGCGATTCCAAGGTAAAAGTATATTGCAATCTATGGAAACGAAGAATGGTGAAATGACTCAAGGTACTGGTTACTTTGGACATAAACAAAGATGTATGCCTTTAGTGAATGATGAAGTGCCCGAGTGGGTAGCAAAATTGCGCGACAAACAAGGGCAAGGCACCGGAACTTCACTTCTGGTTCCATTTCCAGAACTTGGAAATAACCCAGATGATCTCTGGCGTGATATCAAGATTTCCGTTCTTTCAAATTTCTATTATGCCATTCTACAAGGGAATCTAGAGATTGTCTTAGGTAGTGAGGATGTAATAACTTCACTAAACTTACGTGAATACCTGGACGATCTATTAATTGAAATGTCGCGTCAGCAACAAGATGAATCTCAAGAATTGCGAGAGGAACTTCGTTCTGCAATCACTATCCAATACCCAAGTATCGAAAAACACGGAACCTTAATTTCCAAGAGCTTCGGTGAAGTTGACTGGTTTATGAGAATTGGCCAGGATATTGATTGGCGAAATGTGGGAGTTGCACGTCAGAATGGAATGCTCATTTCTCGTCGTGCAAAAAATCTAGAAAAATTCACGGGAACAAAACCGTTTGACATGTTTTTATGTGTTGTTGGTCAAAATGGCTCACAAATCCTGAGAGCAGCAGAGAATCCCGCACACACCGAATTTGAATTCGACCGAATCACCGACCCTATTGAAAGAAAAGAGAAGCTCAAGGATTATTCCGAATTCACGCGGGAGATTCGAGAACTAATTCGAGAACACGCAGCGATTGATTCTTCTGCAGAGGTATTCACAGCAGATCTTGATGACTTCTTTGGTGGCTTTAATACAGCTTCAAAGGAGCAAGGTGATTCCGAGAAATCCTTAGATTTGGTTGTACATAAAGCGAGGCGCGTCTCGTTCTCACCTGGTTCACCAGTAAAACTTGGAGGAGATGGGGAAGACAGCGGAGCAAATGAAGCCGAAATTGGTGGGGTGGAAAATGAGGCTTCTGGAGGTAAGGAGAACAAGAGATCAGAAGGGAAGGCAGGAGGTGAAAAGCAATCTGCTGGACTTGTAGTTCTCGATCCACGAATTGTGAGGACGCTAAACTCGAGTACTGCAGAAGTGTATTTTACTCCGACTGTTAAAAACTCTTTTATATTTTCATTGTATCGTAGTGGTGATGCCGATAGAGGGGTATCGAGTTTTAAAATTGGAAAAGATAAAACGTGGAGATCGCATTTTGAAATTAGCGAAGTTAAAAAAATTCAAAGAATAAAACTGATCCTTGAGCTTCATCCGGAAGAGCAGAACTATGTGCATGAGATTGTGATACACAATGCCAAGTAAAAATAAAATTTATCAGCATCCAGTTCTTAGAAATGGTTCAACCGACTATGCAGATGGCTCAACTTTTGAATCCAATTTTGTTGTTACCATTTCGGGGAACCTTTCGAAGGACACGGTAGATGTTAGCTATATGCTACAAGTTCGAAATAGGAATCTTCTTAAACTCATCGAAGATGGGGAAGCTGCTCTCTTTCTCTCTTTTTATAGCTCAGAAACCCTATTCAAAAGTCTTATCAAAGTCGTGGATATGAAGGGTCAACTTCAGTTGCCGAGCGGAGCGGTGCTAGGAAGTCTTGAGATTGAGGCATTCATTATTGCCGTCACGCAGATTACTCAATATTGCCCAGAAGGGCTGAATTCGGAGTACGGGGACTTAAAATTTGAGATTGACGCAGGAGCGACATTAGCGGTAGGTGAAAAAGAGATTTTTCCAATAAGTTTTATACGTAGAAGTTTTCAGGATTTGATTCGGGTTCAGACATCTACAGAATTAGACAAGAATGAATATGAAATCAGCTTGGCTTCAAATATTATTACTATAAATATGGGTACGAATGTCAGGCAAGCTTGGGAACTTATGTCTTCGGATGGCAATTATAAATCATTTCTTTTTATGTCAATCTATAAAGATACTTTTGTGGAGGCATTATCGGCTTTGGTATCTGGTGATGATGTGGAAGAGTTTGCTTGGGCAAGGAAACTGACTGAAACTTTTGAAAAAGTTGGTCTTAATATCTCAGATGAGGCAGATTTTGCAAAGCTGAATCGAGCAGTTTTACGCCTTTTAGGCAAAAAAGGAATCGAACAGGTAATTTCAAATGTCAATTGATTTCAAAATTCTAAATGAGGAAAGTTTGGAACGTATCCGTACCATAGCTAAGGAAAGTGGATATTCAGCATTATTTGATTTAAAAAACCTCATTCTTGAACATGATTTACAACTCATTGCGAGTCCATATGATTTCAACTCCAAGGTTGAACTGTTGATACCAGAGTCAAATTCTTGGGAGAAAAATAATGATAAAGAGAATGCCACAAGAATCTTTAATGCACTTCCTAATTTTTTACCTATCCACGCTGCGGACGAACGTCTTTGGGTGTCACTAGCCTTTGGCAATTACTTTGAATATGCGAAGCGTAGGTGGGGGGCAGACGACACAAAATCTATTGACCTTTCACGGCTCATTTTAAATCACTGGTTTTGCCCAACCAGTAGGTCTAGATGGAGAGATCATGCTATTTCTCGTTTATGGTGGGTTGGTTACATTGCGAATTCGACGCCGGGTTTAACGTGTCAAGAAGTTTTAGATGTCTTGTATTTGAATAGTGATTTGATCAATAGCTTTCTGGGCCATCCAAGAACTACGAGTTCAATTAGGGTAAGAAGCGCACTTTTGTCCTTGTTGCATGGCGAGTATGTCGAATCCGATCGTACGGTTTTCAATCGTTATAATTTTAGAAAACTGATGCACCTTATTGACTTACGATCAGGCAAATTACATCTTGACGCAATCTCTGAAATCGAACTGGATAAACTCCTCCTAGATTGCTTCAAGGAAGCTCACAGAGACTGAATTAAAAACTACTTGTTTATTTTTAAGGCCATTCTCATGCATATACCCTGACTAGATGAATTAGTACTTGGGGCCGATATTTACTGCCTAAGTTTCCTGCGTGTTTGTGCACGCGTAGCTAGGTGCGCCATACTTTTCGGGGATTCATGTACGATAGGGATCCCCCTTACCAAACCACTGCTATCACTATCGCTGATAGCGTTAATAGCACCATAGCTAGCCAAGTGTTCTTTGAGAAGCTCTCTTTCTTCTTTGCTACATATCCAAGTACTAGAACTGCTAGAAGTAGATTTAGTTTTGCCCAGACCAGGGTGTGATTAACAGCTTCCCATTTCATTGGATCTGCCTCATTTAAGGGATAGC
>Ga0214917_10008123_pt1 | contig 10406 bp, 6 predicted proteins | sample LL_1208_BB_MetaG_FD_177983 | JGI IMG/M metagenome (GOLD analysis project Ga0214917, IMG submission 177983) | Freshwater microbial communities from Lake Lanier, Atlanta, Georgia, United States - LL_1208_BB | ecosystem: Environmental > Aquatic > Freshwater > Lake | place: USA: Georgia | collected...
TCACCGAGATACCAGCCGTTGTCGGTGGTGTAGATCACGATGGTGTCGTCGGCGAGGCCCTCGCCGTCGAGCCAGTCGAGCACCTGGCCGACGCCGTCGTCCACACCCTGGACGCAGGCGAGGTAGTCCTGCATGAACCGGCGGTACTTCCAGCGGACCAGATCCTCGCCGGTGAGGATCCGCCCGTCGACCTCCACCTCCATCGGGCACTCCGCCAGCCACTGCTGCCGCTGCTTCGGCGCGAGCCCCTCGGGCGGCGCCAGCTTCAGGTCGCGACGCGTGAGGTCTCGGGCGATCGTCTGCCGGTTCTCCGGCAGGGCGGCGGGCCGGGTGTCGTAGCGGTCGAACAGCGTGGCGGGCTCCGGCGGCGCGGCGTCGCGGAACCGGCGGCGATGGTGTTCCTCCGGCTCCCAGCCGCGATGCGGCGCCTTGTGGTGGAGCATGAGGAAGAACGGCTTGTCGCGGGGGCGTGTGCGCAGGAACTCGAGCCCCAGTTCGGTCGTGAGGCGGGTGCAGTGGCCCTCCAGGGACAAGCTTCCGGAGGGCGTGAGGAAGACGGGGTCGTGGTAGTCGCCCTGTCCTGGCAGCACGATCCAGCGGTCGAAGCCGGTGGGGTCGCCGCCGAGATGCCACTTGCCGACGACGCCGGTGTGGTAGCCCCCCGCCTGCATCCGCTTGGCGAGGTGGTCGCGTCCGCCGTCGAACCGGTTGAACACCGGCACGCCGTTGACGTGGGAATACTGGCCGGTCAGCAGCGTGGCCCGGCTGGGGCTGCAGATCGAGTTGGTGACGAACGCATTGGCGAACCGCGCGCCGCCGGCGGCCAGGCGGTCGAGGTGCGGCGTCCGGTTCACGCGCGACCCGTACGCCGAGATGGCGTGCTGGGCATGGTCATCGGTGAAGATGAAGACGATGTTCGGCCGCTGCGCCGCCGCCGCCACGCCGGCGGAGCAGCAGGCGACGACGACCGCCGCGACGGAGAATGCCCTGAGCATGGCCGCGCCTCCCATGCGGGTGAGGATAGCCCGGTCGGCTGGCCGCCTCAAGCGACGCACCGCCGCGGGGGACGCATCGCGGCGGTGCGGCCGTCACCGCGCCGCGTCGTAGAGGCCGGCGAGGTCGTCGGCCGTCACGGGTCGCGGATTGAATCCGCCGGTCCACTGCCCCGCCGCCGCGGCGGCCAGCGACGGGATGTCGGGCCGCTCGATCCCCAGGCCGGAGAGCGACGTGGCGAGGCCCGCCCGGCGGAGCAGCCGCGTCAACCAGGTCGCGATGCGGTCCGGCGGCGCGGCGGCGAGGTCGGCGGCGAGGTCGGCGGCGAGGTCGGCATAGGCTGCGGCGCAGGTGCCGCCGTTGAACCGCACCACGTGGGGCAGCATGAGGCCCACGGCCTGACCGTGCACGACGGCGTGCGTGGCGGTGAGCGGATTGGCCAGGGCGTGCGCCGCGCCGAGCATGGCGTTCTCGATCGCCAGCCCGGCCCAGGCGGCGCCGAGCTGCACCGCCTCGCGGGCCCGCACGTCACCGCCATCGGCGAGCACGCGTGGCAGGCCGGCCGACAGCAGCCGCCACGCCTCCCGTGAGAAGATCCGCGAGGCGGGCGTCGCGGCCCGGCTCACGTGGCTCTCCAGCGCGTGGGAGACCGCGTCGATGCCGGTGAGGGCGGCGAGCCGGGGCGGCTGGGTGAGGGTCAGCTCGACGTCGAGGATCGCGACCCGGAAGGCGGCCCGCGGATCGCCGCAGGCCATCTTCCGTCCGCTGGCGGCGTCGGTGATGAGCGCGAACGACTGCGTCTCGCTGCCGGTGCCGGCGGTCGTCGGCACGGCGATCGACGGCAGCAGCGGGCCGGTGGCCCGGCCGCGGCCCTGGTAGTCGTGCATGGTGCCGCCGCACGAGAGCAGGAAGTTGATCCCCTTGGCGCAGTCCATCGAACTGCCGCCGCCGAGGCCCACGATCAGGTCGGGGCGGAAGAGCCGGGCCGCGGCCGTGCCCGCCTCGACCTGGGCCGTCGTGGGATTCTCGCCGAACCCGTCGAACACATCGGTGGCGACGCCGGCCGCCGCCAGCGCCGCGAGCCCGGCCGCCGTGTGGCCCGCCCGGGCGACCCCCGGGTCGCTGGCGACGAGCACGCGCCGGCCGCCCAGGTCACGGGCGAGTTCGCCCAGCCGGGCGAGCGTGCCGCGGCCTGCCACGAGCCGCGTGGCGGCCCGGAACTCGAAGCCGGCGGATGCGTCCGGATGCGACACGGGCGGCCCGGTGGGGTCAGGAAGCCAGCACCGCCGTCTCCGCGGGCACCTGCAGCGCCCGCGACCGGTAGAGGAAGTCGATGATGTTGCCCTCGTGCGGCTGCAGCCAGTCGAGCTTCGTGGTGGGAATCGGCCCGAGGTTGAGCCGGTCGATCGCCGTGCAGTCGATCAGCGCCGCCTGGAAGGCGGGATCGTCCGTGATCGCGGTGCACACGAGCGTGGGGCCGATCGTCTCGAGCATCCGCGCCTGGGAACATTCGACGACGCTCACGAACGGGAACATGTATTCGGCACGGGCGATCTCGGGCTCGGGAGACGTGCAGTGCACCACGGTCGGCCGCAGCCAGCCGCACCGCTCTCCCTCCACCAGGCGCGGGCCGTGGGGGGCCGTCGCGTGCGACACGCCGGGAGCCGCCAGGCCGGCCTCGATCTGCCCCCAGATCGCCTTGGCGGCACCGGGGATCGTGAATGCGGCCAGTTTCGCGTCGGGGTCGTGCGGCGGCTTCACGTCGATCGGACCGAGGCGGTCGGCGAGGGCGGCGGCGATCTCCCGCGTGTGCCGGCTGGCGTAGATCGCCGACGCGTTGATGCAGCCGCGTCCGCTGTTGATCGCGACGCTCTCCGCCATCACGTCGAGGTACCGCTCCCAGCCGTCGACGCAGTCGTCGCCGAGGATGATCTTGGAGAACCCGGGCCCGTGCACCTGCACGCCCGGGTTGGACCGGTACTGCTCGACCGTCTTGGCGCTGCCGAAGATCATGCTGCGTCGGCAGGCGTTGAGGATGCCGGCCCCCACGTCGGTGGCGCCGGGGTACAGGCTGATCGCCTCGGCGGGGATGCCCGCCTCGATCATCGCGGCGGCCATGCGGTAGGGAGTCCACGGCTCCTGGCTGCCGGGCTTCATCACGAGGCCCACGCCCAGCGCGATCACCGGCAGCCAGAGCGTGTGCACGCCCGGGGAGTTGCTCGGCAGCACGAGTCCGAGCACCGGCGACTGCGCCTGGTAGCTGACCACCACGCCGCGGTGTTCCCGGCCGTAGCCCTTCCAGAGGATCTCCGGAGGCAGGCCGCGCGAGAGGGCGTCGAGCATGCGGTCCATGTTCGCGAGCACGAACATGTTCTTCTGCATGTTCGCCCGGCAGAGCGACTCCGGCAGGCCGGTCGTCGCCGACTGCTGCCGGACGAAGTCGTCGGGCGACTGCCGCTCGTCGCCCACGGTGAGCGTGCCGTGCGCGTAGAGATTGCCGGCGGTCTGCAGCCGCTCGACGATCTCCTCGGGGTCGATGGCCAGCAGGGCCGCCCGGGACTGGGCCGCCTTGGGGAGGTCGCGGCCGACGATCGCGCCCCCCACCTGGCTCACCTCGGCGACCGGCTCGCCGGTGAGGAAGTGGACGAGCGTCTCGCGTTCGATGGACTCGTAGGGCTTGCCGAAGCGGTAGGCGGGCAGGTGCATCAGTAGACTCCGACGGTGGTGGTGGCGGCGAGGGCGCGGAACGGACGCACGCCGCTGATGCCGTCCCACGGATATCTGGCGTAGGGCAGTTCGCGTTCTCCCTCGTCGCGTTCCAGGAATCCGGGAATGAACGTCTCCTGCGTGAGCGTCGTGAGGCGGACGCGGCCCGTGCCGCCGTAGGGCACGACGCTGTTCGTGTCGTCGAAGTCGACGACCTCGATCACGGCCCGCGGCTGCGGTGCGTAGTAGGCGATCGTGTACCCGTCGGCGGGCACGACCGGCCGCGACGCGGCCAGTCCCATCAGCGTGTTGCCGTAGGTGGGCGTCATGTAGGCGCCGTCGAGCAGTTCCTCGACGGCGAAGCGGGTCCACTGCGGCGTGAACTCGGTGCCGCCCGAGAAGATCCCGGTGATGCCGGCCTTGCGGATCGTCGTGCCCCGCTTCTCGAGCGCCAGCGCCAGCGATTCGAGGAGCTTGGGGGTCGTGAACATGCAGCGGACGTCGTGGCCGGCCTCCAGGATCGTGATCGCCTGGTCGATGCAGTGCTGCTTGTAGGCCTCGAGGTGCTCCATCCAGCCCTTCTGGATGAGCTTGATCACCCAGCGCGGATCGAGGTCGACGCAGAAACAGATGCCGCCGCGGTACTGGGCGAGGTGCTCGATCGACAGCCGCAGCCGACGGGGGCCGCTCGGGCCCAGCATCAGCCAGTTGGCCCCGCGCGGGAAGAACTCCTCCGGCAACGTGTCGCTGAACTGCTCGTAGTCGGTGCGGAAGTCGCGGTGGTTCACCCGCGACTTCGGCACGCCCGTGGTGCCGCCGGTCTCGAACACGAACATCGGCTTGTCGGCCAGGCCCTTCGGCACCCAGCGGCGGACCGGCCCGCCGCGGAGCCACTCGTCCTCGAAGGGCGGAAACTTTTTGAGGTCTTCGTAGCAGCGCACGTCCTTGAGCGGGTCGAACGGCAGCGACCCGGCGTAGTCGAGCCAGAACGGGCAGCCGGTGGACGGGTGGAAGTGCCAGGCCATCATCTCCACGGTGTGGGCGTCGAGACGCTGCCGGGCGGCCGCCACGGCCTCCGCGGTGGCGACCTCGAAGACCGGCGGCTTGCCGGTGGCGGTGGCGGCGGGCGTCGTGGCCATGGGTGGTTCCTGGTGTTCCTGGATGAAGTTACCGGAAGTTGCCGGATGCTGATGAGGGGGCGGTGACGGGATCGTGCTGACACGGTATCGGGACGAGGGCCGCGGAGGCCGGCGGCACCGCGGGGTCAGCCGTCGGCCGGCTTCTCCGTCGGCGGCTGCGGTGGCGGCGCCCCCAGTTGCGACATCAGTTGGAGCACGCCATTGAAGTGGGCCAGCCTCGGACCGTAGCGGTCGAGGAAGTCGCCGAGGGCGTAGTCGCTGTCGGAAAAGCTCTCGGCGTTGTCGAAGGCCTCGGTGGCGATGGACGAGAGGAACTCGCCGTGCACCTTGGCCAGCGATTCCGCCGCGTGGCGGCAGGCGGCGGCCAGTTTCGGGTTGGCCTCCTTCCACGCCTTGAGTTCGGCATTCCGCTGCCGCTGCTGGAGCGAGACCTGGTTCACCAGTTCGACGAGCAGTTCGCACGTCCGGTGCTGCAGGCCGACCATGTCGCGGAGCAGCCGGTTCGTCTCGGAGACGTCGGCCGGCGGCAGGGCCGCGGGGACGGTGGACTGGACCGCACCCGCGGAGATGTCGAGCTGGGTGCAGACGGACGGCACGTGGTTCATCGGGGCTCTCGCAGGGCTGGGGACCTCGGCCTTCCATGGTAGGCGGCATGCGCGGTCTTTTCCACGCGGTCGCCGTCTCCAGCCGCCTGCGCGGCAGGGTTCCCCCAGCTTCACGACGCCGGCGGACCGTCGGCCGCGATGCGGGAGGCCGGGGCGGGAGTCGCTCAAGTGGCCGCTGGGGATGCCCGATGGAGGGAGCGGTGGGGCTGGCCGCAGGGAAGCGGCCTGCCGGCCACGGCGGAGGGAGCACAGCCGCTATGGAGCAGAAGTCGGCCGAGCCGGCGGGAAGACCGGTGGCCGGTCCGCAGGCCTACGGATTTCTCACGGCGGTCGAATCGGCCGGGCACGGCATCTTCGGCGGCTACCTGCTCGTCGATCCCCTCGGCCGGCCGCTCGAGTTCCACTGCACGGCGCCGGTGAAGGTGTCGCGGGCCCAGCAGATCCTCTACGGCGCCACGCTCCACGCCCACCTGCACGGCCAGCAGATCGGGGGCGCGCTGCTCGCGGAGGGGACGGTGACCCCGCACGTGGTGCTCACCGACCTCGTGTCGATGCTCCACGTGCGGCACCACACGAAGCTGCCGGTGGCCATCGTCCGCCCGGCCGAGGCGGGAGAGCCGACGTGCGTCGACGCGGCGGGCGGCTTCCGGCTCGGCGACGCGACCGTGCAGGCCCACCCGAGCGACGTGGCCAGGGAGGACGACCTGCGGGAGACGCTCGCCACGCTCGCGGCGGCGGTCGATCTGCGGGAACCGTTCGAGCGGATCCGGGCGGCCATCGACGAGGCGCAGCGGCGGTGAGGGGCGATGCGCCCCGGGCCGGGGCCCGCCGCGATCGAGGACGAGGCACGCGATGACGGCAGACTCCGACGAGAGACGTCCCGTGCGCACGGTGCGGGCGGCCGAACTCGCGTGGCCTCCCGTGGCGACGGCGGCCGTGGTCCACCCCCGGCTCCCCCGTCCCGCGGCCCTGCGGCTGCCGATCGACGTGCCGCGACCGGCCGTCACCCGGGTCGGCCTGCTCGATGCGGTGGTCCGGGTGCAGAGCTTCCGGTTTCCCGCGGCCTCCGCGGGAACGCCGCCCGTGGCCCATCCGCACGCCAAGCCGGCCGCGACCCACGGTCCGCTGCCGACCCCCGCGGCCCGCGCGGCCGCCGAGGAGGGAATGGCAGCGGCACCGCGGAAACGCACGCGGATCGTTCCGCCGGCCGACGTCGTCAAGCTCTCGGAACGCTTCTACTACCTGCTGCAGCCCGACCTCGAGACGATGCTCGAGACCAGCCGGCTCGAGTTTCCCCGGCAGCCGTTCCCCTTCCAGTTCGACGGCATGGCGTTCCTCGCGCCGCGGCACGGCGCCGTGCTCGCCGACGAGATGGGGCTCGGCAAGTCGATGCAGGCGATCTCCTCGATCCGTCTGCTGGTGCGGTCGGGGGAAGCACGGCGGGTGCTCGTCGTCTGCCCGAAGGGACTCGTCTCCAATTGGGTCCGCGAGCTGGCCGACTGGGCGCCGGAACTCCTCGTGGCGGTGGTCGAGGGGGATCCGCAGCGCCGTCGCTGGCAGTGGTCGCTCGCCGACGTGCCGGTGAAGGTCGCCAACTACGAGGTGCTGGTCCGCGACCGTGAACTCGTGGCGGAGCTGGGGCTGTCGTTCGACCTCGTCGTGCTCGACGAGGCGCAGCGGATCAAGAACCGGGACAGCCAGACCAGCGAGGCGGTGCGGTCGGTCCGGCGGCGGCGCAGCTGGGCGCTCACCGGGACGCCCGTGGAGAACAGCGCCGACGATCTCGTGGGCGTGTTCGAGTTCGTCGCCCCGGGCCTTCTCGACGACCGGATGACGCCCCGGGAACTGGGAGCGGCCGCCGCCGACCACGTGCTGCGGCGCACGAAGGACAAGGTGCTCCGCGACATGCCGCCGCGGCTCGACCGCGACGAGCGGATCGAGCTGACGCCCGAGCAGCGGGAGACCTATCGCCGCGCGGAGGAGGAGGGGGTGCTGAGGCTCTCGGAGATGGGCGAGGAGGCCACGATCCGGCACGTCTTCGAGCTCGTGCTGCGGCTCAAGCAGATCTGCAACTTCGACACCGCGACCGGGGAGAGCGCCAAGCTCGAGCGGCTCGAGGCCGACCTCGAGGAGATCCGCGCGAGCGGCAGGAAGGCCCTCGTCTTCAGCCAGTGGGTGGAGACGCTGGGGCGGTTGCGGCAGCGGCTCGCCCGCCATGGCGCCCTGGAGTACCACGGTGGCATGTCCACCGCCGCCCGCGACGAGGCGATCGGCCGTTTCCGGCACGACAAGCGGCATTCCGTGCTGCTGCTCTCCTACGGGGCGGGCGCCGTGGGGCTGAACCTGCAGTTCTCGCAGTACGTGTTCCTCTTCGACCGGTGGTGGAACCCGGCGGTGGAGGACCAGGCGATCAACCGCGCACATCGCATCGGGGCCGCCGGCGCCGTCACGGTGACGCGGTTCCTGTCGGCCGACACCATCGAGGAGCGGATCGACGAGGTGCTGCGGCGCAAGCGCGACCTCTCCGACCTGATCCTGTCGCAGGCGGAGGCGCCGGAAGCGGGCGGCCTGACGCAGGAAGACCTGTTCGCGCTGTTCCGGCTCGCGCCGCCGCGTCAGGCCGCCGGCCGCGCCGCGGCCTGACGCGGCCCGGCCCGCGCGCGAGGTTCTGTCGGCGTGCGTCGGCTGCACGCGGATGTGTCCGTCTCCGCGACGCCGTCGTCGGAAGTCGTTGGGGGCCAACGGTCCGCGCCCCGCCTCGCGGGACGATCGTGGCCGGGATGTTGTCCGCCGCGTGTCGCGGTGCGTACGAATGCATCGACGAGGACGACGCGAGTGGTTCCACGAGGACCGCAGGCGTCGAGATTCGTCGGGCCAGACGATCGATGCGTCGGAAAACGAGTTGATGGAACACCCCGGCCGGTGCCGGGGGGTTCGGCAACGCGAGAGCCGGCGCGAGCGAACGCAGGGGTGTTCGCTCGCGCCGGCTTTTTTCGTTTTCCCCCGCGCCGCGGACCGAGCCCACGCACCCCACCCTACGGAGCCTGGCCATGAACGTTTTCGACACGCTTTTTCCGCGGCGGACGCAGCCGGCGAAGACGCCGAGGAAACAGCCGCAGAACCGGCTGGCGGCGAGGGGCAGTCGGCTGCACGACCTGGAACATGCGGAACGGTTGGAGGATCGACTGGCGTTGGCCGTGGTGACGCCGTTCGCGGTGGCGTACACGGCCAATGCGATCGGTGACATCACATTTGCATCCAACACCCTGATGACGTCGCCAGGCAACACGCCGGCCGCCATCGATGCCCGGAACGGTGTCGGGACTCAGTTGAACGACGATGACTGGAACATGGCCTACATCGACATCGACGGTGATGCATCGACGTTCAATTCCAGTTCTGCGCAGCTCGTGCTGCCTGCCGGTGCGGATGTTCTGTTCGCCGGGCTCTACTGGGGGGCGCGTGCAGACTCGGCGGTGGGCAACAGCGTGCTGCAAGCCGTCAAATTCAAGCGGCCGGGCGATGCGAGTTACACGGACATCACCGGCTCCGTGGTCGGCAAGACGATCGGTGGTGTCTCCAATCTGCCGGCCAATGTGCAGACCTACGGGGCGTTTGCCGACGTGACGAGCCTCGTGAAGGCGACCGGTGCCGGCACCTACACCACCGCCAACGTGAAGGGCGATCCCGGAAACATCAATCATTTCGCCGGCTGGTCGCTGGTCGTGGCGTACGAGGCTCCGGGGGAAGTGGCCCGCAACCTCACGGTCTTCAACGGCTTCGCCGACGTCAGCAACAATTCGGCGGCCGATCGCAACGTGACGGTGCCGTTCAGCGGCTTCATCGCGCCTCCCAGCGGGGACGTGAATGCAACACTCGGTTTCGTGACGTACGAAGGGGATTTGGGCATCACCGGCGACAGCGCGTACCTCAGCGGCGGCAAGGGGGAAGTGCAGCTCTCCAACGCCACCAATCCCGCCAACAACTTCTTCAACAGCTCGATCACCAATCGCGGTGCGCAGGTCACGGCGAAAAACCCCAACTACGTCAATCAACTCGGATTCGACGCGGATCTCTTGGCGACCACGAACATCGTCGCCAACGGTGCGACGAGCGCGCAGGTGCGGCTTACCAGCACCCAGGATCAGTATTACCCCGGCGTGATCACGACCACCATCGAGTTGTATGCGCCGAAGGTCACGGTGCAGAAGGCCGTGACCGATCTCGACGGAGGCGATGTGATCGCCGGCGACCAGCTCCGCTACACGGTCACGGTCAGCAATGACGCCGCAGCGCTCGACGCCGCGGCGAGCGTGATCCTCAGGGACGTGATTCCGGCGAATACGACGTACAAGCCCGGCAGCCTCGTGATCACGGCCGGTGCGAATGCCGGTCCGAAGACCGATGCGAGTGGTGACGACCAGGCCGAATTTGATGCGGTGGGGAATCAGGTGCAATTCCAGTTGGGCACCGGCGCGAATGCGTTCCAGGGCGGCACGCTCATTGCCGGGGCATCGACGACCGTGACCTTCGACGTCACCGTGAATGATGATGTCGCCGTGGAGACGCTCATTCGGAACAAGGCGGTGGCCATGTTCGTGGCGGAAACGAGCCGGTTTCAATTGGAGGCGAAGTCCAACGACGCCGAGGTCACTTGCAAGCCCTCGGCCGATCTGTCGATCACGAAGACAGACGGCAGTGACACCTACGTGCCCGGACAAAACGTGAGCTACACGGTGGCGGTGACCAACGAGGGTCCGAGCACGGTTACGGGAGCGACTGTCACCGATGTCCTTCCGGTGAACACGACATTCATCTCGGCCACCAACGGCGCGACCTACGATGCCGGCACGAACACCGTGACGTTCGTCTCGGGGACCGTGCCTCAGTCGGGCACGACGAGCTTCATTCTCACGGTCAAGCCCGCGTCGGATCGTCTCGGCGACCTGGTGAACACGGCGAC
>Ga0214917_10008125_pt1 | contig 10406 bp, 11 predicted proteins | sample LL_1208_BB_MetaG_FD_177983 | JGI IMG/M metagenome (GOLD analysis project Ga0214917, IMG submission 177983) | Freshwater microbial communities from Lake Lanier, Atlanta, Georgia, United States - LL_1208_BB | ecosystem: Environmental > Aquatic > Freshwater > Lake | place: USA: Georgia | collected...
GATACATCACCCCCCCCCCCCCCCGCGACGCCTGCACAAAAGGCATTCTCAGGAGACTCATCCATTCCGGCACTCGAGCGTTGGGCTGCACCCGATCATCCGCAGCCGCCGCCTGGATCTGATCAAGTCTGCGTGTTGGCAAACCTATGCGCCCTGAATAGAGGCATCCATAATACCGAGCTGCACCAACCGCGGTAGGATGTTGGCACGGAACAGCAGAATGTGCTGTTTGATGTATTCCATGCAGTCCGTTTCATCCTTCAAGAACGTCCCGTCAAGTCTGCGCAGCTCCGCCCCTGTGGCCTGCAGACCCAGAAGCACAATGCCCGCCAGCACTTCGCCATCCATCCCTTGCCGTAAGCCTTCCAGCACGAATGCATCGATCAGGCTGAAGGGCTGAGCACCATGGCCGACGGCGGGCGCCACCCGAAAACCCAGGTTGTGGCCGCCCTGCATCAAGGCCGTCAGGCGAGCGTTGACATCACAGCAGCCGGCCGTGGCGGCCGCACCGGCTTCGCCTCGGTCGAGACCGATCCGGCCAGCATGAACCAGAAGGTTGGTGAGCAGCACCAGATCCTCAGGCGGGATCGCCAGCGCCTCATACAGCTCGGCCAGGCTTGCGGGCTGCGCGGCCAGATAGGCCTCCAGCCGCCTCAAGCGCCCGCTGCCATCGACAATCACACCAAGGTTGGTCTGAATCCCTTGTGGACTGCTCCCACCCTCAGCGATTGACGTCGCCTCTAACGGGCCCGTGCTGCGGAGACATAGCTCGGACAGGCACTGCTCCTGGGCGACACGGCTCAGGGGCAGCGGGCCCTTCACGAACAGGTCACGGCGGAAGCTCTGGTTGATCGCGAGATCCAGCAGCGCCTGGCGAATGGTGGAATCTCCCTCGGCCGCAAGCAGCTCTGCGACCGGTGCCGGAAGGAGCGAGGGGAAATTCTCTGGCAAATTGGCGGAGGCTGCATAGCTGAGTTGGTGGGCCATGGCCAGCTGATGCACCTCGCCCACGTAAAAGGGTTGCCATTGCTCAGGTCCGTACTCACCACAGAGATCATCGGGGCGATTGATGTCGCGGATCTGCCGCAGCTGATTTCCCAGCTGCGGCAGGGCCTTGCCAAGCGCGGGGGCGCTCTGCAGCAGCCTTGCGAGGCTGGAGCCCGCGCGCTGCAGGGCCTGCGTCAGGTTGGCGGCACCGAGTCGTTGCCGCTCCAGATCGGTGAGAGCTTTGAAGGTGGTGCGATCCAGCCAGCCCGGGAAGGTGTTGTATGAACAGTAGAAGGCGCCACCGCAGCGCAGCAGACGACCAGAAAGCTGCAAGAGCGCGTTGCGCACGTCCGGTGCGATCCAGCTGAGGATGCCGTCGGCCACCACATAGTGAAAGCGCAGATCGGGAGCAAAGGGCAAACGGGCATCATCCGCCGCCAGCTCCAGGAAATCGACCTCGTGGAAGCTCACATTGCTGAGTCCCAGCTCAGCCACCAGCCACTGGCTGTGGGCAATGTGACTGGGGTTGCAGTCGATGCCGATGAACTGGCCCTCTGGGTAGGCTGCGGCCAGCAGGCAGAGGCCAAGCCCCATGCCACTGCCCAGCTCCAGGTAGTCGAAAGGGGTTCCCTCGCCGCCCCTACGAGGTGGGCGATGACGCTGGCTGAGCAGAGCGAAATCCAGCCAGTTCGGCGCCAGCTCGCGGCAGCTGTGGCTGCCGTCAGTGCAGTCGGTGAAGGAGCCACCGCCCCAGGAGGGTCCGCTGACTCTCAGCTCAGTCGCTTCAGCACGCTGCAACAAGGGCGGCGATTCTGCGGCGGGATCAGCTCGAATTTGAGAGCTTGAACCGGAGGCGCCTGAATTGCGCCTGAATGCTTCGAGATTCAGGCTGATCGGCCGACCAGCAAACGCCAGCGTGCTGCAATCGCGGAAAAGCCCAAAGTCGTCGATACGCTTGATCTCAACAAAACCCGCGTCGATGAGAAAAGAGGCCAACAACTCCTCATTCAAGCCAACACAATGAAAGTCATAGGAATCCACCTGCCCACCGAACATCATGCGCATGATGGCAAAACGATCCTGAGGCCCCAAAGAATCACGACGCGAATACAGCTCACAGAGTGTGTCCATATCCGGCACACTCACCATCAGCCGCCCCCCTGGAGCGAGCACCCGAAACCATTCAGAAAGCGCCACGGGCAACGCCGATTGGTAGCCGAGATGCTCAAGCACATGGGATGCATAGACCTCGAGAAACGTACCGTCCTGAAATCGCGAAAGGTCTTCGGCCCTTCCCACATGATCGACCCATTCCGCTGGAATGGCATTCAGGATTTCCCATCCCTCACGGGCAACGGTGCCACCGATATGCAACCGACGAGCCATCAGGAGCCCACGCCAGAATGTGTGCCTGCTCACGATAATCCTGATTCAAGCGCCTGCAAGCGGCACGAAAAAGATTGTTCGTGCCTGCGCAGGAACACAAGGCTGCGAGGTTTCTCAGGAGACCCGCAGCCTCTCCTGAGAGGACACCCACCCAAGTGAAGTTGTGACAGCCTCACCCAATGCGAGGTCCCAGGAAAGGGTTCCTTGCACCACGCCCTCGTCTGGCAGCGCATGGGATTGGGACCTTGCCTCAGCCGAACGCCATCGGGGCGCTTCCGCCACCTATCCCCATCCTTCTTGAACCGACCTGCCAAAGTCGCCGCTCCAACCTTGATCGATTGCCGGCTGATGACGCACTGGCCCGACCGCGAACCAGGCGTGAACAACACCGTAGCAACAGATGCACACGTCAAGAGGAAAGATTAAGCGATGAAGATTGCCGCATTTCACGCAACAATGAACAGGAAACACCAATCTCGCCAACACCACAAACCACCCGTGGCCCGTGCAAGAACTGACGGCTTCATGAGATCTGAGCGCCCTGGCAAGCACTGAGTTCAGAACCATGGGCGTCCGAAATGACACGCCTGTGACTGGAACAGCTGATGCAGCGCCATCGCCCGTCCCACTCCTTGCAGCGTCTTTGTGCCCACACCCAGCCAGGAATCTGGGATCGCAAAGGTGGCAAGGATCGACGGTTTCAAGCGCCTTTCACATCTTGAAGCCCCCGCTCGCGCCGCTGCCCGGGTGAGGGAATCCAGGATCGCCTCCCTCGCCATGCGCCCTGCTCTCCCCAAGGCATGCGGGTGGAACCTCACAGAGTGTTGTGGGTCATCACGTTTCACTTTGAGCGTTGATAAGGCCACGCCGCAGAGCGCCGCCATCCCCCCGCCCAGCACTCGCAGCCCAGCGATCCCAACGGCAACATCTGCCTGAGCGAATCGAGGCGCGCAGCAACCCGACGCCATGTCTCCATCACCCTCGACCGGCGTCACGGCTCATGGAAGGTCTTCCGCTCGCCGGTCAGGCATGACTTCACACCTCCAGGCGAATCCTCGAGGCTGCACAACACCAGGAACACCCGTGAAGAACCTGGCTGACGGCCGCTGCGGCCGCGTCAAAGCATGCTTAGAGTTTGCCCATCGCTACATGCCGTGACACCGCCCTTTGCTGCCAGGGAAACCCTGTACCGCACAGGGCTTGGACGCCGCCCCAGGCAGAGCCGCAGTGAGGCGTTCACACTCATCGAGCTGATGGTTGTGGTGGCCATCCTCACCCTGCTCGTGACGGTGGCTCTCCCCGCCTACCAACAGGCGCGCAGCACGGCCCTGGTCAGCAGCCTGGTGTCCGAACTGCTCGGCTACTCCAGGGTCTGTGCCCAGATCAACAGCACCGGGATCGGCACGCGCCCGGCCCCGCCTCCCGTCACCCTGGAGCGCGGCGGCGTGCAGATCACCCAGGGCTGCACGGCGGAGAACCAGGGAGCCACTCTCGAAGCCAGCTGGGGCACGGCCCGGGCCAGCGGCATCGCCTGCTCCGCCAGCCGCAGCCTGATCACCTCGAGCAAGGCAACGGTGACGATCGCGAGCCAGGGCGAACTGAGCTGCAGCTTCCAGGATTGAGCGAAGACCAAGGCTCCCCTCGGCACAGGCCATCCTTGCCCCCTGATCCGGCCGCAGCCATCGTGGAATTTGAGGCCCCAGGACGCTCCGCGACCGCGTGAGGAGAGAGCGAAATCACCTTCCTTGACGGGCGCTCTTCATGGGCCCCGAGGTCTTGGCAGACACCCCGCAGCGTGATGTGGGTCATTTGGTGATGAAACCTTCCGCAAGAGACCTTCGGCCGATGCCGCAGAGCGCAGTTGTCACGGCCCGATCGCGGCGTGATCCCTGCGGGTTGCGCTGCGGAGCCACAGGAGCGGCCCGGGAGGCCCCGCCAGAGATCACCCCATCCCTGTAGACATGGGAGAGGTCAACGCGGCGGAGGCCTGGGTCCTGATGCACCCATCGCTGTACCTCGTCGTCCCACACAAGAGGTGATCCCCTCCCTTCCCGCCGGCTTCTTCGCCCGCCCCGCCGAGGTGGTCGCCCCCGAGCTGATCGGCTGCCTGCTGGTGAAGCGCCAAGCCGATGGCGAGTTGCTGTGGGGCGTGATTGTGGAAACGGAGGCCTATTGCCAGAGCGAACCCGCCTGCCACGGGCATCGCCGCCGCTCGCCGAGCAACGAAACCCTGTTTGGTGAGCCTGGGCGTTTTTATGTCTATGTGAGCTATGGCATTCATCACTGCGTCAATGTGGTGACCGGCCGCGACAACTGGGCCAACGGCGTGCTGCTGCGGGCCGTGGCGCTGCCGGAAGAGCCGGAACGGATCGCATCTGGACCGGCCTTGCTGGCAAGGCGATTCGGCCTTGATCGCCTCCACGACGGCCTTCCGGTCGCCCCCGCCTCTGGCCTGTGGCTGTCCCCCAGGCCAGCCTCCCTGCAGCGATGGCTGGCAGCCTCCCCCCACCCTCACGGCCTCGGAGCCGATCGCGAGCTGCCTGCGCGTCAGCGCGAGGCCCCCGGCGAGCGACCTGCCTCTGCTGTCGGTCTCCCCCTGCCCCATCCCCTGCTGCAAACCCGCCGCATCGGCATCAGCCAGGGGCAGGACCTTCCCTGGCGCTGGTACCTGCGATCCAGCCGCGCCGTCAGCCGCCGCGCCCGCGGCGACCGCACCCCCAGCCGCCAGGAGGCCTGGACACCGGACGCCGCCTGAGTGAGCGCTGCGCAGACCGGCCGCGTGAGATCTGTGCTGCGTCGATCCGGCCCCGGGGTGTGGTGATCAGCGCTTCCACCAGCGCCGGAGGACAGCCGCTGCGGCGAAGCCCGCGCCACGCCGACGCGAGCGCCCAACGGCGTCGGCACGGTGGGGCCTGGGGCGCGCTGCCGGGGTGGTGATTAGCGTGCCGACAGCACCGCCGCAGGCCCTTGAGCAGCTGGAGTCACCGCCATGTGATCGATCTGGCGGCCTTCAGCGAGGGCGATTTCGCCACCGTGCTGGAACTGGCCCAGCGTTTCCGCTCGCTGCCCGTCTCCGGGGCCCGCAAGCTGCCGGCCTTGCAGGGCCGGCTGATGACCACCCTGTTCTTCGAGCCGAGCACGCGCACCCGCAGCAGCTTCGAGCTGGCTGCCCGGCGCCTCTCGGCCGATGTGCAGACCTTTTCGCCCGCCTCCAGTGCCCTGAGCAAAGGGGAGAGCCTGCTCGACACGGCCCTCACCTACGTGGCGATGGGGGCCGACATTCTCGTGGTGCGGCACCGCTGTGCCGGCGTGCCCCGCGGCCTGGCCCTGGCTCTCGAGGCCAGCGGTGCCTCGGTGTCGGTGCTCAACGCCGGCGACGGCCTTCATAGCCATCCCAGCCAGGGGCTGCTGGATCTCTTCACCCTGGCCCGTCACTTCCGGCCCGAGGCTCCAGGCCCGGAGGCCCTGCGCGGCCGCCGCATCGCGATCGTCGGCGACATCCTGCATTCGCGCGTCGCCCGCTCCAACCTCTGGGCGCTCACCGCCTGCGGGGCCGATGTGGTGCTGTGTGGCCCCGCCACGCTGCTGCCGGACGCCTTCGCCGCGTTCCTCGACGCCCCGCCGCCTGGACTGCGCCAGGATCCAGTGCCCCGTCGAGGGAAGCTGCATCTGTGCCGCAGCCTGGAGGATGCCCTCCCGGGCGCGGATGCGGTGATGACTCTGCGGCTGCAGAAGGAGCGCATGCAGCAGCATCTGCTCACGAGCCTCGACACCTACCACCGCCTCTACGGCCTCAGCCACGAACGGCTGGCCCTGTGCGGCCGGCCGGTGCCGGTGCTGCACCCCGGTCCGGTGAACCGCGGCGTTGAGCTGTGCGGCCACCTGCTCGACGATCCGCAACGCAGCCTGGTGGACGAGCAGGTGCGCAATGGCGTGCCGGTGCGCATGGCCCTTCTGTATCTGATGGCCACCCGCGACGAGGGGGCGGCAACCACCCTCCTCTGAGCGCAGCGCCGGCGCCGGGGGAAGCTCAGAGCAGCTTGAAGGCGTCGACGCTCAGCCCGTAGAGCAGGCCCACGCGGGCCATGTCCAGCAGCTGCAGCGTGAGGCGATCACCGGGACGTCGCAGCAGCGGACGTCGCAGCCGCACCGCCGCCTCGAGCAGCAGCACACAGACCAGCGCCGGAATCTGATCGATCTCGCTGAGAGCGCCGGTGATCGCCCCGAGACCGCCGCCGATCGCGAAGCTGCCCAGCAACACGATCAGCAGCAGCGAGGCCCGGCGCCAGGGATTGGTGGCCCAGCGCTCCAGGCCGGCACCGGCGGCGGCAACCCGGCGTTGGAAGCGGGTCTGCTGATAGCGGGGGGAGGGCGTCACCGAACCGGAAGATCAGACAGCGGCCGGTGACCTGGGGGGCCAGATGGAGCCGCAGGCGGCCGCAATCGCCGGCGGCTGGCCGGTCGGGGCAGGTTAGGGGAGATGCCGCGGAACGTCCTGTCACGCCGCTGGTCGGAGCCTTGATGACCCGGCCAGGCCGACCTGCAGCCGGTGCCGCTCATTGTCCGCAGCGACCTGGGGATCAGCGCCCACTCGCCCTGGCGCCAGCAACAGCCCTGCGTCGCCAACCGGATGGTCCGCGTCGGAGCCGCAACGGGCCCGACACAGGTTGATCGCAGGCATCGCTCGCCCACTGGGGCGAAGGCCGCGGCGCTGGGCTCCTGCACAGCTGGCGCGCGACCTTCACAAGTGAGGGGTGCAGGGCGGCCATCATCCCGGAACCTGGCACAATCGGAGGGTGGAACCACCGATGGCCAGGACGCCCAGGCGGTGATCCCCATCACCCGGCCCGCGCCCTGCTCCTCTTGTTTACACCATCTCTGGCGTGATGGCAGTGGTTGCACGCCACAGATAGGGGATGCCAATAAAAAAGCCCTGGCCTGGGGCCGGGGCCGGGTGATGGGGACGACACAAGGGAACCAAGTGCCGCATGCCGCTGCAAGGGAGGCCGGCCGCCACCTGGATCGTCCTGGGAACCCCTTGACGGCCTCGCCGCGAGACTCAGGAGAAGGGAATCGCCAGGCGACGCTCAGAGATCGCCGTCCTTCTTGCGGCTGCCCTTGCCCTCCAGCAGCTCGAGGAGCGCCTCCATCTGGGCCATCACGCCACGAACCTCACCCGCCTCGGGCAGCAGGCCGTCCTCCATGACTCCCTGATGCATCTCGCGCAGCTCCTGACGGATGTAGCGCAGGTGACTCACCACCTGCTCACGTTTGGATTGCGACATCGATCAGGAACGGAACTGATGGTTCAGTTCACCCTTTTACATCATCGCCCGCCCGCTTCCGCCCGAAGCTCGCGCGCGCCTGGCGGTAAAAGTCCGCATCCACGGCATCATGACCCGCCTCGACGGCGAGGGACTCAATGCGGCGCCGCACCGCAGGGCGCACGAAGAACGGCACCTCCCGCAGCAACTGCTCTGCTTCCACACTCCAGGAGATCGCCGGTTTCATCGGATCGCAGCGTCAGAAAAAATCCACAGAGAGATCGGGCCTCCCGGACCCTCGGGGGGACTCAGCCGGGAGGGCAGGGAGCCGATTCCGACTCTCTGAAGGCGAAGGATGGAGAATAGGGGACTCGAACCCCTGACCTCTGCGGTGCGATCGCAGCGCTCTACCAGCTGAGCTAATTCCCCTGGTGCGAGCATTATTGCTCCCTCACCCTCCCGCCGGCGCAGCCGGTGGCGGCTCCGTCATCCGACCCATGGATTCCCCTTCCTCCGGCGGCCGCTCCGCCAGCATCTCCGCGGAACTGCTGGCCAGCTTCGATGAGGCCAGGACGGCGGAGCTGGCCCGCCGACTGGAGGAGGACGATTACCCCACCCCCTTCGCGGGCCTGGACGACTGGCATCTGCTGCGGGCTCTGGCGATCCACCGCCCCGACCTGGCCGCCCCTTACGTGCACCTGGTGGATCAGGAGCCGTTCGACGAGGACTGAAACCCAGCGGGAGACGGTGCCGCCGGCGCCGTGGAAGCGGCCGTTGACGATGGCGTGCACTCCGCCAGCCCTTCAGGATCAGGCCGCCAGGCGGGGAGCGGTGTCGAGGCCCTGGCGAGGATCCTCTCCCTCCTCGGACGGGTCCTCAGCGGCGCCCCCCTGACCGAGCAGATCGAGGAAGGTGCGCAGCTGCAGCCTCGGGATGTAGGGCCAACCACCACTGCGCTCCATTTCGGAAAGCAGCCGAAACAGCGCGTTGCGGTCAGCCGGCAGGCTGGAGCGGAAGGGCCCATCCTGGATCGAACGGTGCAGCTGCTCAAGGTTGCGCAGCAGAGACAGCAGCGCCTCCGGCTGCCCCTCCAGCTCACGTGCCACCGCCTCGAGCTGGGCAAGAGCCCGCTCGCTGGCGGGGCCGGGCGGGGCGCCCCCGTCCTGACAAGGACCGGAAAGCCCTGAAATGCCGGCCGGGCCCGGCGGTGTCGCGGAGGGGAGGATCTGGCTCATCGCACTCTCATACAGGATGTTGAGAGGGGCCGCAAGCACTCTGGGCTGGCGGTTTGCCCCCGGTAGAATCGCCGCCAGCCCAGTTCCCGTTCCGTCCCTGCGGCTTCTCCCCATGCGTTTTCGTCCCCTGCTGGCCCTTGTGCTGGCACTGTGTCTCACCCTGGTGACCGCATGCAGCGGCGGGGCCAAGGCTGTCGATCGGAGCAGCCTCACCTACGACGACATCCACAACACCGGCCTGGCGAACGACTGCCCCACCCTGCCGGACTCGGCCCGCGGCTCCATCGCTCTCGATCCGGGCTCCCGCTACGAGCTGCGGGAAATCTGCATGCACCCCACCGAAGTGTTCGTCAAGGGTGAGCCGGCCAACAAGCGGCAGGAAGCCCAGTTCGTCGCCGGCAAGATCCTCACCCGCTACACCTCCAGCCTCGATCAGGTGTACGGCGATCTGACGGTGAACGGCGACAAGCTGACCTTCAGCGAGCAGGGCGGCATCGACTTCCAGCCGATCACCGTGCTGCTGCCCGGCGGTGAGGAGGTGCCCTTCACCTTCTCCAGTAAGCAACTGCTGGCCGAGGCCAATGGTGCTGCGATCACCACCAGCACCGACTTCAGCGGCTCCTATCGCGCCCCCAGCTACCGCACCAGCAACTTCCTCGATCCCAAGGGTCGCGGCCTGACCACCGGCGTCGAGTACGCCCAGGGCCTGGTGGCGCTCCAGTCCGGCAACGAGGAGATCGCCAAGGAGAACATCAAGCGCTATGTCGATGGCTCCGGCACCATGGAGCTGTCGATCACCAAGGTGGATGGCGAAACCGGTGAGTTCGCCGGCGTGTTCACCGCCATCCAGCCCTCCGACACCGACATGGGCACCAAGGAGGCTGTCGACGTGAAGATCACAGGCGAGCTTTTCGGTCGTCTCGAGAAGGCCTGATCACCAGGTCCGAACCCGTGCGTCGCGCCAGTTTTCCGCCGGCTGCGGCGCCATCCATCAGAGGGGGCCCCAGGGCCCCCTTTTCCGTTTGAATGCCTCCCTTCGCTCCGCAGCCCAGGCGAGGGCGCCCAGGAGCGCCAGCCCTCACTGGCTGCACCGCTCTCCCGAACACATGCCGATGGCACCGCACGGCATGTGGTGGCTCATCAGGTGCTCCTTCGCCGGGCCTCAGCAGCGCAGCGATCGGTCCGGGGCGCAGCGACAGATACAGCTCAGCGGGCCGGTCTGGGAGAATCGCCGCACCTTTTGACCGCTTTCGCCCCCATGTCCATCGCCGATGTCAGCCTGGTGAGCCCGACGGGCCTGATCGCCCCCCATGGCGGCGTCCTGGTGGATCTGATGGTGCCGGATGCGGAGCGGGAGACGGTCCGCGGTGGCATCGACCGGCGTGTCGAATGCTCGGATCGCAACGCCTGTGATGTCGAGCTCCTGGTGGTCGGCGGCTTCTCGCCCCTGCGCGGCTTCATGCACCAGGAGGATTACGAGTCGGTGGTCAGCGGCCATCGCACCAGCAGCGGCCTGCTGTTCGGCCTGCCGATC
>Ga0214917_10008126_pt1 | contig 10405 bp, 9 predicted proteins | sample LL_1208_BB_MetaG_FD_177983 | JGI IMG/M metagenome (GOLD analysis project Ga0214917, IMG submission 177983) | Freshwater microbial communities from Lake Lanier, Atlanta, Georgia, United States - LL_1208_BB | ecosystem: Environmental > Aquatic > Freshwater > Lake | place: USA: Georgia | collected...
ACGACGATCGCGGTACGCGAGTCGCATGGACGGCGACCAAAGTATTCGTCGGTATCTTCGCAGCGATTTGTGGTTCGGTCGCCTTGCTCGCGACACTCGCGCCGGCATTTTCGACCGTCGAGTCGGGGTTCCTCGCCGTCGTTGCGGGCATCGGCACGTTCGTTGCCGTGTGGCTGGTGGTGCGTCGCGGCGATGACGGGCGACCGCTGCGATCACTCGCGTTATCGGTCACGGTGTGCCTAACGCTCGTGATCGGCCCGCTCTACCAAGCACTCGATCATTGGCTTTCGCTGCCGTCACTCGCAGCACGCGTACTCGCGTATACGGGCAAAGAACCGCTCGATGTTTACGATCCGGACGAAACCATCACCGCTGTTGCATCGCTCTATATTCCGACGGCGAGCACTGCAGCGATCACTACACCGGCGTCACGCAGAATTCTTTGGTTGGTTCCCGATCGCTCGCGCTGGAAAGCGAAAACGTGGTTTTCTTTTTTGGGTTATCGCGCCGCGCCGCGCGAGCCCGCTCCGCCGGTGGTTTTGCCGACGGTGCTGCAAAATTGGACGCTGGAGTGCGTTTTAGAACGGCCCGGTGGTCGACGCGTCGCGATCGTCGCGCCACCCGGTGCATCGCCGATCACCGGCGTCTGCCGATGAGCGCACGCCCCGCCGCATTCGACACGCGGTGAGGACATCCCGCCCCGACTCGCATCGTTCGATGCGCTAGTCGGGACGGGATATTTAACTAAGATCGATTACGGCGACTTCGGTGCGCCGTGCTTCTTCTTGCCGTGATGCTTGTGCTTGTGGCCGGACGAAGGCACAGCGCCGCCAGCGGGCGGCGACGCGGCCGGGGGCGTGGCAGCAGGCGGCGTGTTGTTACCGGTTTGAGCTTGAGCCACCGTCATGCCGAACAACAGCGAGGCGGCAGCAGCAGACAGGATCGTGGCGCGAATAGCTTTCATTGCAATGACATCCTTCAAACAAGAGTCCGAACTGGACCCGAGTAATTCGACCATACTTCCGTTGCAAATATCCGCGCTCGACATGCGAATTTTTGTAAAGATCGTGCCGTGCCTATGGCAGGATGTACCGCATGAAATTCGCGGTGTTTGGTGCGACGAGTGGCACCGGTCGGGCCTTCTGCGCCGAAGCACTGGCCGGCGGCCACACCATCGTGGCGCTCGCGCGGGACCCCGACAAACTCACGCTTGAGAATGGGACAGCCGAAGTTCTACGAGGCGATGTGCTCGATCGCGTTGCCGTCGAGGCGGCGGTCGCGGGCTGTGACGCCGTGTTTTGCACCATCGGCGCCAAGCCACGTGATCCTGCAGGCTTGTGCTCCGACGGCACGCGAAACATCGTCGCGGCGATGGAGCGGCACGGCGTTCGACGGCTGGTCTGCGTCACCGGCTGCATGGTGGGTCATCCACCGGAATTGATGCGCGGCACGGTCTACCGCGTTTTACGCTGGCTCGAGATCGGCTTCATCAAAAAAATGGTCGACGATCGCCGACTCCAAGAGCAGCTCGTGCAGCGCTCGCCGCTGAACTGGACGATTCTGCGTCCGCCCCGGCTGACCGACGGGGCTGCGACCGGGCGTTACGTGTTGGGCCCGTCGATCGTCGTCGGCCCCGGGGCCGTCGCGGCGCGCGGCAACGTCGCTAAAGCAGCCCTCGCACTTTTGACATCGGAAGAGTTCTCTCGCGAGGGTGTGGCGATTTTCGACGACCCGACCATCGTTACTTAATCACTTCACCGCCCTTCATCACGAAGGACACTTTTTCAAGCGCGCGGACGTCGGCGATCGGATCCGCATCGACCGCGATCAAGTCGGCGTAGGCATCGGTCGCGAGCGAGCCGACTTGACGTGCGAGCCCCAGCGCATCGGCGCTGTTCACCGTAGCCGCTTGGATGGCCTGCATCGGCGTCATGCCATAACGAACCATCACCGCAAATTGACGTGCGTTGTCGCCGTGCGGATAAATGCCGGCATCCGTGCCGAAGATCATCGGAATCCCCGCCTTCAACGCACGCTCAAAATTGCGGCGCTGAATTTCACCGATCATCGCGTCCTTACGAATGAACTCCGGCAATTCGCCGCGACGCTTCGATTCGCTTTGCGTGTAATCGGTGTTGTAAATGTCCATCGAAAAATAAGTTTTGTTCTTACGCGCGAGTTCGATGCCCTCGTCGTCGACCAAACTCGCATGCTCGATCGTATCGACACCTGCACGCAGCGCGATCTTGATGCCGTTGGCGCCGTGCGCGTGCACTGCCACTCGTCGTCCGTGCATATGCGCCTCGTCGACTAGTGCCGTGACCTCTTCGGCCGTGAATTGCTGTAGACCCGGTTGCGTGCCTTTCGAGAACACGCCCCCCGTACCGCAATATTTGATGACGTCCGCCCCGTAGCGAACGTTTTGCCGGACTGCTTTGCGCACTTCGTCCGGACCGTCGGCCGTGCCCAAAGATGTTTGTTTGAATTCCGGGGCGAGCAAATTACTGCCACAATGTCCGCCGGTGATGCCGATGCCCGGACCGGACACGATCATGCGCGGACCGGGTACGTCGCCGGCGTTGATCGCATCGCGCAGCGCGACGTCCGCATAGCCGTCGGCACCGAGATTGCGGATCGTCGTGAACCCCGCGAGCAACGTCCGGCGCGCATTCGCTGCGCCGATCAACGCGAGCCGCGGAATCGAGATTCCGAGTCGCTCGTAACGCAACACCGTCGGGTCTGAAGTCACGTGGGTGTGGGTGTCGATCAAACCCGGCAGCACCGTCGACTTCGACAGATCGATCGTGCGCGCGCAATCGCGCAACGCACCCTCACGAAATGCCCCAACGGCGAGTATGCGTTCGCCGTCGATACGCACAATTTGATCGCGTAACACCTCACCCCGTTCGGGATCGATCAATTTTCCGGCGCGGATACCGACCGTGCAGCGCGGCGCGTTCGTCGTCGACGTTGCCGCCCCGGAAGGCGCCACCGCGCTACCGACGACGGCGATCAATGAAATCAGCAGTGCATATTTGTTAGTCATGGTAGAAATCATACGACACCCATCGGCCATCAGGCTCACGAATCAGCCAACCATCGGTACGCGCCGCCACGTCCAAGATCGCCGCCGTCTCCGAATCGGCTAACCCGTCATATTGAGCCGGTCGATATCGCATCTGAAAACTTGCGATCACCCGACGCGTCGCCTCGTCGAAGGTTCCGGTGCGCGGCGTTTCATAGCCGACGGCCGCGAGCCGCTCTTGAAACCAGACCGCATTCGGCGGCGTCGGTCCGAGCCGTGCCCGCGACGCGTCGATCAGCATAGGATCGGGCCACGGAATCAACCCCGCCTCCGCCAACCGCCGCCAAGGAAATTTAGGACCGGGGTCGGTTTTACGTTGCGGAGCGATGTCGCTGTGCCCAAGGATTCGATGCGGCGCGATCGCATGTCGACTCGCGATATCTTTGACGAGTGCGAGTACGACGTCGATCTGCGCCGCAGGATAGTCCGCGAAGTTCACGCCCGACTCTGCATCGTCCCCCATGTTCACGATCTCGATACCGATCGACGTCGCATTCAACGCCGTATCGTTTTGCCAGTAGCTCTTACCCGCATGCCACGCACGACGATTTTCGTCCACCAATCGGTGGATCTTCGGTGGGTCGACGCCGACGAGGTAATGACTGCTGACGCGGCGATCGCTTTTACCGTCGGTCAAGACGCGCACGGAATTGCCGAAATCGAGTTGCGTGAAGTGGATGATCAAATATCGAACACGACTGTCTTGATTCGGACTGCGAATACTTGTGTCGATCGCGCAGCCGGAGAGAATGATCGCGATCGACAGCAACGCGATCTGCAGCAACGTGCGGCGCATACTCATTTCAAACTGCTGCGTGTCAAACCCGCCCGCAAGACGAGCGCCGCAAGTTCGGCGTTGAAGCGCTGCGGATTTTCAGCGGACGGGAAATGTCCGTCCCCGTCGTAAACGGAGAGTTGCGCGGCCGGCAACGCCGTCACGAGCGCCCGGCATTCCTCGATCGGCCATTCGCGATCCCGGTCGCCCATCGCCAACCAAACCGGCATGGTCAAAGTCGGCAGCAAATCTTCGTTGTGCACCGGCAAAGTTTTCATCGCGCGTCGAACGTATCCGGGCTGCATCAGGCCCGTCAAAAACGCTAACTCATCGAGTTCCGTGGGTAATTCTTTGGCGACGAGCCCACTCGCCATCGCACGGTAACCTGCGATGTTATCCTCGAGATCGGCCGACGCACGCAAGCGCGAACCGGCGAGCAGCCGATCGGTGTCGACACCCGGCGGACGCGTAACAGTACGCAAGCCCGCGAGCGTGCCGGTGAAGTCGATCGCGGCGATTTTTCCGATTCCATGATGTCTCACGTACGACATCAGTGCGTGACCACCATAAGACCACGCGACGAACACCGCGCGATCGACCTGCAGGGTTCGCAATACTGCATCGATGTCGTCCGCCCAAATTTTCGACTCGGCATAATCTTCGCTGCGCCACGGTTTACCCGAGGCGCCATGACCGCGTAAGTCGAAAGCGATCAAGCGATGGTCGCGTGCCAACGTCGAACGTAACTGTGGCAGCCACGCCAAATGACTTTGCGACATCCCGTGGATGAAGACGATCGTCGGACCGCGAGGATTACCGGTTTCGATCGTTTCGATCGGCACTCCACCCGCCCCCTCGACGGTTCGGTGCCGAAACGTGAGCGTCGGCGTGCGGACGCTGACGCGGTCGCCGAAGGCACTACCGAGCAAAAGTTTTTCGCCGTCATGCACCGCGACTGATGCGCCGGGTGTGTGCGCGCCGTCGTCTTCATGTATCACCTCGACGAGACCTTCCGGCGCAGTGATCTCGGCGACTGCAAACGGAAACCCACAGGGTTTTGCCGCCGACGGACGGCACGGATCAACGCCGGTCACCGGCACGCCCGTATGACCCGTCACCAAAAAATGATCGTTGCCGTCCGGTGCGACGTTGTCCGGTTGCAGTGGTAATTCGATACGTCGCGCCGCACTCTTGCCGCTTAAATCGATCAGTTTTAACGCTTGGTCGAACGTTCCTGCTACCGCCAGCCACCGCCCATCGCCAGAGAGCGAGACCCCGTTGGCAAACGACACGTCGGTATCCGCGACCTTCTGCCAGGGCCCGCTGCCACGCCAACGAATCGCATAGCCTGTCGGCAGCCGCGCTCGGAATTTTTGACGTAACTCTTCGGCCGCTGCCGGGGTGGACGCGCGGGTGAACATGTGCGTCGCGTAAAGCGTGCCGTCATCGGCCAACGCAACGTCGTTCAAGGAATATTCTGCCGGCACGTCGACACACGCGCGCCAAGAGAGATGCGGCGTATCGCGATCGAACTTGACGTCGAACAGTTCGATTCTTTGCGGCGAGTGTTTATTGATGACGGCAGCGCGACGCCTTCGCGCGTCGATGGCGATGCCCCCTGCGTCGATCGTCCCGTGTTCGCCTTTGCAGTGCGATGCATCGGCCGCAACCGCGACGACACGACGCTTCGTGTCGTTTTCGAGAAACACGAGCGGCGCACGGGGATCGGCTTGCGCGACGAGTATCCAACGAGCGCCCGTGGACGTCGTGAGCATCGCGAGATCCTCGGCGCGGTCGAAGCCGCAATGGTCGGCCGAATGTCGATCGCATTCGGGTATCGGGCCAGCCGCCACGGCCATGCGCGCGGCGAACGACAGTGCCGCGAGCAATCCGAATATCAACGCACGCCTAAATCCCACATCGCCTATCCTGCCACGAGATGGGCAAGGAACGGCACCGATTGCGCCTCCGGAAACACTTCACGATCGATATGGCGCTGCGGAACTTGAAGATGATCGCGCAGCACGGTCTTGAACACCGAACGCAAATCGGTGGTCGGTCGTAGATCACGCCCCTCGAACAATGCCTCGGGCGCGAGACCCGGCCAGTCGGCGAGAATTCGCCCGCCTCGCACCGCGCCACCGAGTTGCCGATCTGCGCCAATTCCGTCGGCCGGGCACCGAACCCGAATCGGTTGGCTGCGATCACGCGTTCGGTCGAGTGACTCATCGATCGATGCCTCCAACCTCGATCCTACGCCGACCCCGACCTCGTTCAATCAAAGATTTGTGAAGTTAGTCGGCTGCGCTGATGATCATTTGGTTTTACGAGATGCACAGATCGGGTTCAGCTCCTGTACGGGCAACCACTTACCACCACTCAATTTGGCCATCGCTCCGTCGGGCCAGGTGTAGGTCCAGCCGTCCTTGAACGGAACGCCGTCGGTCGCCATGCCGCGTGGGTCCGGTAACGGCGAAGGCATACGCGCGGCAATTTTTGTCGGTATCGACACGAGGCGTAATTTCTTCAGCCCATCGAGCGCAACACGCTCGCCGTTAGCGTCCGTAAACTCGATCGAGCGTTTTCGCGAGTGGATGAAGCCACTACACGCGTAATAAACGGATCCGTCGGCCTCGATTTTTTTGGGCGGCATCGAATAGTCGCCGCAGGCTGCCAGCGACATCCAAACCACAGCTGCAGAAAGTAGACGGAACACGCGCATGCTACGAACGATACTGCAGTCGTTGCGAGTTGCGAATAGACTGGCGACGAATCAAGGGCGTAACTCGCCGGTCAAGGCGCAGGGACCGCGCCCATCCCCTCTAAAATTAAATTCGGCAAAATCGAATCGTCCCAGTCGGGACGATTCGTACGTCCGGTGCGGACAATCACGAGCTGACGCGACGGAACCACGTAGACCCGGTGTCCGCCGCCGCCATCAAAGAACAGCACGTCGTTCGTGAGATACGGTCCGGAGTGCAACGCGCCGATTTCGGTGTTGGCATTATAAATCCGTTTGCCCGATTGCGGCGCTCCCAGCCAAAGGTGATAACCATAATTCGAATTTTTTGCAGATGGGGCCGTCGCGGCGTCGATCCAGGTCGCAGGCAAGATTTGCCGATCATCGACGCGGCCGTGGGACGCGAGCATCACACCAAGTCTTAACCAATCCCGAGGCCGGGCGACGAAATATGAATAGGCGCGCGGTGTTCCACCTGGACGATCCAACCAAACTCTCGCATCTTTGGCGCCTAGTGGTTGCCATAAGCAGCTCGAGACGTATTCTGCGTAGCGTCTTCCGGTCGCACGCTCGATCACGGCTAACAATATTTGGGTGTTGATACTGTTGTAGTTGAAGGTAGCCCCGGGGACTTTTTCCAGCGGAAAGATCAAGGCTGCTTTTTCGATATCGGGCCCTAAAAATGTTTGGAGTACGCGCGAGTCGCGTTTTTGATCACGCGAGTAGTTAAATCTTTCGTGGTGCAACCCACTCGTCATCTGCAGCAACTCACGCACCGTCACCGATTCGTAGGCCGTACCGCGCCACTCGGCGATATACCTTGCCACGGCATCGTCCACTGACTCGATCGAACCGCTAGCGACTGCGCACCCGACCGCGAGCCCGGTGACGGATTTCGCCATCGAATAAGTTTCGGACACGTCATCAGGCCCGCGTCCGCCCCAATACCGCTCGTATTCGATCGCGCCGGCGCGCCAAATCAAAAGCGATGCCGATTCGGTTTTTTCGGCATAAGTTTCTGCTGCGGCGATCGCCTTGGACGTTATACCCAGTTGCGCAGGGTCACGATGTGGATACTCGCCGCGAAAGTCACCACGGACTACTTCCGTCGTGTCCAGCCATCCCGGCAACGTCAAAGGTGTCTGGTTGCCAATCGTCTGCCAGCGCGTGTCGAAGCGTTCCGCGTCGGTTGCAGTGGTAACGGTTTTATTCGGCGGCTTCGGCAACGGTTTACGCGGCGTCGACTCGGCACGTTGCGTCAAGGCGCGTAAAATCACGTTCGGAATGAACGTGTTATCCCATTCCGGTTGGTCCGAGGGCGGTCGATCACCCGTGCGCACGATCACGAGATTCTGCGACGGCACGATCCAGACGATTTGCCCGTTCATACCGTCGAACAACAACAAATCGTCGGCGAGATACGGCTCGGAATGATACGCGCCCGGGCGCGGACGCAAGTTCGCAGGCGAATCCGGGCGGTGAAACAAGCGTCGTTGTGCATAAGGCTGGCCGAGCCACGCCATCAACCCGAAATGCGGATTATTTTTCGACGGCGTGCGCATCGCATCGACCCAACCGTCCGGTAATACCATCCGATCACCGACACGACCGTGATTTGCGACCAAGATGCCGATTCGCAGCCACGCTTCCGGTGGCAGCATCAAACAACAGCCGCCGTGCGGCATACCGCCCGAGCGATTCACCCAGATGCTACCGCCGGGCGCACCGATCGGCTCGAGAATCGCGCGCGCAAGATATTTTGCATATCGTTGACGTGTCGAGCGCTCGATCAAATGAGGCATGATATCGGCGGTGATATCGCTGTAGTCGTACGCGCTGCCGGGCTCGAACTCTAGTGGGATTTCTTTTAATAAAACTCGATCCCAATGCGGATCGAGATACCGACGAGATTGCACGCTGCCGACACCACCTGGCCCAAACCACATCAAGCCGCTCGACATTTGCAGCACGTTACGAATCGATATTTTTTCTTTTGGGGTCCCCTTCCACTCGGTAATGTAGTCGGCCACGGAATCGTCCAAGGATCGAATGTGTCCGTCACGAATCGCGGCGCCCACCAATAGCCCGCCGAGCATTTTGTGCAGGCTGCGCGAATTCACCGCCGTTGCAGCATCGCCGCCCCAATACTGCGCTGCCTGTAGACGCCCCTGATGCCAGATCAGAAGGCTGCTCGAACGGTTGTGTTGCGCATACTCGAGCGCTCGACCGAGCGCCGACTCGGGGATCGTCCGCTCCTCTGCTGGTGCGACCGGAATGAATCCGGCATGCCGACCGCCGACGATCTCGGTCGGTGAATAGGTGTCGACATCACCCGCCCCGCCGCTGCTTTGCAGCGCCTCGTATCGCTCGCGATAAGTTGCATCGCTAGCGCAGCCCGCGAGGCACAGTGCAGCCGCCAGCGTCCAAAAAATTTGGCGAGCAGTCGCGGTGGTCATGCGACTGCCGAGATGAATTGCCACGGCGACTCCGCGGAATAAAGTTGCTGCTGCGGATCGCGTTCGCCAACATGGCGTTCGCATCGTGCGGACTCGATCGCAAAACCCGCGCGCGCTGCTAGCTCAACGTAGTCTATGTGCGTGAGGTGATGCCCGAAAGTTTCGTTGTTATTCCAACTCTCCCAATTGGTTATGAAATTCTCGAACACCGAATTTCCACGCGCGATTTCTAGATGAAGCATGACGCCGCCCGGTTTCAATAGTCGGCGGCACTCGGTGAAGATCTTTGGCAACGCCCGCGCCGAGGTTTCGTGCAGCATAATGTGCGAGACGACCAAATCGAACGAGGCCGACGGAAAATTCGTGCGCTCGGCATTTTGTTGACTGAACTGTACCGAAACACCGAGCGACTCGGCCCGCTGATGCCCGTAACGTAATTGCGGCGCAGCAACATCGATCGCCTCGACTCGCGCAGTCGGAAACCTTCTCGCCCATGGCAAAGTGCTGTTGCCGATCGCACAGCCCATATCCAGAATTATCTTTGGGTTCTTTTTAGGGAAGGATTTCAAAAAATGTTCGATTAGTAGCTCGCCGAGAAACTCGTTACGACATCCCATCGCACCGTTCGAGTAAACGTCGAGCCCGAGATCGTAGATTGCACCGGCTGCTAGATCGTTGTTCATGAATTCCGTGTGATACCCACCTGGCTGCAGATGTATGTCGACGACACGGTGGTAATCGGGAATTTCCAACGACGCGTCGAGGCTTAGCGAACCGAGAAGTTTTCGCGATCGTCGGTTCGCGTTCAAGCGATCGAGATCACGTTCGACCGCATCGATCGTCGCGTCCCACATCCGCTCCTGACTGCAACGCTGCAAGGCACTCCAAAATTGATAAAACGGTTCGCACTCCATCACCGATCGAACTTCAGAATAATGCGAGGGCTTTCGACCGTGGCGTTCCACGAACCGTGGTTCTACGACTTTTGAGTACAGTTCATGATTGCCGGGCATTACACGACTGGATAAGTGGCCACGTAATGACGCGACGAAATCTTGTCGCGCCGTGTCGTCGAGCGACAAAGCCGGCAACACCGCATGCGGATCGAGTGGCAACTTCATGGCTCTTCATACTAAATCGGCGTCCGCAGTTACGTGCGCCGTCATAAAAATCAACGACTTAGTGTGCGCCGCGCTTGACGTGGCAAGCGCTGACACGGTCTAATCACGGTTTGCACTTAGGCAAGCCTTGCCGATCCTGGCCGGATAGCTCAGTTGGTAGAGCAGCGGACTGAAAATCCGCGTGTCGTTGGTTCGATTCCGACTCCGGCCACCATTTTCCTCGAGAAT
>Ga0214917_10008127_pt1 | contig 10404 bp, 8 predicted proteins | sample LL_1208_BB_MetaG_FD_177983 | JGI IMG/M metagenome (GOLD analysis project Ga0214917, IMG submission 177983) | Freshwater microbial communities from Lake Lanier, Atlanta, Georgia, United States - LL_1208_BB | ecosystem: Environmental > Aquatic > Freshwater > Lake | place: USA: Georgia | collected...
CCGATCTTGGATCTATGTTGGGATTTTTTAGCTTCATCGCACTTTTTGGTGTGGAAGCTGTTCGAAGAAATGATTTCTTTGCGGGAATTTGGACTATAGGTTGTATGGTGGTGGTCGGATTGATAGCAAAATCGCTTTATAATGATGAAAAATAGCGGATAATTATCGAGTTTTTTGTTATTGAAGTGGCTAGGCGTGGTGTTGAGAGCTAGATTCATCACCGCCAGCTAAGGAGCCTGATATGGTTCGGTGTAATGTTGTTGCCTCAAAAACGCCAAGGCGCTGGCAGGCCTAGCACGCGCTCATTCGGTGACCGGATGGCCCGCCTTGAGAAGAGCAGAGTTCCACTTTTTGATAGAACAAATTCATTACAAGTTCCGGAGCCTTACGCGGGGTTGTGGAGTTAGTCCCGCAATTTATAGGAGCCGATGGAGTGACGTTTCCAATGAGATGTCCTAGCGTTATCGCTGAATAGCGATGATTCTGCGGTTGATGGATGGCACTTAAAGGACAATTCCGATGTGGGTGGACGACGCGCGAAATACGCTCAGGTTCCGCAATGCATTAGCTCTGCTCCAAGCGGGTGGATACGATGTGGACCTCCACCAGGATCGGATGCTGCTTCGAACTGCGCGGACCGGCCGTGAATGGCTGTGCGACAACCTTGAGGATTTTGAAACTGCCTGCGCTTTCCATGCTTGGGAGGCGATGGGTCGAACTTCAGTGCCGCGACGTCCTGTGGCCTGGACCGATGCCGTTTCGTATGAACCCACCGTTCAGCGGGCGCTGAACACCTTTTATGAAAACGGTTATGCCGTTCGTATCGCCCGTGGCCGTATCGACTATGTCGACCGCATGGGACGTAACTGGGCCTTCTGGAGCAAGGACGAGTTCATAGCGGGGGCGGCTGCGCTAGTCAGCGAGCGCTCGTCACCTGCCAGAGCACTGCCCCCCAGCTGGGCTGCTGGTCTTGGCGTTGGCCGAGTGGCTGAACGCAGCTCGGTCAGCGAAGGGACACAAAGCAAGGTCAGCCCCTCCGCTCCACCAGCGCGTTCCTTGTCCAAGGGTGAGATGGCAGCCCTCGCTAAGATGAGGCGGCGCTTGGTCAGCATGGAGGCGCGAGCAACCGCTGCCGAAAGGCGCGCTGCGGAACTGTTGAATGAGGACGCAGGCTACCAGCAACTCAAGGCTGCGTTGCTGACGAAGTATGACCCCACGCGCGGACGACCAGGGGTTGACGAGAAGAAGCGGCGCAATCGGATGCGTGCATGGCTTATACGGCTATGTACGACCATCGAAGGGACTGCTGGTCGACAGGGGAGATAATCGGCGGCGGGCGGGGGCGCGCATTGCCCTAGGAAGCCCTTGAGGGCGGTAAAGGCCGGTGGCCGACTGCTTTAAGAAAGCCGTGGCGCTAGCCGGGGTGATATGCGTTCATGTCGTTCACAAGCGGCATATCTCATTACACATATTTTTCTGCAAAACCGCGAATTATGAATGTACAACGCCTTGCTTTCCTACAGGCAGGCGTTAGCGTGAATAAATAAGTGATGTAATTTATTTCAATTTTAAGACATTGATTTTATTGTGCAGCAGCTACGGTTCGAGGAAAAACTGTTAATACCATATTCAAAACCGAGCAATTTCTGATGCATCAAAAAACGGAGACGCAGAGTGCCCAGCCAGATAAAAGCATGTGATATTCTGATTGTTCCTGGTGTATTATATGTTGGCGGCCATTCGCTCATAGCAACCGGTAATTTTAAAAATATCGGTGGCCGGGCCGGTAACGATACTATGCCAAATGGCCAGGGAGTTGTGCATGCCAACAATCAAAAAGGCGCGCATGAAGCGCAATTATCGGCTGCCGATGGAGCATTGGTTTACAGATCGAATTCGCTACAGGCGGACAGAATAAAGGCAGAGAGAATTAACGACATAGCAATGAAACTCTGTGGAACCCCTTATGAAATTACTAGGGCCGCCTTGGCGGGCATCCATTTTAATACAACTAGCGACGACACCTTTGATAGATTGATAAAATACTCGGTAAATTTGCGCCATGGCGATAAAATAATGGGATCGCTTTATTGTTCTGAGCTAGTAATTGTGAGCGTGCAGCTTGGTTTAGAGATGGATGAAAAAGATAGGGCTTGGATTAAATTAGACGGAAAGACAACTTGGCCATCAACGCTGCGATCATGGTTTGATACGGATTCTACGGATTGGCAATTGGTCGGACGGGTGCAGGATTCTATGGTGGTTAGTATTTAATAGTGATCACAACGGATGCTGATTAGACGCAGAGAATAGGCTACGAAAAAATACCACGGTTGATTTGGTCTTAGCCGAGAATTGGCTAAACATCATATGCGACCACTCTTTCGGAGCCATCATGCCCCAACCAATCAAACAAAAACCCCGTCGTGGTGCACCTCACGGCAACCGAAATGCTCTGAAACATGGTCGCCGGACGGCGGCAGCGATTGAAGATCGAAAGCGCCGGAACGCCGAAATGAAGGCCGCAGGGCTGCTTTTGGCGCGCCAGGGCATGCTTACCCACCGTTGCCGTTGCAAGCCCGTCAGGCCCGACCAGATTCGGTTCTTGCCCCCTGAATGGTTGCCGATCGTTGCCCCGTTGTATGCCGCATTACTGAAGGGCAAACCAATATTCGAGAAGGGCTGATTGCCCACAACGATCTGTACCGGCTGTACCGGGTGTACCGGGCAAATAGGGTAAGGGTGGGTATGGAGCAGGGTATTGCCAACAAGCGATATCCTGCGGAAACGAACAAGGCAAATGGCGCAAGATTTTCCAAGAGGGCTTATTGCCCTCAGTGAGATATAGTCTTGGAAATGCCATATCGTGAATAGTTTTTTTAGAGCGTGGAGCAGTATGTTATTATATATGACTCAAAACCAATATATAGATATATATAAATATATATAATATATATTATATAATAGATAACATATATTGATACGCATACCGGAGGGGGCTTATTGCCCCCCCACCCTTACCCCGTAGAGCCGGTACGCCCGGTACAGCCGGTACAGCCCGCACGTATTAAGCGAAGGCAGTCTATGTCTTCGGCGTATAACGCAACCAAGCGTCCTCGAAGTCTTCACGGCGATACCCGCGTACCGGTTTCGTCAAACGACACTGAATGGGCTTAATGCCAAACGGTGCAAGCATCCGCGCAAGTTCAGCCGGGTTGATTGGCCTTCCCCTGTTGCAGTCACTCCAAGGATGCCCTTCGATCTCTTCCAGAGCAGTGCAGACGATAGCGCTGGTCAAGAAATCTTTGCCAGATGCGGTAAAGACGTCGCGGATGTCGCCAAGCAGGATGGTTGATGCGCTTGCTGCCTGCTGGCCAATGCCGCTGGCTCCGAAAATTTCAGTCAGGGCAACCCGAGCGGCCACCGGCCAGTCTCCACCGGCACTATCTGCGATAGCAAGCAGAGGAATGGAGATATCAGTCTGCCGATCCTCAAAGCTGACGGGTGTGTCCGGGTTGAGATGCTGGCTTAGGTCGACGGAGTCTGCCCAGGTCTTGAGCAGGCCTTTCAACCGATCAAAATCAGGGCATGGGCGAGGCAGCCGTTCTACTTTCTCGCCCGGTGCCTTACGCTTCAACCGGACAGACACGGCCCTGTCCATAATTGTCGGGGGCAACAAACCAATGCCTGCGATTGCAACGGGGCAGAACGTAGAAAAATGCCTCGGCTTATACGAGCCGTCAGAGGCTTCGGTCCGGCTAACAGAACCAGTCTCTTCAAACCCAGAGTTTAAGATGCCACGAATTTCTTCGCGCCCATTGAAGAAAGTATCCGCCTCATCAATCAGCATAGTCATTCCATCGCTGGCGCTGACTGCACGAAAAATAGCTGCGGCCGTGATATTATCAGTCTTCAGCGGATTGTAACAAATTTCAGAGAGTATTTTAAGCAACGTACTCTTCCCACACTGCTTCTCAGGCGAGGTAATCGCAAGACGTGGCGTATGCTGGAAGCTCCTGAACACGTGGGTGTGGGCAACCCAAAGCGCCACCACTTTTGCCTCCGCATCAAGAACTACCATATGGCGGCTGACGAGGTCGGATATCTCGTCCAAGATATAACCAATGCCAGGTGTATTCTGGGCAACAATATCAGTCATGTTGATCTCCTAAGGATCATTCATCGATTGGTCGGATTAATGTTTCTGCCGGGGCTTAATCGGCGGTGAGGGCAAGCTGGGGCTAATTGCCGTCCGCCAGTTTGGCCAAGCTGCTGGAAAACAGCCGCGTAGCCTCCCAGGCTTCGATCTCAGCGATCGGATACATGATCAGCCTCATACCCACGCGCAGGCCCTTTGGGCCGGTACCAGCCTGCCACATGCGCTCAAGCGAGCGCTGTGAAATGCCTAACCGCTGGGCCAACTCCCGACGGCGAAGATGATTTTGCATGCGTCACAACTTTCGCGATGTGGTACGCACAGTTCGCTTAATGCCTAGCCGATTTTTTGATAAACCCTTTGACTATCGATGACATCCAGCCTAGAAAATCATCGTGCGAACTGGTCGTACGTTTGTTTAGTTACAAGTCCGCCCCCTCGCCGCGCCAACGGCGGGGGGTGCATCTTGCACCAAGGCAAGAAGCGCCCCCAAAGGGTTGTTTTCCGAACCGCCGCTGTACGCTTTGGCCCGCCGGATGCCGCATATATGTACACTCGGTCGGCATGGCGGAAGGGGTTTTTCTTACCTGCCAACACGAACCGTGGGATTTTTATCTAAACAGCGAGAAGACTAGTTGATGCTTATTTGATTCAGTCGGTATTCATTGGCAGAGCAGTGAGCAGGATATCCGGGTGGGGCTTGTTGGAGCGTGTGTCCATCCGACGAACCCCGTCTACCGCGTCTCGGCTGAACGTGTCCTGTGTTCGTACGGGCACTCTTGTGAGTGGCGCTAAGGGCGGAGGGATGTGTGTGGATCATCACTGGGGTAGAGCGTCGTTGCCGCTGGCAGCCGGACCGGAGATCGCGGATGCCTGCTGAACCCGATGAGCCAGACACGACAGTGGCTGAGGTGGCGCGTCGGCACGAGGTCAGCCGCCGCCTGATTAATAACCGCCTGTGGCCTTAGCCGGATGGATACCCAAAAGTGGCGCAGCGGCGCCTGCTCAGACCTTCATGGAGGTGCAAGCGGCATTCAGATGAACCCTAACCAAAATTAGCGGGTATGGGCAGCGGCTGGGGGAAGAGCATTTCATGGGTGATCGGGTCATAATACCGCAGAATGGTGCGGACAAAGACCGCAGGATCAACGCCGAGCGACTTGGAGAAGACGGCGTAACGATCCGGGGGGATGCGGCCGCGGCCTGATTCGATCTGCGAGATGAAGGTGTAATAATCAACACCAACCAAATTCGCCAGGTCGCGCTGTGATAGGCCGCGGGCTTCGCGCAGTTGCTTCAGCCATAGGCCGGCTTCCTGACGGAGGCGCCTTACACTTTCTCCGCCATTATGCTGGGGGTTGGCGTACATTTTTTCAGTATCCGCTTAGAGGGGTTCGCTAATTCGCAATGTATGGCTGGTTGATGGGGGTGTCCAGTGAATTCCTCACGGGTCAAGGAATAATTTATGCGCCGATTTTTAGCACTTTGGGGCGGTCGGCAGGGAAGTCGGTGGGAGCCATCAATATGTTTGACAAATTAACGTATTTTACTTGATCGAATTAGGACCAGGTTTGATTCATGATAGCGCCTATTTGATTTGAGGATTCAACGGCCGCTCAGATGCTGTTGATAGATATGATTTAGGTGAGGGCGGTTTTTGCTGGGGTGGTTACAGGCTGGTGGGTGATGCGGGCCTACAAACGAAAAGAGCCGGCCCTTGCGGGGCCGGCTCCGGTTCGTCTCTCCCAATCGGGGAGGGGCGTATATACGCTGATTATCCAATGAACGCCCACTCGAAGGTGTTTTGTCCGACGCCCGTCAGATAAACAGCACCATCAGCGGCACCGCCAGCAGACTCGTCAGCAATCAGTATCGAATTCCCCGTTCCAGTGATATTGTACACAAGGGCGTAAATCACGGTTTGGTTGAAAGTGACGCCGTTCAGTGCCGCGACAGCGGCGGCCAAATTGGCATATCCAGAACCGTCTACTTCGACGTAATTTCCCGCTGTGCCGGCCGTTGCGAGGTCTATCAAGTCACCTGCAGCACCAGAGAAGTCTGTAATAGTGTCAATAGGGGCGGTTGCGCCCCATTCGCCGGACACAAAAGCAAAACGATCGGCGCCAGCACCGCCAGTCAAGTAGTCAGCCCCAGCACGGCCGTTGATCGTATTATCACCAGAGGAACCGACGATGTAATCGACGCCTGTCGTACCGGTGACGTTTTCGATATTGGCAAGCGTATCCACAACGCTGGCGTTGGTACTGGATTCTGCGCTGAAGAGATAGGACGCGGTCCCCGAAGCGACAGACGGGGCTGCAGAAGTCAGGAACTTGCCCGTCAGGGTATAAACCGCCGATTGCGCCAGAGCCGTATCACCGAGGTTAATCACGACACCGTCGGTCGTGCTGGAACCCGCCTGCTCTGCCAGGGTGCCAACAAAAGTATCAGTGCCCGCGCCACCATCGATGGTGTCCGCCGCACCGCCACCAGTGATGCTGTCGTTGCCCGCATCGCCGTTCAGGGTGTTGGCCTTCGTCGACGAGCCAGTGATCGTATCAGCGCCCGCGCCGCCGCTGATCGTCGTGCTGGCAACCGCAGAACTCAGGTTCAGGGTGTCACCACCCGCACCGCCGCGGGCGGTCGCTGCGCCTGCGAGATTGCCGGAGGTGTAGGTCACCGCCCCCGCCGTAACGGCCGACGCGTCGAAGTTGGTCAGCGCAGTGCCGGTAAAACCGCCAGCCAGCGCGAAGCCAGCATTGCCGGTCACAATGATCGACGTTGCGGCAGCAGCGGTCAGCGCGGTGAGTGCGTTGCTGGCAGCTGTTGTATCTGTGTCAGTGTCGGCAGAGGCGATGTTGATCGTCTCAAAGCCAGTCAGGTCCAGCGCAGCCAAGGCCGAAGCATTGTCAGCCGTGGTCAGGAAGACGTTGGCGACATCGGCGCTGCCGTTGTTCGCCAGCTGAACGATCGTCGAGGTCTGCGTCGCATCAGCGAAGCGCAGGTTGATGCCCGACTGGGCGCCGCTCAGAGTGAGAGCTTGGCCTGCATCTACGCCAGCAACCGCGACGTCGTTCAGGTCGTCGATGTTGGCCAGGTTCACAGTGCCCGTGGCACCCACAACGCCCAGCGACAGGCGCTCAAAGCCGGTGATCTTGGTTTCGAAGGTCGTGCCAGACGACGCGCTTACCGCATTGGCGGCAGTCATCGACAGGGTGTCCGCCGTACCGTCACCGGCATCCACAGAACCGCCAGTCCCCAGAGCGGTTGCAGCGATGGTGATGGTGTCGTCTCCAGCACCGGTCGTGATGGCCTTGGTCGTGGCTGCAACCGTCACGCTGTCCTTGCCAGCACCGCCGGTGAAGGTAACGGCGTTGCCGATGGTGCCCGAAAGGGCCAACCCACCGCCGGTGGAGGTAATCGCTGTAACCTTAGTCAGATCGGTCTGGGCGGAGATGGTGGTCAGACCAGCACCAGACACGTTAAGGGCCGTCGCGTTGGTGAAGTCCAGGCCCGCAATGGTTGCAGCCGCGGCAGACGTCACGTTCACGGTCGTGTACTGATCATTCGTGTCCGTGATCACGCCCACGCGACCGCTGGCCATGTTGATGGCAAGGGTAGTCGGCGCCGATGTGGTCAGGCCAGCACTCTGGCTGATTGCAAGCGTGCCACTGGCCGTCGCAGCGGCCGAACCACCGGTCAGGTTCAGCGTGGTCAGCGCATTGCCCTGGATGGTGGAGGCGCCAAAGTTCGCCAAGGTCACCGAGGCGATCGTGTCGGACTTGGTTGCGGAATTGTTGTCAACGATCGTGACCGCGCCATTCGTAACCTTAATCTTGTCATTCGCCGCAGCCCAGGTCGCGGTGGCAGCGGACTGATTGACGGTAACGGAGGTAACGGTGCCCTTACCATTAACGGTCACACCGCCGATCGTGATGATGTCACCGGCATTTTCACCCACGCCCACCGAGGCGAGGCTGTTGACCGTCACGGAGGTGCCGCCATCAACACGGATGGTGCCGGTAGCGGAGGCGCTGGCATTGACAGCGTCGGTGATGGTTTCCGTCTGGGTAACTACCACGGCGCCGGCAGCGCGGGTTGTAACGCCAACCGCCACGGTGTTGGCCGAACCGGTGCCCGCGACTGCAGCATCGGTCACCGCGAGGGTGACATTGTTGCCGCCATCGATAGCGACAGCGCCAGCACCCGTGGGCGACGCGACCGTCGCAGCGATATTGGTAGTCGTGGCCGCCGTCAGGGTCGAATTGCCGGTGGAGGCAGTGGTCAGGCTGGTGAGACCGGTCCAGCCGGTTGTGTTTGCCGCAATCGCGCCGGTGCTGGTGATCGACGCATTCTCGATGTTGGTCACCGTCGCGCCCACAGCGCTGGCGGTATCAACGGCGGCGGTCGCCGCGATCGTCAGGGTATCGTTGCCGGCGCCGCCATTGAGCGCATCGAGCGACGTGAACGTCAGCGTGCCATCAGACTTGCTGCCAACGAACAGGTCGTTGTTCGCCGTGCCCGTCATGGCGGTGATGAGGTCCACACCAGTAGTGAGCGCTCAGACTCGGAGCATCTAAAAAGCGATTCTCCACAGATGGTTAGGGGCGCCAATCGCATTTCTGGCGATGGAGACTCCCGTCGGACTCACTATTTTGGATGTTTTTGACATCCAAATGGATTGAAATGATCAGGTCGACCGCCTATCTCCGGTGAATGCATAGACCCGCGCCTGACCAACCCTCACTGACCTCGCTTCTCTCTCCGCTCCCGCCACTCCGCTCGGGCCAGAGACGCGGCCTGCCCGCCGAGCCGCACGCCAAACTCCGTCTCGGTGCTGAAGAAACTAATATTGGCCTGCAAAAGGGCGCTCCGCAGATCAAAGAGCTTATCGGCATGCCCCAGCCGCTCTCCCCTCTCCAGGCGGTTGATGAATGGCTCGGACACACCGGCCCGTTCAGCCAACTCCTTTTGGCTCCAACCCAACAAAGCCCGGGCTGCCCGCACCTGAAGCGGAAACACTGGGTCCAAAACGTCCATACATAAAATCCATCCGATCAAGTGGTTTCTATACAATTTTTCTCCAGGAGATGTCATCCATGCCCAAACAAAAGCTCACCCGCTCCCTCGTGGCCAAGGCCATCTGCCCGCCCGGCCAGAAGCGGGAGTTCATCACAGACACAGACACCCGCGGCCTTGTCCTGGAGGTACGCGCCTCCGGCGGGCGCACCTTCTACTTTCGCTTCACCGACCGTGGCAGCGCCCAGCGCAACATCAAGCTGGGCGATGCCTCCGTCGTCACCCTCGACGTGGCCCGCCAGCGTGTGGCCGAGTTGCATAATGAGATTGCCTTGGGCCGTGATCCAGCCGCCACCAGAGAGGCCGACCGCCGTATCCCCACCCTCGGCGAGTTTGTGCGCGACCGCTACATGCCCCACATCGAGGGCAATAAGCGCTCATGGAAGTGCGACGAGATTCTGCTTCGCTTGCACATCCTGCCGGCCCTTGGGCGGCGGCACATCGATTCCATCACCACCGCCGACGTCCTGGCCTTCCAGCACAAGCTCAAGGCCAAGGGCTATGCGCCCGGCACCTGCAACCGCGTCCTGGTTCTTCTGCGCTACCTCTTCAATCTGGCCGCCAAGTGGGAAGTCGAGGGGGCGGGCGCCAACCCCGCGCGCAAGGTCGACCTCTACAAGCTCAACAATGAGAAGCAGACCTTCCTCTCCAAGGAGCAGGTCGCAACCCTTCTCGACGCACTGGCCACCTCACCCAACAAAGACCTCCTGGCCATTGTGAAATTCCTCCTCCTCACCGGCGCCCGGAAGCAGGAAGCGTTCAAGGCCGAATGGCGCGAGTTCGACCTAGCAAACCGCACCTGGGTCATCCCGCTCAGCAAATCGGGAACCGCCCGCAAGGTCGCCATCAGCGATGCCCTGGTGGCCCTGCTGGAGACGCTGCCATCGCGGGGGAAGTCGCCCTACCTCTTCACCAACCCCGACACAGCCAAGCCCTATGTGGGAGTCTGGTACGCCTGGGACAGTGCCAGGAAGCGCGCCGGCCTGGGCCATGTTCGCATCCATGATCTGCGGCATAGCTTCGCCAGCTTCCTGGTGAATTCGGGCCGCAGTCTCTACGAAGTCCAGCGGTTGCTTGGCCATGCCCACATCAAGACGACGCAGCGCTACGCCCATCTCTCCGACGAAACCCTGATCAGCGCCGCCAACACAGCTGGCAGCTTCATGCCG
>Ga0214917_10008128_pt1 | contig 10403 bp, 6 predicted proteins | sample LL_1208_BB_MetaG_FD_177983 | JGI IMG/M metagenome (GOLD analysis project Ga0214917, IMG submission 177983) | Freshwater microbial communities from Lake Lanier, Atlanta, Georgia, United States - LL_1208_BB | ecosystem: Environmental > Aquatic > Freshwater > Lake | place: USA: Georgia | collected...
AGAGCGTTGCATGTAAACACTGATCGTACCAAAGTCATTCTGAAACCGTCGGCCAACGTGACCACCAAGGCCCATCATATTTGGCCAACCTTGACAGACGAGCAATGGATAAGTGTAGAGAACCAGTTGAAGGATTTGATCCTCATTGATTACGGGAAGCGGAATAATGTGAATGTGAGTGCATTGACTCAGAGCGAGATTCGCGATATAATTTTGGGAGCTGAAGTTGCACCAATCAGTGTGCAACGAATGGAGCAAGAAGCAATTGATAAATCGGTGTCAACGGCAACAGCAAGTGGTAATCAACAAATAACGGCAACAACGACAAAGTCTGTCAATGTTCACGGAGAACAAATAATTGTTAGTTCACAGTCTCCATACGAACAAGCAACATTCACAAGCAAAACCGAGTGGCGAGTGCGAGCAATTGGATCAACTTCTCTCCAGTTTAGGGCTAACAATTTATACGTCAATAATCCCCCAATGACTGCTGAAGATGACGACGAGTACATATTTGTCGTTCCTCGAAATTTGGTGAAGAAATTCGTTGGAATATCCGATCTGAGGACCCAAATTGGCGCATTCATGTATGGCAAATCACCCAAAGACAATCCGAAGGTTAAGGAAGTTTGGGCCCTTGTGATGGTGCCTCAAATAGGTACACATTTATCGGTAGTAATGCCATCAAATTTCCCCGAAGATTTTTCAGCAGCAGAGTATTTCTCAGACCTGGAACCCTTGGGATGGATTCACACAAAACCAGCCGAGACTGGTAGTCAAGGTAATAACGCTGCAGCTTCATTGACGCCTTATGATTGTGTCGTTCACTCCCGGATGGTTAGCGAGAACAGGAAATGGTCGGTGAACTCAAGTATCGTTGTGACGTGCGCATTCCAGCCAGGTTGCTGCCTCTTGACAGGTTCAAGGCTGACCGCGGAAGGTTTGAAATGGGGCAGGGACAACCAGCAGAGTATGACAGGATCGGCCAGTTCTATTAACCCTGCTGGATTTGATGACCAAGGAGCGAGCAAACAAGTCCAATTGATTCTTACAGATACTTTCACTGGGTTCTGGATGACAACCGACAGCGGGGTATGGAATTACAACTTCAACGCAGTCAAGCACAAACCGGATATGGACTACCGTGTTCATGTTGATATACCAGTGGATTTCTACGACGGTCGACATCGAAAGAATCATTTCTTACACTTCACCAATGTTGAACAAACAGGGTTCGGTAATTTCGGCGCTTTAGCAGAGACTGAAGATAATCTAGCTTAGGGAAGCAGAGAAGTAGAGTATAGGATATATCGAATATATGATATAGAGGACCACGAGCATTGTTTACTGTGTGATTTACATGAATACTAATTAACGAAAGCGTAGGCCAAGTGCATTCACATTTTTTTCTCTCCGATCAATCAAGGGAGAATGTCGTCTTCTGTTAGCTATCCATCTGTTGTAGTGTCTCGCAGTCGTTTACCGAGTTTTGAAGTCCAGCGAGAGGCCCGCGCAACACTGCAAGCAGCCTTGGAAGCAAAGAAGCTCCCGGCATCACTCGCTGAGATTGGTGGCTTCATTGTCTCGGAGAAGAACACTTTTATTAACATTGAAAACACTGATTATTGTGGAGACAGTGACTGCGACCGAGATTTAGCCTTCGAGGAGCCTCAGCCGGTGCTCCCGGGTCGTGAGCGCAAACCTACGGAGGGTGTCCTCTCCCCTGTTCGTGAACGCGGGTATTCATGCATGTCGTCTCGCGCGAGACGCTCAAGTTGTCCTCCTAAACTGGTCGAGGAAAACCCTTCCCCTTCTACTACTATGGATACCGATGACTTTGGTGATGATTCATGTGACGGAGACGATGTGTTTGAGGATGATGCTCACGCCAACCGCCCGATGGGTGCCGTTCCTACTGTTTCTGGTGTATCACGCCATATTCCTTCAAACACTAGTTCGGGTGTATATATAGCATCGACTTGTTCCCCTTCGACAGCTAGCCGAGGACGGTTCGGAAGTGATTGTATCACAACTTCCCCCGCTGCTCATCGACCAGTTAACCCAACGAATGGTCCTAAAACCACGGTCATGCTTCGAAATGTTCCGTATGCCGAATGTCAATTGGGTGTTTTGGAGATGCTCCGTTCGAAGGGGTTCGATGGTCGCTTTGATTTCTTTTACGCTCCACTGGATTTTAACAGTGGTAACAATCTTGGGTACGCGTTTGTGAACTTACCCAAGCAAGAAGACGTTGATGATTTCTTCAAGGTGTTTGAGGGCCTGAGAGTAGATAAGGAAGGATGGTCCCAGAAGGATTTACAAGTATGCTGGGCAAGGGTCCAAGGACGGGATCCGAATGTAGATCATTATCGAAACAGTCCAGTGAATGAAATGCCGGAAAGTTTTAGGCCGATGATTTTTAGCGAAGATGGAAAGCAAGTACCTTTCCCACGGCCCGACGAAAACGTACCAAGGAGGCCGATTCCAGCAACATCAATGTACTCAGGAGGAGGCAATAGAGCAGTGACACCGGGTGCAGCCCGTTCCGGGTCAGGCGCAGGCAGACCTCGATTTTCAAGCGTCAACTATCCAAGTATACCAGGGGGAAGAAGATCGCGAGCCGGCACCAGCGGTTGCTTTAGTGTTCAGTACAAATGATGTGAGATTGGACTAACAGGAGAAACAAGCCCTGCCTGTGAAACAATAACTATAAGATCATTTACAAATAATAGTGACGACCAATAGAAGATGTATAAGAATGACGCTTTACTGTAAGTTTAGGGAATGAGATGTTCCACTAGGATCTAGGTTTTTTGGGAGATGGTTCTTGGTTGCTCTTTCTAATTGACAAGTATTCTTGACATCTTCTGCATGAACTTTTCGGTTTCGGATGTAGGAAGCACTTTAAACCACCTGAGGGTTCCGATTGGGGAGGTTCAGAAATCGTTTCTGGTTGTTTAGGGGGCGGGGACTGAGGAAGGACACCTTCACTCTCTGTTACCGAGACCGGTGCTGTGTCGACGGTCGTCGCTGCGGCTTCGATAACATCTAATCTGACTGGTAACCGTTTGATGGTGGACTGTGGTCGTATATTGGTCGTGACACGCAGCTTGTTGTAGGCCGCCATTAATTCATCAGAGAATCTCTCAAGTGACTCCTCGTTCAGAGGGCCTTCGGGGAAATGTGGTAATACGGGTTGTTGCATCCCGTGAGGAAAAAATGAACGGCTGATAAATTGTGTCGTAGTCATCTCTTTGTAAGCTCATGAAAGAGGCTAATGAATCGGATTTGGGGGATATTGTGAAATCCAGCACAGTGAGAGTTAAAGCTTACACTGGAATCGAGCTGAAAACCTTATGGAACCACTTCAATAAGGATGGCGTGATGACCGTTTCTGAATTAAATTCACTTCTTGAGCGCATCATGGTCAAAGACGGTAGTGATCTTATGGCGGACTTGAAACGCACGAAAGCATGGACGAAATTCTGCAAGTCCGCTCTGAAGGTTCTTGATACATCTCAGGGATCGTCGGTAGATCTCGCAGAATTTACCTCGGAATTTAATCTTTTCAATTCAAACCGATTCTTCTATGCCATCAAGTACCTGTTACCTGAGATTGTGGAACTGCTAAAGCAATACTCCATCGCGATGAGTGTTAATGATGATCGTTTGACTTCTTTCTCAATTACGCAACCTTCACAAGACTCAAAGACAACGGAGCTCGTATCATCATTGCAATCGAGGATATCTGAACTTGAAGCACTGCTTATGGAGGCTGAAAAGGCATCATCCGAAGCGTCGATGTCACAAGCGCAGATTCGCACACTCGAGTCACGCGCGAATGCTGCGGAGAATCGTATTCGGGAACTAGAGGATGAGAACTCAAAACTTCGAAAATCCATTCATGATACCATTATAAAGGAATGGGAGGAAAAGTTTAATCAAATTTTGTCGGAGAATTCAGAACTGCGATCAACCCTTGAACAAGCTCGCTCGGACCTCGTGTCACAGTCAGCATCGATTACATCGCTGAGAGATCAATTGGATACGGCGAAATCATCCAATAATAATTTCTCTGCTACGGCTTTTGGCGCGTCTCTGAGTGAGGTTGAACTCGATCCGTTCAGGACCGAGTTGATCAGACAATATGGATCATTTGACAAGGCTTTGAGTGAGTTTCGGGTTCAGTCGATTAAAAAAATTACAATGGTGGAAATGGAAACCATGTGTCTGTCCCTGGGTTACACCCGGGAATACAGTCGGAAACTTTTTTATGCACTAGACACACGAAATCGCGGATATTTATCATTGGAGCAGTTTTCCCGCCCACTTCCGATCTTGAACAAAGAGTTATGTTTATTGTTGAAAGAAGAAGTTCGAAATTCCCCAAAAAGATTTTCCTCCACTTCATAGCGTCGATTTATAATTAAAAAAACATATTTGTCGAAATTCCTATTTTTAATAAATTATTTATTCCAGAAAATGAACGCTCCACGACTATCTACGAAACGGATTGTGCTTGGTCTTGTTGCTGTTTCCACGGTTTTGTCGGTTTTCCATATTTTGAGTCCCTGGTCGCTGACTTTGCAACGGGAACCAACGCGGTGGAAAAATATATACGTTGCGTTGAATTTGCGTAATAATGAGGATTTGATTCCAGGGATGGCATCACGTTTTGACGAACTATTCTCGTTGCTTGAGAACTCGGCAAAAATTAATTATTATTTTTCAATTTTCAGTAATAATAATAGTGATCGCACAGATGAGTTTATTATTGAATATTTCAAACCGTTGTTGGATAATCGAAAAATTCCAAACAAAATTACTACAAACGGGAAAACATGTGGCGGTTATTCCAAACCCCCACCTCATATGAACCGTATCGATTGGTTGTCTTGCGTACGGAACAGTGCGATGGACCCCTTTTACGAGAAGGGAATGAACGTGTTTGGTTCATCCCTAGCGGCAGAAACTCAAAATACTCTCGTTCTGTTTTTCAATGATATAGTCTTCTCACCGTCGGATATTGTTAATTTAATCAATACAGACGGGGGTGAATATGATTTGGCGTGTGGTTTAGATTTTTATTATAATTTTTACGATATTTGGGTAACGCGAGGAATTGATGGAAAATATTTTTCGGCGTTTCCACCATTCGCTATGGATTTTGTCTCGGGTGTGCGAATGGTCAAATCGGTGAGTCCTATTGTGGGGTCTTTAACAGAGGGAGTTCCCGTTAGATGTTGCTGGAACGGGGTAGCGGCCATAAAGGCGTCAAATTTTTTTGAGAAGAATATCCGTTTCCGTTCCGAAATTAGCGAAGAATGCCACACAATACAAAGCGAATGTAAATTGTTTTGCGAGGATTTGGGGGAGAATGCAAAGATTGTGATTAACCCAAATGTTATTGTTGCATATTCGGAATATTTTTTCTGGCTCAATAAACTGATAAGGAATTTTATAATTTATTCAATTTTTTTTCTTTTTCGGTTTTTTGAATTCAGATTTTATATCGACGAGACTGTGAGCGAAATGCAATGTGAAGGTGAAACCAAAACATCATTTGCGTCAATGGTTTGGGTGGTTGTGGTCACAGTTGTTATTTTCGGGATGATTTTCTCCCGAATATTCAGGAAATTCAGACATAATAAATAGTAAATAATCGACGATATAAATTGTGCGAAATACTTATATTGCAAAAAATTAATTATCGCATCCTCCAGTCAACCTTTCCATACAACAATGCGGTAGAATTCGCCACAATAGAGCATTGCTTCAGGTTGCCGGTGATATTGGGAGTAAGAAGTAATTTGAATCGGACAATTGATGTGTTCTTCAACCTGTACATGCCACTATCAAGTTGCTTCTCGAGGTCATTCCTCTTCTTTTTGTCATCAGGTTGAAAAAAATTATCAAAGAATGTTCGCAAATACATAGAATGACCAGTGATAACAAAGTCTGTCGGCGTCGAAGACGGCTTGGGTGACGTGACGAAATCCTCCCCATTAGTTGCCACATTGTACATCCAGGTACAAAATTTCTCAATATGATCAATTGTTGCTCTGGTCTTATCGGTAACTAGGGGATACCAAGACCCTTTGGGACGATTAGGGTCTTGTTTTTCATTGCCATGATTACAAGCGGGATTCATGAGCCCTTCCATATTTGATTTAGTGAAAGGACATGCTGTTGAAGAAATATCTGCCCCCCTTCGTGTGGCGAAAGACAGATAGGGGATCTCTCCTGGGCCGGCAAGAGGATCGGAATCTGTGTGACTCGCAAGCTCCTGTAATGCGCTCACAATATGTAATTTCTTGATATCCTTGAGCAAATGTTTGAAAGTTATGAGAAAAGTCAGGGCGGCCCGACGGAGATTAGATGTCGCAAAAACCACACGGTGATCTTTATAAGAACCTTTTAGCAGAATTTCCTTGTCCATATCATCATCCTCTTTCGGTCGCGGCTTGGCTTTGTCTTTATCATCCCCTTTCAGTCGGTTGGTTACAATTTGTTTATTGGCAAGCAAAGCCTGACCAACACCTTTGCGAGTCAAATGAGCATCGGTATTTTTATCCATATCACGAAAGCCATATTTCAGGTGCTCTACGTTCCATGTGGACTCACCGTGGCGTTGATAGTACACTGTAACCTCGACAGGTGCTGTACTCGGCGGGGAACCAGTGGAAGTGATCGGTTCGTAACATTTATTTGATCGGTTAAATTTCTTCAACAAAGCCGGGTCCTTCCCGTCAAAAACATATTTCTGACAACCTTCCGCATAGGCAACCTTCTCGTCGGGTTTGATAAGGTGCGGTCCGATCTTCTTGCCACCCCGTATCGGAGAATCAACGTCTTTATTGTCTACGTCAACCGAGCCACCCGCGCCGCCAGTTCCGTCGTCATCATTCGCTACTTCTGGTTTGTCGACGCATCCGTAATGCGTAAACGGAAGAATAACTCCAAATAGCGCATATCCGAAACGCATGAATATAAATAACCTATAGTATATAAGAGAAAAGTGACTGGAACTATCATGGATTGACGGTATACCATGAATTTAGCAAGACGGAATCCGGAAACCATCACCGACTTCTTGACACGCACTTACTCTCGTTCATGTACTACTGCGATCCTCCAATATCGACTCTCCAGACGACAATTATGAATTTCCAAAGGCGAGCATAATGAAATGTGCATCTGAGAAATTTTTGAATTCTTCTTTCAGCTAGATATTCTAGCAGTAGATTCTTTAATTATCTTACCTAGTGCCCTCTTCGATGAATCCCGTCCCTTTTGTACTCTTCTGCCAATGTCTCTGTACCTTCGGACAAATACTCAATTCTGAAAGGTACGTATATAACGTCTCAGGTATTCTTGGCGAAGGTGTTTCGGGAATCGTCTACAACGCTTCAGCTAAGGTTCGTACTGGGGTGAGCGGGATACGTTTAAATTCCACTAGAAATCAATCAATAGGTCTAGTTTCCGTCAAATGTTTAAAATCTGGTGGGGATCCTGAACCAGTGGATTTTGATGGTCAAATGCGACTGATGCAGTTATTTGAAAATGATGGCGCTCCGTGGGCAGTGCGTGGATACGAGGTATTCAATGCAACTGACACTTCCGAAAGCACACCAGGTAACCACACCAAATGTTTGTCGATGCAGCTTCTCGGTAAAAGTATCCGACAAATTCGCCAGGAGAGATATACTCCTTTCAGTCTCACAACATTGGCTTCAATAGGTATACAGATGCTCGATATCATTCGTGATCTTCACGAAGGATACTCGCTGTACCACGCGGATATCCACGCGGGTAATTGGGTCGTTCGGTTGGATAACCCTAACAAACTTTCCCTTATCGATTATGGATACATGAGGAATGTAACGAACCATGATGAACGTGTATCTGAGATGAAAGAATTGGTCATCACTTTACGATGGCTTGTTGATATGAACGATCAGTATTACGCACCGAAGCATATTCCTATGCATGCCACGATGAACGATATTTGTCCGATTGGCGTTATACCATCGGCTTTGCGTCGTGTTGTGGAACATGTATACACAAGTCCGGGAAACGCGACTGATATATATGACAATATTCGCGCGAGCTTGATTGGAATATTAGGAACCGAAGGTTATTCATATAACAATGAAATCATATTCGACCACTGCATCAGTCCATCCAACGGGGTTCATACCCGGACGACGAAACAGACTCATTCAAAGACCATTGGAACGGAGAACTCAGTGGTAACCAAGGAGACCAGGAGTCATCCTATTTCAAACTATCCACCGAAACGAATCGCGAGTACAGATTCCATGTTTAGAGAACATGTGGTGAAATCAGCGGTGATACGCGCACATACATATATCGCTATTAGTTCGCTTTTCAGCATACTTCTATTTTAGATATGACATTCCTAGTGATCTAGTAATTGCATTGCAGATATAATACTCTCACTGAAAGAGCCGTACCGTACCAACAACCCGGCCCGATCCGGAAACACGTCTTTGCTGTTCGGTATTACATGATCGAACAAACAAACAGGTCGTGTAAGTTAGAGATCAGAATGATCTCTAAATGGCATGTAATTAGCCTGATCTTTGAATTGGCGAGTGAAATCTCCTACTGTTTACACTCAGTGTGAGGTTTATACTCCGGAATGATTTTACGCGGCCCCGATCTCCTCATTAACACCGGCAGATCCAGCGAAGTGAATATGATTGACTAAGTCTTGTCAACGTCGCAAATTTTTTGTCGTAGACATCTCCTGACGAAAAACGCTGAATAGTTCACTGATATGCGTACTGATTCCATCCTTTATATTATGGACTATTAGCCCATACATGTTCCTTTGAGTCCTCCTCATCGCATTTCTCGATGCGACGGATTGAGTTATCCGCCACAACTGTCCCTTGCCGCGATACTAACTCAAAGTGGTTTGTTTCGAATCCGAGTCCTCCAGTTAACGATCTTGTAGCTCTTTTGCTTTCGATTCAGTTGTTGTATCCATGATGGTTCTAGCCGATGTCCTCGCAAATGCATTGATATTTCGAACAAGTGTATATCATACGCCTTAAATTAAACACCGCCATGATGCGGAAGACAATTTCGTGTTTCCGTTATCGATATTCCTCCGTAGTCATTCTATGATAAACACACGTCAAGGCGAGAAAGAAGGAGAAGATATTGTTGAAGCTCCTTTCGAGACATCACCCGACCCTGAAGCCTCTCTCGTGACCGCGTCTGTGCCCCAAAGCTCACCGGACCGGGCGGGTCATCCGAAAGTCGTTGATGGTAGACCGGTTTTCGATCTTGCCGCTGAAGTAGCATTGTGGGATACTTGGGATACGATGGTTTGCTCGCGCATTGAGGCAATCAAATCATATATGTCTCATGAACCCAGGAGAGAAGAACTTCTCCGCAGCCTTCGCGTATTGACGTCTATTGGGAGTAAGTTGGCTGAATTGCATGTTTGTGCTCTCCGATCAAATTTTACAGCCGAGGAAGACACGTCTATTTTTGCGATTCTTGCTAAGGTGTCACGTCGAAAATGGGATGTGCTTGAGCTTGATTGGGAACAACGAACAACTTGCGAGAGTTGGCAAAATTATTATAATGAATGTGTTGAAGACCGTGATGAATTTACTTTGTCGTTGGGGACCTTGATTGACTGGTTCTCTTCATCTGGTAGAACGCAGCCTTTGTCTCCTCGAAGCACGACATACCCGGGCCTGTCCACTGGCGGAACAGCACTGGATGGACTAACAGCGCCGAGCATGGACGGGTCTGTACGACAACGTGCAGGAATCATTGAAAGTTCCCCGAGCGGTATGTTTAATCATATAGCACAAGCGGCAAATGCATCTGTGACATCTGGCTCCAGACCTAGCTCAGCTGTCTCTTCTTCCAATTCACACTCTTCTATTCGAAATGGAATTCCAGAAAACTCGCTCTATATTGAGCCTCTCGACGCAAAAGACGAACTACTTGCAGGTATATCGTGGTCATTTCCGAACGGTGCTGTTGTTAAATGGCAGCGCGGAACGATCGCCGAGGATCTCGTTTGGGATACCGATGCACATTTCCTGTGTATACCAATAGCACCTTTGCGGGGCAGCGGTCTAGGACGTCCCAGTGATACAGCTGATTTGCTTCTGTACAATCGGGTATCATGTAGGTCTCAAATAGATTTTATTCTGAATGTGGTTATCGGAACAGGTGCAAATGGTTATATTTATGGTCAACCCGGGACCGGGAAATCAACGACCACGTTGTGGACAGCTTGTTCATTACGGAATGAGTGGGATATTGTTTGGATAAATTTGGACGGAGGTTTAGCTAACATTCTATTCATCGAGGAGAACGATTACGGATCGATTAGAGTGTCATCAGATGAT
>Ga0214917_10008130_pt1 | contig 10401 bp, 9 predicted proteins | sample LL_1208_BB_MetaG_FD_177983 | JGI IMG/M metagenome (GOLD analysis project Ga0214917, IMG submission 177983) | Freshwater microbial communities from Lake Lanier, Atlanta, Georgia, United States - LL_1208_BB | ecosystem: Environmental > Aquatic > Freshwater > Lake | place: USA: Georgia | collected...
AGCTATTACGGCTAGATGGAACAAGCAATGATGTTTTGAAAGAAATTTTCAGAAAAGCAATCGAGTGTGAACTTACAAAGGAAGAAGCCAGACAGGTTATTCAAATTTTTAAACGATCAAAGAAAAACCCATTGGAGGCGTTTGAAGAAGCCTTAAACACAAGGCCGATTATTCAAAAAAGCGTATTAATTCTTGGCTCTCTTTTAAGTTCTGAAGCTAAAAACAAAGCGGAAGCAAGCATTAATGAGTCTGGCATGCGTAAAATCTATGCGACTTTTGCAAGACATTTTCCAGATATTTCATTTCAGTCTTTTAAAATTAATTCCCCAAGATTTTCTCTTCTTTTAAGCGAAGAAAACGAAAAGCTACTTAAAAAGTCCATTAATCCCCTATCAGTTGAAGAAGGCATAACAAAAACAATTGAGGAAATGTGAAACCAAGAAGTTTTAAAAGAAAAGACGGAGCATTAGTTCTCAGTCCTCAAATTTGCTGTGACGGATTTGCTGTCAAACAATCCTTGAGAATTCAGACTCATATCCATAGTGATCACATGGTCGATTTCTGCACCAGTAAAGCAAATCAGCACATTGCTGTTTCGTCTGAAACATTAGCTCTTTTAGAAGCAATTTATAATGCTGACATACCGCTTAGATCAAATATTCGGTCCTATGACTATCGAGTGTTTCATGATTGGAAAGATGAAAAATTTCAACTTCTTGAAAGCAATCACATGCTCGGCAGTTCTCAGGTTCTTGTAGTTCACTCTGATGGGTATCGGGTTGGCTATTCATCGGATTTTTTCTGGCCTATTAATGAAGTCATCAAATGTGATGAATTGGTAATAGATTCAACCTATGGTGATTCTTTAAGGAGTAGAAAATTTACCCAAGAGCAAGCTACAGACTGCTTCATTGAAAAAATATCAGAAAGCAAGGCGCAAGGTAAAAAAACAGCTTGTATCGCTCACAATGGCCGGCTTCAAACTGCACTTCAAATAGCCTCTGAAGAATCATCGTGGCCTATTATAACAAGTCCAAAAGCATTCGCTTTAATAAATGTTTACAAAAATCACGGATTTCCTCTTCCTGAAACAATAATTTCTACATCGACACAAGCTAAGGAAATTATTTGTGGAGATGATCCATTCTTCGCCTTCGCAACACTGCCAGAACAACGGCATATACCTTGGATAAGTAAATTGAGAAAAATTGTTCTTTCTGCATATGTAAGTAATACAGAGCACCCTTTGACTACTTATTCAAACGGAGACTGCGTGGTCTCTTTTACTGATCATGCAGATTTTAATGGAACCATCGAATATATAAAACAAACAGATGCTAAAATTATTCTTTCGGATCCAAGATCTGGAAATGCTCATGCGCTTGCTAATTCAGTTTCCAGCATTTTAGGTAAAAATGCCCAAGTCATTCATACTGATCCTTCAGCCGCATGGGGATAAGTTAAGTTGCTTACCTTATATCCTTACCAAAAAGAGGGGGCACAAGAATTAGTAAAAAGAAGGTGTGTTCTCTTGGCCGATGAAATGGGCCTTGGGAAAACGGTCCAAGGCGCAGTCGCGATAAAGTCATTATTCGATCAGAAAGCAATAGAAAGGGTACTAATCGTTTGTCCGGGTCCCTTGACAAGAAACTGGATTATTGAAATTAAAAAATGGACAAATATTAATCCTGTTTTGTACGAGGGTCTTGATAGGCATGGCTTGCTGTTGGGATCAGCAAAGATTCTTGTTTCTTCGATCGAGACGTTAACAAATGATTTGCTTATTTCTACGAAGAATGGCCAAAAATACTGCGATATTGGAGTTGATTTAATTTTGTTAGATGAAGCTCAGAGAATAAAAGGTTTTAGTGCATTACGATCACTTGTGATGTCTAAAATACTTAGCGCAAGAAGATGGGCATTTTCAGGCACCCCTCTTGAAAACCGTCCGACAGAACTTGCAGCAATCCTAAGGTTTCTAGTTCCGAATGAAGTTGGTATCGAGGAAAACGAAATTGACCAGGCAAAACTTCTTAAATTACGAGATCTTTTTATGATTCGGAGGACGCGTAAAAGTGTCAATCTTGCGCTACCTCCTAAAATTAGAATAAATAAAGTTATAGGCTTATCTCCATCTCAGTGCTCCGAATACGTTGCAGAAATTCAAAGTATTAAAAATATTTTAAAAAATACAAATAAAACCCCTTTATCCAAGAATGCAATAGTTTCCAGTCTAAATGAGTTGCGCAGAATTTGTTTAATCTCGAAAAACGAAGAAAGCTCTAAATGTGACCTCCTAGAAGAAGAAATTGAGGAGGTATGTGAATCCGGGAAAGTTGTCATTTTTACGTCATACCCAAATTTAGTTTATCCCAGTTTAGCAAAAAAGCTTAAAAAAAATGGTTGTGTATTATTTACAGGAAACATGACAAATGAAGAAAAAAGCATTTCTCATAACAAGTTCCTAAATGACAATAACACTCGTGTTATGCTCGCTAGCCTTAAAGCCGCTGGTGTTGGTATTACCTGGACTGTTGCATCCTTTGTTTATCATCTTGATGTTTGGTGGAATCCTCAAGCATCGCTTCAGGCAGAAGACCGGGTTTATCGAATTGGACAAAATAAACCTGTTACTGTAAAACAGCTTGCTTGCGGAGACACAATTGAAGAGACAATATTAAAACTCCAAGAAACAAAAAAAGAAATCTTTGACATAGTGATACAAAATGACGAAGAACTTAGCCCAAGCGCAGTATCAGCTGTTTTAGAACCAATATTTACTTAAGGAAAATAAATGGAACTCGGCGTAAACTTTCCGATTGATTCTTTTTACAAGGGCTGCATTATTGATGCTGAAACAATTAGCAACAAAAGTGGATGGTGGACTGCGGTTCTTTTGCTTAGGGATCCAAAAACCAATTCCAGAATTATTGCACTATACAAATGGCAGCAGGTTGACGGCGCATGGAAAAAACGGAGCAGTTGGAAAATTAAATCAAATCAAGAATTCTTAACATTAAATTCTGTTATACAAAAGCTTATAAAACAATTAGAAAAATAAATCTTACCAGTTGGGGAGTCTTTTTGTTTAGAAACCTAAATTACGCCTTTCTTGCAGAAATAGGAATTCCTTTTAAACACATGACCTTTTTAATTGCTCCAATAAATGTCATACACTACTGATGGCAAAAAAAGATCGGCTGATCTAGCTGTAAACTTAAAGGTTTTTAAAAAAATTTAAAAAGAGAATTTCGCGAGATCCTCCAAGGATCGCACAGCTCCTGGCCTGGAGAGTATTGCTAAACCCAACTTAATTTTGTTATGGGCAAAATCTCCTGCAGTTTTAAACGCTGTCTTTTTGCTCTGTTTCTCAAATTCTCGGTAAATAAGAGAAGAAATTACATCGCCAAAATCTCCAGCAAAAACTGGCCATTTTATCTCAAGAGCCCTAGGGTCATCAGCTCTGCCTTGAGAGAACGATTCGGCTTGCTTGAGCCCAATCGTAAGAGCCCAACGACATATAATATTCATTGTTGGTATCGCGGTGGCTCTTTTAATTTTGGTTAAGCGATCCTTGTCAATTTCTGATAGCCTTAAAACTTCAAAGGGAGGATTCATTTTCTGAAGTAGGCTTCCCTTATGGAAGAGCTCTTTTGCTTAGGATCGAACTCGAGCAAGAAGGACTTACTTATAAATGGCTTTAGCGATTCATGATACCCATTAACAATCTCCTCATCCGTTGAAAGTAGAATCACTTGATGGGAGGCAGTTGGAAAGTATCGCTGTACAAGATTTTCACGGTGATTGGAATCGAGGCGCCCGAGGGGGGTATCAATGACTAAAGGAATGGGTCTTCCGGAAACCTTGGAAAGTCCCCATAAGATAGAGGTAGCTAGAATCTGTCGTTCACCGGCTGAAAGAAGTGAAAAGGGAATAGGCTTTCGATCGGTGTCAAGTAAACTCAACTCAAAGGTGGTCGGATTGATGGAAACCCGGCCTATAAAATCAGGCTTTCTAAGGAGAAACTGAAAGCATTCAGTAATCTTTTGCTCTAAAGCGCCTACATGGCGGTTTAAAACACTTTCGGAAAATACTCTAAGTGTTTCGGTAATTTTGGGGATAGAGGCAAGAACTCTGACTGTGTGATTTTCTTTAGACCAGTTTTGAAGGTCTAAACCTAACTCCTTCTCCCTTAGTTTATTATAGGAATTCAACTCGATCTCTGTTTGCCTAAAAACCTGATTTAGGTCAGATAAAGTCTGTGTCAAAGCCACGTACCGTTTTTCGCAACTTTCCATGGTCTTTTGAACCACCTTAATCGAGTCCTGATCGGGGACTGAAGCAAGAAGGCGCTCTTTCGCAAGGTGTTGAATCCTCAGTTCCTCTAAATGCTTAGTAATCTCTGAAATCCTTTCTCTATCTGAATTCAGTGGGCCGTTTAGTAGAGCCTTTAAATGGACCTGGGCAGCCATTGTATCCCACCCAATTGCTTTATCGGTAGAGGCCCTGCTTTCATGCCTTTCAAATATGGCCATGACTTTCTTAAGATCTTTCTCGTTAAGAAAAGCTTTTAATTCGCCCTGGATTTTTCTGTCCCGAATTTTAATAAACTTAACAAAAGAGTCGTTGTTTTCAAAAAAAGAATCCGAATTCATTCCATTTGAAATTTCTTTGAGGCTATGAGCCATCGGTAATAAAAATGCATGGCCGGCAAGAATGGCTTGAAGTAGGGAAATTCTTTCATTAATTTGTTGTTGAAGGGCCTGGTATTCTTTTTCAAGGGCCTCACGATTTTCAAAATGGTCGCCTCCTTTTTCCTTGTAAAGAGTGCGTGCCTTTTCAACCTCGTCCTTTGCTTGATCTAAAAGCCTCTGCTGGACAGCGATTCTGTCATGAATCTCCTGCAGTTTTTTTTCTTCCCTTTCGCAAGACCTGTCCAATTCCTCAATTTTTAATTGGTTGGATGGGTCTTGAATTGATGCCTTTTTTCTTCGCTCAAGAACAACGAGATCTTCTTGAAGCCGCTCAACAACGTCTAACCCAAGAAGACTTTTAAAGGCTGTTTTAAGTAAATTCTGAGCAGCCGTCTCGTCAGCCATTTGTTCAATCTGTTCCCCATCGAAGAAAAATAAATGTGCTAAACGAGACGGTAGAATCGATTCAAAAAAATCAGTCCAATTACCTGATAAAAAGTCATCAAAAATATTATTACGCAACACAATGAAGCTTTCTTCAAGGGCATCATTTTTGAACCTCCAGTTGCGCTGTATTTTGTAATTTATAGACTCACCGTTCTGTCTTAAGTCAAAATCCAGCTCTATCGTGGAGGTTGAGTCTGGGTTTGCAGAACGATTTTTGAGCTCTTTAAGATAGGTGGCATAGCCTCGCTTAGTACGATCGATTCCTAAAGCACGATTTCCGTAAAGGGCAACCTGAAGGCTGTTTAAAACAGTTGTTTTACCTCCACCGTTTAAAGCCCCAATCAAAATAACAGGCCTGGATTTGGTGCTTTTTTCAAATGAAATAGTATGCTTTTTTGAAAAAACACCGACGTCGGTAAGCTCAAGTCGTCGTAAAAACATTTTATTTCTTTAAGATCTTATCTTTTTTCTGCTGTAATTCCTTGGCAAACTCTAAAGCGTCCTCTTCGTCCTTAAAGTAGCTCTTTCCAAATGCTTTTTCTAACCTCTCAAAGTGACCCATGCGTTTTTGATCAGACCGGACATTCTTTGAAAGGGCGATTAGTTCTCTTACCAGGCCATACCGCAAAGAATCGTCGCCACAGATCTGTTTTAGAAGTTCAAGATCTTCCATCTTTAAAGCCATACTGTCCTCGAGTTCATCTTCAGGAAAATCGGACTTGGTGCATTCTTTAAAAATTCTTGGTAAAGAATCTTCAATTTCATGTTTTTCAGTTGTCCAAATCCTCCGTATTTCTTTTAACTCATCTATAGAAACTAGTTCAAGATCCTTAACCTCCTTAGGCCCATTTTCCCGGATCCAAGTCTGTGCCTGCAAAAGAGCTCGTAACCAATCCTCCCTTGCACTTTGAGTATAAGGGCCGGGAATGACCTTTCCGTTTTGCATGAGCTGAATGGCACCGCTCATTCTGCGAAAATCACGAAGATGCCTGTCATTTGAATCCTCGTCTCCTTTGCCCATCATTCTAAAATCGAGCTTATTTCGGATGTCTAAAAGCGGTTTCATCCATCTCTTTTCCGAATCATTCTGAATCATCGCAGACATGGATTTATCTTTCTCCACAAGAGTACAAACCCAGCACCCAAAACGGCTATCCCCGCAACTCGGTGTACTAGTATCAACGACAAGTGGGCACTCACCATCTGCCGATGCTCCAGCGTACATGCCCATAAGATCCATGTTGTTATAGCCCCATGGGTTTTCGATTTGCGTTAAAAACATCCAAACATCGTCATTATTCCAATCCTCAATAGGAGAGTAGACGTGAGAGCCGGGGAGGCTTGCATTAGGGCTTAAGCGATCTCGGACACGGCCTTTTTCATGCTTAAGCATGCTAGCTTTTCGCCTAGAGCTTTCAGCTTTTCTAGTGCCTAAAACCAAAATGGCTTCGCCCGAACTTTTAACGGTTTCATTTATAAAAAGATTGGAGGGCTTTATTTTGAGCCGTTCCGTGCACCATCTAAATTTGTGCCTTGGGGCAGGATACCCTTTTCCAATCAAATTAACCCAAAAAGAATCTTCGACTTTAGGCGTTAATCGGTGAGGTTTGATCGGCATGGATTGGCTTTTCGAGGCTTCTTCCATGGCTTTTAAAGATCGCGTTACCCAAGCGGCGACAACAGGATTTTCAACTAGGGTGTCTGTACTAATCACGTGAATGGATTTTAACCTCTTATCTGCAGGCAATTTTTGGAGGGCTCCCCAGATTAGTTGGAGGGTAGCTGTAGAATCTTTCCCGCCGCTGTATCCGACGATCCATGGCACCTGATTTGCTGAGTAGAGTTCAATGATCTCTTCGTGCATAAGATCCAGAAACTTGCGAATCCCGAGATCGGAAAAAACAGAGTCTTGGCTCATTTTTTTCGGCCCTTCATGAATGCGGCCTCGACTCTTGCCTCTTCAGGCGAAAGCTCAATACCCAGCTCTTGCTTTATAACATTGGTTGTCAAAACAATGTTGGTGGTTGCCTTAGATACTTTGCCGCCGATCAAAGCCCTTCCTTCCCAGAGTCTTGCGTTGTTTCTGCTCCAATCAATCTTTTCGAGAGACTTAAGGCGTTTTTTCCATCCTTGGGGATACTTTTTAAGTAGGGAATTGCCGGCGAGGCCGATGGCCTGCAAAGCGATCCCGTGGCTATGAATAAAGCCCTCGCGAATTTCGGAAGCTGCGATTTTTCCGTCTTTGACTTTTTTCCAAGAAGGGAAGTGATTGGCGACGGATTCCCAAAAATCGCGGGCGATGAGACCATCTTGTTCAACCTTTCCGCTGCCAACATCTTGGACAAGGTCAGCGCAAGCATTATAAAAAGCACTCAACGTAAAAAGCTTCCTTGACCGAGGTGCTAAAGAGCTTTTTTCGAGATCAACTAGGTCTTTAAAAACCTCCGAATTCATAATCACCGTGCGTGCAAGCTTTGCTTTTTCGCTACGATGGTCGTACAAAAGACTTAAGGACCTGCTGGTTCTTACTGCATAGCGATTAAGATCCGAAAACATTTGCTGGCTACGTGCTAGTCCAACATCCAAATAAAAAACCACCGCGATCGTCTCATATCCAAGCTCAGGCTTTTGCTCTAAAGCTTCAAGAATTGCAGCCCGTCGATGTTGACCATCATTTATAATAAACTTTGCATCCATTGGAACTTTTAGAGTTCCTAGGCGGTCCTGGTTTGGCAGAGGTTCGAATTCAATTTTTGAATCAATCGATGCGGTAATCGCTGAAAAAACATAGTCTTTTGAGTTATTGAGAATGTACTCTGCTATTTCAGGGACCCGTCCCTTGTTTAGGACTCTTTGAGCCCTTAAATCAGGGGGAAGCTCTTTTTCATCAAAAATTGAAATCTGCCGGAGCATCCGTAACGTCCACATGGTGGTGTAAAATTCTCGGCCGGCTTGAACACCGCGAATGGCAGGAAAATTAAGATTGGCTACTGATTCCATTGGCTTTTGAAATTGACTTCCGAAAAATGTATGTCAAATAAAAAACAAACACTTTAAAAAGACATACAAGTATGGTTTACCTTGATTGCAATGCGACGACCCCAATCGAGGTAGAAGTTCGTGATGTGATGTTACGGTACCTTGGGGAGGAGTATGGTAATGAGGGAAGCCGAACGCATTCGTTTGGGGTCCGAGCCAAACAGGCTGTCCAAAAAGCAAGAGAGCTTGTTGGCAAGGTAGTAAATTCGGGCAGCGAAGAGGTTATTTTTACAAGTGGCGCTACTGAAAGTAATAACTTAGCCCTTTTGGGCCTAGCTCAGTGGGGATTGGCCAATGGGAAAAATCACATCATTTCCACTCAAATTGAGCACAAGGCGGTTTTGGAACCGCTCGAAAAGATGGTTCACAAAGGTTTTGAAGTTGAGCTTATTGCACCCGAGGCGGGGGGCTGGGTAAATCCACAGAATATCCAAAGAATGTTGAAGCCCAGTACATTGCTGGTGGCCACCATGCATGCTAACAACGAAACCGGGATTATTCAAAACTTGGCTGAGATATCGCAGGTTTTAAAAAATCACCCTGCCTATTTTTTTGTAGATGCAGCTCAGACTTTTGGGAAATGGGACCATGATTTAAGGAGCCCTCGGATCGACATGATTAGTGCTAGTGCCCATAAAATTTTTGGGCCCAAGGGCGTGGGTGTATTGATCGTGCGGCAAAGGGGTTACCAGTCGATTCCTCTCCAACCGCTCATGGTGGGTGGAGGCCAAGAGAGGGGTCTCCGACCAGGCACCTTGCCGGTGCATCTGATTGCCGGGTTTGGCAAAGCTGCTGAGATCGCAATGCGTGATCAAAAAAAGCGGAGGGAATCCTGCCTCTCTTTTCGACATCGCTTTTTAACTGAGACGAAAAACTTGAATCCTGTTTTTCAAGGCGATCCTGAAAAGAGCTTGGTGCACACTGCTAACATCTCTTTTCCGGGCATCAATTCCGAGGCAGCTATGGTGGCTCTTAAGGAGTTTGTGGCAGTTTCAAATGGATCGGCGTGCACCTCTGCAAGCTACCAACCGAGCCATGTGCTAAAGGCGATGGGGTTGCCGGATTCCCAGATATCCCAAGCAATACGATTTTCATGGTGTCACATGACCCCAGAGCCCAATTGGGCGGCTATACGGTCTTCCTTGGCTGCTCTTCAGTAAATGACGATTGATAAAGATTCTTTAATTCGATTATCCGCTTTTCAGCACGTGCAAAGCTTGATGGCTACGCACGATCACCTTACAGCCAATGACATTAAGCCAGGGTTTCAGTTTAAAGGGCAACGGATACCGCTAATGAACCCCCGGCGGGGGATCTTTAAGCCCCAGCAGATGGAGCATCTCTTATCCATCAAGACGGTTTATCCGAAACCGGGTGGAAAGGTTTGGTACGACGATCAAAGAGACGTTCACAAGAGGATCTTTCAGGGAGAAAATGTAGTGGAATACGCCTTTATGGGTGATAACCCGGGAGCTCCGGATAACCGATGGCTTAAGGAGGCCTGGGAAAATAAGATCCCGATTATTTATTTCCTGGGGATCTCGCCGGGCCGATACCACGCCCTGCTTCCTGCCTATGTGGTGGATTGGGATCCCAAGGCGCTGATATCAAAAATAGCGTTTGGAAGGTCTGACCAGGAGGCTTACGAGGCCCCGGATGACGTAGCCGAGCGGCGTTATATCTTACGAAGCGTAAAGCAGAGGTTGCACCAGGCTATGTTCCGGGAGGCGGTGATCACGGCCTACAACGGCCGGTGTGCTTTATCGGGGCTACCGGAGCCGATCCTACTTGATGCAGCGCACATTATTTCCGATAAGGACGAGAAGCTGGGCCAACCGGTAGTGACAAATGGAATTCCTTTATCCAAGATTCACCACTCTGCCTTTGATGCACATCTGATTGGGATTGATCCGGATTATCGGTTGCACGTCTCGGGTAGACTTATGGAGAAGAAGGACGGGCCGATGCTTGAGGCATTGAAGAGGCTCCATGGAGGGAAGGTTCATTTGCCCGTTAGAAAAGTAGATTGGCCGGATAGGGAGAGGTTAGACGTTCGATTCCAAGCATTTCGCAAGGCGTCGTAAAAAAATAATTAACCCAGAACAGTCTCGTTTTGAATTTTGCTTGGTAGAGGTTAGCGGAAACCGGCAAACTAATGTGAATAAGGATTAAGTGACGGAGATCCGCCGATGAAGCCGGCCCTTCTTCAGAAAATTTTAAT
>Ga0214917_10008133_pt1 | contig 10399 bp, 27 predicted proteins | sample LL_1208_BB_MetaG_FD_177983 | JGI IMG/M metagenome (GOLD analysis project Ga0214917, IMG submission 177983) | Freshwater microbial communities from Lake Lanier, Atlanta, Georgia, United States - LL_1208_BB | ecosystem: Environmental > Aquatic > Freshwater > Lake | place: USA: Georgia | collected...
TCTACGACAATAGTCTTCATAAGCTGGTAATAAAGTCTTGGTTATTAACTGTTCCAGCTCTGCTGTATAGTTTACAATTTTAGACATAAAAGGCCTCCATTTCATATATTATAGCAGCCTTGGCAAAACATTTACAAGTGAATTTTTTCGCAGTTTGGCGCCGGCCTTACAATATTTTTACTTGAAAAGTTTTTTCCCTAATGATATAATTAAAATATTATAACTAAATAAGGGCCAAGGAACCACAAATGAATTTTGCCAACTTAACACTAATAGTGTTAGTTGTGCTTAGTTTGTCTTTCCCTACCGCGTCTAGTGCGCCATTACAACCTATTAATAAACAATATAAATTAAAACACACTAATAAAGATTTGGAATGTTTAGCTAAAAATATTTACCATGAAGCTCGTGGAGAGCCTACAAAAGGAAAGATAGCAGTAGCACAAGTAACCCTAAACCGCGTAATTCATCAATCGGAGTTTAATAAAACTATTTGCGGTGTAGTTTACCAAAAAGATCAATTTAGTTGGACTAATAGTCATAAAAATCCTATTAAAAATAATTACCAATGGGAGGAAGCTCAACATATCGCTAGGGGTATCTTGCAAGGCAAGTTATTCTTAGAAAACTTTGATGCATTATATTTTCATGCTAATTACACAAAACCAACTTGGAGAAATACCAAAGAATATTTAACTACTATTGGTAAACATATATTTTATTTATAGAAGTTCAGGGTAGCAAGTAATATTTTAACTTGCTACCCTTTTGCATTTCTGTTATAATAATAAAATTAACACTTTTCTAACAATATGAATACAGCACAAATTTGGTGGTCAACACCTGATATAGATAAAAACATAGCACAAATTGCTCGTGTAAGCAATCCCAACAATCAAATGAATACGGAGTTTAAAAAGCTCCTAGAATATATGATGAAGGAAGGTCATGTTAGTCCATTTGAAATGGCTAATGTTTGCATGGAAATTAATACAACACGTGATATTGCTCGTCAAATATTACGCCATAGGTCGTTTAGTTTTCAGGAGTTTTCGCAACGCTATCAAACGGTTGAAGCGCTGGGTCGGCTAGACATAACACGTGAGCCTAGGTTACAAGATAATAAAAATAGACAAAATAGTATTAAACTAGACTATGCTAATGGTCGAGAACGCATACTAGCTGCACAATGGGAAATTAGAATTAAAAGTTTTGCAGAACAAGCACAACAACACTATGAGTGGGCCATTAGCCAAGGTATTGCTAAAGAGCAAGCTCGTGCCCTATTACCAGAAGGTTTAACACCTAGTCGTATGTACATGAACGGTACCTTACGTAGCTGGATTTTTTACCTAAAACAGCGATTAGATCCTAGTACCCAAAAAGAACATAGACAAATTGCTGAGTGTATTTTAAAAGAATTACAAAAAGTAGCACCTATTACAATGATGGCATTTTTTTCGGTATAATAATATGTATAAATATAAGTTGTGGATACGTATTAACGAATATCAAACTCTACATACTGTTGTTTATGCAGAGAATGATTGGGCTGCTAAACAACTTGGTGAAGCTCAATATGGTGTTGGAAATGTACTTAGTTACACTAAGGAAGAATAATGAATACAGTACTATATACTACAGATTTTGAACCTATTACAGTAGTTGATCTGCCTATGTGGATGTTAGAACATATAGAAAAGTATGGTGCGTGTAAAGTTGCTGTAAAGCGCCCTGTTACTGCTGACTTTATTGAAAAAGTTGCAGTTGGTACGGTTGAGGGTCCAGAATGTGTAACTATACAGCAAGCTAGACTTAAATGGCACGATGGCAGTATAAAAACTATTTTAATAACTAAAGATGAAGTATTAGCACTTAGTTTAAAACCCGAATGGTTGCCTGGTCAAAGACTACAAATACAAAATATGGAAGTAGCAATAGGTTTCTTAGGCAAAGCTCTTAAACAACAGTTACGAAAAAATAATCTTGACGATAATCTATAAACAAAGTATAATAAATATTTATTTAATTGGAACACAAAATGCCTAAGTTTCGTAGTTACACCAAACTTAATTTACCAAAAATTCCACAAGATCGTGATACTAAACATATTCCTAGCCGTGATAGTGGTCTAGGCATAGGTGCTAAAAAAGATATTATTATGTATACAGGTGAAAATATTATTGGTATTGGTACTCTACACAAATCAAATGCTGTACCTATTTTTAGCCAACAAGAAGCTAAAGATATTTCAGCAATGCGGAGGTAATGTGAAGTTAACTAGAAAACAAGTTGAACAATTGTCCGAAATTTGTGATCATTTTTCGGAGATTGACATTTTTGAACTAGAACAGACCAACTTGTCGGGCATAGGCCCAACAATAAGCGTTAAGTTTAGTATATTTGGTAAGAAAACAGATACTAGCGTAGATATAACAGACGTGGAGAGTTGGTAGTGAACTTACAAATTCAACAAAAATTTATTCAATGGTTTTTTAATGAACCATTTCCTGGCGGCGATAGCAAGCGTAATCGTAATGGATTTTTAGAAAATTATTTAATTAATAAAGAAAATGGTATGGATGCAGACAGCTTGCGCTACTGGATTGAAAAAGCATATCATGAAGGTGCTAAAGCTCAGATGGAGCTAATAAAAGAAGATTGGTATAGGAATAATAGAGATGCTGTCCAATAACACTGGCCCTATGTGGGCAGATATACATCCAACACAACAGTATCAATTAGAAGAAATTAAACAGCGTCTTAAACTACTAGAAAAGACTATCATGGAAATTAAAAATACACTCAGTGTACAGCCAGTAGCACCTCTACAACCAGTTAAGAATAGCATTAATCGTTGTACTAAGTGTGGCATACAACTAGATACAATTATGGGCTATGTATGCTACAATAGCCCGTGCCCTACAGGTATGGGTAGTGTGTATAGTAAAGTTAACAATCAATATATGGACTTAAACAGAGAACAAGCATGAAAGTAATTATTGGCCCCTACAAAAGTTGGTTTGGCCCCTATCAGCTGGCAGACAAGATCGTCTTTTGGCAAAAGGATACTGATGACTGTGTGTGGGCCAATCGTGCTCAAAAATTGGGCGATTTCTTTGCACACGGTTTTGGTGATGAAAATCACGAAACTTGGTTCTATAAATTGTGCAATTGGATTGATAAGCGTCGTAGCAGACATATCTATGTACGCATCGACAAGTGGGATACTTGGTCAATGGATCATACCCTAGCTTACATCATCACACCAATGCTTAAACAGCTTAACGCAACTAAACATGGTGCTCCACAAGTTGATGATAGTGATGTGCCTGATGATCTAAAGAGTGTTAATAGCACGCCAGGCGAAGATGAATATGATGTTGATAACAATCATTTCAAGCGCTGGGACTGGGTTATGCAGGAGATGATCTGGGCCTTTGAGCAACAGACCAAGGACGACGATACTGATCAGTTCTATACTCATCCCAATGAGAGATTTAAGAGTATGCAAGAAATGATCGAAAACATCAAAGTCGATCGTGAAGGATTGGAGAAACATCAGGCTCGTAAAGATAATGGCTTTAGACTATTCGGCAAATACTATCAAGCGTTGTGGGATTAATTATGGACATATTAATAGGTATTGCAGTATTTTTAGCCATATTGGCTACTGTAGTTTGGCAACTAAAAGCAGTTCAGCTAAGAACTGAGCGACTAATAGACGCCGCTTACACCAAACCTAACAAAGATAAATATACAGGTTATTGGCAATGGCCTAAGAGTCCCGATATTTAATATTGACATAGTAGCCTAATCATTATATAATATAACATATTGATTAGGAAAACTAACCATGAAAACTGTAAAAATTTTCGTACATGATCCCATTATCGAATTAGACTGTGCACACGCACTTGCATCAGCACTTAAGCCTACCTTTCGTGTACAAATGCTTACACTAGATACCTTGTGTGACGGCATCTGGGATGCAGATATATTTGCCATAGGCGGCGGTATTGGTGATAGCGATCTTTTTTATCAACTATTTACACAAGAACATAAGGATGTTATTAAACAGTATATGCATGATGCTGGTAGATACTTGGGCATTTGCATGGGTGCTTACTGGGCTGATAAGTTATACTTTGATCTTACTGATATGTGTGTTAGACAATATGTTCGTAGTCGTAGTGCTGATATAAATCACGAAAATCCTACACATGTTAATGTAAAATGGTTGGACGAACATCACGAAATGTATTTTTACGACGGATGTACCTTCTATAACTTACCAGGCAGAGCAGATGTATATGCTACTTATTCGGCCAATGCAATGCCAATGGCAGTTATTGATGGTGATGTTGGCTTGATTGGCTGTCATCCTGAGTCGGAAAATTGGTGGTTTGATAAGTATGATCGTCGACACAATGAACTGCTGCAAGACTTTGCAGTAAGTTTACTCTATAATTAATGGAAGATGGGCTGGATGGTAAGGCAGCGGATTGCTAATCCGTAGAGTGTAGTAATACGCTCACAGGGTTCGACTCCCTGATCTTCCGCCAATATCTCGGATTAGTTCAGCCTGGTTAGAATGCCTGCTTTGGGAGCAGGAGGTCGAGAGTTCGAATCCCTCATCCGAGACCACTTATGGAAATATATTATGAATGATTTCTTTGAAAAAGAATATATTAAAGCTAAAAATGGTGGTAGTGACATATATTTTCACGTACCAACTTTATTCGAATATGCTAATAGAGTGAATCATATAACAGAATTTGGTGTTCGTACGGGGGTTAGTACAAGAGCCTTTTTATACTCAATTAAACTAAATAATACTATTATTAGGTCCTATGATATTTCATTTGATGAATCAGCAAATAAACTATTCGAAGAAGCTAAAAATCAAGGTCTTGACGCTAAATATATTATTGATAGTACATTAAATGCAGTAATAGAGGACACAGAGCTTTTATTTATAGATACTAATCATACTTATGAACAAGTATCTTCTGAGTTAAATTTACATGCGCATAAGGTAAGTAAGTATATTGCCTTTCACGATACTAAAGCATTTCCAGACATTAATAGAGCTATTGATGAGTTTTGTCAAAAATATAATAGCTGGACTACTGACTATTGTACTGAAGAAAATCACGGGTTAACTATTTTAGTTAAAAGTAGTTAGTACAAAAAATTTGTAACCATATTCTATGTATAAAATTCTTTTAATTGGTGACGATTGTCTTGATAGATATCAGTACGGCACAGTAGATAGGCTTAGCCCAGAAGCACCAGTGCCAGTGTTTAAACCTGATCGACTGACGACAATGCCGGGCATGGCTGGTAATGTCAAACGTAATCTCGAACAGCTAGGGTGCGCTGTCACATATCTGCACACCGAAACGTCCGAAAAAACACGACTTATAGACAGTCGCAGCCGTCAACACATTGTTAGAATAGACCAAGACGTCAAAGCCACAGCTATTACCTTAGGCTGTGTTGTATCCAACATCTATGACGCCGTTGTAATCAGTGATTATAATAAAGGTACTGTCAGCTACGATCTTATAGAAAAACTTGGTAGAGCATATCCGGGTCTTGTTTTTGTAGATACCAAGAAAACTAAATTACATACATTTGAGGGCTGCATAGTTAAAATTAATATGCTTGAATACCAGTTAGCTACAACTTTTCCCAGTGAGCTCATTGTCACTGATGGCAGCAAAGGTGCTATATACCGCGATCAAATCTATGCCGTAGATACAGTCGAAGTCGCTGATATTTGCGGGGCCGGCGATACATTTCTAGCTGCACTCACGGTTGGTTACTTAAATAACAACAGAGACTTAGTCAAGGCCATAGAGTTTGCCAATCGTACTGCTGCTGTGACCGTACAACACATGGGCGTTTATGCACCTTCAATGGAGGAAATATGCGGCTACAAGGAATAGTTGAAAAAGGTTGGGGTTCAGAACTAATATTTGCTACTAATGATCTTTATTGCGGTAAGTTGTTAAACTTCAATAAAGACAGTCGTTTTAGTATGCATTTTCATGCAATTAAAGATGAAACATGGTATATTCTAGCTGGGCAGTTCGAAGTTCGTTATATTGATACACAAAATGCACAAGTAAATAGTCGTATCCTTAATGCAGGTGATACTTGGCACAATGCACCGTTAAAGCCACATCAGTTGATATGTTTACAAGCAGGTACAATAATCGAAGTATCAACACCAGATTCGGTGGAAGATAATTATCGTGTACAGACCGGAGACAGTCAACGTGTTAATTAACAGTGATTGTAGGATACGATAGTTAAAAGGTCCTGTCGGTCATGCCAAAGGAAAAATATGTTTGAACTTCAAATTATTTGGAATTTTATTAAGTTTACATTTTTTGCTATAACTATTACTATAGCTTTAGCAATAGTAATAGGAAATTACTTTTATAAAAATAAATGATAGAATTTTTAACAGCACTTAGTGCTATTATACTTATTGATGTTGTATTGGGTGGTGAAAATGCACTAGTAATAGCTATGGCTACTCGCAATTTACCTAAAAATCTAAAACGTAAAGCTCTTATCTATGGTACATTTGGAGCAGTAGCTATAAGATTTTTATGTGTGGCTACATTAAGTTATTTACTAATGGTTCCAGGTCTAAAATTAGTTGGTGGCATTGCACTTATTTATATTGCTTATCAATTACTAAAAAATAAACAAGAGGAACAAGATACTGTATCTAGTGCTTCAACATTTTGGGGTGCAATGGCTACAATAATTTGGGCGGATACGGTTATGGGATTAGATAATGCATTGGGTATTGCAGGAGCAGCAAATGGTAATTGGTGGTTAATTATATTTGGATTATTATTTAGCGTACCAATTATATTATTTGGTAGCACTGTAGTAGCTAAAATTATAGAACGTTGGCCAAGAACTATTTGGATAGGTACGCTAGTACTAACTATAGTAGCACTACAAATGATTTGGAATGAACCACTTATTCAAGAGTTAATTAATGAATCAATTAAGAAAAAAGATTGAAAATAGATTAAAAGAATTAGAGTTATTGATGGATAATAATATTCATTTAGAAGATCAGGAACAAGTATTGCAATTGATTCAATCAATCTCTAAATTTTGGAATATTTTAGAAGAAGGTGATCGCGACTATTTAGAAGCAGCTAGATATGCTTGCGAGTGGCAAAAAATTTGGAAATAAATATAGGGGTGGCTGAGTGGTCCAAAGCAACGGTCTGCAAAACCGTATAATCGCGGGTTCAAATCCCGCTCCCTATTCCAGGGCTAATAGATATGTAATCTTAGAATCTACAAGCATTGATACCTTAATAGTAGAGATCAATGCTCTTTTACGTTTAGGTTGGCAACCGCAAGGCGGAGTTGCTAAAAATGAAACACATTATTTACAAGCAATGATACATACAGGAACACTATGAAAAATATGTGGGTTGATCCGCCTAGTGGATGGCGTTATGGTTTTCCTAAACTTTACAAGAAAAATATTCCACTAGAACAATGGTTGATTGATAATGATTATCCTAAACAGGATGTTGAGTTCGCACTACAGTACTTACGTATGTGGCCGGAGGTTACAAATGAATAATTGGCTAAATGATTTTAAACAAAGTTGGCAAGATAGAAACTTTGTGTGCGGCATTATAATATTTGTACTGTGTTATTTATTGCTAGCAATAATAGCACTTTTAGTAAGTCGTGATTTATATATGATATTAATTAGTGCTATTGCGGGTTGGCAACTTGCTAGTTGGAGTTGGCGTTTAGCCCCTAAAATTAAATTAATGATTTTTAAAGACTAAAAATATTTATTTGACTATTAAACTGCTTATCTGTATAATTATATTATTGATTAGACAGACAAGTAATAACACTAAATAACATTAAAAAATACTTATTTGATTGTAGTGTGGATTGTCTGTATAATTATATTATTGATTGACAAATAAACCCACGGAGATAAACAAATGGAAAATAAAGCACAAAACTATACCCCAGAACAGACCCAATTGATTGTTCAAGAGTATCAAGCAGGTACTCCTATTGAGCAAATTGCTCAACTTGTTGGGAAGAGCACCAGAAGCATTGTTGCCAAACTTAGCCGCGAAGGTGTTTATGTGGCTAAGAGCAAACAAGCTCAGCCTCGTGTTAAGAAGTCAGAACTTGTTGAGCGCATTGCACAAGCAGTTGGCGTTCCTAGCGAACTTTTTGAAAGTTTGGAAAAAGCCAACTTAGAAGTACTTGAGCAGCTTGCTAACAAGCTTGGTGCTTAAATGCAAGTAGTCATTAACAGTGACTACGGTGGTTTCGGCCTTAGCGGCGAAGCAATGCAGTTTATTGCTAGCCGCAAGGGCTGGAACTATCAAATAACCGACAGCTACGAGCGTTGGTGGGAACCGCCTATCGACAGTCAAGAATGTGCTGTATTTGGCCATCAAATCTGGGACGTAGATCTACCACGTACTGATCCAGACCTTGTCCAATGCGTAGAACTACTAGGCGATAGGTCATGGGGCAGAAATGCAGAGCTTAAGGTAGTTGAAGTGCCTGATGGGGTCAGCTGGCATATTCAAGACTATGATGGTAAGGAATGGGTAGCAGAGGACCATAGGGTATGGATGTAAATAAAATTATTAAGACTATTAGCTGCATGAGTACAGCTAATAGTCTTCAGTCTATTGAATATCAGCTTAAGCAAGCAATTGAGTTATGTAACGACCACTTAAAAAACACATTAATGTCCTATGAAAACGTAGAAATAGAGCTTAGTGATAAAGAGTTTTTACATTTAGCTAAACTTGCACATGAACAAGATATTACATTTAATCAAATGGTTAACAAAATACTATTTGAGTATATGGAGAAAGAAACCAAAAATGATGAAAGTAGAAGTAGTACGTGATTATATTAAACGTGCTTGGACACGTTGGGGCCCACCACAACAATTAGATCCACAAAAGTTTTTAGACTTAGTTGTTAGTGATGTTTTAGAAATTATTGAACAAACTAAGCCACCAACAAAAAGCTATATAATGAAAAATATTCGTAAACACTACTATGGTGATTAAATGAAAATCTATGAACGTGTTGATAATCTAATTTATAGCAGAGATTTTGGTAGCGAACCTAGCAGTAGAGTATTAGTACAAGTAGCTTCTACTAATAATAGTGATTGGGATAGATTTGCCAAAATAGTAGATGAAATTATAAGAGTTAATGATGCGAATCTACAAGTACAATGAGTATGAAGATCATCAACCTAGACTTATAACAGAAGATCAAATTAAGGCAGAGTTCTGGCCACAGTGGTATAGCCGTATGTGTATTAAATTTGGCAAACATGAAGTTGATCAAAAATTTACATTTGAGGACTGCTTACAAGACTGGATAATTACAAATTGGGCTTGGGAGGTTCAAGATGAATCCTAAATTTAAAAGTTTAGCTAAAGAGTGCGGTTTTGTATTTTGGACCAATGAATCTCACGGACCGGGTCCAGGTAAGATTGATTGGAGCGGTAATTATGATCAGGAGTTCGAACACTATAGCCGTGAACTTATACTTTGGACTATTACTACTTATCAAAATCAATTAAAAGAAGGTAGCGAGCGGGCAGTAAAAAATACGCTTGATCAATTCTTTATAAAGTAAGAAAAATTTTTACTTGAATTTTATAGTCTAATCAAGTATAATTATTATATGGCTAGTGAGGAACACAAGACCTGAAAGGGTTGACCGCTTTAATTGACATTTTGCCACATATAAATAAATATTTTACTTAACAAAATGTGCAATGTAGCTACCACTAGTCTTACAAATAAAATCCTCTGATGAGCTGTTGCAATACAGTGAAACCCGAAACTCACAAGACATGTCGCTGTTAGCTTCAATACTAACACCTGTTGCAGTTTAGGGTAAGGATGTAAGCCAGCACAAGCTGGCTATTTTTTTTCATAAAACTGGCTCTAATGACTAAAATAATTTTTATGGCTCTGTGCAAAATGTTTGACTAACAGCCCGACTACTAGGGTAAGACAGAATCCGTGATGTAGTCTAGTCAACTACAATCAAGCACGGAGAGACATTAGTCTCTTAAACAGGCGGTAGTAGTCATAAAAATTATTTTATCTCGGAGTAGTTTCAATTGGCAGAACGCTGGTCTCCAAAACCAGATGTTGGCGGTTCAAATCCGTCCTCTGAGGCCAAACATGCACCCATCGTCTAGAGGCCTAGGACACTGCCCTTTCACGGCGGCAACACCGGTTCGAATCCGGTTGGGTGTGCCAAACATGCTGAATTAGCTCAGTGGTAGAGCAACCGCCTTGTAAGCGGTAGGTCGTCAGTTCAAATCCGACA
>Ga0214917_10008134_pt1 | contig 10399 bp, 9 predicted proteins | sample LL_1208_BB_MetaG_FD_177983 | JGI IMG/M metagenome (GOLD analysis project Ga0214917, IMG submission 177983) | Freshwater microbial communities from Lake Lanier, Atlanta, Georgia, United States - LL_1208_BB | ecosystem: Environmental > Aquatic > Freshwater > Lake | place: USA: Georgia | collected...
CCCATCAACGGCGATCAAATCCCCCGACGAAACCGATCTCAAGATCCCCCTGGCGCCGCTTACCGCTGGAATACCAAGCGATCGGGCCAGTATGGCACCATGCCCGGTCACTCCGCCCGCCTCGGTGATGATCGCGGCAAACCTGCCGCGTTCAAGAAGAACACCGGCCATTGAAGGGAGGATTTCTTCCGCCACCAGGACAAGCGGTTCCCCCCCAACGGGTGGCAGGGGTGGGGGATCGTCCAGGTGCCCAATGATCCTTTGAAACACATCCTTGATATCCGCGATACGCTCTAGCATGTGCGCGTCGCGAACGCGCTGGAACATGCCGATGAACTCCTCCCGCGTGCGCTCCACCGCCTCCAATGCCCCGCAGTTTCCGTCCACCACGAGGGACTTTACTTTGCCGATGAGCAGCGGGTCTTCCAACAAGAGGCGATGAGCGCGAAAAATGGCCGCCCGGGACGCTCCGAGTTCCGAACGGACCTTGCGCTCCAACGCCTCAAGGTCCGCAAGGCTCTTGGAGCGAGCCTTGTCAAGGCGCTCAAGTTCAGCCTCGACACCGGCAATTCCCTTTCGGACTCCGGCACCCCTTCTGGATCCGGATTCAACGATAAATGCTTGTCCGACAGCAACGCCAGGGGCGAGCGCGACGCCTTTGATCATGGAATCGAATGCAACCCATGCCGCCGGAATGGACACACCATATCCGGAAGATGCCAATCAATTTCGGCGAAACCGTTCGCCATTCATACGACTGGTGTAATGGATTTTACCCGGAGTTTGCTCCCCCTGCCACCGGCAAAGACCTGCTTCGAAAAAATGGGCTGGACACGAACCCCCTTCAATGGCATTGGCCAGCACATGAAATTGGTCACCGCATCCGGGGGGATATGGTGGCAGTTCCGACGGGGGAGATTGGTAAATGAGAAGATGGCTAGCCCTGGCGGCTGTGGGCGGACTTTGCCTTGCCACCCAAGGAATTCGTGGCGAGGACGCCGCTCCTGCGAAAAAAGGAGTTTGGTTTCCCACCTTTTCCTCCAAGGTGAAAAAGGAAGAATCCACGAAATCAAAGGCCAAGGATGTGGAAGCGGTTGAGGAAATTGACCGCGCCATGGCAGATCGGGCAGCCAAGCGAAAAAAAATCGCCGGGCAAGTTGACCGTGAGGAACAGGATTACTTCCGCCGACTTGAGGTGGTTGACCGTCTGATGGATCAAGCCATCAGGGATGGAGACCAAGATACCGTCCGCAAGCTGGAACAACTTCAGGAAAGAATCCAGCAGGTATATGACCGCAACACTGCCGCTTTGGGAGTTTCCGATCCGAACTCAATGGATTTGGCCATTCTCAAGGAGAAAACCGCTTCATCTAGGACTGCTGTGACCCAATTGCTCAAGGATGAAAATTCTAACAAATCGAGCCAATCAGCCAGTCGCCGGGAGAAGAAACAATGAATCCATACATAAGTATTGTTGTGATTGCCGCGGCACTTGCCCAAGGTTGCGACACCCTGCCAGTCACCAAAGAGCAATCGAAGCCCACTAATGGTGCTGATCGCACGCTCCCAAAAACTGCGCCTGCTTCGGAAGTTCCCGGGCGAAAGGCTTCCAAGCCTGTGCGGCCTACCGATATCGCGCCAGGCCAATCAAAGGAAACAATCAAGGCCCTTCAGGATGAACTCGACGCCGCTGCCCAATAAGTGGGTTCACTTTGAGACCGACAACAAAGCGATGGCTCGGCAAATCTCGACGAGTTCAAATGCCCTGATAGCTGCATCGTCCCTGAGAACCAGATGGACGGAGCCATCGACAACATCCACGGAAAGAGGCGTTCCTTGTATCAAGGTTCCTTTTAGGGAGCTCCCAAGCAGGCTTACCTGCTGAAATCCCGAGCAGGGTACCATTACCAGGCTTGAATCCCATGATTTTCTTCTAGCCTGTCCCGTTTGAAACCAAGCTTGCCACGGAACTATAACCGATCGACCATTACGGGAAAAAACTGTTCCAAACTCCGTGAATTCAACCCCCACTCCCTTGGTCAGGTAATATGCCAAAAACCAAGTTCCGCCCAACCCAGCAAAGATACTTGCGATCAACAACCAAATAGTTAAGTCAGATGCTTTTCCAGGCAGGTTCAATCCTGAGTGGATTACCAAGGAAATGTCGGGAACAATCGCTAGCATGAGAACCAAATAAGGGAAAAACCAAAGAACCCAGCAAACTAAAAGCCCGATTGGACGCTTGAGAGGCGGCAAAAAAATCGGGTTCAATGCAAAAATTTTCAACGGGTCTGGAAGCAGAAACTCAAAGCCAAGCACGGTGGGTTGAGAGCCAAAGATCCAACGGTCGGCAAAACGGACAAAGGTCCGCATGGCCATGACAACTGACAGGATGAGGTGAAATTCCATTCCTGTCAGTCGCCATGAACCCGCATCACCTTTTCAGGCAGTTGCCCCGGGTTTATTCCTCGTCATCCATCTCCGCGAATTCAACAAGCCTTTGGGATCGGACTGGTTGACGAAGCTTGAGTAGGCCACGGGCCTCGATTTGGCGAATCCGTTCGCGGGTGATGCCATAAGTCCTTGCCACTTCCTCGAGCGTTCTCGGTTGTCCATCGCGAAGGCCGAACCTGAGTTCGATCACCTCGCGTTCCCGGGGAGTCAATGAACGGAGAACCTCGGAAATGCGATCCCTGAGCAGGTGCTGGTCCACTGCAAGTCCAGGATTGGTAGCGGACGGATCATCAAGGAAATCCTCAAGGGCGCGCTCCCCATCACCCCCCATCGGCTCATGAAGGCTGACAGGGTGGCGGGCAACCACGCGCAACGAATGAGTCTCCTCGGCGCTGACCCCCAGAACCGCGGCAATCTCTTCAACCGTCGGCTCACGGCCTTCCTTGGCGGAAAGTTCACCGCGAACCCGCTCAACGGCTGCGAGCGTTCCGACCTGATGGCATGGAACTCGAATCGTGCGGGCATGGTCCGCCAACGCGCGGGTGATGCCCTGACGAATCCACCATGTTGCATATGTGCCGAACTTATAGCCAAGTCGGTGCTCGTACTTGTCCACCGCTCGCATGAGCCCGCGATTTCCTTCCTGAATTAAATCGGAAAAAGGCAACCCACGGCTGCGGTAACGCTTGGCGATGGAAACAACCAGACGCAGATTCCCCTCTGCCAAATCCTTGCGCGCCCTCTGGTACTCACGCCGGCGCTTAAGGGTGACCAAGGCAAGCGCCTCGGAAATTTCCGAGGGCACCCGGATTTCGAGAACGATGTCCCTGAGCTCTTTCACAGCTTTGGTGCGACGGTCACGATCAGCCGTGGAGCGGCCGGCAAGCTCACTGGCGGATTTCAATTCCTCCAGTTTTCCGGTCAGGGTGATGAACTCGTCCGACCATTTGTCGAGGAGGTCAATCCGGGGGGAAAGTTCCTCCACCAAGCGCACAGCCTTCTCGAGTTTCAGCCATAGCACGCGGGTCAGTCGGCGGCGTTGGGCGCCGACCGTGGCCCGCAGGAGTGTCTGAAAACCCAAATCTATTGCGGCCAGAAGGCTTCTGATTGTTCGCAGGTTGGCAGGCATTCGCGAAACAATTTTGTCCCTGCTCAGCCCGAGAGTCGTCACGACATCAATGCTTGGGTCCAACGGGGTTTGGCCCGCGATGACTTTTTCAAAATGCTCCACAACCCGCAGAATGGTCCGCGGGCACATGAGAACTGCACGACGATAACGGGTGCGCTTAAGCTCCAGACGGCTTGCCAACGCCAATTCCTGATCGCGCGTTAAAAGCGGAATAGCTCCCATTTGGCGCAAATAAAGACCCAACGCATCGTCGGCACCGGTGGCCTCGCCTTCTTGATTTTCAGGGGAAACGGCCGCGGTTTCGCCAGGGGCCTCGCCCACACCGATGAAATCGTCCGACAAATCGGCCTCACGGGGAAGCAGGTCGTCCCAAGTGGCGCCCACATCCCGTGACTTTCCTTCAAACGAAGGGCGAGCTCCGATTTCCCAGGTTTCCCGTTGCATGCCATTTTCCGCCAACAAATGGTCCATTACTTTCCAAATGCCTCCAAACAACAACCGCCGCTCCAACGGGAATCCAACCCGCGTTTCCGCGAGTGGTCCGAAAATAACCATGCGGTCTAGCCCCAGGAACAATCCCGGCCAGCCGGTAGGACAACCATGTTCAAGAATCTGCGTCATGTCCTCAATAGAACGAGGGACACGGAAGATTATTTATCGGCGAGAACGCCTCAACTCTTGAACAAATACCGCAAAGGTTGAAGAAGCGATAAAATCTTCATACCCGCACTAGCGCTAACCAGTATATACTCGCAAATCCCGATGTCCATATTTTTTTTGGATCAGGACTTGCCAACCCATGCTGAACTCTATCCTTGTGATCATCTTGATCGGTCAATTCGGGCAAGGCTCCTCGATCCCTTGGGCTTTCAAAAACCCCGTTCGCCCCGAAATTACCTCGGGAGCCCATCCCATCGATTCCCTTCTTGGGACATCTGAAAACAAAGAGAATCTACCAGCCACCGCTTTCCTCAGGCGACTCAGCTTCGACACCCGCGGTCTTCCGCCACAACCTTCTGATGTGTCTGATTTCCTGTTTTGGTCCGAAAAAGACAGAGTTACCAAGATTGTGGACCGGTTCATCGACACCCCTGCCTTCGGGGAAAAACAAGGACAAGCGTGGCTGGATGCTGTCCGATTCGCTGAAACTAATGGTTTTGAAGCCGATGGCGATCGACCGCACGCCTGGCGATACCGGGATTGGGTGATCGAGGCGATGAACCTCGACATGCCATATGATCAATTCCTGATCACTCAATTGGCAGGCGACTTAATGACCCCTGCTGAATTTCCCTCGCTTTCGCAAGAGGAGAATCGCCACAAGTCATTAATCGCCACCGGTTTTCATCGCTGCGGACCGGTCCATCTGGTCTCCGGAAACCTCGACAAGGCCCAGTTGCGCAACGAGTTTCTCACAGAAGCCACCACCACGATTGCAAGCGCGATGCTCGGCCTGACTATCCATTGCGCCCGTTGCCATGATCACAAGTTTGATCCGGTGACCCAGTTGGACTATTACCGCCTTCAGGCTTTCATCGCGAGGGTCGAGCCTGTCGATTACCCCATAACCTCTTCTCAGGAAACCGCATCGATCATGGCCTTTCGGAGTGCTTTGGAGGGACGCATGGCTCCCATCAGAAAAGCCATAGGCCAGATAGACGAACCTGCCCGCTCTGCGGCCTTGAAAGCCAAAATCGCGAAAATTCCGCCCGAAGCACGCAAGGCCATTGAAACTCCTGCTGCAAAACGAACTCCCGAGGAAAAATCTTTGGCCGAACGGTTTCAACCGGCTGTCAAGGTCGCTTGGGACGATGTGCTTGCCCAACTGAGCCCTTCACAAAAAAAAGCCCGATCCGAGCTGAAAGCAAGGCTCATCGAATTGACACGCTCAATTCCTGCTGCCCCTGCCCATGCATGGGGAATCAAGGAAGGCGCCCCTGTTGAACATCATTTGCTTAAGCGTGGGCAAGTTCATTCCCGTGGCGAGACAGTCCTGCCAGGCTACCCGGAGTCGATTGCCAAAAACATGCCCACGCAAGCGGCACAGGATCGTCTGGCATTGGCCCGATGGATCGCCTCGCCAAACAACCCATTGACCGCACGCGTGGCCGTGAATCGGATTTGGCGCCAGTATTTCGGAACAGGCTTGGTCCAACCGGAGGACGATTTTGGAGCAAGGTCCAAAGCTATCAACCAACCACTGCTCGATTTTTTGGCAACAGAACTCATCAGGCAAAAATGGTCAACAAAGTCTATTCATCGCCTGATAGCAACCTCAGCTACATATAGATCGGCCCACTTCCCAAACCAGGAACTGCGGCGTCGCAGGTTGACAGCCGAGGAAATCCGCGACACCGCCTTGGATGTTTCGGGCGAACTCAATGTTCGGATGGGCGGCCCGGGGGTTCGCATTTCTTTGGAACCGGAGGTTCTTGACCTGATTTTCACGGAGGGCGAACCAGAGGGATTGTGGATCACGCCATCGAAAAAATTTGACGAAAACCGCCGCTCCATTTACCTGTTGGCAAAACGGAATGTGAAGGTCCCACTTCTGGAATCGTTTGACCAACCGGACCTTCTCAATCCATGTGGCAAGCGGCCTGACAGCACACACGCGCCTCAATCGCTTGCGATGTGGAACAGTCCTTGGATGCGTGAGCGGGCCAACAAGGCCGCCATGAAGGCCATGGCCTCGGCAAAGGATTCAGAAGGCAGGATCAATGTCTTGTTTGAAGCCATCATCAACAGGCCGCCCACAAGTCAGGAACACAAGTTGGCATCATCGGCCATCACATCCAAAGATGGCATGTCAGACTTGGCCTTGGCGTTATTCAATTCCAACGCGTTCCTGTATGTCGATTAAGCTGGCCGAAGGCCGTGAGGCGTGAAACGAGGCCGGTGGATCACCGAGCCATCCTCAGGCTCCGTGCGGACTTGAACCGTGTTGAGCCTAACGGGAAGCACAACGGTGAATCGGCTTCCCTTGCCCAGTTCACTTTCCAGATAAATGTCGCCCCCCAGGAGCAAACACAGTTCCCGAACGATGGAAAGGCCCAAGCCCGTGCCTGAAGTCTCGCGCGTCAGCGGGTTCCCGGCTTGGCGGAATTTCTCGAAAATAAGCTCCTGCTCCGACTTGGCCACGCCGATGCCCGTGTCCTCCACCGTGACCTCAAGCTGATCACCCACCACCTCGGCATGCAGGACAACCACCCCGCCTCCAGGCGTGAATTTGATGGCGTTGCTGAGAAGGTTTTGAAGGATTCTCTGGAATTTTGGCATGTCCTGCCGGATTTTCGGCAAATGGTCCGACCATTCGCCCCTGAGTTCAACCTGCTGCCTTTCGGCCAACGGGCGGAACATCGATAATGCCGATTCACAGGCCTCCTCCAAACCGAATTCGGACGGCCTGAGTTCCATCTTGCCCGATTCCATTTTCGCCAGATCCAATATATCTCGAACTTGCTCTAGTAGCTTTTGGCCGCTGACCCGGATGTTGCCGACCCAACGCATCTGCTTGTCGGTCAAGCCATCGGATTGGGAGAGCACGTCGGAAAAACCAAGGATGGAATTCAAAGGTGTCCGCAGCTCGTGACTCATTGTCGCCAGGAAATCATCCTTCAACTTGTTCGATTCGTAGAGTGCGAGGTTCGCGCGCGCCAATTCCTCCACCTTGGCATCTAATTCACCATTGCTGAACTCAAGGTTTTCCCGGGTCGCCGTGAGGTTCCTCAGCATGGTGTTGAAAGCAAGGCTCAACGCCTCGAACTCATCCCCTGAATGAATCTCACTTCTGACATTCAGCCGACCTTGAGTGATGGCGTCGCTCACATCCTTGAGGTGCTTCACGGGCTTGACGATGACATAGCGGATAATGAGGTAGGTTCCGGCCATTGTCAGAAGCGCAGTCAACAGGGCCGAGCTGATCAGGATCGCCCTGTTGAAATGAACCTTTGATTCCAGCGACTCCGGAGGCACGCGCAGGTCGATCTTCACCAAGGCAAGCAGGTCACCCTCCTTAAGGCCTGCCCTTCGTACGGCATGACAACCCACGCAGGAGTTTGTGGCGCGGACGGCACCATAAAACCAGTTTCTCGACATGCTGAGCAACAACTTGTTGTGTTCCGACAAATCTGGATCAGCGGTGAATTCCCTCAGCCTGTCGGCGCTGTAAAGGTCCCCGGGGCTGTTTTCCTCCTTAGCCGAGCCTGGTACGATAATTCTATAAGCGTAATCCCTTAATCCTGCCGGCCAATTTCGCTCTTGCTCCTTGTGGAATTCCTCCAAGCTCGCGTTCGCCGTCACTCCCTGCCTGCAGGCATTCAGAATTTTCTCGTCAACCACCTGCTGAACCAGCAACCTGCATACGCTTGGGACCTGCTCGAAGGCCAGATGCTCGGTCTGGGCCGCGTAAATCCAAAAGCTTCCCGTGATCAGCAAAAGGGAAAAGCCGCCCAACAGGAATCGGCATTTCCGTTCCAAGCTCGTTTCACCCAGCAACCGCTTGAAGCTACGGTATGACACGCTTGCCCCCGCGTTTACGGCCAGCAATTGGCTGGCATATTGGGCAAAAATGGGAAGATCGCCCAGAAATCACAATCCGGCGGACCTTTTCACGGCAGCTAGTGCAAGGTTCGCCTTCCCTCCCGTAAACCGCCAACCGGAATTGATGACTCCCCTTAAGCCCGCTCCCCCCGACATAATCCCGAAGGGTGGTTCCCCTTCCCTCAATCGCCTCTTCCAGAACGGTTCTGGCGGACAAAAGCAAACCAACCCCGGCGGTTTTGTCCAACGATTTCCCTGGAGTTTGGGGATGGATCCCCGCTTTGTGGAGTGCCTCGTCAGCGTAAATATTCCCAATCCCAGAAATGGTTTTCTGGTCAAGCAAAATCGATTTCACCGGCCTTGTTGTGTTTTGGATCTTTTGCAACCAAATTCCCTCGGACAAGTCCCACGGTTCTGGGCCAAGGCAGGATTCCAACAACCTCTCCTCCCAGGAAATGCGTTCGCCGAGAAATTCCGCCCCACCGAACCGGCGTATGTCGCGGAAGCGCAGGTCCACCCCACCATCCAACTGGAGGCGAAGGTGAACATGGTCTGCCAAAGAACATTCAGTGGGCTGGACAGTCAATTGCCCGGTCATTCCCAGGTGAACAAGTAGTGCAGCAGCAGGACTAAAACAAATAACTATCCATTTGGCTCGCCTTTCAATGGTCGCGATCTTCCTGCCAATGATTTGCTCGCCCCAAGATGGATCCCATGGATGCCGCAACCGCTTGTCACCATGCTCCACATCGGTCACAAGACGACCTGCCAAGGCAGGCCTGAGATCGCGCACCACGGTTTCCACTTCCGGCAATTCGGGCATCGGCGCTCATTCCCAAGACCACTTGCTTACAATCATAATGATTATCCATGACTTGCCGGGACGACTTCTTGACCGTTCCATCACCCGGGTCTAGCTTGAGTTTTCAGCCCTAAAAAGAAGGGCGGAGGGTTGATTCATGGTCTCGGTCATGTCCACGGTACCCGATGCAGCGGGGCGCTTCGGTGCTTTTGGTGGAAGGTATGTCCCCGAGACCTTGGTTGCCGCGCTGGACCAGCTTTCCGAAGCCTACCGCCAGGCGGTTGCGGATCCAACCTTTAAGGCCGAATTCGATTTTCACCTTAAGTCATTTGTTGGCAGGCCTTGCCCGCTTTATTTCGCATCGCGACTGACGGCGGAGGCCGGGGGAGCCCGCATTTATTTCAAGCGGGAAGACCTTAATCACACGGGCGCCCACAAAATCAACAACTCGATCGGGCAAGTTTTGTTGGCGCGCCGAATGGGAAAACCGCGAATTATCGCCGAAACCGGTGCAGGCCAGCACGGAGTGGCCACTGCCACAGCCTGCGCCCTCTTCGGCCTGCCTTGCACGGTTTACATGGGCGAGGAGGATGTGCGCCGGCAAAAGCTCAATGTTTTCAAGATGAAGGCCATGGGAACCAAGGTGGAACCTGTTAAAACAGGGTCCCGAACATTGCGGGATGCGGTCAATGAGGCCATGCGGGACTGGATGGCTACCGTTGAAACCACCCATTATGTACTCGGAAGCGTGGTCGGACCTCATCCTTTCCCCATGATTGTCCGTGACTTTCAGGCCGTCATTGGTCGGGAAACCAAGGCCCAGTGTTTGGAGCAATTGGGTCGTCTGCCGGATGTGGTGGTGGCATGCGTTGGAGGCGGAAGCAACGCCGCAGGTATGTTTCACCCTTTTGTCGGGGAAACTTCGGTCGAACTCGTCGGAGTCGAGGCGGGCGGAAGGGGAAATATTGCCGGACAGCATGCCGCGACGCTGTCCCACGGCAAGCCCGGGGTTCTTCATGGTGCCCTAAGTTATGTCCTGCAGGACGGTGATGGACAAACAGGAGATGTGCATAGTATTTCCGCGGGACTCGATTATCCAGGAGTCGGCCCTGAGCACAGCTATTGGCACGACACGGGAAGGGTTCGTTACACCTCCTGCGACGATGCAAGCGCCCTTGAAGGCTTCCACATCTGCTCTCGGATGGAAGGAATTCTTCCTGCCCTTGAAACGGCCCATGCGGTCAAGGAAGCCATGCGCATCGCCGCAGGCCGACCATCCACCGACATTGTGGTGATCTGTTTTTCCGGACGCGGCGACAAGGACTGCTACGAGATTGCGCGACTGGAAGGTCAGGACCTCGATTCGACAGATTCCCACTAAGAAACCAGGGCAACATGACAACCCTTTCCCGCCTTTTTGAAAACCTCAGGAAAGATGGCCGAAAGGCATTCATCCCTTTCATCACTGCAGG
>Ga0214917_10008135_pt1 | contig 10397 bp, 19 predicted proteins | sample LL_1208_BB_MetaG_FD_177983 | JGI IMG/M metagenome (GOLD analysis project Ga0214917, IMG submission 177983) | Freshwater microbial communities from Lake Lanier, Atlanta, Georgia, United States - LL_1208_BB | ecosystem: Environmental > Aquatic > Freshwater > Lake | place: USA: Georgia | collected...
ATAAAAAGTAGGTGGGTGTTGTTAAAAATAAAAATATGAGTAAATCACAAAAAATATTAATTGGTGTTTTAGTTGGTATTGCTATTGTAAATTTTTATTTGCAACACAAATCAAGTAAAAAATTAGATGAAATAAAAAATGAAATAAATGGAAAATAGTACAAAAATTTTAGTAGGATTAGCTTTAGCAGGGGTGGTAGCATATGTAGTTTATAAAAAGAAACCTGCATCACCAGTAGTATCAACAGTTAAAAAATCACCAGTTGACGAATTACTAAAACCACAATATCCAAGTGGATTAAAAGAAGGTGATTACATTAAAGTAGGTGATTATGCTGAAGTATATCTTTTAAAAGACGGCAAAAAATTGCCAATTACTTATGAATGGATGATGAGATATGCGGTTAATCAATGGGATTCAGTAAAAACAATTGCACCAATTGATGGAATGGATATTCCAACAGGAGATGTTTTATCAGTATAAATATGGAAAAACAAACTAAAATATTATTAGGATTGGCTGCGGCAGGTGTCGTGGCTTATCTTGTTTTTAAGCCTAAAGGACAACCAAAATATGCTACAGGTTTGCTAATTGACCCTGAAAGGTATAATTCATTACCAACTTTATGTAGTGATGGGAGTATACAAAAACAAGAAGATTGTCCAAATATAACCAAGTTTTCAAGTCCAAATATTGAAGGAGTGCCTGTGAGAGTAGAAAACTTTGGTGGACCTGATAAGTCTTGTCCTGATGGTTTTAAATATGTTGAATATCCTATCATTAAAGGTTTTAGAGAACATTTGTCAGATAGTATGGGGGGTAAGTGTGTTGAAAATAGTGTTGACATTGCCGTAGAAGATTCTTCTATTCATTTACAACCAAGATTGTTTATATAAATGGAAAGTCAAACCAAAATATTAATCTGGGTTGCAATTGCAGGTCTTTTAGCTTTCACCTTTTGGCGTAATTATGGGGTTTTGGCTAAAGGCAGCGTAATTTTAGATTCTGCATTTGGTAAACAAAATGACAAAACAAACGAACAAAAAGAATTAATTCAAAGAATACATACTTCATACACTATGAATAGTGCCCCAACTGAAGGGGATAGGTTAAAGACCTCTTTTGGTTTTTACCGATTCACCAATGGTGCTTGGATTAAGTATGCAGAAATTTGGGATTAAAATAAACTTAAAAAAATGAATAAAAAAACAAAAATGTATTTAGGTCTTGGAGTATTAGCAGTAGCCGCCTATTACTTTTGGAATAAATCTAAATCAACAAAAGCAAACGCTGCAGGTAAAGGAAATGTACCTTGTGTATATTTAGATGGTACTGAATTAATAGATGGCAAAACAAGCTCTTACGACCCAAATATTTGTGTGAGTTCATCTGGGAAAAGTGGTCCTGTATATTCAGAACATCATTCAGAATGGAAGTATAATCAAAAAATAGTTTAAAACAAACAAAATGAATCAAAATACCAAAATGTATTTAGGGCTTTTAGCAGTAGGAGCAGTTGCTTACTACTTGTGGATGAAAAGTAAAAAAGATGCTTCTAAAGTAGTTGCATCAACACCTCCTGTAGTTGACCCACAGCCTCCTGTTGGAATTCAACCTCCATATTATGAACAACCAGTAGCAGTAGTTCAAGATGCACCAGTAAGCAATATGGATGGCAATTTTAATGCTATGCAACCAATTTTTAAAGATTATGCAGGTGACCCTGCAGGTTTCTTTTCAACTGAAAAAGTTAAATTGAACTATTAATGAATAAGGAAGTAGCCATATCAATTGCTATGGAATTCATCAAGAAATGGGAAAGACTTGGTAGTAAGTCCCGTTCTGGTGGTAGTTATAGTCCTGAACAGGCAAAAAGCCTACCTCTTGACACTAAATTATATTCTTTTCCTGATGGGAAAGGTTATAGTATCGGATGGGGAAGTTATAACACATTACCTTCTGATGGAACAAAAGTTACTTCAACTTTAGTTATTGATAAGGGTAGAGCAGATGAAGAATTCAGGATTGAAGTATATAACAGAATTATACCTGTACTTGACAAACTTATAACTGCACCATTGAACGAAGTTCAGTATGCGGCATTAATTAGTTTTATGTACAATGCCGGTCCATATGCCCTAAAATACAATAATCTGGATGATGCAATTAATGATGGTGGGGATGTAATTGCCATTTTGAAAAGAACGGCACTTACAGATTCAAGGACTGGAAAAGTATCAAATGGCCTTATCAATCGTAGAAAGGATGAAGCGGCATTATATTCAGGTCAACAAAACGAGTTGTATTCTTACTATTTGAGGAATGCAACAACAATCAATTATGGTACAGTGACTTTACTTGTATTAGGAATTGCTGGATATATATATTATTTAAAAAAGAAAAAAGTTTTTTAGTGCGGGCAAGACACGAATTCACAAGCGACAAAAAGTATTACGAATATATCAAAGTACACGCTTCAATTGAATTCATAAAAGCAGCTATAATGGCTGATGATTCAGAAGAAGAAACTATTTGTGAAATTGCGTATAGGCTATCAAATAAACTGGTTGAAGAAATTATAAAAGACAAAAAAATGACCAAAGATGTTCAGTAATCCTAATTTATGGGTAATGATATTGGGTATATTAATGGGAATTACTTTAATAGTAAGTTCTGTTGTATTTGTCAATAAACTTTTTGTCAATAGTACTAAAGATGTGTTGGTTAGGTTTGTGATAATGGTATTTACTGCATTAGTTGCCTTATTTATTGTAGATAAGGTAATTGCATTTAAGATAAAACTTCTACCAGACGAACAGAATAACCAACTTTTTGATTTAATCAAGACTTTGGTTCTAATGATATTCTCTTACTACTTTGGTACAAAAACAAACTCAAACAACAAAGATGATAACGGGACAACAACTTAAAGGCATTTGCCCTAATCTAAAACAAGACAGAGCAGACCTATTAGCAGGGTTAATGAATAAGTCATTCCCTAAATATGGCATTAATACTCCTGCAAGAATACAAGCATTTATAGCCCAAGTGGCACACGAAAGTGGCGAATTCAGTATCAAGACTGAAAGTATGAATTACACCAAACCAGAAAGAATATGTGCTATCTGGCCTTCCAGATTCAATATGACTGGTGCTGATGGTAAACTCAATGCCAATAATTATATTAAAAACCAAGAAAAACTGGCAAACACTGTATATTCTAATCGCATGGGAAATGGTGGTCCAGAAACAGGGGATGGATTTAGATACAGGGGTGGGGGTAATATGCAAATTACAGGGAAAGAAAGCTACGAGAAATATGCAAAGTACATAGGTAAAGATGTTGCGGAAACTGCGGATTTGGTTAGAAATACCGATGAATATGCTTTGGATTCTGCTTGTTGGCTATTCTGTATTGAAAAGAAATTGAATGAAAAGGCAGATGCAAGGGAATTTGTAGCCATTACTAAAAGAATTAATGGTGGTGTAATTGGTTTAGAAGACAGACAAAAATATTACTTAAGGGCTCAAAATCATATAAATATAATCCCTGATAATTTAGCTTAATGGAAAAATCAACAAAAATATTAATAGGTGTCGGTGTTGTTGGCATAGTTGGACTATTAGTCTATAAAAAGGCTAAAGCAGCTCCTTCTTTAAATAATTCAGGCACTATTCCTAAAAAGCCAATAACCAAGCCATCCGTTCCATCTAATCCAATAATTGACCCTAATACTGGCAAATTAACTCCTCCAGAAACAAAAGATACAACTGACCCTAATACCAATCCTAAATTCGATACGAGTAAAGGTGGTGGTTCTGGTGGTAGTGGTGGTGGTGCAAAAGGGGGAGGTGGTTCTGCAGGTGGTCCAAATAATCCTGATTTGAATTCAGGTAAATTTGCTAAAGTTGACCCTAATAAAAAAGATGAGAATTGGATTAAAGCATTACAGAAAAAACAACAAAAAGGTGGTGAAACTAAAAAAGGTAAGAAAACCCCTAAAGTAGATTGTTCTGCCAATCCTTACGACCCAACTTGTCAAAAAGTGAAAGATTGTTATTATAACCCATCTGACCCTGTTTGTTCTTATGGGGAGTATGATTATAGTGGTGGTGATGATAGTGGTTATTATTATTCAGGATATGATAATAACAAATACGATTATTCATACGATGATGGGGGAGAATATTCAGGTTATGATTATAATGCTGGTGGTGGTGGTGGATATTATGGTGGACCATCTTACTATGGTGGATACTTTTATAGTGGAAATTATGGATATTCATATTATTCAGGTGGTGTTGGAGGAGGTGCATCAGGTGGTAGAGGTGGAAACCCTTCAGACTATTACTATTAATATATGAATGTATTTAATCAATCAATGGTTTCTGGTGACTTCTTCTATCAAGTAGGGTCAGTATACACAAAAAAGATGTGGTACAAACCGACTTATGAAAAGATTGAATCTTTCTTAAATGAAATTAAAAGCCTTACCCCCTACGATATGTATTTAGTAGGTGGGGTGGTAAATGGTAAAATTGGAAACACTTGGGATGTTGATATTGTAGTCACAGGCCCAATAGTTTACCAAGAATTTGAGGATGTTTTGCATAATATATATGATTTAGCCTTAAATAAGTATCGAATGTTAGTAGATGTCAGATGGTACGATAAGCCAATAGAAAGGCTTAAATATCTTATTGACAATAATGAAACTGAAAAGTGGAAAACTATCAGATATGGGTATTATTTAAAGAAAATGGGAGATGATGTATCTGAAATCAATCTGTTTGATAAGTGCAAAAGACTTACAGACTACCTTATTGAATCAGATGTTACTTTCCCTTTAAATAAGTCATTAAATATGGAAAATAATTATATTAAAGTTTAAATTTGTAAAACATACATACGGTTTAATGGTTAACAATCCAACCCCTGCATTTCTATGTGGGGGAAGGTTTTAACAAAAAAAATAATTTATGGCATACGCTAACATTACTATTACGACAGACACAGGATTAGCCTTTATTACAGGGGAATTCATTCAGGTTATAAACAGTGCTAACAACTACATCAACGCCCAAGTTGTAACATATGACAAAGTAACTGGTACTTTAGAATTTACACCATTATCTTATGCTGGTAGTGGTACTTTTACTTCTTGGAAAGTAATTGCATCAGGGGCAGTAGGTTCAAGCGGTACAAGCGGATTTGGTGGAACATCAGGTGTAGGTGGGACAAGTGGTACAGCAGGTGTATCTGGTACTTCAGGGACAGACGGCACTTCGGCTTCTTCAGGAACTTCTGGTGCAAGTGGTTCTTCTGGTTCTTCTGGTACTGCTGGTCGAAATGGAACATCTGGTACTAATGGTACTGCCGCAACAGCAGGAACATCTGGTCAAAATGGGACTTCTGGGGTAAGTGGAACTGCAGGGGTATCGGGGTCATCAGGAACTTCAGGCACAACTGGAACATCAGGAACGACTGGAACATCAGGAACAAATGGAACTGCAGGTACTGCCGCAACATCTGGTGCAACTGGTAATAATGGTTCTTCTGGTACTTCTGGGGCAACTGGTGCGAATGGTACAAGTGGTGTTTCTGGTGGGAATGGTTCTTCTGGTACTTCTGGTGCAAATGGTGGAAATGGTTCTTCTGGCACTTCTGGTGCATCTGGTACAAGTGGGGCAACTGGTGCTAATGGTACTTCTGGTGCTAATGGTGGCAATGGCTCATCAGGTACTTCAGGTGCTAATGGTGGTGCGGGTGGTAATGGTAGTTCAGGAACATCTGGTGCAAATGGTGGTAATGGTAGTTCAGGAACATCTGGAGTAGGTTTTACTTCTGTTTCACCAACTAATTCAGGAGCTGTGCTTACGGCTAATGGAACATCTAATAGTGCTACTGCAAATACAGGAGTAACAATAAGTGGTTCTAATCTAACTGCAGCAGCATTTTTTGAAAGTTCAGATATAAGATTTAAAAAGGTATTAGAAACAAATCCAAATATAGATTTACCAATAGATGTAATTAAATTTATAAGAACAGATGATGACCTTAATGCAGTTAGATATGGTTATTCAGCTCAACAAGTGCAATCAGTATTGCCAGAAGTTGTATCAGGAGAGGATAAATTATCTGTAAATTATATGGATTTGCATACTTTAAAAATAGCAGCTTTAGAAAAAAGAATTGCAGATTTAGAGGCTAAATTAAAATAATTATGGGATGGGTAGACTTGAAATCAAATCAAACTGTTTCTTTTACTAATCTAAAAGATGCTGCAAATATTGGGGTATTGTATGCTAAACAAACTATACCAACTTCAGATAAGCAGGTTACTAAAGCTGATGCAGATGCCTATGTATATATAGATACAACCTATGCTCCATATGCTAATAAAACTTCAGACCAATTAGTCGTAAAAAATAACTTATTGAGTAATTTGGTATTATATTCATCAGCAGGAAATCAGTTTACTACATATGTTGGTTTAATTCAAAGTCTTGATGAAGGTCTTACTTGGAATGAAGTACCTCAAGTGACAGGCGGCATTTCAATACAATCAGTAGCAGCTTCTAATAATGGAGTGTATGCTATTGCAGGAAGGTCAGATTCGGTCCAGCCAGGGTCCGGCAGACTTACTGAATCATCAGGAAACACTTGGCTTGATATGACTGCCGTAGTGCCGACAACATTAGGCATTCATTCTTGCGTTATAAGTGGTTCAGGTCAATATATGGTTATTACTCAAACTGGTTCTACTACAAGCGACCAAAAAGTATTTACATCATCAGATTATGGTTCTTCATTTGGTGTAACCCGTTCTAATGATGGCACTTATCCATATTGGTCAGCAGGTAGAATATGTATGTCTGATAGTGGACAATATGTAACAATTGCAGTTCCTACTCTTTATGTAGGAGGAGCTACTTATTCAGGACTACGAATTAGGTCAACTGATTACGGAGCAACTTGGTTGTCTGCAGTTAATTATGGCGATGTTTCAGGCAACTATGGAGCTTGTGCTATGTCATCAACAGGTCAATATCAAATATTAGGTTTTAATGGACAAATATCTATTTCAAGCAGTTTTGGTAATACTTGGAGTTTTATTAATCCAACTGGTACTTGGCAAAGTATGGATGTGTCTGAAAGTGGACAATATATGTTGGCTATGACAACTGACTCAATTTTATATAGGTCTGAAAACTTTGGACAAACTTGGACATTGGTTTCTACTTATGCAGCCACAGGTGTTGTAAAATTTGCTTCAAATGAAAGGACTGCATTTATGGCAATATCAAATGAGCATTTTTATCGTTCAAATGATTATGGAGCTACTTTTGAGTTAAGGAATAGTGATAATTACGATTGGAATAACATTTTAGCAGTAGCTTCAAGAGTTCCATTATCGGGTGCGGTAACATATTCTACAAATTCAGGATTGTACCCCGTAAATGGAAGCGTTTTAACAACTGCAGTTATAACTATAACAAATGGATTAAATTCTAATATATATCTATGGGGTTCATTTAATAGTGGTGGTGCAAATTCAGGCACTATATCAGGAGATGGATTATCTTCAATAGGGTATCCTATTATAGGCATGAGTGGTACAATTACTTCATTTGGACAAACAATTTATTCAAGTACTGCTTGGCAGATTCCGTCTGGTGCAAGTATTGTTGTAACTGTTACTAAAAACGATGGTATTGGAAGTGGCTCTACGATGAGAGTGGCTTATTCTACTTCAGTAGGAGGGTCTAAAACTAATATATAAATTAATAAATTATGAGTTGGGCCGCTTTAGCAAGTAATCAATGTGTTTCATGTAATAATTTACAAGATGCCGTAAATACATCAGTATTTCAGCTTAAAAATACTATACCCGTAAGTGCAAAAGAAATAACAAAGGCGGAAGCAGAGAATTATGTTTATATAGCTCCTATACAAGGTAAAGCATCTAACGAATTAGTAGTTAAGTCTAATCTTGTAGCAGGATATACTTATTCATTTTCATACTCAAGTACATCGGCTTTAGCGTGTGCCAATAACGACCCAATAACAATCATATCAAATACTAATCCAATAGGGGTTGGTTCAATCCTTTCTCTTTCAGATGGTTCACAAGCATTTTTTCCTTATTTTTATTCAGATGGGTCTAATTGGTATTATGCAGATAATGCAAGTGAACAGACCGTAGTTGTAAGTACTGCACCTTGTGGAAGTGTAAATTCAGCAACCGTGTTTATGAATAGTTTCGTAGACTATCCGTATGGTTATGCAGATTCAGCAACTGCTTGTAGTTTAGGTGGTGTTACTGGAGTTACTGCAACAGTTTATTACACAGGAACTTTAGGCAACGGAACTATATTATATTTCAGTCCATCTTTAACAAATCCGTTTGATGCAGATGGTTCTTTTGGTTGGTATTGGATTGGTGGGTATTCTTTCCAATATTCTGGTGGCATTTACAACTATAATACTTGTTCAGTATTTATTAATTGGAGTAATAATTTTATAACTACGGGGACTAATAATTTGCAGATATTAAAGAATGGTAATCTAATAGTAGACCAAAATGCACAAGGTACTGGTTCGTTTACTGTAATACCTTCAGATGTAATTACATATGCTTTGTATTCTACGACCCCTAATTTTACTCAAGCAACCGTAAGTATAAATTCAGGAGGAAGTGGTACTATCACAGATTGTAATTTCAATAGTGCTTATGCATCAAATTCAGGAGGTATAACTTTTTCTGCAAATGGAACAATAGATGGAATTACAACTGATTATATAGATGGTTGTCCTTAAATTTAAGAAACAAAACACAAAATATGAAACAACTTTTAAACTGGGTAGCAGGATTCTTTGACTCTACCAACGAAAAATCATCAAGTAAAAGATTAGTAGGTATTGTAGGTGCTTTTACCTTGTTTTTGACTCTTTATAGGAATTCACACACCGAAACACATATTGCACCTTCAGAGGCTTTAGTATGGGCTGATGTGGTTATTATCTGTGTTTCTTTAGGTTTGGCATCAATTAAAGACTTAACAGACCTTGTTGGTAAAGCAAAAGGTCATAAATCAGAAGAAAATGTGTAGACAATATCCACCTTTTTATGAATTTGAAGAAAATGGGGTTTGTGTAAAAAGACCACCTGTTGTAGAACCGACCACTAAAATGGAGTACTTGGCTACTGCAATAGTCCCAATCGGACTTATTTTTTTAATCTATATAGCATTATCAAGTGGGAAAAACACTTAAGACATTGATATACATTACTCTTGGAATGGGAGTATTAGTACTTATTGCTAATAAGATAAGTGCTGCAAGAAAGAATCCTTTCATTGGAAGAAATATTGTAGTTGGGGATAGTCACGGAGTTATGATTGGTGCTAAACTTAAAAATGGTAAAGCAGACCCTTTATTGTCTAAATCTGGCTGGAATGTTTCAAATCTAATAAAAGCATTATCCACATACCCTGTTTCACCTGATGTTTCAAATGTGTTCATTTCTATAGGCACAAATGGGGGTTACACCAAATATGATAAGATTGAGGACTTGGTTGACCTTTTAGAAGAAAAGTTCCCTAATGCGTTCCTATACGCTTTTAAAGGGTCTTATGGTTGGAGTGGTAAGTGGGAAAACAAAAATGCATCTTCTGACCTAATACCTTATTATCAAAGATTTGAAGATATGGGGGTAGAAATCCTAAAAAATGGATTAGGCTACTTCTCTACTGATGTTGGGGCACATTCTACAACATCGACACAAGCAAAAGCAATAATATCAGAAATCAATTCCATAATCAACTAATTAGAAATATATTTCTCTTTTTAAAAAAATCCTGTGGAACATCATCAACTTTAAGTAACCTTTGTACGGCATTGATATTCAATACCTTATGTGTGTTGTTCACTATATCAAGTCGTTCACGAATCCGTGTACAATCACTTTTTGTGAACCAGCACCCAAATACTTTTTGATTTTCGTTTCGGGCAAAGTATCCTTTCAAACCACAAGACCAACCCCTCTTATTGCATTCGCATCCGCATCATTCAGTTCCCCCATCGAATCCCCACACCTTCACTTCTGCTTTCTTTTACCTACTTCCCTTAACTACCTTTCTTTTCATTCGCGGCAAAGTCCTCTCCCTTTCCTCTTGCTCGCCCCCCACTCACACCTCCGTTCATTTCATTCACTCTGGTGTTCGTTTCCTTTTTGCCTTCCATCAGTTTCACCTTCCCACCTTCCCTTTCTTTTTTTCTCTCACTCACATCTCTCTCTCTTTTTTTTCTTACACACACTTTTCTTTTTTCTTATTCACTTTTTTTTTCTTAACAATTTTCTTAACTACTTTTTTTATACCACCCACGACGCATA
>Ga0214917_10008136_pt1 | contig 10396 bp, 12 predicted proteins | sample LL_1208_BB_MetaG_FD_177983 | JGI IMG/M metagenome (GOLD analysis project Ga0214917, IMG submission 177983) | Freshwater microbial communities from Lake Lanier, Atlanta, Georgia, United States - LL_1208_BB | ecosystem: Environmental > Aquatic > Freshwater > Lake | place: USA: Georgia | collected...
TTAGGAAAATTCTGGCCGACAAGGGCTTCCCGAGGCCACGATCAAGGATGCGTTATCTCTCGGGGATTCAGCCGACCGGTCGGCTGCATCTGGGCAACTACTTCGGCATGATCCGGCCCGCCGTCGAGCTCCAGGCGAAGGGGGAGGCTTACTATTTCCTGGCGGATTACCATGCCCTGACGGGGGCGGCCTTGCCGGGCCAGCTCCCTGGGTTGGTGCAGGAGACATTTCTGGACCTGTTGGGATGCGGAGTGGACCCGGACAAGGCGGTGGTATTCCGGCAGAGCGCGGTGCCGGAGGTGCACGAGCTGGCCTGGTACCTTTCCACCGTGACGCCGATGGGTCTGCTGGAGCGGTGCCATAGCTACAAGGACAAGGTGGCCAAGGGGATTTCACCGTCGCACGGGCTCTTTGCCTACCCGGTGCTGATGGCGGCGGATATTTTGCTCTATAACGCCGACCGCGTTCCCGTGGGGCAGGACCAAAAGCAGCACCTGGAGGTGGCGCGGGACGTGGCGGGGAAGTTCAACGACAAGTTTGGCCCGGTGTTCAAGTTGCCGGAGTCGATCATTCGGGATGACGCGGGGGTGGTGCCGGGGGTGGACGGGCAGAAGATGAGCAAGTCATACAACAACACGTTGGAGATTTTTGCGCCGGAGAAGGAACTGCGGAAAGCGATCATGGGCATCAAGACCGACTCGACCCCCGTGGAGGCGCCGAAAGCGGTGGAGGGAAGCACGCTGTGGGGGTTGGCCCGGTTGATGGGGACGGAGGGGGAGCGGGCGGAGTTCCGGGCGAAAATGGAAAAAGGCGGGACGGGGTACGGGGACTTGAAAAAGATGCTGGCGGACATGGTGTTGAAGGAGTTTGCCGTGTTGCGGAAGCGTCGGGAGGAGCTGGCAACGGATCCGAAGAAGGTGGCCCGCTGGATGAGCGAGGGGGCGGCCAAGGCGCGAAAGACGGCGGACGGGGTGTTGGCGCGGGTGCGGGCCGCGGTGGGGACGAAGCCATGAACCCGATGCTGGAAATTCCCTCCAACGAGAACCTCCGGGTGGAGCTGAGCGCCTTCACCGGGCCGCTCGATCTACTCTTGCACCTGATCAAGGAGCAGGAGATGGACATCTACGACATTCGGCTGGAGAAGCTGACGGAGCAGTATCTGGCGCGGCTCGACAAGATGAAGGAGGAGAATTTGGCGATCGCGGGGGAGTTTTTGGTGATGGCGGCGACGTTGCTGTACCTTAAGAGCCGGACTTTATTGCCGGTGCAGGATCGCCCGCCGGAAGAGGTGGAGGAGGAGGATCCGAAGTGGGAGCTGATCCGGCAGCTGATCGAGTACCGGAAGTTCAAGGAGGCGGCGGGGCAGCTGGGCGAACGGGAAGCGCTGCATTCGAAGATTTTTGGCCGGACACCCGAGCGGGTAGCCGCGCCCACCGGCATGGTGGGACCGGGCAATGTGTCGATGTTCGACCTGGTGTGGGCGTTCCAGAAGGTGTTGCGCGGGGTGGAAGAGCGGGCGCGGGCGGGACGGTTCGTGGAGGAGGAGTTCACGGTCGGCCAGAAAATCGAGTTTTTGTTGGACCGGGTACCGGTGGGGGAGGAGGTGCCGTTTGAGGATCTTTTTCGCTCCATGTCTTCCCGGGGGGAGGTGGTAGTGACCTTTCTGGCCTTGCTGGAACTGATCCGGCTCCGGCAATTGATGGCTCGGCAGGAGGGGCCCTTGAAACCGATTTTCATCCAGCGGATGCCGGAAGGGGCGGCGCCAGGCCCCGTTCTGACCGAGGGGGAAGGGGATGGGACTGGTCAACTGACCGGCGAATCCCCAGCGTAGGAGGCTGATTTATGGAGTGGTCACGAGTTCTGGAAGCGTTGTTGTTTGCGGCGACCGAGCCGCTGGAGCCAAAACGGCTGGCTGCCATCCTGCGGGAAGGGCCGGAGGGCGGGCAGGGATTCCCCGATGTAAAGGAGCCGGAGGTGCGGGAGGAGTTGGCCAAGCTGGCGGAGGCGTTGCCAGCCCGGGGGTTGATTTTGCGCGAGGTGGCCGGTGGATTCCGGATCGGCACGGCCCCGGAGTTGGCCGGCTGGGTGGCGAAGCTGAAGGGAGTGGTGCGGCCGCCGCGGCTGAGTCCGCCGGCGCTGGAGACGATGGCAGTCATCGCCTATCGACAGCCGATTTCCCGGGCGGAGGTGGAGGCGGTGCGCGGGGTGGACTGCAGCGGCACCCTCGACACTTTGGTGGAGCGGGGGGTGGCCAAGATCGTGGGTCGGAGCGATGCGCCCGGCCGGCCGATCCTTTACGGCACAACAGATTTGTTCCTTGAGCATTTTGGGTTGAAGGATTTGGAGGAGTTGCCGAACTCGGAGGAGTTGCGGCGCGTGAAGTTGCCGGTTCCGGCGGACCCGGCAGGCCCCAAACAGGAGGAGCTGATCCGTGAAGTTGGCGAGCCTGCGACGCAAAGTTGACCGGCTGGATGACCAACTGGTCCGCCTGCTGGCGGAACGGACCCGGATCGCCCGCGAAATCGGCCGGCTCAAAAGGCAGGACGGTTTTTCCATCCTGGCTCCCGGACGCGAAGCCAGCCTGCTGCGTCGGTTGGAACTGAAGGCCGGTCGCGGGCTGGACCGGCGGTCGCTTCAGGCCATTTACCGGGAGATTTTATCGAGTGCGCGCGAAGCGCAGGGTGGGGTGCGGATCGCCTATCTCGGGCCGGAATCCTCGTACTGCCATCAGGCGGCCCGCTCCCGGTTCGGTTCCTCGGCTCATTTGGTGCCCTGTGTGACGATCGCCGAGATTTTTTCGGCAGTGGACCGAGGGGAAGTGGATGCCGGGGTGGTGCCTGCGGAAAACTCCGGGGAAGGATCCGTGGGGGCGACCCAAGACGCGTTGTTGGACACCTGCGCTTGGATTTCTGGGGAGATTTATCTGCCAGTGCGGCATGCCCTGCTGAGCCGGAAGGCGAGCGGCCCCATCCGTGTGGTCTACAGTCACCCGCAGGCCTTGGGCCAGTGCCGGCACTGGCTGGCCACGCATCATCCGGAGGCCCGTTTGGTGGAGGTGGCGAGCACGGCCGAGGGGGCGAGGCGGGCGGCGAGGGAAAGTGCGGCCGCGGCTTTGGCCAGTCCGATGGCAGCCCCACTTTACCGACTGAGGATCCGCCAACGGGATGTGCAGGATCGGGTGGGCAACACGACCCGGTTTTTGGTTTTGGGGCAAGATCCGGTGCCGGCGACAGGCAAGGACCGAACCAGCGTGGTCTTCAGTCTGCCGCACCGGGCCGGGGCGTTGCACCGCGCGTTGGGGATCTTTTCCGCGCGGAAGTTAAACCTCCTGAAAGTCGAGTCGCGGCCGGCCCCGGGCAAGCCGTGGGAGTATGTCTTTTTTGTGGATGTGCGCGGTCATGCGGACCGGCCGGAGTTTCAGCGGGCGCTCGCGGCTTTGCGGAAGCAGACCCAGGATCTGCGCGTGTTGGGCAGCTATCCGGAAGAGCGCTGACCATGGCTGAGGAAAACGCTCCGCCTCCGGCGGGCGGCGAGGTCGAGACCGCCAAGAAAAAGCTCCGCCTCAAAGTCACGCGGGTGGAGGAGAACCAGCCACGGGTTCGGCGGAAAATTTTTACCCCCCGGCCCGCGGATGAGCCGGGAACCCAGGCAGCGCCAGCCCCCCCCAACGAGAAACGGGTAGGGGCGGGGCGTATCCTCACCGAGCTTGGACAAAAGGCATGGGAGGCGGCCAAGGGCTGGAATCGGAACGTCTGGATCGGAATTGGGGCCGTCATCGGGATCATGATTTTATCCGGGGTTTGGCAGGAGTGGCGGAAGACGGTGGTGCGGGTCCGGGTGGAGCTGAAAGATGTGCGGTTGGGGGACAAGCCGGAGGTGTTGGTTCTTTACGATTTCACCGAGCGTTTGGCTGGACTGAGGCGGGATTACGGGCGGCGGTTGGCTCCTTTACGGCCCCAGATCCGTGAAATTGAACGCACCCTGTCCTTAGCCAGGGCGGATGCGGCTGGAACGGCAGAAAAGGTGCGAATGGTGGAGCAGGCTTTGGGGGAAGAAGGGGCCCAAGTCAAAAAGGTGTTTGAGGATTACAGGACTTCCGTCAGCAAGCTCTGGGTCGAGGAGGCTGGGCTGTTGGACAAGGAGTTCGATGAAAAAAGAACGGTTTTTTTGAATGAGGTCGAGGAGCGGGCGCGGACTCTGGGTTTGTTTTATCACCCAGACGAAGACGAGGACCTGCAGCAACCGGAAATCGCTGCCAACGAGTTCCGGTTAGCCCTCTACCGGGCTCCGCCCAGTATCAAGCTGCCGGAGCAGTTTGGGTGGATCGAGGCCAAGCTGAAAGGCTGGCATGATTTTGAAAAAGACTGGAATTCCCGTTATAAGGGGCTGGGCGCAAGGGCAAAGCAGTTGCGGAGCCCTGCTTCCACTAGTCTCGACCTCAAGCAAGAGCGCGTGAAGATCCAAGACCAGGAGTTAAAAAAATTCCGCGTGGATGCCCAGGTCATCCAGAAAGAAATTCAAGATTACGAGGTCCGCCTGAAGGAATTGAAGGACCGTGAGGCCCAAGCCAAGGGCCCGTTTGAGGAGGATGTGAATGCGATCCCCGAGGCATTTTTATGCATGCGGATCCCGCTGGATGCCGACGTGGCCCCGATCGGAGTGGACGGTAAAGTGGCCCAGGCGGCCCCGGGCACCTTGCGGATCGTCATCCGGGGGAAAAAGGACGGCCAACCTGCCTGGGTGATCCGTGCCCTCGAACCGGTACCCCATCAGAAGACGGAGGTGATTTTCCGGGACGCCGACTTCCAACCGATCAGTGATTGGCTGGAGAGGGATTAGAAAACAAGCGTTATCGGTAAAGGGGAAGGAGTCCCCAGATGATCTTGAAAGCGCCGAGGGCAAGCAACAGGGCCAAGCCGAAATAAAGAAGCCAGTTGGGAATGCCTTTAGCGGTTTTTGGATTCTTTGGTTTCATGAGCTCTTTTCCATGACAGGTATTTTCTGACGTCACGCGAAAGAAACGTCAGGAATACCCCGATCATCAGGGTGTCATCCACGACTCCGATGCCTGGTAGGGCATCGGGCAGAAAGTCGAGGGGGTTGACCAGATAAATCAATCCCAGCAATCCGCCCAAAAGGGTGCCGAACGGCCATCGGCGGTAGCGGCCAGTAGCGAGGTCACGGCACATGGCCGGCGCGGAGCGGAGCAGGCCGGGAAAATCGGTAAATTTGGGTGACGGGCGGAGGGATTGCATGATTTGGGGATAGAATGCCTAAAAAACTCAAGGGTGCGATGGAGATTGCGATAGAAGATAATGATAAAGATAAAGATGAGGGCTCGACCGGGAGCAGGAGAATCTTAGGATGGTTGGATGAGATATTTAATATTTGCCTTGGCATGGTTCGGGTTGCAGGTGGAAATCCGGGCGCAGGGAGCGGACCAAGATGCCCTGCTAAAGCTGGTGGTGGCCGCAGTGAATCCAGATGCGGAGGGCGATCAAAAGGAGAGAATGCGGAAAGGTCTGGCGGCTTTGGCAGATCTTAAGGCGGCGGGGATGGAGCCTACCGTCGCCGTTCAGAAGGCGAGGGATTTAGCCCAAGTGGGGGATAAGGCCGAGCGCCCTTCAAAAATGATGCTGGAGCTATGGAATAAGAACATCGATCGAATGGCCGATGCGGCCACCTTGGACGCCTTGCGGGCGGGGAAGATGCCGGAGCCGCCGTTGAATCGGCCTTGAGATCGGACTTATTTCCCGTGCGGCTCTGCCTGCCAGCCGGGTTTGACTGGGTTCGCCATGGTGACCTTGCGGGGCGCCGTGGGGGTCAGGGCACTCGAACGGTTGCTGTCATTGTCTTGGTCCGCATCGCGGTCTTGGGCATGCAAGCAGGGCAGGGCAAGGCCGGCCAAGGTTAGGGATAGGAGGATTTTCTTCATGCAGTGCATTATCAAATGCCTCTGTGGTTTTGCGAGAGGAATTCTTTGGCTGGGTTACGTGTACGCTTTTTCGGTTCCTTGCATGGGGCAGGTTCCAGCCGTGACTTATAGCAAGGAACTGGAGTCCAGGGCCTTGGCGGGGGACGCGGAGGCCCAATTTCAACTGGGGAACTGCTATTTTTTTGGGTTGGGGGTCGCCAAAAAACAGATCGACGGGGTGGCTTGGTACCGGAAGGCGGCGGAGGCGGGCCATGCGGAGGCGCAGTTCAATCTGGGGGGCTGTCTTTATCAGGGGTACGGGATTGAGCCGAATCTGTTCGAGGCACTCCGCTGGTGGCGGAAGTCAGCCGGCCAAAATTTTTCGGCGGCCCAGATCAGCGTGGGGGACTGCTTTCTTTACGGCCGGGGTGCGGAAAAAAATGAGGCGGAGGCGGTGCGCTGGTACCAGAAGGCCGCGGAGCAGGAGTACCCTGCGGCACTCCACAGGCTCGGCAACTGCTATCTCCAGGGAACGGGTGTGGACCGGAACATCGTGGAGGCCATGCGGTATTACCGGAAGGCGGCGGATTTGAAGTATCAACCCTCGATCGAGGTCCTCCACAAGCTTGAGGATGGCTCCGGCGCCTGACGACGGCGGATGTTTGTTTACGAAACTGGCGGGGGATTATGGGGAGTGGTGGGATTCCACGGCTGGAGTGGAGACCACCGCACGTTTGCGCCACTTTGGGAGAAGATGCCGGAGGGGTGGTCCTTTTTTAGTTTTGACCTGCCCGGGTGTGGGGCCTCTGAAAAACCGTCCAAATGGAATTTTCGGGCCTTGGCCAGGGAGGTGGCAACCGAGGTGATCCAGTTGGGGATGAGAGACTTGGTGCTGGTGGGGAGTTGCAGCGGGGCGATTTTGACGGCCTTTGTGGCCCGGGAGTTGCGGGAGATGGGGCGACCGGACGTGGCGGCAAGGTTGGTGATGATTGATCCTTTCGCGTACTGCCCATGGTATTTCCGGCTATTTCTGCTGCCGTTGCTGGGATACTTGATTTACGCCACGGCGTTTGCCAATCCGATCGGGCGGGGGATCACCAATTTCTTTTTGCAGGACAAAAGGGCGGGGGACACAAATCTGACCGAGTCGTTTGCAGGGGTGGACCACCGGGTGACCTGGAAATATCTGAAGATGCTTTTTGAGTGTGGCCGGCCGGCGCAGTTCCGGGGGATGGGTTTGCCAGTTGATATCCTCTTTGGGGAGAAAACCTTTTCGGCGGTACGGCAATCCGTGCAGGAATGGAAGGCGGCACTATCCCAGGCGAAGATCAAGGAACTAGCCGGGGTAGGTCATCTTCCAATTGCTGAAAACACAGACGCGGTGGCGAACATAATATTTCGACCAGAGGAGAATATGCGGTGAGATGGATTGAGAAGAAAAAGAGGGCGGCATGGCGTGGTGAATGGACCAAGGTCGTGATTCTCGGATGGCTTGGGGTCGGATGGATGGCATCGGCAGAAAACGATCCGGCGGGGATCGTGTACTGGGTTCAGCCACGGGATGTTGCTTCCAAGGACATCACCGAGGCGCAGGAGGAGCGAAAAAAAGCGGCTCGTTCGGACCTGGATCTGGAGACCTCGATGAGGGAGAAGGGCTACTTTTGGGTGAATGGAGGCTGGGTAAAAAAAGGGCAGTCGGTCGCGCCGGCACGGAATGCGGGAGAACTTAAGGATTCGGATGGGGATGGTTTTGATGACTTCACGGAAATCAAGTTCCACACCGACCCCTTCAAGCCGGAGTCCACCCCTGCGGCCTACTTTGATGCCAAGGGTAGCAACCGCGTGGTTTTTTACGGGACGAATCCAGCGGCCCATCGAAAATAGGAAAATTGTGGAGCGAAGTTTACAACAAGGATAAGGACAAGGATTAGGATTAAGAAAAAAGCTCGAGCCAGGATTCGGAAGCCATCACGCCCGGGTGGATTCGAACCACCGACCCGCGGATTAGAAATCCGCTGCTCTAGTCCCCTGAGCTACGGGCGCCTGCTGGTAGTTTGTAGCAGAAATTGGGGTACGGGCGATGCTGAGCTGGGGGATTCAGGAGTTTGGGTGCTTGGAGCCGTGAATGCTTAATCCCTTTATCCCTTTATCGATTGGGCCCCGGATCTTCGAAAGAGTAACCGCACATCGGAGAGGCCAAGGAGTGTGGCTGCGAAAAAGTAAGCGGCGGCGCCGAGCGTGCAGAGGGCGAGGGTGCCGGCCACGCGCACGGGAATGGGTGAGCCCAAGGGTTGGATCAGCCAAGAGCCAACCTTGAGCGCGCCGATCAGGACGATGCAGCTGAGGCCGATCCGGAGTAGGGCTTGCAGGAAGTCCGGTCGCAGAAAGGTCCCGACATGCCGTTGGGAGGCCCAGGCCAGTTGCAGGATGTTGAGGGTGGCCGTGGTGGCGACGGAAAGCGTGAGTCCGAGAATACCGAGGTTGAAGACGCGAATGAGCAGGTAGTTCATCCCGGCATTTAAAAAAATTCCCGTAAGACTCACCCGCAGGGGAATCCCCGGTTTGTCGATCGCCGAGAAAGCCGGTCCCACCACCTTGATGCAGGAATAGGAAACCAGACCGAGCGCATAGCCCTTGAGCGCGAGGGCCGTGCGGGTGGTGTCGACAGCGGTGAAACGTCCGTACTGGTAAATGGAGGCGATGACGGGCTCGGCCAGGATGAAAAGGCCAATGGCGGCCGGCAGGGTGAGAAAGAGGGTTTGGCGCACGCCGACGAGCAGGCGGTCATGGAGGGCCTGCTTGTCGTCCAATGCGGCGTGCCGGGCGAGGTGGGGCAGGGTGACGGTGGCCACCGCCACGCCAAAGAGTCCGATGGGCAGTTGGATCAGGCGAAAGGCATTGTTGAGGCAGGTGACGGAGCCGTTTTCGAGATAGGAGGCAAAGTAGCCGTTCACCAGAACGTTGATCTGGATCGCCGCGGCGCCGATCGAGGCGGGACCGAGCAGGCGAAGAACCTGTTTCAATCCGGGATCCTTCAGATCCACAAACCAACGGGCGTGATATCCCACGGAGATAGCCCGGGGAACCATCACGACCCACTGGGCCAGACCGCCCACCAGGACTCCGATGGAAAAGCCATACACGGATTTCGGGCCGAAATGGGGGTCGAGCCACCAGGCCACCAGCAGACCGAGTCCGATGGAGATGAAGTTAAAAACAGCGGAGGCAAACGCGGGGAGGCCGAAATGATGGAGGCTGTTGAGAAGTCCCATGTACACGGCAGCCAGGGAGAGAAAGAGGATGAAAGGAAAGAGAATCCGGGTGAGCTCAATGGTGAGTTCCGCTTTTCCTGGAACAGCGGCAAAGCCCGGATTGAAAAAATGGACGAGCAGGTCAGCCTCGAGGATGCCGACCCCGACAATGGCGGTGAGCACAATAAAGAGAAGGGTGTTCACGTTATTGGCGAGGCGGTAGGCGGCGGCTTTGCCCTCCTTGGCTAGTTTTTGGGAGAAGGTGGTGACAAAAGCGGTGGAGAGGGCTCCCTCGGCAAAGAGATCCCGCAGCAGGTTGGGAATCCGAAAAGCGGCAATGAGGGCGTCGAGTTCCTTGCCGGCTCCGAGGACGGTGTTGAGAAGAACTTCGCGGACCAGTCCGAGGATGCGAGAGGCCCCAATGGCCAGCATGACACGAGAGGTGCCTTTGGTGCTCATTTTTGGGAAAGCCGCTGCCGGCAGGCGGTCAAAACTTCCTCGGGGGTAAGGCGGGTCATGCAGCGGCGGTCGAGCGGGCAGACCTTGAGGAAACAGGGGCTGCAGGAAACTTTGTGCCGGGCGACGGTGACAGTATCGCCCAAGGGTCCGGTCCAAGCCGGTTCGGTCGAGCCAAAGATGGCGACCCCGGGTCGGTGCAGAAAGGCAGCGAGATGCATGGGACCGCTGTCGTGGCACAGGACAAAGCGCGCGTGGGCGATCCAGTGGGCAAGGTCGAGGGTGGAGGTTTTTCCGGAAAGATCGCGGATTTCAGAACCATAGGATTCACGCACGGCGGCGCAGGCCTCCGCATCGTTTGGTCCCCCCATCAGGATCGGTTCCAGGGAGTGCTCTTTGACAAGGTCGCGAAGCACGGAAGCGAAGGAGGATGAATCCCATCGTTTGGCAGGACCGTAGGCAGCGCCGGGAAAGACGGCGAGGTAAGGCCTATCTGGAGCTTCAGCCGGTTTGGGCAGAGAAGGAGGCGGAGGAAGTTTCCTCTCCCCTTTGGGCAGACCCAGATCCTCAAGGAGCCCGAGGTACTGGTCAGCCACATGCACGAAGCCATAGGGAGAAGTCCGGCGGGGCCGGTTTTCCGTCAGGAGAGCGTTGCGCAGATTTCGCTCAAAACCGGCCCGGTAGGGAACGGAAAGGATTTCCAAGCCGACACGAAGAGAATTCGGCAACACCACGGCCGAAACCACTTTTCGCTTTTTCAGGTCGGGAGCCAATG
>Ga0214917_10008138_pt1 | contig 10396 bp, 11 predicted proteins | sample LL_1208_BB_MetaG_FD_177983 | JGI IMG/M metagenome (GOLD analysis project Ga0214917, IMG submission 177983) | Freshwater microbial communities from Lake Lanier, Atlanta, Georgia, United States - LL_1208_BB | ecosystem: Environmental > Aquatic > Freshwater > Lake | place: USA: Georgia | collected...
AGGGGAATGGAAATCCTTTACGATGAGGAATCACTTACCCGCTACATGGAACAAACCCATGACGCATCGTCTGGCAAGCCTGTATTGATCGATAAATTCTTGGAATCCGCCATCGAAGTGGATGTGGACTGCCTCAGCGACACCGAAGAAACCATCATCGGTGGTGTCATGCAGCACATCGAAGAAGCCGGGATTCATTCAGGAGATTCCGCCAGCGTACTTCCTCCCCACAGCCTTCCTCCTGTTGTCGTTGAAGAAATCAAGAGGCAGACCAGGGAATTAGCCCGCAAACTTAAAGTACGAGGACTGATGAATGTCCAATTTGCAGTGGCCGGGCTGAAAAATGTACCCAATCCCCAGGCAACTGGAACCAGCTCAGGACCAGTTGAAATCTTTGTTTTGGAAGTAAACCCCCGGGCCAGCCGGACAGTTCCATTCGTTTCTAAGGCCACGGGCGTACCACTAGCACGACTCGCATCATTGGTGATGGCTGGCAAAAGGCTGGCAGAACTACCTCAAGCCAAGGAAATCACACCTAAATATTATTCAATCAAAGAAAGCGTATTCCCTTTCAATAAGTTTCCGGGAGTAGACATCATTCTGGGCCCTGAAATGAGATCAACGGGCGAAGTGATGGGAATCGACGACAATTTTGGAATGGCCTTCGCAAAAAGCCAGACAGCCGCCTTCAACACTCTTCCCCTAAGTGGTCAAGTTTTCATATCGGTTGCCAATTCGGACAAACCCGCTGCTATTGAAATCGCCAAGGCCATGGTTGAGATCGGTTTCTCTCTGATGTGCACAAGGGGAACAGCACGCATGCTAAAAGAACATGGAATTTTGACTGCAGAGGTTGCAAAACTTCAGGAAGGGCGGCCCAATCTCATCGATCACATGAAAAACAGGCAGATTGCCTTGGTTATCAATACACCTAGTGGACGAGGCGCTCGCACAGACGAAGGGCGGATCCGCGCCGCAGCAGTCTCCCACGGTGTCACCTGCATCACAACAATTGCCGCTGCATATGCAGCCGTGGAAGCATGCAGAGCCCTAAAAACACGCGAATTTTCAGTTGAATGCATTCAAGAAAGGTTCGCCCAAATGGGGAAGTAAACCAGAAGACCCGGGAATTCAGAATAAACATCACGGAACTGAAATTCCCCCCCCGAAGCGCCAGTCCATTCACCCTTTCTGATTGCATTTACGAATTGAATGGAATAGATTACAAGGATGTGTTAGGGGGCATCTATGCCCGCACGGTTGGTATCCATTGGAAACGGCCCCAGCATATCGCTGGAAAAGCCAATTGTTCTGCTTGGAAGGCAGGACGAATGTGATGTTATTCTTGAATCGCGCAAAGTTTCCCGGAAACATTGCTGCCTTGTTGTAATTAATCAAACAGTTTTAATTCGTGACTTAGGCAGCACTAACGGTATTTCAGTCAACGAAAAACGAGTTGAATCCGCAACTTTGTCCCATGGAGACATCGTTTCCATAGGCGGACATTCGTTCCAACTTCGATGGGACTCAATTTCCGGGTCACAATCTAGGCCACCAACGCCTTCCTCATCTGCCTCCTCTGATTCCGGAATGGACAGGCCCGTCCCCATTTCTGACCCATCTGTCAAGCCGCTATCTTCCGGTGGCAATCGATTGGCAATCGCCTAACTGCTCGCACTTCGATAGCAAGCGATTGAACGAATAAAAATCCATCTGCTTAAAACAAAAGACAATAATGCGGATATGCCCATCCAACAAATCCACCAAGGATTCATGGTTGCCCGTCCGATGACTTCGGCAGGAACGCTCACGACCAACAATGCGGGCAGAACAAAACTGAAAACAATTCGAATAGGCCAAGCCCATGTCACATTGTAAATGTCACGCGGATACCGCATCAGGGTTGAAAAAAGCCACCAAAGTTCCATCAAACTCTGGTTGCGAACCATCCAAATTGCCGTTGAAGACAGGATGAGCAGGAACGAATAGGCCATAGAAACACCTGCAATAAAAGTGCCAAGAAAACACACAATATTAAGAGCGCCTACCGGATGACCCAATTGCAGAACCGATATCACCATCATTCCGGCGCCGATAAAAAGTTTGGGAACAGTGGACCAATCAACGAGACGAAAAGAAAGCAAAAACTGCTCATCAATCGGTTTAAGAAGGTGAAGGTCGAGATTTCCACTACGAACCAAATCTGAAAATTCGACAAAATTTTCCAAAAACAAAGTTTCAACGACCCCTTCAAGCGTGTAATAGCATCCCAGAAAAAACAGAAAAGAATACCGATCCCAACCGGAAATGCTGTCAACTCCACGAAACAAGGTTTGATAAAAGACAAGCAATATCATCAACCAAACCAACTCAAGTAAAACCTTCATGACAAAATTGCCACGGAAGGCCATTTCTCGAGTCAGACTGAATCGGGCAAATACACCTAGAAGCCGTAAATAACCGATGAAAGAACGCCCCGGTTGCATGGCATCAGCCCCCATAGCCGGAGTAGCGTCTCAAGCCCGCCAAGTAGCCCAGCCGGGCCACTGAAAAAAAGACCAAACACCATATCGCCTCGATTCCCAAGCCCAGAACGATACTTTCCCAATCACCGGCTTTTCCCATAATGAGGGCCGCAGGGAAATAGGCCATGTATTGCATGGGAAGGACTTTAAGTACACCAGCAACCCATGGATCAAGCAGGTCCAGAGGCAGGAAATGGCCGGAAACAAAAAAATTGACTGTATTCACCAAGTATAAAAAAGAGCTAATTTCGAGAAACCAAAATCCGAGCATTCCTAAAGACGCCTCAAAGGCAAATCCAAGAAGGAAAGACATCACCAATGCCGCGAAATATGCCACATACAGACGGGGGGCATCAGGCCATTCAAAAAAACCCCAAAAAAGCCAAAAGATGACTGAATAAAGAGGCAGAGAGGTGACAATATAGGCCACTTTGTGAGCCACCCGATAGGCAAGCAGATAAGCCATGAGGTCCAAAGGTTGAATAAGATACCGTTTCAAATTCCCGTCACGGACATCCCTTGCAATTCCACTGGCAAGACCAGGCATGCTTGAAAACATCCTGCTCACATGGACAAGAAGCAAGTATGCCACGACCTGCCTGAATGTATAACCGGAAATCTCGTCTTTGGTGGCGTAAACAGCCCGCCAAAGCAGCAAGGTGGTCACCAGCGGAAGCATTCGCAAAAAGGTCCCAAGAAGAAAATCCGCACGATAAGTCAAACGCTCAATTAATGAGACCTTGAATATATTAAAATACTTGACCAGTGACAATAACCAGGGTGAACTGGGGTTGCTTAGCCCCAATAATGAGGTCGGACCGGCACTCATCCGCCGACTCCCTCGGTGGATTCTTGAAAATACCTGGCAACCACTTCCTCAAGCGGAGGATCGCTGACAGTCAGGTCGGTGACAGGGTACTGCTCGAGAATCCGAGATATTGTGTCTGAAACTCCCTCGCGACAAACACTGAGATCGACAACCGAGCCCTGAACCATGGCGTTTTGGGGCAATTTCAATCCCACGGGAATTTGATCACCTGCAAATTGGAGTCGAACCTGCTTGAAAGCTCCCAATCTCTGGATGATGGTTCCCAGTGCGCCATCATGCATGAGCTTCCCATTTGTGATGACCAATACCCTTTGGCACAAAGCCTCGACATCCCGCATGTAGTGACTTGTCAAAAGAATCGTGGCGCGTTTTTTCTGATTGTACTCACGGAGGCATCGCTGGATTGTTTGCTGAGCCACCACATCCAAGCCAATTGTTGGCTCATCAAGGAGTAAAACCTTGGGTTCATGGAGCAGGCAGGCAATCAATTCCATTTTCATTCGCTCGCCCAAGGAAAGTTCGCGAACTGGCTGGTGCAGCAATTTCTTGACATTGAACATCTCGACCAATTCACCAAGAACTTGGCTGAACCGATCCGCGGGCAGGGAATATATCTCCCGGTGTAAATCAAAACTGTCCGAAGCTGGCAAGTCCCACCAAAGCTGGTTCTTTTGGCCCATAACCAAGGCAAACTGCCTGCGAAATGGATCGGCGCGCTCCCATGGGACATACCCAAGAACCTCGGCGGAACCAGAAGTGGGGTAAATCAGCCCGGAAAGCATTTTGAGGGTAGTCGTTTTCCCCGCGCCGTTTGGTCCTAGAAATCCAACTATTTCCCCCGGCTCGATTGAGAAACTGACGCGATCAACGGCAATGACATTTCGAGTCTTGCCACTCCATAGGGCCTTTAGTGACCCAAATAATCCAGGTGATTTTTCCGCGACACGATAATGACGCGACAGTTCCCGGACTTTGATGATCGGGGTGTCAGCATTCATGGAAAAGTCACCAAGCATCCCAATTCGGGTTGCAATCGATCACACCAATGTCTTCAGTAATGCAACACCTTCGCGAATATCGGAAAAACGATCAACTTGGCTCCCTACTTCCCTTTCAATGCACAATGGACCTGAATATCCAGCCGATTTGAGGGCGGAAACGAATAGTGGAATGTTGACAGCTCCTTTACCCAAAGGCACTTCCACACCCCAAGCGCCCGGAACTGATGGGGCAAAGGCATCCTTCACATGGACACTTCGAATGTCAGGCCCAAGAATTTCGACCGCCTTTATCGGGTCACCCATGTCATAAAGAAGCATATTGGCAGGATCAAAATTTATTTTTATATTAGGACTCTTCAAATCATCCAATGTATTGCGGAGAAGGCTCGCAGATTCCTGACCAGTTTCAAATGCCAAAGTCACCCCCTTTGCCGCGGCCATTGCCGAGGCTCTGCCAAGGGTATCGAGAAATGAATTGCGCTCCGCGGTGCCAGGTTCAGGAATGAATCCCGCATGAAGCATAAGGTCTTTCAAACCGAGGGCCAAAGTGCGTTCCAGCGCCCAGGCAAGGCGTTCAAATCGCTCTGGCCGGGTTGCAGGATCACCAAATCCGCCAGTCGCCTTGATGGTGGCAGGCGAGGTGTAGTCTTCGCCGGGAAATCCAAGCATGGCTCCCGTCAACTCGAGGCCGCCTTTGCGTGCCTCATCAGGCATCCTATCGCCTTCAACCCACGAGGCGTGGTGAGGGTCTCCACAAGCAATTTGAACGGCCTTGAGACCGAGTTGGCCCATGAATCCGACTAATTCCGGAATGCTCGTGACCTGAAGTGACCAACTGCAAACACCAACGATCATTCGGTTCATGAATATCTCCAGAAAAAAATTAACAAGGTTCAATTATGCAGCGAAGCGGACCTTTTTCCCCCTCCCGTAAAGAAGTCAATTGTTCAAATTTCAATTCGACAACCTCCAATGGTCCAACCATTACCACTGCTTTACCCTCATGGTGGGCCAGCAGCATCACTTCCATCGCCTTGGCTAAAGCCCACCTCATCACCTTGGTAAGGGTTTCTACGACGAAATCCATGCTGTGATAGTCATCGTTTAGCAGCAACAGTTTATAAGGAGGCAATAATTGGACTTGATCAGCGGTATCCGCTTCCGGAAGCGCGCTAATCATCGTTCGTTGAACCCCACTGAAAACTGCAACTGAATTCATAAGTTTGGTATAGTAACGGAACAACAATTTCCAAACCCACCAAATTGCTTTATATCAATCGACAGAACGAGAGATCACTAATTGTTCCCTGAGAATTTGGTGACACAAATCATTATTCCCAGCACAGTAAATTTTCTCATTCCTTGCTATGCCCAGACCAGCAAAACCAGCAATCAAATGACCGTTAGTTTAAATGCAGTTCTTTCGACAGAAACACAAATATGTGGGTGCAGGATTGAAAGTATTCGTCGAAGAATGGCTGGCAGTTGAACTACAACACCTTCAACATGACTCGTTTGGTTCTTCTAATTCAGGAATGGTTTTGTCATTAAGTCAAACGGGTTCATTCCTTTTACAATGCCCTTTTCCACCCGCACCCTGTCAACCTAATGACCGTATCTTATATGAAAACAGAGGATATTTTTGGATCAAAAATTCAATGTCCGGCTCATTGTAATCATTTGGTTCAAATCCAGGCACCATCACAGTTGAAACCAGTGACCAGCCCGGATCTCCCAACGGGCGACTGCCATGAATCGCGCCCCCGGGAACTTCAAACTGCGGCACATGCCCAAGTTCCAGATTGGGCCCAACAACAATTTCACGACCATCAGGGAAATAGTCTTCGTCAAGGACTAACAACTGCAAGGGAGCTCCTGCATGATAAAAGTACATTTCTGGTTTCGGCAAACGGTGCAGCTTGGAATGTTGGCCAGGCGTCAGTAGGTAATAAATTGCTGTTGCGCTTGATTGACATTTGTCACCTGAAATTAATCCAGGCGATCCCGGCAATCTCCATGTCTCACGGTACCATCCACCTTCGCGTGGCAAGGGTAACAAACCAAGCATCCTAATGATTTGATTTGGAGTATCCAGATTGGTCATTTGGATCATTCCGCCAAATCGCCATGCCTCAAGGTGATCAGTGAAGCTACAGGTGGGCATCCCCATCGAACTGGCTGAGAGCCTCCAAGTCCGCTGCTAACATGCATCAATGCTTTTCCTACCCTGAACCATCCTTTGTCATAGCGTCTCCCATGGCGGCTTGGCATGATGATGGGGCCCACAACGGGCAAACGGATTTGTCCGCCATGGACATGTCCTGCAAATATTAGTTTTGCCCCGGCTTGTGCCGCCCATTTCGCCTCATCTGGGGAGTGGCACAAGGCTATTGTGAAAAGCTCAGGATCATCCGCCTGAAATACAGGAACACTCCCCCTCCATGGGCGCTCACTTCCGACGAACCTGACTTGTGTACCATTTAAAATTACAACTTTCTCTCGGCCACCAACCATTTGGTACTTGTGCCGCTGCAGTTTTTTGACGAGTTCCCTTGGCTCGTACCAAGTATCGTGATTTCCGAGAATGCCGATACGAAGAATTCTTTGTGGAAACCTACCCAATGTGCCACCAATCCATTGATGATACTCCAGCCCATCCACAATGTCGCCAGTCAACACGATCAAATCCGGTTCGTAACGGGCACAATCTGCCAAGACCACCTGAAACCATTCCCGGGTCGGAGTTCCACGAAAGTGCAAATCCGACAAATGAAGTATTTTTAATCCATCCCAATTTGAGGGAAATTCGGTGGAATGGATCTCTGATAATTCGATCACCGGACGCAGCACTTCGTTTCCAGGAAGTTTAGCCAACCACCCCCGCAATCCTAACCCCTGACCTGGATACCCCAATCGAAAGGCTGGGTTCAGAATTTCACTCCCTTTCCGGACCACCTCCGCAGGTTCCCGGGTCATTTTCCGAATGACGGTAGCCCAAACCAACATCAACCAACCAAATGCTGCGGCTCCCGAATAAACGGGCCCCAAAAAGTTGCCAAATGGAATGCACGCCCAGGCTTGTGGCACCAAATAGACTGGAAGAACCATCAATATGGCCAAATGAACCAATTGGACAAAGTCGGTAACCCTTCGCCCGGTTAATCTTCCGTACCACCAGTTATGTGAGGCAATAACAAAGGCCATATGCCCGGGAAGCAATATCAAGGCAATAAATAAAGAAACAAACAGATGCATGGCTGCCCGCAGTCAGGAGATCCCTTACAGCAGGTCAGGTTAGCAGAAGAGTTGCCGGAAGGAATTCAATCTTGGGAGATTCTAACACCCAAGATGCCTGGAACTTTTGCTAGACGATGCGCGAATTCCAGAGTGATCACTGGCTCAGCATCGCCTTCAATAATGATTAAGCCATTATTCAGGCTGTAGCGTATCCCGGCGAACCTTGGCTCCGCACGAATTAACTCGAGAATTGCCAAACCCGGCTCCCGCATGAGGACCCTCGAATTAGCTTCTTCCTTCCTGTCGGCCACACCACGCCCGGAAGTCAACGAACCAACGGCTTGGGGCTCGGATGTAACATTTAAGGGCAATGGATTTCGACGAACTTCTAGCTGAATCTGGTTTAAGTTAGATTCATTTACGGCCCAAGGTGATGGGCGCACTCCCAATGGCCCGATATATAGCTCTTTTTGAATTTTTTCGACGCCACGCATTCCTTCAAGAATTGAAACAACCTTGTCCATCGCAGTTTTGTCTTGGACAGGACCAGAAACTGTCACTGTCCCCGATCGATAACGGACAATTAAATTCAGTGCCGCAAATTCGGGGGATTCTGAAAGAATTTTTCGCGCTAAAAGTGTTTGCTGAATATCCCGCTCAGTGGCCCCAGAACTCTTAGCCACTGATAAAGGAAAAGAAATATCAGGGAGCGAGGCCTGATGCCCTAAAAGAAATGCAATCGAAACAAAAAGTGGGAGACCCATATCCCACTCATCATTGACTTGAACCAATTCAATGCGCAGCAGACAACTTGAGCCAAAGTGGAAAAATCGCCGGGAGCGAGTGGGGTTGCTCCAATTGCGCCGATCGCGCTAGGCGTGAATAGCGCGTTTATGAACGGCCAAGGCGGCTTCTCGAATGGTTTCCGACAGGGTCGGGTGAGCATGACAAATCCGGGCAATATCCTCGCTGGATCCACGGAATTCCATGATTGTCACCGCTTCGGAAATCATGTCAGAGGCCCGGGGACCAAAAATGTGCACTCCTAAAACCCGGTCAGTTGAGGCATCAGCCAGCACTTTGACCATTCCCTCATCCTCACCCATGCACTTGGCGCGAGCATTGGGTTTGAATGGGTATTTGCCAACCTTGTAGTTTATTCCGGCTGACTTCAATTCCTCTTCATTACGACCAACACTGGCCAACTCCGGCCATGTATAAATCACACTTGGAATGGTGCTGTGGTCCACATGAGTTTTTTGACCTGTCAGTCTTTCCGCAAAGGCAACACCCTCATCCTCAGCCTTATGCGCCAACATCGGCCCTGCAACCAAATCCCCGACAGCGAAAATACCAGCAACCTTGGTCTGATAATTTTGGTCGACAGCTATCTGCCCCGTTCTTGCATCTGGGACAATGCCCAGTTCCTCTAGGCCCAACCCCTTGGAAAACGGCTTGCGTCCAACGCAAACCAAGACCTTGTCTCCTTTCAGGCTTAGCGGTTTGCCATCCGCTTCGCACTTGAGATTCACCAATCCCTTTTCCAAGGTGAATCCTGTCACCTTGGTCCCCAATTCGAAAAGCATTCCTTGCTTTTCGAGAGACTTGTGAAGTAATCCGGCCATTTCAGAATCGGCAATTGCTAAAATTCGGGGCAGGAATTCCACGACTGTGACCTTGGCACCCAACCGCTTCCAAACAGACCCAAGTTCCAAGCCGATATATCCGGCGCCAACCAAAATCAAATGATCCGGCACCTTCTCAAAAGACAAAGCCTCGGTGCTACTTACAATGTTTTTCCCATCAAACGGCAGAAATGGCAAGTTGACCGGTTCACTACCTGTGGCCAAAAGAATGTTCTTGCACGAAAGCTTGGCTTTTTCGCCCGAAGACATTTCGACGGCGACAGAGCCGACACCATCAACTTTGGCGGTTCCGTGAAAAACCTCAACCTTGTTCTTTTTAAGAAGGAACGACACCCCTTGGGTGAGTTCCTTCACCACGGACTCTTTCCTGCCAAGCATCGCCTGCAAATCCAACTGCGGAGCACCAACCTTGATTCCATGCTTGCCCGCATGGTTACCGATGACACTGAACCACTCGCTGGAATCCAAGAGAGCCTTACTTGGAATGCAACCCACATTCAGGCATGTTCCGCCCAGAGTCGCCCGTTTCTCGACGCATGCGACGGATAATCCCAACTGCGCGGCGCGGATGGCGGCAACATAGCCGCCAGGCCCACCGCCAATAACCACGAGATCAAAGGTTGCCATAACGGTTCTCCCTTTTCTGGATCGATGCAATTGGGCAATTAATCAAACCTCAAGCATCAACCGCTCAGGGTTCTCGATGCACTCCTTGACTCGCACAAGGAAACCGACGGCCTCCCGACCGTCAATAATCCTGTGGTCGTAAGACAGGGCCAGATACATCATTGGCCGAATCACGATCTGGTCATCCACCACCACCGGACGCTTTTGGATGGTGTGCATGCCGAGAATGCCGCTTTGGGGGGGATTGAGAATAGGAGTGGATAAGAGTGACCCGAAAACACCACCGTTGGTGATTGTGAAAGTCCCTCCTTGAAGGTCAGCAACTGAAATCTTCCCATCCCGTGCCTTTAGCGCCAAGTCAACAATGCCTTTTTCGATCTGAGCAAAGGTCATTTTGTCAGCATCGCGAAGAACAGGAACCATCAATCCTTTTTCAGTGCTGACAGCGACGCCAACATCAAGAAAACTTGGAGTGATAACTTCGGTTCCCTCGATTCTCGCGTTGACGGTGGGAAATACCCTGACAGCTTC
>Ga0214917_10008139_pt1 | contig 10395 bp, 5 predicted proteins | sample LL_1208_BB_MetaG_FD_177983 | JGI IMG/M metagenome (GOLD analysis project Ga0214917, IMG submission 177983) | Freshwater microbial communities from Lake Lanier, Atlanta, Georgia, United States - LL_1208_BB | ecosystem: Environmental > Aquatic > Freshwater > Lake | place: USA: Georgia | collected...
GGGGGGGAGCGACCTGGGGTCTTCGGGTTTGGAGGGTCCTGGAGGGAGGACCAGCTCTCTCTCTGAGCGCAGGCGCTTGAGTCGGTCGTCGAAGCTCTCCAGCGCGCTCTCGTCCTGGCCGGCGGGGACCTCCTGGACGAACTGGTCCAGGGGGCAGAAGTCGCCCGCTTGCGAGGAGTCCGTCCACGAGAAGGCCGCTTCTTCCGCGGGTGCGGTCTGCTGCTGCCTCTGGCCGTCGGGGGGGAGCGAGGGGGGCCGGGCCGCCCTGCCGTCGGGGGGAGGCGGCCTTCCGGCCTGTTCGCCGTAGGGCCGGGCGATGCCGAGCTCGGAGTCCAGCCTCTTCCTCTCCTCCATGGCCTGCTGGTAGTTGTTGCTGGCCTCGCTGGCTCCTCCGCGCCTGCACTCGGAGAGCGAGACCGTCCTGTCGGTGGTCCCGTGCACGACCTGCCGGTTGCCGAAGGGGTTGTTGAGGCTGGGGCGGGCCACCATGTCCCGCGCGAGCGTCGTCTGGCCGCTGATCCCGCTCACCACGCGGTTGACGGTCTCCGTGTTGAGCAGCGCGAGGAGGCGTCGGGCGTTCGCCTTGTCCACCTTGGGCGGTTTCGCCACGTTGGAGAAGATCTGCCTCATGACCCTCTTCACTATCCCCTCCACGTCCTGCAGCGGAACGTTCTTGCTCCTGAGCTGCTGACGGACCAGCGTTGAGATGAGCATGTAGTTGTCCGCGCTGAAGAAGACGTCGTCCATCTGAGGATAGCAGCTCCGTTAAATTTTCCGAGCCTCAGACGCACGGGCGGGACCACAATATCTGGGTCCTTGGCATGCTCTGGTCCCCGCTCCTTCTGCTCTTCCTCTGTTCTCCGGCGGCGGCGTTCGTGGCTCCTCCCCCCACGGATCGGTACCTGGACTCGTTGAGCTCGAGGTCCGTCACCGAGCGGTACCTGGATGGGCTTTCCCGCTCCCGGCGGGGGGCTCGGGCGGGGGGTGTCAGGCCGACGGAGAGGAAGCGGACCGTCCTCCGCATCCAGCTGCCCGTCGTCCAGCGGGCGCCGCCCAAGAAGGTGGACCGGGCGGTCTCGGAGCACGGCACGTTCGAGATCCACCCCCCGTCCAACACTTCTTTCAGCGACGTGGGCGGCTACCACGAGGTGAAGGAGGAGTTGCTGCAGGTGCTGGAGTTCCTGACCGAGCCGGAGCGGTACCAGCGGTACGGGCTGCGCCTGCCGAGGGGCATCCTCCTGGAGGGTCCTCCCGGCAACGGGAAGACTCTGCTGGCGCGGGCGGTGTCGGGGACGGCGCAGCTGCCCATTGTGGTGACCTCTGGGTCGGAGTTCAACGAGAAGTTCGTGGGTGTGGGGGCCTCGCGGGTCCGCGAGCTCTTCGCCTTCGCCGACAAGCACAGCCCCTGCATCGTCTTCATCGACGAGATCGACGCGCTCGCGCGGAGGCGGGGGGACGCGGGGGACGGCGGGTCGGGGGAGGAGAGGGGCCAGACCCTGAACCAGCTGCTGGTGAGCCTGGACGGCTTCTCTGGGCGGAACGCCGTCCTGCTGATCGCGGCCACGAACCGGGCGGACGTCCTGGACGAGGCGCTGCTGCGGGCCGGGAGGGTGGACAAGGTCATCCACGTGCCGAACCCCTCCTCCGAGACGCGGAAGGAGGTCGTGGACATCCATCGCCGCGGGAAGCCGATCGGGGTGCCCACGGCGCAGATCGTGGACCTGACGGAGGGGCTGAGCGGTGCGCAGGTCGAGAACCTGCTGAACGAGGCGCTGCTGGCGAGCCTGCGCAGCGGGTCGCTCCCCGTGTCGGCGGAGACGTTGGAGTCTGTGCGGGACCGGGTGGTGTTCGGGAGCGTGCTGTCGGAGAAGCGGGAGCTCTCCGCGGCCGAGAAGCGGAGGGTGGCGGTCCACGAGGTCGGGCACCTTGTGACGTCTCTGGGGTGCTCGGTGTTCGAGGAGCCCCGGCGTGTGAGCATCTGTTCGCAGTTTTACGAGAACTCGGGGTACACCGTCTTCGGCCGGACGCGGGGGGGTAGCCTGCACTCGAAGATGTACCTGGTGGAGGAGCTGCAGGTCCTCCTGGGGGGCCGCGCCGCGGAGGAGATCGAGTACGGGTCCGAGGACGTGTCGACGGGGTCCGCGTCGGACCTGCGGCGGGCGTTCGCGGTCGCCCGGCACATGGTGGTGGACCAGGGGATGGGGTCGGAGTTCTTCGGGTCCTCGGAGGGTCCCTCGACGAAGCGCCGCATCGACAGCGAGGTGAACTCGCTGGTGGCGACGGCGTACCTCTCTGCGAAGCGCCGGCTCTACGAGGAGTGGCGCCTCGTGGAGGTGCTGACGCAGCGGCTGCTCCAGAAGGGGACGCTGGGGTCCGAGGACTGGAGTGCTGAGACGCGCTCGAACTGACCCCTGGTTCCTCCTGCCGCGCTCCTCAGGTGACCATGGACTTCGTGCGGACGATGAGCGAGCGGGTGGAGGCGTGCCTCCGGTGCGGGGAAGAGTTCCAGCAAGACCTGGGGACCTCCTGCTTCCGGGTGGAGGGGGTCTCGATGGAATACTTTGAGGTGAAGCGGACGGAGGAGGACGTGTACGAGCTGACGCTGCACTACTACGTCAAGAACAACGTCGAGGACAGGACGGTGGTGCTGAAGTCCAGGGACCTCTGCGTCCTCGTGAAGTCGCTCTTCGAGTTCCCCGCTACCTACTCGGTGTGCTGCGACTGCGGCACCATGAAGCGGAAGGACGAGGCCTGCTCCAACTGCGAGTTCTTCCGGCTCTACTGCAGCTACCACGAGTCTGCCGAGACCTGCTGCGTCTGCCAGGAGGAGTGCTTCAGGGTGACCCTGGTCTGTGGCCACCGCTTCCACCTGACCTGCCTGGCGGGCATCAAGCCGGCGGACGCAAAGTGTCCTGTCTGCCGCAAGGCCTTGTCCGAGGAAGACTTCTGCTTCGTCTACTTCAAGGACCAGGCGGACGAAGAGGGGTACTGAGCGACGACGGTCGGGCGGCGGGAAAGCAGTAAAAATTCCTTCTGAGTTAGGAGGAGGATGAAAGGACCCTTCCTGCTCGGCTTCGGGGTTGCCCTGGTCATGTCACTGACCATCAACGCCTACGTTGCGCTGCTCCTGCTTTTTTCGGTCGTTTTGTGGGAGTACTTCCTCAAGGGTCCTGTTCCGTCCCCCCCGCTCGCCGCCCCCGCGGAGGGGGACGCCGTCGCGGGTGGGGCGGAGGTCGTCGACGACTTCGTGGGGGCGGACGAGTTCAAGCCCAAGCCTACCAACGAAGAGTTGTACTACGAGGACGTACACAGGCCCCTCTCCGACTACACCGTCGAGGAGAGTGTGCCGAGCCCTGGGAGGGAAGAGTACGCTAGCTTCCTGTACAAAACCGACGAGGTGAGGAACGACCCCTACTACTCGTCCAAGAGGGAGTCCTACGAGCGCACGGTCGACAAGTGATTCACTGTGACGAGACTTCGGTCCGACGTGGCCCACCACGTACACCGTGGTCCCCAAAAAAGTGAACGCGAACTAAATCAGTAAGGGGTGGGGAACCCCCTCCCCAAGCAAGGCGTGGTCAGAGAGGTCCAAGCGGTGGACTGTGGAGCCTTGCGAAGCAGGGGGGTGTAGTTGTAAAGTAGTTTAGTGTAAAATAGTACCAAAAGGGTGGTACGCGAGCCCATCTGCCCTCGGCAGAGTCCTCTTTACTCGGAAGGTGTCGGGGTTCCGGGTCGGCTAGGGGTGACTCATAACGGTCTGTCTAAAAACTCCTGCCTCCACAGGATATTTCTAGACAGACCCTAAGAGTCGGCTGTACAGTAGTGTACTTGTAAAGTAAAGTATGTAAAGTAACGTTGTGAAAAGTAGATGGTGGGCTGGGACAGGCCTACTGAATGGGTCCTGACCGTCGGACTTTTACGGAGCTGATGTGAGTACATTTCCCGGTCGTACTGTAGACGTGAGGCAACTCACTAGGGCTAACGAGAAATCAGTCGTGGTGGAAAGCGACAGCAGAAGTTTAAGGAAGAGGGGAGGGATCAAGCTCGGGTTCGAAGTCGTATAGGGGGTAGAGGGAAGCTAACCGCCTGTGATCCCGCAGGTACATAGGCTAACCCTCCTGAACGGCGAGTTATGCGGTTGCTCCACAGACTTCCACTGTGGAATCAAGCAACGGGTGCACACACTTTACAGATATTTCGGTGTGACCCTGACCAAAAGTAGGGGTTAACGCGTAGCCGTCTTCGGGTGGATTGTTGGATCAGGTAGTGCAGCGTAAGTCTCTTCCAAGGTTGCTCCTCCAGTTAAGCGATGCTTCTGGTAGGGTCTGCAATTCTTCGGAAACAGCCGCAAGCTACTTTGCTTATGCACGTACATAGGCGACACCTTTTAGGGGAGGGGTGAGGTTCAGCATTTCTACTGAGCATCCTAGTGGAGTATAAACCACATCCGTCTTAAAGCGTCAGACATCTACTGCTAAAGACGGAATCAGGGGAGGCAAGTTCTGAACATGCTTACACTAGCTCACGCGAGGGCGGAGCTATATCCTGCTGAGCGGAAGGCTGGATGAAATGTGGGTGTAAGATTTTGTGCTAATCCTGAGCCATGGGTCTTGTTTCGGGAACGCTGGAGATAGGGTTTTTTAACCCTTTTTGGATGGGCAAGATCAGCGGTGCACAGGCCATACGGGTGCCGGTCCGTTGCGAGGGCTGAAAGATATGGTCGACAAACAGAACAAAAGGAAATGGGAGTGCCTTTGACGAGAACTTGAGCATGGAAGAGTCCAGGGATATTGTTGGGGTAGGTAGGAACAACGGGGTTAGTAGTAGAAAAGATGGGGTTACTAGTAAAAGGGATCATAGTAAAGGTGGGGTTACTAGTAAAAGGGATCATAGTAAAGGTGGTAGTTACGGGGATCGTAGGGGGTTTAGTAGGGGAAAGTGTAGTCAGCACCCGTATGGATGTTACCCGTTGAGCAACGACGAGGAGCAGGTGCCCGATAAGAAAAGCGAGAAAAGCAAGTGGTTCCCCTTGCTGAGGAGCCCGCTGGTGTTTTGCTTGAAGGCCTACGAGGTGAAGCCGAAGGTGGTCTGGTACCGCTTCCTCCAAGGGGAAAGGAGGGTGGAGTTCGTGGTAATGAAAGTTTTTGGCTACCTGTGCGCAAAGCACTCGAGCGGCTTCTACGCGGAGTACAGCAGGGACCGGAACCGTGGGGGGTGCATGGTTTGTGGCAAGCGAGGGTCGCGTGAGGCCATCTGGTTGGCGTTCTGCGATGGGACAGACCCTCACAACAAGGTCAATAATCTGGCGTTCAAGGAGGTGGCCGCCTTCACTGTCGATGTGAATTTTATGACCAAAGAGAGCGATGTCTACGATTTCTCTCGTGTCCAGTTGCAACCGAATTTCGACGTCATCGACGAAATCGTGAGAATCTTGGAGCTAGTGAAATTCGCAGATGGTGAGAGGAAGAAGGTTGCGTCAATGGATCCGAGGTTCGGGATGTCTACTTGCAGGGGGGCGCGGCTGCTGACGAGTAGGGTGGTCTTGGACCCGTTGCTGCAGTTCCTTAACGCCAAGCTCTTCGGCGGGGTGCCGGTCCTGTTTCCCTTGAGTGAGGATGTCGTGCGGTTCCTGAACAGTTCCAAGCACCTCCACTACGACAAGACGTCGGTGATGTTCGTGCCTCCTCTCAACCCGTACCACCTGCTTTTGTCCAGTGCGGCGGCGGGCGGCGGAGAGGGCATGGCGGTGAGGGACTGGTGGGACTACGTTCGCCTGGTTGCTTCCATTTTGATGCAGCTGAAGCTGGCGGGGGATGGTTCTTCGGAGCGGTTTACGGTCCCTAGCGGTTACGGCGACTTCAGGAGTCATTGTCTGGAGTACGAGACAGAGAAGGGAGATAGTGAGAAGTTCCCCCCCAACCTGGCGTTGCCTCTGAGCAGTACCGACAGGGAAGGTGTCAAAAACGTGCTGGGGTTCCTTAAAGTCAGCGACCTGAGCGGAGCGCTGGATGGGTACAGGAAGGACTGGCGATCTCTCCAGCCCGTCGCGGACCGGCTCGTAGAGGGGGTGAGAGCGTCCATCGAGGCCCGGATACTTGAGATGGCGGGAGGGAACGAGGCGGAGGTCGCTCGTATGTGGAGGCTTTTAAGGCGGCTGGTGGAGCTCTACAACGAGCTATACTCCACCCACCGGAAGAAGGGTCTTTACGACGACCGGTTCCTCAGGAAGCCGGACCAGTGCCTCTTGGCGGAGGGCTTGGCGCAGCGGCGGGGAGCTCGGCAGGAGGAAGAGCACAAGATCGGTAGTAGTGACATCCAGTCCCTCCGCCGTTTCCTCAACCTCTTCCACGAAGGGAACCTGAGGTTTCCCGAGGGCCAGCCCCCGGACTCCGTGTACCTGGGGGAGGAGCCGAGCACGGAGCCAGAGGAGGAGGGGGAGGTCGGAGACTCTCCAAGAAGCGAGCTCGTCAAGAGGATGGTCGAGCTGTACCCTTCCTTGCAGGTGGGAGAGTTGGGGTGCGAGGCTTTGCCGACCCTCCTCCGTGTCTGCGAGGCTTCCTCCATTCCCGACCTGAACTCCAAGTTTGATGACTGGATCGTGGAGATCTCCAGTCAGTATGGCAGCGTCCAAAACTTCCTTGATGAGAGCTACCGCTGTAACGACGCGCTGCGGGAGAAGTGGAAGGCCGAGTTTAAGCTGTACCAGAGGCACGTCCAAGCACTGAGAAATAAGGAGGAGTTTTCGAGGCTGGCCAGCGAGTACCTCGAGGAAGAGGAGGGATGCGAGGACTTCTCCCTGAAGCGGGTCGTGCCAGTCTTGGAGCCGTACCTGGAGAGGCAGAGGACCATCGAAGCCAACGCAGCTATCAAGGAGAGGAACAGGTTAATGGCCAAGCAGAAGGCAGTGTTCGAGAGTGAGGTGTACAGAGCTTGGAAGGACTTTCTGCTCGGCGTCCTTGGCTGGTGGCGGGGCTGGGTGCATGAGGGCCGGTGCGCGACCTTCCTGGGCTTCGTTCGGTACGTCGCCGCTGACCGCGGCAGCGTCGCGGTAGAGAGGGTCCTGCTTGAGGGGCTCCTGGGGTCCGTGCTGGGAGACTTTTCTCTGGACCTGCCCAGGCTGGCGGCCTTCTTCGACCTCGACCATCTGAAGAACTACACTTGCCAGGAGGGTTTCAGTTATGCGCTCAAGGAGCTCCTCGCGTGGGCACGTGTGAGAGACACCGGAGAGACTGCCACGCTGGAGAGAGGGAGAGACTTTGTGGCGCTGGCCCTGAAGCATGGAGTCGCGGTGGCCAGGCAACTCCGGGACTTGGGCGCGGATGAGGACACGACCGCGTTGATGGAAAAAGTCTACAGGGAGATCAGTGCGGGCTACCGGAGCGCCCTTGGCCAGCCGCCCAAGTACCAGAGTGAGGAAGGAAGGAAGTACCTGGAGAAGCTGCTCGGGGAGAAACTGGAGGAGCTGCCGTGGCGCGCGAAGGAGGGGGGATTACCTGTCCGGAGAGAGACCGTTGAAGAGTACCAATTGAGATCCTACGAAAGACTCTGCGAGTATCTGTGTACCTCTCAGAAGGCCCAGTTACAGATCGCTTCGCGCTCACCGGACCTATTCAACCTGCTCGCTGCTACTTACTGGCACCTGCACGTCAAGACGGGGGAGACTTGTGATGACCTGGTAGAGTACTTCTGTGCGGAGTTCGCCAAGGGGCCGCCGGCTCCGCTCTTCGTCAACCAGTGGCTCCGGGGATTGTACAATGAGGGGCGGATTACACCGGACCTTGAGACTCTGCAGCGAATATTCACGGAGCGCCCCAAGTTCATCGCAGGGAATAGAAAGAACGTGCCCCTCGGGTTGCTGGAGTTGGTATTCTGTCACGCCTGCCTCGACACAAGTACTTGCGTTATCCTGCCTCGTTTCCTGAAGGACCTCGTAGAAGAAATAGTGGTCCGTCTGAGCGAGCTGAAGGGCACCGTTGATGAGGCGCCCTCGATCGACAACTTGCTGAAGAATGTCGAGGTGAACCTGTATAAGGTCGAGACTCTGGAGAACGTCTGCCAGCACTTGCGTCCGCCCCGGTGTAAAGCGTGCGAAGATACTGACAGGAAGCTGCCCCCGGATCAGCGGGGCTTCATCTACGGGAGTAGGCGAGTCGAGGAGCCCTACGCCAGCTTCGGAAGCAACCACGACGACGCCAACATGATGAGGGCGTTGTGGGCACTCCTGAGGAAGATCCTAGATATTTGTGACATCCGAGTGGAGGTGAAGCAGGGACGCTTGGGCTTGGACCATCTCAAGAAGGCAGTTCGGGCGGGCATAGATGGGTGGGTCGACGTTCTGAGGAGACGGGCGGAAGCAGTGAGGGTGGACGAGCCCGGCGGAAGGCGCTTCGAAGACCTCTTGCCCCAGGAGTTGAGCTCCATGATTCTCAAACAAGGTTATAAGTACCCTCTCCCGGTGCAGGAGCGTGTGTGGCAAGCCCTAGGGCAGGGGCCTTGGGGAAACGAGGACTTGGTCATCCACCACTATACCGGGAGCGGCAAGACCCTTGCTTTCTTGGGGTGGATGTTCAAGTGTCTTCAAACCAACGAGGGCAAGGCCTGTGTAGTGACTCCTGATGAGATTCTGCAGACCCAGGTGCTGGAGGATGTGAGTCAGCTGTTGGCCGGGAACCAGGGGCTCTTAGAGAGGATTTTGTTCGTCAACCCGCAGTCTGTAAGGCAGCCCTCCGCGCTTCCTGACCTCTCCGAGGTCGGCTGTGTCGTCTTCGATGAGTGGGACCTCCTCTTGCAGAATTATGCCGATTTTCTGTGGAGCACCGTGGTACCTCAGCTGCCGAGGGGCTGCGTTGTGTGCTTCTGCTCGGCGACCATGTCCACCCGGGCGCTCTTTGACGTAAAGCGACTTACCAGGCAGCTCTCGGGGGAAACGGCGAGGGAGGTGGTGACTATTCTCAGCAGTAATAGGTATTACGAGTCGTCGATCAAGCACTTCATTCTGAAGGGGGAAGATGATCAGTCAGCCGCCGTCGAGACGATTGTCAACTGCCTGAAGAGCCTGTACTTTGTGATATTCACGCCAAACCGTGAGAGTGCCCGAACGGTGGCGAACAACCTGCTGAATCTCAGAGTAGCTTCCACAACCAGCATCCAAGAGTACAAGGACAAGAAGGCGCGCGTTGTGGTCCTTCCGAAGGGCAAAGGTCGTGGGTTTGACGCGATCCACACCTTTGCGGTGATCATGTTGGAGGTGACTATCTACGACCCCGTCACGTATATTCACTGCGCGGGGAGGGCGGGCCGCGTCGGTATCCCCGGTTTCGTGATAGTCATCAATATTGAGCGAGGTGCAGAAGAGAATCTCCGCGGCATCGGCGTGATTTTTGAGGAGAAGCCTCTTGACCGGATCGTCGAGTACTGTCACCGGTGCACGTCTGACCCAGCGCGTATGAGAGAGAAACAGCTGGCACTGCAAGGGCTTTGTCACACTGGCGATTACAGTTTTCTGGTTGCGAACGGTGAAGATGAGAAGGCTCTGGAACGCCTCACCGCGGCGCAGTTTAAGCTCACCAGAGGAGGCTCGTCGATTGAGCTGAAGAGGGGGGGCTGCGTAGTGAGGGTATCTTTCCGCGGCGGCGAGTATGTATGCGACGACTACCCTCCCTTGAGGGACTACCGCTACGCCACGTTGGATAGTTTTGTGAGTTCCTTCATGAAGCACCTCGATCAGATGGAGAGGATGCCCAGGGTAGTGTGGGGTAAGCCGAGCGCGGCTTTGCCCAGTATGGAGTTGCCTGCAAAGGTCTGCTTGAACCACCTGCTCGGTCTCGGGTGTGACGCCGAGTGTGGGGATTGGCACCCGCCGCTTGGAGGTGGTGTCCGCTTCAACTCCATCATCGAGAGGGCCGATGGGAAGGTGTGTCCTAATCATCCGAGTAAGAAGTCGTGCCCCTGTGATCTGTGGCACCCTCCTCGTAGCCTCAACAAGTCCTACTTAGAGTTCCTCGCCTACCGGGGGGTTCCGGCATTGGTTCGGACGCCAGGGCCCCCTTGGTTTTAGTAGACCCTCCTTCTTGGGTTCGTAGGGTTTGCTTCGCTTTTGGAGGGGTCCCGGCACAAGTCTCCTGAACACGTATTAACTCGGAAGCCAGGGCCCCTCTTGGGTTTGTTTGTTGGGTTCGTTGGGTTTGCTTCGCTTTTGGAGGGGTCCCGGCACGAGTCTCCTGAACACGTATTAACTCGGAAGCCAGGGCCCCTCTTGGGTTTGTTTGTTGGGTTCGTTGGGTTTGCTTCGCTTTTGGCACAAGTCTCCTGAACACGTATTAACTCGGAAGCCAGGGCCCCTCTTGGGATTTGTTTGTTGGGTTTGTTGGGTTTGCTTCGCTTTTGGAGGGGTCC
>Ga0214917_10008140_pt1 | contig 10394 bp, 6 predicted proteins | sample LL_1208_BB_MetaG_FD_177983 | JGI IMG/M metagenome (GOLD analysis project Ga0214917, IMG submission 177983) | Freshwater microbial communities from Lake Lanier, Atlanta, Georgia, United States - LL_1208_BB | ecosystem: Environmental > Aquatic > Freshwater > Lake | place: USA: Georgia | collected...
CCGGAAAGCAGGAATTGGCGGCTAAGGTGTTGAAGGGGGCCAAGGCGCAGTCAAAGGCCTGGGAAATCCTGAAAGAGGGCGGGGGCGGTTGGCTGACGGCTCTCGCGAGGGAGACAGGAATCGGCACGGCGGCTTGGAAGGCGCTGGTGGATCGTGGACTGGCGGAAAAGTCGGAGCGACGATTCGTAAGGAGTGAGGAGGCGACGGAAGCCGGTTGGCCCGATGCGGATCGCAAGCCCGAGCTGGGCGAAGAGCAGGCCACAGCTATGAAGGGGTGGGAGGAAGAAAGGAAAAAACCGGGTGGTGGGCGGCCGGTTTTGCTGGAGGGCGTGACTGGCAGCGGCAAAACGGAAATTTACCTGCGGGCGCTGGAGGCGGTGCTGGCCGCGGGAAAAAGCGCGATCGTGTTGGTGCCCGAAATTTCCCTGACCCCGCAGACCGTGGCGCGCTTCCGAGGTCGCCTGGCGGGCCAGCGGGTGAGGTTGTGTGTGCTGCACAGCGCGCAGACCTCGGCCGAGAGAAGGGAGTCATGGCATGAAATCCGGGAGGGGCGGGCGAGGGTGGTGATCGGGGCCCGGTCGGCCCTATTTGCTCCGCTGGAGGATCTCGGGCTGATCGTGGTGGATGAGGAGCATGATGGGGGTTACAAGCAGGGAGAGTCGCCTCGATACCATGCCCGGGATCTGGCGGTGGTCAGGGGTCGGTTGGAGCAGGCCCCGGTGATTTTGGGAAGCGCCACCCCCTCCCTGGAGAGTGCCTACAATGCAGACCGCGAAAGGTATTTCCGGATCCGCCTGACGCGGCGGGTCGACGGAGCGAAGTTACCCAAAGTGCAGATCGTGGACATGCGAAAGGAGGAGAAACCGAAGTCCGGCGGGCCGCGAATGCTCTCGGAGGCGTTGCAGAAAGCCCTGGAAGAGCGACGTAAAAAGGGGGAGCAGAGCCTGGTGTTGTTGAACCGGCGGGGATACGCGCCAAGCGTGCAGTGTCCCCACTGCGGGAGGGTGGAGGAGTGTGAACGGTGTGCGGTTCCGATGACTTACCACCGGAGCGTCGGAAAGTTAAAGTGCCATTTTTGCGACGCGCAGAGACCGGCTCCCGGGGTGTGTCCGGAATGTAAGTCGCCCCAGCTCAAGTTTACGGGCGCGGGAACCGAACGCTTAGAGGAAGCGGTGGAGCAGGCGCTGCCCGGGGTGAGGTGGACGCGGATGGATTCCGATAGCATGAAAACGCGCGGAGCCCACGGAAAGGCCTTGGCGGCTTTCCGGGAGGGAAGAACCGACATCCTTTTAGGCACCCAAATGATCGCCAAAGGGCTTCATTTCCCCAAGGTGACCTGCGTTGGGGTGGTGGGGGTGGATTCCGCCCTGAATCTTCCCGACTTTCGGGCTTCCGAGCGGGTGTTTCAGCTGTTGGTGCAGGTCGCCGGAAGGGCGGGCAGGGGTGAGATTCCGGGTGAGGTGTTTGTGCAGACCTGCACGCCTTTTCACCCAGCAATCCAGTTCGCGCGACACCACGATGTCAACGGGTTTCGGGAGCAGGAGCTAGAGTATCGACGGGCGCATGGCTATCCGCCTTTCAAGAGGGCGATCTTGATTTCCTTTTCGGGACCCAGCGAGGCGCAGGCGTCCGCTTCGATCCGGCATGTGGCGGATCGGTTGCGTACGTTGTGGAAAGATAAAGTGGAGGTGCCGGATCCGTGCGCAGCGCCGATCGCCCGGGTGGAAGGGAAATTCCGGTTTCAGCTGTTTCTGTTAGTGGACAGGGTGCCGGAGCTGATGGTTGACCTAAAGCGAGAGGTGCTGGGGCAGAAGTGGCCCACCGGGGTGCGGGGAACGATCGATGTGGACGCACAGGATTTGCTTTAGGGCATGAGCTGAAAAGAAACGGGTGACGGTCGGGATGAGGATTAAGATTGAGAAGGACGGAAAAGGATGAATTCAACCTGAAGGAGTGGTAAGAAGGGAACTTGAGCAGGTTATTTCTCACCACGGCGATTGATTATGCCAACGCGAAACCCCATCTGGGGCATGCGTATGAAAAGGTTTTGACGGATACCCTGGCACGTTTTACCCGGAGGAGCGGACAAGAGGTTCGGTTTCTCAGCGGGCTGGATGAGCATGGCCAGAAAGTGCAGCAGAGCGCAGGAAAATCGGGAAAGAGCCCCCAAGAGTTCGTGGACGGGATCTGTGGACAGTTTTTATCTCTTTGGAAAATCCTCCGGGTGGAGCCGGATGACTTCGTGAGAACCACCCAGCCAAGGCATAAAAAGCTGGTCGCAGAGGTGCTGGAGAAGCTCCACCGACAGGGGGACATCGTGAAGGGGACCTTCAAGGGTTTCTACAGCGTCCGGGCGGAGCAGTTTCTCACCGAAAAAGAGCGGCAGCCGGATGGATCCTGGCCGGAGATTTACGGGGAGGTGGTGGAGCTGACCGAGGAAAACTACTTTTTCAAACTTTCCAAACATCAGGATTGGCTGAGGGAGCTGATCCGGAAACAACCCTCGCTGATCTTTCCGGAGTTCCGGTCCAAGGAGCTGCTGGGTGCGTTGGAAAAGCCGTTGCCGGATCTCTGTATTTCGCGACCCAAGTCGCGGTTGGCCTGGGGAATCCCCCTTCCTTTTGACGAGAACCAGGTGACTTATGTCTGGTTTGATGCGCTGCTCAATTACGTGACGGGCGCGAGCAGCGGGGAGGGAAAGTTGGGGGATTGGGAGCCGGCCGTGCATGTGATCGGAAAAGACATCCTAGTTCCAGCCCACGGCGTGTACTGGCCCTGTATGTTGAAGGCCTTGGGGTTGCCGATGTTTGCCAAGTTGTTGGTGCACGGCTTTTGGACTCGGAGGAGCGAGAAGCTGAGTAAATCGACCGGAAATGTGGTGGACCCGGAAGAGCTCGCGGCCAAGTACGGGGCTGATGCTTTTCGTTACTACGTTCTTCGGGAGATGGCTTTGGGGCACGATGCGGATTTTGACGAGGAGTCGCTGTCGGCGCGGAGGAAGGGGGAGTTGGCCCACGAGCTGGGCAACCTTCTGCAGCGGACGGGATCAATGATCGGGCGTTACCGGGACGGCAAGATTCCTGCCGTGGCCAAACCTGATCCGGTCTCGGAGGGTTTCCGTGACACGGTGCTTCATGCCTTGCGGAAATGGGATGAATTGATGAAGGGCTACCAAATCCATCTGGCACTGGGGGAATTGTGGAAAGCGGTTCAGGCGGCCAACCAGTTGATTGAGGCCCGCGCACCATGGAAGCTGGCAAAGGATCCGGCCAAAGCCGGAGAACTGGATGCGACCCTGGCGGACGCCGCGGCGGCCTTGGAGTTGGTTTTATTGGAAGTGGCCTGCGTCATTCCGCAGACCGCGGAAGCTGGCCTGGCACAATTAGGGTATCCCGGCCAGGCGGGGGTCCGTGAGAAGCGTTGGCCAGCGTGGCCCCAGGGACAAGCGGGCCGAACCCTGGGCACAATCACCCCGCTTTTCCCGATTTTGGAGGAGGACAAGGTCTCCAAGGCATGACACGCGGGGCGGTTGCGCCCGGGTTCGGTTTTGGGCATTTTGCATGGCTTAAGGAGATTTATTCATGAGCACAAAGTACGCCCATCCCGAAGCCCTGGTGGAGACCGAGTGGCTGGCCCAAAACCTCCACGATCCGGGTATCCGCATCGTGGAGAGCAATGAAGACGTCCTCCTGTACGACACCGGGCATATTCCCAACGCGGTGCACATCGACTGGCGGCGCGATCTGCAGGACCCTCTCGTGCGCGACTACATCAGCCCCAAAGCTTTTGCTGAACTCTGTGCACGCAACGGCATCTCCCCGGAAACCACGGTCATCTTCTACGGCGACAAATCCAACTGGTGGGCCTGTTATGCCCTCTGGGCTTTCCGCCTGTTTGGTCACACCAAGGTAAAGATCCTAAACGGTGGCCGCGACAAGTGGGTGGCGGAGAAGCGGCCGCTCACCCGCGACAAAGTGACGGTGAAGCCGGCCACCTATCCCGCCCCGTCCCGGCGTCTGGATACGGAGATCCGCGCCTTTTATGAGGACGCCTTGGCCTTTAGTGAGGGAAAGAGGCCCTTGATCGACGTCCGCTCACCCGGTGAGTTCAAAGGAGAGGTCACCCACATGCCGGAATATCCACAAGAGGGGGTGCTGCGCGGTGGACATATTCCCGGGGCGAAAAGTGTGCCGTGGAAAACGGCGGTGAAGGAGGATGGAACCTTCAAATCCTCCGAGGAGTTGTCGAAAATTTACCTGGAAGGATGTCAGCTATCCCCGGACAAGGAAGTTGTGGCCTATTGCCGGATCGGGGAGCGGTCGAGCCACACCTGGTTTGTGTTGAGCTATTTGCTGGGCCTGAAAAAAGTGCGCAACTATGACGGTTCTTGGACGGAGTGGGGCAACCGGGTCAGGGCCCCCATCGAGCGTTCCGCCTAATTCTGCCTCAATAAAACTCCGGTCAAGCCGGGCAAGGTTACTTCCACCTTCGCGTGGTCCTGTTTGACTGTGACTTCGGTGATGGGTCCCTGGGAAGTAAAAACGGGAACGAGCGCGGGCGGCTTTCCTCCATCTGGGACGGTCATGGAAAACTTGAAAGTTTGGGATGAATCCGAGCGATTGAAGACAGCCACCAAAGTCTCGGATCCAGAACGAACCAATGCGAAAGATCGGGTGGTGTTGTCCGCCCCGATCATCTGGGTGTCGCCATCCGTGAGCACAGGAAACTTTTTGCGAAGTCCGATTGCCTCCCGGTAGAAAGCGTGCAGAGAGGCGTCGAAATTCACATCATCATTCCGCTCTGGCTGGCCACCCGGACTGACTTTCTGAGGCTCATATCGTAAATCTTCCCAGACCATAGGCTGACGGTCATCGGGATCATCTGCGCCCCACATCCCTGCCTCTACGCCATAATAAAGGTAAGGGGCTCCCGGATATACCATCTGAAAGAGAACCAGGAGGCGTTGGAGTTTTCGTTCCGATTCGTTCGGCTTGCGGACCAGGTATGGCCGGTCATGACTATTAGCACACACGTCGGTGTCGTAGGAAAAATCGCTCGTAGTGGAGTAATAAGGGCGATCCCGGTTGACGAGCATGGTTGCCACGCGGGCGGTATCATGGGAGTCGAACAGATTCTGCACCACGAGTTGCTGGTCCTCCGGGAAGCGTTGTCTTCGATCCTCGATGGTTTGGATAAATTCCCGAACTGGAAGCACCCCGTCGATGAGACCCCCTTTGATGGGAATACTGAAGGAATAATAGTTCATCACCCCATCAAATTTTCCCTCACGGACAAAGTCAGGGGCGGTTTCCACCCAAATCTCCGGGGTGGTGTAAGCGATGGGATTCAGTTGTTTCACATAGTCATTCCAATCTGCCCAGAAGCCTGTGCCGACCTCGTTGGCCACATCCAAGCGCCAACCATCGATGCCGTCGGAGGGATCCCCGTTGCCATCGGGATCCATCCAGCGCTTGGTGATGGCAAAGAGGTAGGCTTTGACATCGGGATGGAGATTCTTTCGCCCCTGATCATCGGTCACTTCGGAAAACTCGGGCATGGCCTTCACCCCCCACCAGCCGTCGTAGTCGAGCTCATCCCGTTCGGAAGTTTTAGGGTTATCGAAGCTCTTTACGTGAAACCACTGCACAAAAGGTGACTTTTCCTGATTCTTCCTCAGATCCGCAAAAGCGAAGAAGTCGGTCGAGCAATGGTTAAAGACCCCGTCCAGAATCACCCGGATTCCCCGCCGGTGGGCCTCCTTGACCAGTTCGAGCAGCTTCTTATCAGCCGCTGTCCATTTCCAGGAATCAGGGTTTGCAGTTTCGCCCAAAACCAGCGCCTTGTCGCCTTCCGGGTCGGGCCCGAAGTGGGGATCCGCATGGTGAAAAGAGCGTGCATCATACTTGTGGAGGGATGGGGATTCAAAAACAGGATTTAAATAAACAGCCGTGATCCCGAGATCTTTCAGGTAATCCAGCTTGTCGATCACGCCCTGAAAATCCCCCCCGTAGCGGCGATGGGCATTCGTGCCGTAGATATCCCCGGCTAACTCCTTTTCCCAATCGGTCAGGGCGTACCATTCCTTTGTCCAGGGAATCGTTCCCCATCGGGAACGTGCTTTTTCCGGAACCCGAGAGTATTCCGCGGTTGGGTCGTTTTTTGGATCTCCGTTGCGAAACCGGTCCGGAAAAATCTGGTACCAAATAGCCCGCCGGGGCCAATCGCGGCTTTTTTCTTCCTGGGGATAGGACGACTCCGGCCAGCAGACAGAAATTCCAATACACCACAAACAAAGCCAAGGCATGGGGATAAAATGGCAGAGCCCTGACAGGGCGCGAGTTCCGAATAAAGCACCTTGTCTCCCTGTGGATCGATCCGCAGAGTCCTAAGCCATGGCGCTGTTGGAGACCGAAGTCCAGTCCAGCCCGGCCGAACGGGCCTTGGTTTTAGGCATCAGGCTTTTTCGTCTCGCCGGCAGCTTGTTGCTGGCTTTTTTTCTGATCGAAACCTTGGGGTCTTTGGGGGAGCTCCAGCTCCGCAACCCTCTTTCCGAGCTTAAGTTCGCGTCCCAAATGACCGACCGGATTCCTTTGGCTTTCTTGGGCATTGTTTTTTTACTTTGTCACCCCCGGTTTATCCGGAAAAAGCCCGAAGCCACGATCCTGGTGATCCTTTCCCATCTTCCGGCTTTTTTGGCCGGCCTTTACCTTCTTCTGATCCCCCTGGCCATGAATGCTTCGGCCAATCTGTTTCGAAATGCATCCTTTGGTCTGACCAATCAAGTGGAAGAGCAGGTGAAGAAGGTTCGGGCCGTCCTAGATACCACTCTGAACCTGCCGCCGGATCAGCAACAGAGCATGGTGGATCGGTACAACCAGGCCAACCCCAAGAAGCAACCGGTCGACCTGACCGGCTTTTTAAAGACTCTGCGGGATGAGGTCAGGGCCTCTGAGGAACGGCTCGAAGGGGAGCGTAAATCCGTGCTGCAGGCGCAAAAAAACAACCTCTACGGGGCCCAGTTCTCCCAGGCTCTCAAGTGTTTGCTTGGCGCCGGGTGTCTGGTGTTGCTTTGGCGCAACGTGGGGTGGGTGAGGCGTGCGGGACAGTCGGCATTAGGCAGTGAGTTGGCCGCCGCGCGCCACCGGCGCGGTTGAAGGCGGCCTAGTTTGCGGGTGGCGGTGACGCCTGACCCGGGGCGGAAGCAGAAGCCTTCTCGTAATCCGTCATCGAGCTTTTTTGGCGCTGAGCCATCCGGTAACCCATGATATTGAGATCGAAATTCATCATGAAGCTTTCGGGCACGGGGATGTTTGCCAAGTTCAACTCCGAAGTTTGGTAGTTAAAGTCGAGACTCTTCATCGTGGCCAAGAACCAGGCCACATCAACCTCTTCGGTCAGTTTGCCCTTGGTTTGAATGATGCTGAAATCATTCTGGTCGATCCAGATCGTGCCGCCAACCTTGTTGATGACCTTTTCTTCCCTTGAGGAGAAGGGCTGATCCTTCTTGGGGGTGAATTTAATGACGAAGCACCGCCGATCGCGGATGGTTTCATCATTCAGCCGCTGGTAGTTGTAGCGGGGGGCAATCTTGGCCATATCGAGCATCGCGTTGACCTTCTTGGCATCTTCCACCTGCTTGTCTTTGTCGTCATCATCGTCATCGTCCGATTTTTTGCGGAGGTTACGACCCGCCCCCACGCCAGCTACCTGGGGCTTGCTGGAAGCGTCTCCGGATTTGGAGTCGGAATCATCGTTGAAGTCGGCCGAGTAGGTGATGTCTTTGCCCGGCTTGATTTTTGCGGAGACCGTTTTCGTTTTATCGGGAATGACTTTATTGTCATCATCCAATCTCTCCGTCACCACTTTGAGCTGGTAGATAAAATCCTGACGCAAATCACGCAGCTCTTCGTCCCGTCGGATCGCATTTTTGATGATATCGCTCACCGTGGGTCCCGGGGCCTGGGAAGGCTGTGCGCCGGGAGAGTCCGGCGAGCTGACAGCAACGGCCTTGGCCACCGGTTCTGCCTTGGCTACAGGTTCGTCCTGCTGATTGGAGGCAGGTTTATCCACATAGCCGTCATCGTCGGCATGGGTTTGCATGCTGCCGCTTGCGTCCGTACTACCCTTGGAGCCGATCTGGGCCTGCGCGAGCTGGATCCAGCTGGCGAGCGAAAAGGAGAGTAGGATTAGTTTGCGCATAAGGGCGAATGCTCTATCTACCCCAAGTATGCCTCACATCAAACTCTTTATCCCTGGACCCGTGGAAATCTCCGATTCCGTACGCAAGGCCTTTGGGGGCCCCATGATCGGCCACCGCGGCAAGGGATTCCAGGATCTCTACGCCCGGGTGCAACCGGGCCTGAGGAGGCTTTTTCAGACCCAGCAGCCTGTTTTTCTGGGAACAGGTTCGGCCTGGTCCGTGATGGAGGCCTCCCTTCGTAACTTGGTCCAAAAAAAGGTGCTGGTCTGCATGAACGGCGCCTTTTCGGATAAGTGGTTTGATGTTGCCCAGAAGTGCGGAAAGGATGCCGCCAAGGTCCAGGTGGAATGGGGGCGGGCGATTCGTCCGGAGATGATTGACCGCGAACTGGCCAAAGGGGGATTTGATGCCCTGACCTTGATCCATCATGAGACCTCCACCGGGGTGCTCAGCCCGCTTCCGGAAATCGCCCGCCTTGTCCGTTCCAAGTATCCCGATGTGATGTTGATTGTCGACACCGTCTCCTCTTTCAGCGTTTTACCCATTCCCTTTGATGAGCTGGGCCTGGACGTCATGCTTTGCGGAACGCAAAAGGCCCTGGCTTTGCCTCCCGGAGCGGCGCTGTTCAGCGTCAGTGAGCGGGCCTTCCAGCGGGCGGAAAAGAACAAGGACCGTGGATATTACTACGATTTTCTCGAGTTTCGAAAGCAGGCGGAAACCAATATGACGCCGTGCACTCCCTCCATCAGTCACCTTTATGCCTTGGAGGTGAAATTGGCAGAAATCGAGAAAGAGGGCATCGCCCAGCGACACGATCGACATCGAAAAAATGCCGAACGCGGACGGGCTTGGTTACAGACCAACGGGTTTGAAGTGTTTCCGGAAAAGGGCTTCGAATCGCTCAGTTTGACCTGCGGGAAAAACAATCGCGGGGTGGACATTGCCAAGTGGATCGCATGGCTCAAGGAGACCCACGGGGCGATTTTTGACGGTGGTTACGGCAAACTAAAGGGGCAGGCTTTTCGCGTCTCCCACATGGGGGATGAAACGGAGAAGGGGATGGAGGAGTTGTGGGCTAAATTGGCGGAGGGACTTAAGAAAATAGGTTAACGCTCTCCTCGCGGGAGGAACGGTTAGGTTTAAGGTTCCGACAAAGAGAAAACCGAAAATCAGGCGGCCTTGCGGGATTCTTTCCGTTTGATGATGGGGGTGCGCTGGCCCTCCACGACAGGGCGATTAATCATCACTTCCTCCACGTCGTCGCGGGAGGGAATTTCGTACATCAGATCCAGCATCATGCCTTCCAGCAGGCTGCGCAGGGCCCGGGCGCCAGTTCCCTTCTTCATAGCCTTATCGGCCAGGCATTTTAGAGCATCCCGGGTGAAGTTAAGTTTTACCCCTTCCATGCCAAACAGTTTGGAATACTGCTTGGTGAGGCAGTTTTTGGTTTCGGTCAGGACAGCAATCAACTCTTCCGCCGTGAGAGGATTCAGGTGGGTGAGTACGGGCAGCCGTCCGATGAATTCCGGGATCATTCCGAATTTCAGGAGGTCTTCGGGTTCGGTGTGCCGGAGAAGGGAAGGACCCTCCTCAACCATGGGGGCAGAGCCCGAGCCGGATCCGAATCCCAGAGAGCGGCCGCCCAGGCGTTTTCGCACGATCTCATCCAGGCCGACAAAGCCACCCCCGCAAATGAAAAGAATGTTTTGGGTGTTGATGGCGATGTGCTCCTGCTGGGGATGTTTGCGACCGCCCTGCGGCGGAACATGACAAACGGTTCCCTCGAGAATTTTGAGCAGCCCCTGCTGGACGCCTTCCCCGGAGACGTCGCGGGTGATCGAGGCGCTGTCGGACTTGCGACCAATTTTGTCAATTTCGTCAATGTAGACGATGCCGAGCTCGGCCCGCTTCACGTCATAGTCGGCATTCTGGAGAAGACGGAGAATGATGGTTTCCACGTCCTCTCCCACATAGCCGGCCTCGGTCAGGGAAGTGGCGTCGGCAATGGCAAAAGGCACATCGAGTATCCGGGCCAAGGTGCGAGCCAGCAAGGTCTTGCCGGAACCGGTGGGGCCAATGAGAAGTATGTTGCTCTTCTCGAGTTCAACATCGGCATGGTCCGTCGGGAGGGTGTCCGCATGCTCCCCCCGGATCCGCTTGTAATGGTTGTGAACGGCCACCGCCAAGGTCCGCT
>Ga0214917_10008142_pt1 | contig 10393 bp, 10 predicted proteins | sample LL_1208_BB_MetaG_FD_177983 | JGI IMG/M metagenome (GOLD analysis project Ga0214917, IMG submission 177983) | Freshwater microbial communities from Lake Lanier, Atlanta, Georgia, United States - LL_1208_BB | ecosystem: Environmental > Aquatic > Freshwater > Lake | place: USA: Georgia | collected...
CCCCCACCCGGAATCGCTCCCGAAAATCCACCAGATGGGGAGAGGTGTACAGACCCGGAGTGAATCCAGCCACCCGCAGGATCGAATCCAAGGCCGCCGCCGTCGAACCCTTGCCGTTTGTTCCGGCAATATGGATGAAATTCAGGTCACGTTCGGGATGACCCAGCCGATCCAACAGCCGCCGCATGCGCTCCAAACCGGGTCGGATGCCGGCGGCGCAGACCGCCTCCAGCCGGGCGACGGGATCGGAACGGTTCAGAGGTAGCGGAGCAGACGCGCGAGCGTCTCTTTCATTTCCGGACGCGGCACAATCAGGTCGATCAACCCGCGCTCATGAAGAAATTCGGAAGTCTGAAAACCTTTCGGCAACTCCTGCTGGGTCGTCTCCTTGATGACCCGGGCTCCGGCAAAGCCGATCATGGCCTTGGGCTCGGCCAGGATCACATCCCCCAGGGAAGCGTAACTGGCCATCACCCCGGCCATGGTCGGATTCGTCAAAACGGAAACAAACGGCAGACCCGCGGCCCCAAGCCGGGCCAAGGCCCCGCTCGTCTTGGCCATCTGCATCAGACTGAACATTCCCTCGTACATCCGTGCTCCCCCGGAGGCGGAAAAAACGACCACCGCGGCCTTTTTTTGCAGCCCCCGCTCGATTGTGCGGGTCACCTTCTCCCCCACCACCGCACCCATGCTTCCCCCAAGAAAAGAAAACTCCATCGCGGCCAAGGCAACCTCCCGCCCGCCGATCTTTCCCAGACCCGTGATGATCGCGTCCTTCAGCCCCGTCTTTTTCCGGTTGGACTTGAGCTTGCTGGTGTAGCTGGCCACACCCTTGAATTGGAGCACGTCCACCGCCTCCATCCCCGCGTCGTGCTCCTGGAATTTCCCGCCGTCACAGACCGAAATCAGCCGTTCCCGCGCCCCGAGCGGAAAATGGAACGAGCATTTGGGGCAAACCTGCAGGACCTTTTTCAGCACCTGGTTGTACACCATCTCGCTGCAGCCGGGGCATTTCGTCCAAAGGCCGCCGGGAACCCCGCGGGCCCGGGGCTTGGACTCCTTGCGCGGCTCGTACTTTCTTCGTTCAAAGACTGGCATGGGTTTGGCTGGGTGGGTTAGCGACGGGCCACGGTCAGGGCGACAACTTCCTCGGCCCCTGCCCGGCGCAGGACCCGCGCACAAGCGTCCGCGGTCGCTCCGGTCGTGAACACGTCATCACAGATTACCAACCGCTTTCCCCGGGGGTCAAACCCCCCGGCCAAGGCCAGGGAACCCCGCAAATTCCGCAACCGTTCCGCCCGGCTCAGGCGCGCCTGGGGGGACGTTGCCCTTACCCTGCGAAGGGCCTCCACCACGGGAATTCCCGCCCGTTTTCCCAGCCAGGAGGCAATCTCGGCGCTTTGGTTGAAACCTCTTTGGCGTCTCCGCTCCGGATGGAGGGGCACCGGGACCAACGCATCCCATCGTTCTCCGGCGTAATGCTGCCGAAACCCGTCCTCCAGCCACCTGCCCAGCCACGGCCGCAGATGAAACTGCCGGCGATATTTGAATCCCAGGATCGTCTCGCGGACGGACCCCTTTTCAAGGTAGGCCGCCCGCAACCGCTGCAGCGACCATTGCCGGCTTCCGCAGTTGGCGCAAACAAAGGCCTCGTGAACCGGCCGTGGATACGGCTCGGCACAGCGCTCACAAAAAGGCCTCTCCAACCGGGGCCAGGGCCGGGGCGGTCGCGCCGCCGGAAAGATCAGTCCCGCAAACGCCTCAATCCAGACGCGCACGGATCGGCCGTCCCCATAGCGTGAACGCCAACAGCAAAAGCAGCACGAAGGGAATCGGACCCGCCTCGAGCGAAGGTCCCCACCAGCCACCGGAAACCTGCGGTGACTCTTTCCAAAATCCCCCGCTGATCCGCAACCCGGCCACCCAACCGGCGTGCAATCCGATGGCCGCCCAAAGGCTCTGCTGCTGCCAGGCAAGTCGTGCCAAGATCAGTCCGGCCACGAACAACCCCGCCAGCCTCCAGGGATCCGCCGGCCCGGCCCACAGCTCCAGATTCGTCCACGCCCTAAAACCGGAAAGCCACCCTTGTCCCAGCTCGGCTTGGGGTCGGAGAAAATGCGCGGCGGAAAAGATCGCCGCGTTGACCCCGATCAACCAAGCCGCCGGTTTCTCCCCCGCCGCCTTCCAAAAAGCCAATCCCAGCACCCCGCGAAAGAAGAACTCCTCCAGCACCGCCACCAATCCCCCCACCGCCAAGGCCCCCGCCCAAAGATCAATACCCGGAACACCCGCCCAACTGCGGACTCCGAGCAAACTTTGCACCCAGGCCGTGACCACCACCATTCCGCCGCCCAGCCCGCCCCACCTCACCAACTTGAACCCAAGGGCAGGAAAAGATTCGGAGAGAAAAAACCTTTTGGGTCCGTCTTTCCAAAACCAGAGCAAACCCACCCCGCCGGCCAAGGCCATGACCATCTGGATCCGTCCAAAAATTCTTGGCGAGGTGAACATGCCGGGCGCCACCGCTTCCACGGCCACCCTCACCCATGGGAAAAGAGCTGCCGTGAGCAGAATCCATAGCCCGAAAAAAACCGCCACCCCCTTCCATCCTTGGCTCATGACCGCATGATGTCCCAGCCACCTGCCTCATCAAACCCCTTTCTCCCCGCGGGCGGACCGATTGCCCCCACAGGGGCAAGGAAGGTAGGATTTCCTTTCATGCCCGAGGCCAAAACCATCGCCCCGTTGGAGTTTGAAAAACCGCTCGTGGAGTTTGAGAAGCGGCTGGAGGAACTGCGCAAACTCACCGGAAAACAGAAAATCGAGGCCGGGAACGAAATCTCCTCCCTCGAAAAGAAACTGGAGGAGGCACGCCGGGACATTTACGGGAAACTCAGTCCTTGGCAGCGGGTCCAGATCGTCCGCCATCCCCAGCGGCCCTACCTGCTCGACTATCTGCGTCTCGGCGCCACGGAAGTGGTGGAACTGGGCGGGGACCGCGCCTTCGGCGATGATCATGCGCTCATTGGAGGCTTCGCCACGATCGGGGAAAGAAAAGTGGTCTTTCTCGGCCACCAAAAGGGCCGCGACACCAAGGAGAATTTGATGCGTAACTTTGGTTGCGCGCATCCGGAAGGCTACCGCAAGGCCCTGCGTCTGATGCGCCTGGCCGACCGGTTCGGTCTCCCGGTCGTCAGCTTCATCGACACCCCTGGGGCGTTTCCCGGCGTGCCCAGCGAGGAACGCCACATTGCCGAGGCCATCGCCGTGAACATCCGGGAGATGTTCAACTTCCGCGTGCCGATCGTGGCCGTGGTCATCGGCGAAGGCGGCAGCGGCGGCGCCCTCGGCATCGGCGTGGCGGACCGGGTACTGATTCTGGAAAACGCCTACTACTCCGTCATTTCTCCCGAGGGCTGTGCCAGCATTCTTTGGAAAGATCGGGCTTTTGCGCCGCAGGCCGCGGAAGCCCTCCGCATCTCCGCCCAGGATCTTTTGCAGTTAAAATTGGTCGAGGAGGTCATTCCCGAACCCGAAGGTGGGGCCCACCGCGACTGGGAATCGACCGTGAAGGCCTGCATGGAAAAGGTGGACAAACATCTCGGCGAGCTATCCCGTCTCTCCCCCGAAAAATTGATTCAGGGCCGCCAGGAACGCTATCGCTCGATCGGGTCTGTTGTCGAAAACTGATTACCGGGATTTGGGGTCTTCAGCCTTCTTCCCCAATTTTCCCAAGCTCATCCCTAAGCCTTGCCGCCTCCTCGAACTGCTCCTTCTTGACCGCGGTGGCCAGGTCTTCCTGCAGCCTCTTTTTGCGAAGTTTACGAAACCCTTTCGGCACTTTGCCGGCATGTCGCGTGCCCTTCTGGCAGTCGTTCAGGACATCCTGCAAAAGCTCCGCAAAGACCCCATAACACTCCCCGCAACCCAATCTTCCGGTTTTGCGAACATCCTCCGAGGTAAAACCACAACTCGGACAACGGTGGGAAGCCGCCGGGGTGGGGCTCGGAATGAGCAGGCTTTTGGCGGAGATTTCCTTGATCTCATTTTCCACCGCCGCGGCCGGATCCTCTTTCCCCTTGCTGGCGGCCAGCTTGGAAACCGCCGCCCAGATGTCGAAGTCCACCAAATCCTTCTGGGAAAGCTGGGGAATGCACTTTTCACAAACGTGCACGTCAATCGACTTGCCGTTCACCAGCTTGCTCAGGTGACACGTCGCCTGGTTGCCCGGGCAGAAGGTGCACTCCATAACCTTTAGTTAACCATGGCCCTGCCGTTTCGCAAACCGCCTGCCGCCCAACCCCTCTGGGTCCCGGAAAAAATCTGGCGGGAAATCGAAGCCACCGGCACGGACGCCTTTCTGGCCGCCGGGTCTCCCCGCCTTCGGCTGGAACGCTGGGGCTCGACCCTGCGGGCCATCGCCACCCAACCCGATCCTCTGCCTTGCGAAGAATCGCTCCTCCTGCCTCCGGCCGGGTTTCCATGGAAACCCGAAAGGATTCTTTGGCAGGCGGAGAGTGAGCCCGTTGCCCGCCATCTCCAAGGCGAAGGCTGGACCACGGTGGTGCATGAACTAGGCCTCTCCTACGGCATCGATCTGACCCCGGGCACCGCTCCCGGTCTCTTCCCGGATCAAAGGGAAAACCGAGTTTGGCTCCGCTCCCTCCGTCCCGCCTCGCTCCTGAATCTCTTCGCCCACACCTGCGCGTTTGGTGTGGTTGCCGCCGCCACGGGCGCTCCCACCCTCAACATCGACACTTCCGCCCGCGCCCTGGAACGGGGCCGTGACAATTTTTGCCGGAACAGGCTGGTGGATAAAAATCACCGGTTCTGGAAAGAGGATGTCCGCAAGGCCCTGCCACGCCTGATCCGCCGGGGCGAAACCTTCGCGGCGATCATTCTGGATCCCCCCACCTTCGCCCATGGAGGACGAGGCCGGGCGTTTCGCATCGAAAACGAGGTCGAACCCATGCTTCTTGCCTGCCTGCGTCTGCTCGCTCCGCGGGGCAGCCTGCTGGTTTCGATCAACGACTCCGAAACCCACCCCCGGGACCTGGAAACCACGGCTCGCTCCCTCCTTCGGCGGGAAAAGATCCGGGCCCGACTGGAGCCCTCCCGTCGCCCCCCCGAGGTTCCCGAGACGCGGATGCCAGCCGGAATCTGGATCTTTCGCGAGGATTGACACCCCGCCGTTCCGGCCGATTTTCAAAGCGCGTGAACGGCCTTCAGTCCATCGCCTCGACCGCCCTGAACCTTTTCCGTGAGTTTGTCCCGGGCAACCCGGATGCCGCCCGCTTCTGGCTGGAAACCGGATCGGCCGCCTTATCCCTGCTGATCGTGTTGGGTTTGCTTCTGAAATTCTTTGGCTCGGAGAACAGCCGCCCGGGGCTGGTCCTGGTGGCCGGGACCGTGGGCGTTTTACTGCTGGCCGCAGGCGCCGCCGCGGTTGAACTTTATGCCCTCCCCTCTCTCCCTTCCTCCGTCACTTCCATTGTCGACTCCGTTTCCGCTTTGGCGGCGGGAAAACTTCAACAGCCGGCTTGGCCGGCCCGCACGGTTCTTCTGGCCACCGGTTTGGTTGCCAGCCTGTTGCTGGTTGTCTCGCCCCTCACACGGATGACTTTCAAGGTTCCCGGCTTCCTCGCCTTGGTGGCTTGGCTGGCCGCTTTGGCCACCGCCTTTACCGTCCCGGCTTTTATTCGTTTGCATGTCCCCGCCAAAACCGAAGCTGCCGCACCCGCAAAATCCAGCTCTTAAATTTATTTTGATTTCTGAATTTTTGTGAAATCAAAAATCTAAAATTAAGATTTCAAGAGCATCCTAATCTCCCAGCCTTTGCTCCAACTCGCGCCGCACGCGATCCAGCTCGGCCGGCTCAAGACTCCTCGGTGCAGCCACCGCCGGACCGATCACGGCCCGGCAAATGGCCCCGGGCTGGGGAATTTGAAACCGATCCCACGAAGGCAGTTCCCAAAACCGGCTGTAATGCGCAGTCACCGGATAGATCGGGATTCCACTGTTTGCAGCCAGCGCCAAGACCCCGTCCTGAACCTTGCCCCTCGGACCACGCGGTCCATCCGGCGTGATTCCGATATCCCGGGCCTGCGGCCGCTCGAGTTCCCGCAGAAGCTCCCGCAAGGCATCGCTGCCGCCCCGGGAACTGGATCCCCTCGCCCCATCGATCCGAAACCGGTTCATGATCCGGGTGATAAACTCCCCGTCCCGGCTCCGGCTCACCAACATCAACATCCTCCTCCCCGGGCAGAGCCGTTCATACAGATAAGGCATCAGGAGAATCCGGTTATGCCAAAAGGCCCAGATCCTCGCCTGGCTGGGTTGCCTGACCAGAAGCCCCTCGGGATCCTCAATCCGATAGCGTAAAGTCAAGGCCACGAGCCGAATCAACCCGGCAACGGCCGGGGGACTGCCTTCCGCCAGAAGCTGTTTGATCGTCCTTCTCACGCAAAAGGCCTCCGATTCCACCAGCGGGTGATCGATCTCCAGGGAGTCTCCAGGACCAGCTCCCGGATCAACTCCTCGGTGGAGGCCGCCCGCTCCTCCTGTACCCGACCCAGCAGAAACAAAGCCGGAATCATGATCAGGGCAATCAGGATGTACAGGATCACGAAGCCGTTTAGTTGGATTTCCGTGCCGATCCTGAACCCGGCCAGTGTGTCCGTGAGCAATCCCCAGCCCAACGGCGAAAGCCCGGCTGTCAGGCTTCCCGCCACGCTGAACAGGGCGAAAAAGTGGCTTCTCCCCATGGCCGGCACTGTACCCATCAGCAACCGCAAATGCGCGCTGCTATACAGAGCCAGTCCAATGCCTGCGGTGGTCTGTTGCAGGGCGAAAGTTCCCCACGTGAAGGGCAACAGATGGGCGGCCACCGCGCCCCACCCGAGCCAGTGAATTCCCAAAATCACCGCCGCCACCACGAGAACCGGTCGGCTCCCCATCCGGTCCAGCCATCGCCCCGCCCGCAAGGAGGTCAAGACGTACACCGTCCCCCACATCAGATGGAGAACCATGAAAAGGGAATCGGAACACTTGAACTGGTCACGGGCAAAAGGCACAAAAAAAAGCCCTCCCCCCGCCATCGCCAGCATCATCGTCGCGTGAAATGCGATCAGCCGCCGGAAGGGTGGGAAATTCAGGATTTCTTTCCACGGCACCCCTTCCGAACTGGAGACCTGGGGGATGGGTGCATCGGGGATCTTTTTTAGAAAAACCAGCGAGGTGGAAGCCAGAACCAGGCTGGCTCCAAACAGCAACCCGAACGAAGAGGCCTGGTCTGTCTGATTGAGGTACCAAGCCGTCAGGGCCACGGTGATCAGGAGCGCCGCCTGGGAGGCAGCCTGATCCAGGGCAAGAAAACGACCCCGCACCGGCTCCGGCACGATGGCACTGATCCAGGGCAGGTACCCGCTCAGGGAAATTCCGCGCATCGTGTTGAACAGAAAAAGAAAAAACAGCATCAAGGCTTGGCGGGAAAAGTTGTCAATCGACAGGGGCAAGGCGGCGACCAACACCAGTCCGGCGATCAGCACGCTGCGGGAGGTCCACCCCCGCAGGACAAAGTTGCGGTACCCCACCTTTTCCACGAACCGGGCTGCGGGAATCTGAAAAATGTTGAGGAGGGCGGCCAGGCAGGCCAGCACCCCCAGCACCGTGGCCGAGGCCCCCAGTTTTTTGAAGTACAGCATCATGGGAAGCCCCATCACCAGGTAGAAGGAGCTGGTGTTGAAAACCTGAAACAGGAACGCGTTCAGGAGGGGCCCACGGACGAGCCCGCCGTCTTTCATGCGCCGGAGTCCCGCGGACGGAGGAGCGGGAAGAAAATCACCTCACGGATCGAATCCGCGCCCGAGAGCAGCATCGCCAACCGGTCCACGCCCAGACCCAGCCCACCCGCCGGAGGCATGCCGCTCTCCAGGGCCTCGAGAAATTCATGATCCACCTTCTGCGTATGCTCCCCGACCTGATGACGGAACCGCTCGGCCTGCAGGATCGGATCATTCAGCTCGGAATACCCGGGGGAAATTTCCTGCCGCCCGAAGATCAGCTCATACACGTCGACCACCGTCGGGTCTTCTTGGTTGAGACGGGCCAAGGGGACAAGTTCCGCCGGCAAATGGGTGATGAAGACGGGATTCACCGCCTCGGCTTCCACCTTCTTCTCAAAGACCTTCTGGGTGATCTCCAGCGGGGAAAGACCCGGCTCCAAATCCACTCCAAGGGCCGCCGCCTTTTTTTCCATCGCCTCCCGGGAAAGCTTGAACCAATCGGCCCCCGCCACCTCCGCCACGGCGTCCCGATACTTTTTCCGCGGCCACGGCGGGGTGAAGTCGATTGTGGTGCCGTCCGATTGGGCAATCTTCATTCCCCCGGTCAGATCCTTCGCCGCGCCGGCGACCATCTCCTCCACCAGGGAAGCCATGCCTTGGAAATCGGAGTAGGCCCAGTAGGCCTCGAGCATGGTGAACTCGGGGTTGTGCCGGCGAGAGATGCCCTCGTTCCGGAAGTTGCGGTTGATTTCAAACACCTTTTCCAAACCACCGACCAGCAGCCGCTTCAGGTAAAGCTCCGGGGCGATCCGCAGGTAAAGATCCAGACCCAAGGCGTGATGCTTGGTCTTGAAGGGCTCCGCCGCCGCCCCGCCCGCCACCGTCTGCATCATGGGAGTCTCCACTTCCGTGAAACCCCGGGCCGTCAGGAATTCCCTCAGGTATCGGACCAACCGGACCCGCAGATCCAACGCCTTCCGCGAAGTCTCGTTGGAAATCAGATCCAGATGGCGATGGCGATGGCGGGTTTCCGTATCCACCAGACCGTGCCATTTGTCCGGCAACGGCAAGAGGGCCTTGGTCAGGAGCACAAAGCTTTCCACTCGGATGCTTTGCTCTCCCGTCTTGGTCAGGAAGAGGATTCCCTCGACTCCCACAATGTCACCCAGATCCAGCAACTCGAAGACCGCCCGATCTTTCTCCGGAAGAGCCGGCTTTTGGATGTAAATCTGCAACCGACCCGCGCGATCCTGGAGGTGAAGAAACTGGCTTTTGCCCATGTCCCGGTGGGAAACAATGCGCCCGGCCATCCGGACCTTTCTCCCCTCCTCCCATTTTCCGCGGATTTCCGCCGAACTTTCCGTGCCGGGAAAAGGGCCCCCGAAGGGATCCACGCCCAACTCGCGGAGCTTCTCCAGCTTTTCGCGGCGTACGGCCAGCAGGGCGGACTGTTCCTCACTCATCAAGACCGAGTTCTACCCGATTCGGTCTCCCCTGGGTAGGGAAGACTCTCGTCTGGTCCTAAACGGTAACGTCCACGTAAACGAGAGGGCCTAGGTTGTTCCTACAACCTCTATCCCACTAATTCCGGGTAAGCCCCTTGGGCGACGTGCTGCAACCGTTGGTGAATCTCCTGCCCGGAATCCATGGAAAGCAGCTGCTCCGAAAGCTTCTGGCACTCGCCATAGTGCAGGCTCTGCACCGCTTTTTTCACGCGGGGCACCGCCACGGAGCCCATGCTCATCTCATCCACCCCGAGACCCACGAGAATCGGAGTCATGACAACATCCGCCGCCATTTCGCCGCAGACGCCGACCCAGATGTTGTGGCGACGCGCCGCCTCGACGACCATCCGGATCAACCCCAGCACCGCCGGGTGGGTCGGTTGGTAAAGATTGGCTACCCGCTCGTTCGTGCGGTCCGCCGCCAGGGTATACTGGGTCAGATCGTTGGTCCCGATACTGAAGAACTGCACCAGCGGAGCCAACCGATCAACGATTAACGCCGCCGAAGGAACCTCGATCATGGCACCCGCCTCGACCTCCTCCGCCGCCGGCACTCCGGCCGCCCGCAACTCCTCCCGAGCCTCCCCCAGGATCGCCAGGGCCGAGGATAATTCCTCCCGGGTTGCGATCATCGGGAACATGACCCGCACTTTGCCGCCGGGATTGGAGCGACAGATGGCGCGCAACTGGACCTTGAAAATATCGGGCTTTTCCAGGCAGTACCGGATCGCCCGCCATCCCAGGAAGGGGTTCTGCTCGGGATCCAGCCCGAGATGGGTGGGAAGTTTGTCGCCTCCCAGATCGAGCGTCCGGATGATCGCCGGATGGGGGCGGGAAGACTCCACCACCTGCCGGTAAATGTTGGCCTGTTCGTCCTCGCTTGGAAAATGAACCCGGTTCAAAAAAAGGAACTCCGTCCGGTAAAGCCCGATGCCCTCCGCCCCGCTCTCCGCAATCAGCGGCAGGTCCTCGGGCAGCTCCACATTGGCGGAGAGAATGATCTTTCTCCCGTCCTTGGTGGCCCCCGGGGTGTCCCGCAACGCCTCCAGGCTGACCTCCACTTCGTGCCGGCGTTTTTCAATCTGGCCGTATTCGTAGCGGGTC
>Ga0214917_10008143_pt1 | contig 10393 bp, 13 predicted proteins | sample LL_1208_BB_MetaG_FD_177983 | JGI IMG/M metagenome (GOLD analysis project Ga0214917, IMG submission 177983) | Freshwater microbial communities from Lake Lanier, Atlanta, Georgia, United States - LL_1208_BB | ecosystem: Environmental > Aquatic > Freshwater > Lake | place: USA: Georgia | collected...
CAAGGAGGGCAATTCGGAACGCTTTCATCGCCCCCGTACTCGCACCGACTGCGGTTGCGTAGAGTGCCTGTGCTGCTGCTTGGCCTTGGGTTATCAGGATGCTATCCTTGTTGAGGAGGTTGGCGACCTGTTGCACCCCGTTGGCCAAAGCCATCGCCCCTTGGACCTTGAGCAACGCTTTCTGCAAATCCTCATTCTCGGAGCCGAATAACGCTACTGCACCTTGAGCGATTTGGAATCCAGCCGTTATCCCTTGGACCGCTGCAACGAAGGTGTCGATGTTGCGAGTGTCGCTTGCAAGGTTCTTAATCCTTTGGCTTGTATCCCCGATTTGGTCCTTCAGTTTACCTGCCTCCTGCTCCATTTGCTTGAAAGCCTTGGTCCCGGATTCCCCGGCCAAAGCCATCTCGGTCAGCGTCTTTTGGAGTTCCCTAAGCCGTTGTTTAGCACTCGTCGTGCCTTGTGCGGTCGAGTCTTTAAGTCCTACTTCGAGGACGATTTCTTTTGTAACTGCCATTATCCGGGGGTTGGTAGTTCAGGGTTTACGGGTGGTTCATAGCCGGGGTCTGCTGGGTCAGGGTCGATAGGTCCATTGTATCTTGCCGACGGGTCGTTGGCTATCGGTGTCGTTGATGTCGGTGCAAATTCAGCGAGGTTTAGAATCCTTCGGAGCGTTACCCGGCACGGCTTCATCTGCCCGACCAAGTAATCCCGGACCTCAAGCAGTCGCCAGCGGATGCCTCCGTAATAAATCGGCTTTCGGAAGTCGAGTTGGTAGATGTCTGCTGGGCTTATCATCATCGTCAACTCCAACTGCAACGCCTCGCTTGAAACGGTTTCGCTGATGTAATTGAGCCAGTATTTGTTGTAGAGGTTGTTGTTCGTGTAGTTGACAAAACTACCTGATGCGTTGACTGCGTTGTAGAACACGGTCCGAGGCTGACCAAAGGCCAAGTCCATCGTTGGTGCGTAGGGGTTATCAATGTGGCTGATGAAGGGGAGTTTGGTTTGAGGAACGGCCAAAGGAACGCCAATCGTACCTGTTACCCCGTACTGATACCGCCATTCAGTCGGTGGGGTAATGAGGTTGTATTGAGCCAATCGGTAACCCGTTTGCAGGGCTTTGATGTTTCCACTCGTAAAGGTTCCCTCCAAGTCCCAAGTCCTGCCCACAATTTTGTCGGTCGTGAAGGATGCAGGGATAAGTGTTCCAGCGATGGTTTCTACAATCTTGTCGCCCTTGCCGTAAAAGTTGGCCGTGTTAAAGATTCGGCCTCCGTACCCTTCCCGTGCAAGCGGATAGGACTGCTTGTACGTTTTGGACAGGTAATCGCCCATATCCTTGTACTTGAATATGACGTTGGTGTAGGCATTCGGGTCGCCATTGGTCAGGACCTGCTCCTGATTCTCGTCTGCCTTCTGCGACCAGTCCACCGAACCGCTGGAGTAGAAATCCACCCAAGGCTCGATGTATAGCAACTTCGGGTCTTGGGGGTCCGGCATGAACTGGAGGTTGAACATCTTCTGCAAGTCCTCCAATAGGTCGCTCTGCTTCACGTCAGCAGGTAGTGCGGTCCTCATGTCAAGCGTCCCGATGCTTTGAGGGTTTTCGAGGCAAATCATCTGCAACGTGCCTCCTGATTTGAAGGTTATGGACGTGGCCCCCTCCGTTTCATCGTACCTGAATTTGACGACTGCATTTGCTGGGATGGTTACGTTCTCAAAGTAAACATTCCCCGATAGCGGATAACTTGACCGGGTAAGGTCAACCGTTCCAACCAAGGCAAGCGTTGAACTCGTGGCCGTGTTGTAAACCGTGAAGTCGCCTCCTGCAACGCCATCAACCCCGAAGGTTACACCGCTGACAACGTAGGATAGGTTGATGTTCCAACGAGTCGGAACGGCTGGAGCGATGAAGGTGCTGGATGATGCGACCCAGTAACCGCTATTGTCGTAGAAGGGTGATACGTTGTCCCTGCTGAACTCAAAGTTGATGGCTGGCCCTGCGAGTGATGCGCTGACTGAACCCGTTGCTTGAGCGAAGATGTTGGACCCAGATAGGTTGGTAGCCATCAAGCCGTTTGCGTACGGGATGACCAGTTTGCCGAATGTCGCAGAGTTGAAGAAGTTGGATGAGTATCGGAACCCTGCCTCGGTGAAGATTAAGTCAACCATCTTCTTGACGTAGATGGAAGGGCCGAGCCTCCACCAAGGAACGTCAAAGTTCCCAAGGGCCTGCACGTCGTTGAACCCTGCCGAATCCACCAAGCCGTAAACGTAACCGCTCGATGCCGTACCGCTTGCCGTCCAAGTTCCCGAAACGTGGCCCGAATTGGGGACGTGGTTCATCCCTGTAACGCCAGCCGTGTTTACGAGCATATTGCCCTCAATGGCTTTGAAGAGGCTCACGTTGTCCGTAAATAGCCCGACTTCGTAAGTAACCTGTCCCTTGATTTTAGCCATGGACAGGAGTTGCAGAACTCCGCTGAATATCTGCACCCCATCCTCCCACATCGCTGCACGAATGCGCTTGTTGGGTTGGAATCCACCCACAAAGGACTGGATGTTGTAAGCGTAGCCAAAGCACTCCCTGTTGGTAGGCGTATTAGGTAACTGAATCGTCTTGCTGAAACTGCCTCGCTGCTTGGTTACGTCCTCGATGTCAGAAATGGAATAGGTCAGGGCGATGTCAATCTCGCCCATCGTGTCAAGGACGTAGGGAACCTCTGCGTTTGATTCGTTGAGAGGGTATGCAATTAGCGTAACGCTCATAGGATGTTGTTCTTGTAGGCTACGGCAATTTCAACCTGCAACTGCGTGAGGCGGTCGTTCCTTCGGGTCGTGAATTGGTAGGTGTTAGCGTTTACAATTGCCTCAACGAGTTGCCCATCCAGTTCAAGCCACACCTGTCCCGATCGGATCATCTCGATAAGCCAAGCGGATTCGGCATCCGTCAGCCAGTCCGAGTTGAGTGCGTAAACGTAGTCAAAGTCGCCTGCCCAAACTTTGTCGTAGGTGGTGGTCGCATAAACGTCCGAGTTGTAGCCGAACGTCTGCCTGCTGATGTTGGCTCTCTTGCGGTTCTTGAGCGTAAAGGTGTAGGAGTCAATCCCTCCGTACTTGTTTTGGAAATGGACAGGAATGGAGTTGAATCGCTGGCATTGCCCGATGACGTACCTCTGACGAATCGTGATGTTCGCCCCCTTTTGGAAGTAAACGTCGTAGAAGTCCCCGGCATTGCCTTGGAAGTTGACTGACCCTGCCAAGCCGTCCGAGCATTGTCCCGACGTGAGAGCCTTGAGGTTCATTGGCCCGACCCCGAAGCGGACGACATTCGACCCTGATACACTCGACGCAGAAACATCGAACTGCCTCGCAAAGGTCGCTCCTGTTGCGCTCCAATACTGGATATAAGCCTTCTCGACTCCGTAATTGAACTGCCCGATGGAAAGCCATCCGTAGCCGTCGGCATAGACGGTGCGAGTCGTCGGGGTTGTCAGCATTCGGGTCGTGTCGTTGACGATAGCACCGCTTGGGAAGTACAGACCACCACTCCAAGTCGCAAGTTCTAACTGCTCCAAGTTTCCTGCAAAGGCAACACGGCCCGACACGGTTGTAACGGTTCCTGTGTACACGACTGGGGTGTTGCCGTATTCCTCCATGAAGTCCAATCGGTACCCAGCATAGTACCCAGCATGGTCCACGAAGCCCGTTTGGGTAAGGGCTGGCTTAGTGGGAGTTATCAGCGTTTCAACAACCTTGGCGACATCAAAGAACCCGTAGTTGGTACTGGGCAGTTTGTCGCACTTGAGCCGTGCAAGGGTCGTCCCTGCTGGGTTCTTCACATCGCAGACGTACCTGTAATTGGTTTGTGCAGTCAGCGAACCGCTGACTTTGAAAAGCATCTTGTTGTAAACGGGTGTAGCCACTTGGGGCGACCCTGATAGGACGGTTGTTGCCATTTTATAGTTTGGTTGCTACGCTTATGGATTTGCCAAGGGTTTCAGCGATTGTGTTCACCAAAACGTCTATCATTTCGGGGGATAGGGCGTTAGACATGAAGTTCGTGGCCCGTGTGCCTCGCTGGAATACCCAGTAAGCGACCGACCTGCCATCCACCAACCCTTGCTCTTGCTTGGTCCGCATCCGCTTGAGTTCACGGGAATAGGTTGGCACAACAGGAATACCCTTGTTGGCAATCCAGTCGGCCATGGCTTGAGCAGGCGGGAACTTGTCCCGATATTGGAATGGCGACCTCGGAGCCTTTGCGCTTGAGGACTTGCCTCGCACCCCTTGGTCAACATACTTCCAATAGGGGTTAGCCATGATAGCCACGACGATTTGCTTTGCGGATAGTTCGATGTCTTCGGGGGCGATGGATGCCGATAGCGTTCCCCCTGCATTTGCGTTGGCTGCTTCGAGGTTCTTCTTCGCAAGTTCAATGACCCGTTCAATCCACTTGACCAGCACATCATGTGCCGGGGACTTGCCTCCACCCTTGGGGCCTGCGATTGAACCAATGCCCTCAAGAGCGGTTTGGTCGATGCCTTTCATCGAACCGCTGCCGAACTTACCTACGGGTTGCCCATTGGCGAGTATGGTTGTTTCCATGTGGGTAAATGTCCCCCGTGCTGGAATGTGTAGTCAGGACAGGAATCGAACCTGTGTGTGAGCCTTCCGAGGACGCTTGAACATCCATTACTGGAGTCAGTCTGTATCTCACCTGCTTTTTCGTGCGTCTGCCATTCCGCCACCTGACTAACGCAAATATACTACTTTCGTCTTGCTCTTTCAGCCTCCATCCGTTCCGCTTCCAAAATATCGTGAATCAGCAGAGCGTAGTTCAAGAACTCCACCGCCTTCATAGCGAAGATGGCATCGAACTTCAGCACATCCTTGTTTGCCATCCGCCAGACGACCATGAGCCATCCGTATCCTGCGAGAGGGCTTACGTCAACCCCTCGGCCTTCGTCATCAGGTGCTTGGAATAGTCGCTCAAAACTTTCAAGTAGGACTCTGAACTTAGCAAAAAAAAACTGACAACCCCCCAAACGTCGCCCACCTTGGCGTGTTTCTTCATCAGTTCGGCTCGCTCGGCATGGGCAGCCCCGTCGTACTTTTTCGGGAAAAATCCGAATAGACCGCCCTCACGGCACAAGGTCGCCATTATCCGGTGAAGGTTCTGCAACAACTGCTTCTCGTCGGTCGTGTTGATGTCCATGAGTTCAATCAACTGCCCAGCGGTAAGTTCATCCGTGAAGACCGTCGGAATCCACCACTTGCCACCGGCTTTGAACTTTCGCTTGTAACCCAATGCCGGCAATGCGTTCCACTCGCTTATGATGGCCTTGTAGCGCTTTAGTACGCTCTTGGCGGACATCTCTCGGACAAGTGATATATCGACCCCCTCAACGATTGCGACGACCCCTGCACGCTTGTCGTAGTCCCCAAGGACGCTGCTGAACTCAATGGCTCCGATGCGTTGGAACTGGTCGATGGTGAGGTCTTGGAGTTTCATAGTTTCAGGAAGGTTTTGTAGGACGATGCCGACGATGCCGATGCAAGGTACTGGCTGAACTCCTTATCAGCCTTGCGTTCTTTCTCCGAATAGTACCAAGGAATGTGCCTCGCTGACTCAAGCAACGAAACCCCACCGATGAAGTACTCCTGCCGATTGTAAACAGCAAAGGTCGTGTCGATAGGCACGTCAACTCTCGCTGCCATGATGACCCGTGAGTTACGCTGACGAGTCGCTTCGTAATTGTTAACGTGAGTGTAGTACGACGACCTTGGAGGCACGTCATCCCATCGGAGCGACAGGCCCACCTTGCCTGCTTGGGGGAATTGTTGCAACCACTGCAAGCACATGGGAATCGTCCGCTTGCTGGTCTTGTAAAGGTCAAGGTCCGGGTCTGTAACCGCATAGAACGGCTCGCCCAGTTGTTGCACCAAGTCCGAAGTCCATGGGGCTTGATGGCCCAAGTTTTCGCCAAGCATTACGACCTTGCAAGGGTTGGTGGCGTACCACTCCAGCAAAGGCTCGTAGGTTGAACCGTTGTCCACGATGTAAATGTCCCCAATCCCTTCCCACTTGCTCAAATCTCTGACCATCGCCTTAGGCCATGTCAGCAGGTTGCGGTTGTTAATGATGACGGGGATGCCCATGGCTCAATAGGGCTTGACAATAAACCAAGAATCGCTTTGTGGTTCTTCGCTTGGGGTGAAAGGTTTACCGAACTCTGCAAGGGCTTGGGCTACCCCCGAAAGGGAACGGTCATGTCCGCATAGCAAACCACCCGGCTTAACCTTCGCCCAATAATTTGTGATGTCGTGCAAGGCCCATTTGTAGGAATGGTCCCCGTCGATGTAAATGAAGTCGAAGGATTCATCAGCAAGGAACTCCAAGGCTTTGTCCGAGTAGTCCTTAATGATGTCAACCCGGTCAACGTATGGCTTCAATCGCTCAAAGGCGACGTATTCATGGCCTTTCATTGTGTTTCCATCAATGAAACCCCACCAATCTTGATAACCCTCGAACGGGTCAATAGCCGTTAGGTGTAGGTTTGGGAACTTGTCAAGAAGCCTCTCGGAATTGTGGGCTTCCCATACGCCTATCTCGATTCCCTTGATAGGTCGGTCGGTTGGGATGTGTTGGTACATGGTTAAAATGTGATTACAAACTTTTCGGGACCCGGCCATCCGGGGTTGGAGTCGTGGACCTTGGTGTCGGGTTTCTTGCCAATCCAATGTTCGGCTTGCCAGCGGTGTTCTCGTACAGGCTCACCCAGTTCCTTGATGTGGGACGACTTGGCCCACCAATAAGTACCGCCAAAGTAGGGGTAGCCTTCGGGGTTGTTGTGGTCAGCCATGTGAGGGAACTGCTCCTTGGTAATCCAATGGCATCCCACCGCATCCACGTCTTCCAGCAGTTGAAGGCAGCGTTCCCAAGCGACCACGTTGAAGAAGGTCATACTTCGATTCCAAAGTTGGTTTATCAAAGACGGGTCGCTTGCCCCCTTGGTGTGAGCGTACAGGTACACGGCTTCCTCTTCCTGCGAGGCCCGGTACATTTCAGTCAGCGTCGCCTGCTCCCAAGCGTTGGTCCGTGTTACCACGACCTTGACCTTATCGGCCACCATCGAGTTCTCAAGGACTTCCTTGACCGTCTTGCGTTGTTCAGGTGGACCGACGATGCCGACTCTTATCTCGTCAAGGACGTTGATGAGGCCGTAATTGCAGACCGCCATCATGTGCTGGTTTAGAATTAACTGCCAGTTCCCTCCGCAGTAAATGTGATAGTAGTGGATGACTTTCATAAGGTCCAAAGGAGGGTTAGAAGGGTGAGGATGAAGAAAACGGCTGCAACCGTCTTCCCGATTTCGATGAGCAGGTCAATGATGCGTTCGGGGTTCATGCCCCAAAGTTACACAACAACATACTTCCCCGAGTTACTGACCCTTAACTTGTTGAGTGCCACGTACCGCATCGCATCGCAGGCGTGGTTGAACGAGTCAATCGGAACCCCCGTGTTCTTGCCCTCTTTGTCGGTGGCCCAAGTGTAGGAGCGCAGTTCTTTGATAAGGTTTGTGCTGTCCTTGGTTACCTGCAACTTGAACCGCTTGAGAATGTCTATGCCGTTCCTGACCGAATCGGGACCCTTTTCCGCTGGCTTGATGTTGAATCCAAGTCGATAGATTTCCTCGATGCTCTTGGGTTCTGCTGAATCGGCAACGATTTCCCAAGCCCTTGTGATGCCCAGCGACCGCAGTTTGTCTGCGATGTCTTGGTTCGTGAGGCCTGTTGCGTAGAGCAGTTCCTGAATCAGCAGGCAGTCCCCTTGCCGGTAGATTGCTACGAGTGCGGTTGGGTCGTTGCTAAAGCCCCAGTCAAGCCCTAAGGCGACGAATTTCGCTCGGCTGACATCGATACCCTCCACGACCTCGAAGTCCTCGTATATCGCACCTTGGAGCGTTCCGACCTGACCGAGGCCATACACCTTCCACCAGTTCGCCCAGTACGCAGAGGTTTCGGCTTTGGTGCGGTTTAGTTCAATGTCCCTCTTGATAGTATCGGGCAGAGCCTCGTTGTCCTGATAGGTCAGGATAAGCAGTTCGGAATCCGCTTCCCTTAGGACCTCCGTATGCGCCCAAAATTCGTGGGTCGGGTTGAAGTCGATGTAGATGGCCTCGCTGGTACGGATGGCTAACTGGTAGTAGGATTCAAAGTCGATGTTGTTCGCCTCGTTGATGAACAGGACCTGCCTTCTTGCACCCCGGAGCCTTGCCTCTTGGTCAGCCGAGAAAAACTCAATCGTGCTACGGTTGGCGAACTGGTAGGTCAGCAGGGTCTTGTTCCACCTTGCCGGAACGAAGATGCCCTTCGCAATCATTATCTTGATGAAGTCCCGAATCGCACCCCTCCGAAGGTGAGGCACGGTTTCCCCGACAATGCTGATTTCGGTCTTCTTCCTGCAAGCCTGTTTGATTAAAACGCAAAGGATGCTGAAGGTCTTGGATGCCGATGTCCCTCCTTGAATGACCCTCTTGCGTTGGGTCAGCGATTCAATCTTCCGCTTGGCGGTGGTGTTTATGATCTTCATTCATCCTCGGTCCATTGTTCAATAAAGACCTGATTCTCCTGCTTGTCCACAAGTCCAAGCAACCTTGATGCAATGTTGCCAGCGTATATCCCTGCACTTGACCCCTCCAGCATATCCTTGTCGCAGGTTGCCCTTATGCGTGAAATGATAGGGATAAATTGCTTGTGGTGTTCGTGTTCGGCCTTTTGATAAAGCGATAAATCAAAACAAACACCATTCTCCGCAAGCCATCCCTCAAAACCTCGAAAGGTCAATGGCCTTTCTTTTCTGCGATAAATCTCTTTTCCATCCTTCCCGACATAATCATGAACTTGGTATGGATTGGCCTTATTCTCGGCTCGATACTGCTCAAACGCAGCCCATAGTTCTTCCGGAGTATTCCAAATTGGGGGTCGGCCTGCCATTAGTATTCGATTTTGTCGATTAGGTCGCTAATCTTGTTTACGATTTTCATTTTCACTTCGTACTGGTTCGGGGCATTGGATTCATCCACCGCTCCGATGCAGTCGCAGAGGGTCGTAATGACCATCATCAGCGAGTCCATCCGAGCCTGCACCTGTGCCTCGTCATCCTTAGCCTTCGAGTTCGCCAAGTTCCCGGAGTTTATTCCTGCTCCATGATAAAGCAGACTTACCGCCCCACAGGAGGTAGGAGATGTATCCGCAGTCGGAGGTGTCGTCAGCGTTGTCGTAGTAGGTTTCTGCCCTTGATAGGTAGGAGTGCATCCGCTTGATGGTTTCAACCGAGATAGGTTCACCCTTGGACAAAGTGGCTGCACGAACTTTGCCTGTCTGCGTCGCACACTTGTTCCCGTTCCTTTCGTTGAGTTCTATTCCCCTCTTTGCATTGGCCCGAATCTCTTGGCCGTAATCCGAATAAGACTCGAACTGCTGCCTCTTGTGATTCTCCCACGTTGAGCCACAAACCGCAAGCCGTTGAGCCGTATCGGGGAACTCCGCATTGGCCTCGTTATTGCTCATGCAGCGACCGATGAAGCCTTCTCTTGACTCGTTATCCTTCGGGATTGGTAGGGGCATTGCTTAGGGGTATGGTAACGGTGTTTTGGTTTACTTCAAGGAACAAGTCCGCTTGTAGGTAAATGTATTGAAGAGCCGATTTTACGCAGTCGGCACACCACCAATTCGTAGGGGGTCGTCCGTGAGCCGTGAGTATGGCTTGCAGTTCGGCAACAGCATCGGGTGGCAGTCGCATGGTCAGCGATGCCACATATTGGTCCCAGTACTTGCGGTGCTTTTGGGCAACGATGAACTGGTCGTTGGTCATTTGAAGGTCCATTCCCGAATGATAATTGCGGTGGCTGAAGATGCAAGGCCGAGGATTGGGGCCAAGTACCATTGGCAGGTCGGCAGGGTCAGCAAGACCCCAAGCCAAAAACCAAAGCAGGTCATGCACGAAAAAGGCTTCCGCTTGGCGAAGGGCAGAGCGTAGAACCACTGGGGCAGGACCCGGAACTCCACGACCGCAAGGGTCGCTAAAGCACTAATCAGGATTGGAAAAACCAGTATATCCATTTGCTTCGATTGCGGTTTTGATTTTGGCCTTGGCCTGTTCGATAGAGTAAATTATTGACCTGTACGGAATGCCTGTTTCCCTTGACATGGCCTTCATGTTGCCCGTCTGCATAAGCAGATTCAGCAGTTCTTTGTCGTAAGGGAACGCTCCGTCTTTGGCCCAAGAGTCCATCTCGCTTTGTGCGATGGCCCAAAGGTCGTCAAGCAGGGAGTCGTAGTCCTTGCTTAGTTCTTGGGTTTCGGGGTCCACCTCGACTCGCTC
>Ga0214917_10008145_pt1 | contig 10392 bp, 10 predicted proteins | sample LL_1208_BB_MetaG_FD_177983 | JGI IMG/M metagenome (GOLD analysis project Ga0214917, IMG submission 177983) | Freshwater microbial communities from Lake Lanier, Atlanta, Georgia, United States - LL_1208_BB | ecosystem: Environmental > Aquatic > Freshwater > Lake | place: USA: Georgia | collected...
ATGAGATATCAATGATGTGCCCTGAATTATTTGATTGCTAAATATTTTGGCCAAAAAGATTCGGAAAGATATGCTACCATTTGGAGGAATTCAGCTTATTTTATCGGGTGATTTTTTACAGCTCCCTCCCATCAATTCATCCGAATTCTGTTTTGAATCATTTTCATGGGATGAATGCATTGATAGAACATTTTATTTTAACGAGATTCTCCGACAGAATGACAATATTTTTCAGAAGGTCCTGAATAATATAAGGGTTGGAATATGCGATGAACAGGATAAGGCGATTCTTAATTCATGTCTTCACCGCGATTTTAATAATGAACATGGGATTATTCCAACAGTTTTATTTTCTAAGAAGAGTATGGTCCAAGAGTACAATACCAAAGAGTTGGAAAAATTGATATTAAATGGGAATGAATCACTTACATATAAAGCAATTTATAAATTTGGCGATGATGGTGTTCCGGAAACGACAAAAGATTTTCTTAAAGAACTGCTAAATTCGAGTAGTCCAGTTGAGGATGAGATTCAATTTGTTTTGGGAAATCAGGTTATGCTAACAGTGAATATGCCAGAATTTGGATTGGCAAATGGCAGTCGTGGAATAATAACTCGGTTTTCAAGGACATCAACAACATCAGAAAAAAATCCAATTGTTAAATTTTTGAATGGCAGAGAGCTAGAGATTGACCGTAAAAGCTGGACACTCGATGAAAATGGTGCATCAATAATGAAAAGACAAATCCCTTTAATACACGCATGGGCAATTACAATTCACAAGGCGCAAGGGATGACATTAGAATATATTGTTACTGATATTGGTAGCAGTATATTTGAATATGGGCAAATATATGTGGTGCTGTCAAGAGTAAAAAGCCTTGACGGCCTCGGATTACTAAATATTGATTTTAGTAAAATCAAATCAAATCCAAAAATTCTTAACTATTATAATAAACTTAAATAAAAAACTTTAATAATTTTTTGCACACTTATTCATAAACATTTGAAGAAACAATATTATTTTTATTCATTGTATTTGCAACACTATGAATATTAGATGCACTTTTAATCAGTGTTGAAACCTCTTTAGCAGAATTTAAATATTCGTTTTCACTTATTTTATGAGAAACGCCTAACGAAAATAACCATACTCCAACCCCTATTAATCCAACTCCAATTATTGTTTTAGAATTTAGAGCTTTCTGTTCCATATTTATAATATATATGAATATTTTTTTATTTATTTTTTAAAAATTTATTTTTTTAGAAATTTGTTTTTTTGTTATTTTTTATCATTATCAAATAAAACGCCAATTTTTCTTTTTTTCAACTTCTCTAATAATAGTATTTTATTTTTAATATCCATATCAATTTCATTTGACAAATATTCTTTTACATCTTTCCCATAATAATTTTCGAATATTTTTAACATATATTCATCATTCTTCCCAATTGAATATACATTCTTATCAATTGTTATCCATGCATTATCTGCAGTATTATGTGTCATTAATAAACTCTTTTTAATAAGATTATTATTGTAATCATACCCATTAAACAAATTATTTACACAATTTATCAAATTTAATTTTGACATAATTATTCTTATATTATTATATGCTAATTTATTTTATATCTTAACGAAATTACAAGTAATAAAAAAAGTACTATAAATAAAAATAGAACAAAATTTGTAACATTTTTATATTCATAAACTTTTGTGTAATAAACTTTCATATTTTTATTAATAAATTAGATTTTTTATTAGATAAGAATAATCATTAAAATAATAATGGATAAGATAAACCATGGAATTACATTTACTGCATCAATAATAGTATCCTTTACAGAAAACATTGGGATTAATTGACGACTCATCATAACTTTCTTGCATTTTTCAATTGTATTTGGGTCATTATTACTACTATTCATTTACTATATAAATAGAAATTTTTTTTATATGCGTATCTTTTTTTATTATTTTCTCTATTTTTTCCTATATGAATAACAATATCTCTATTTTAGCAGAAGCGAAGAAAGAATATACAAATCAACTTACACAAATTTTAAAACCACGTCTTTATGAGGGATTTAAATCAATGTATGATGATACTTTGGATGCGCTAGGTAAAGAGATGGAAGAGAGAAATATACAAGGGGCAAGTGTGATTAAGACGTATCAGAAGATATTAAAGGATATTCCTAATTGGAATCAAATAATGATTAATAAGGAATATGAGAGGATTCTTCAAACATCGAAGTGTGATTATTTGGAGGATTTAATTGAAGCCGTATTTGTAACAAATATTAAAATCCTTTCATCTGTTCAAATTAATAGTTCGGCATCGCAAAATTTGAATGTGAATGTTCCATCCGCTCATCATTTTATACACAAATGTTATATTGAATGTGCAAAAGAGATTTATAAAAATCCGTACGTATTTGATAATTCTAAATTGATTACTCCTAAGGAAAAACATACAAATTTGCGCGAAGTATTAAATTATGCAGATAATTCCATTAATTCCGCCATTCGTGAATTATTACCCATTCGTGAAATATTAAAGCAGGGATTAACAAAACGAGTTTATCAAGAAGATGTTCCTATTCAAGAGGAGGAGGATGAAGAGGCGAGCACTGTAATATCTGAAACATCTGATTTAACAGAATCGGTTATTGATAATGATGACCATATTGATACTGATAGGCTTCATATTGTTGAGCATAGTGGTGGTGGTGAGGAAGCTGTTCCTGTTATTGAAGACCGTTCTGAACCAATTATTGAAGACTTATCTACTCCTATTGGACCAACAGAAAATACCTTTGTTCCACCTCCTTATTTAGAAGCCCGTAAGCAGGAATCAAATGTTATTGTTTTAGATGAACCTCCAGTAGAACCTTTAAAAGAGGAGGTTGTTATTCATCACGAAGCAGTAGTTGCTGCACCCAATCCACAAGTCGCCCATGAACCAGAAACAAAAGAGATTATATTTGGCGGAAATCAGGGCAATAATAATTATAAACAGAAATTTAATGATATTAAAAAAATTACAAGCGAACCAGGTGCAGACGAAGTTAGGTCTGTTAAAAGTGCAGTATCATCATTTATTGAATATCCTAGAAAAGTGCCAACAATTTATCCTCCTCACAAGCAGAAAAATATTTCATCTTCGCAAATTGATAAAAAAAGTTCCTTTTACAAAAAGAAATATGAAGAATATTTGAAGAATTTGGAAAATTCAAGTGTATCTACGAAGAGAACCGAGAATACAATTATTTTGGATGATGCATCTGAATATGAGAGTGATGACAATTTAGATTTTTAGAGAAAATATTAGTTCAAAATACTTAAAAAGATTTCTATTAGATTTATATTATAATATATGAATTTTTCAAGTTTATTAACGGAACCTTATAGTATCTCTCTTATATGTGCACTTATTTTGACATTTATTGCATATTTATTTATTAGAGAATCAATAAATAATGATAAAAAAAATAATAATAAGAGTAATAAAAATAACAAAGACATGGCAAAGAAATTATTGATAACATTTGTCGTCTCTTTTATTTCATTTATGGGAATTATTTATGGTGCGAAATATTTGATGAAAAGTTCTCCCAAAACAGTAATGAGCGGAGGGGCACCAATCATAACTTCCGTTAGCCCAGGAGTTCTTGAGAGCTTGGAAATTATGGGGAATGATGTTGATGTTGATCTATTCGATAGTTAAATAGATACTCCTCTTCGTCGTCGTCGTATTCTACGTATTCCGGCTTTTTTTTACATGATATATAATCAAAAAATGAATATATTTTTTGATATATTTTAGAAAGTATATCGTTTAACATATACTAATTCTCTTTATAAAAAATTTTATAACAAAATCTAATTTTCTATAAATTTATATGGTCCAAATCCTTTTACATTAACACTGGATTTAATTGGTTCGACATTAATATCACCGCGTTTGCCATAAACGTGCCAATAAAATCTTCCATTATCTCCGTGAACTTCGAATTTGTTATTTACAACAGTGGAAGCACAGAATGGGTGCATAATTCTTTTACCTTCGTAAATTGGTGTAATTTGAACTGTTAAATCTGTGGCTAATGCGGAAACGTATTCTGGTAGGGTTATAACAGTTGAATCATTATTCGTTATCTCTCCTGTTCCGCGATAATAAACGCCGGCCTCGGGACCTTCCAAACAGGCGTGGACGAGGTATTTGGATTCATCGAGGGGATGATCGATCACGAAGGTTTTTCCAGATGAATATTGAATTTCGGATGTTCCTGAATTATAAATAAGGACGTTTTGATTACTAAGACCAGAACCAGCATTTCTAACTGGAGCTACATAAAATCCGGATGCACCACTATTATCTAGAATTGAACCAGATGCATTTAATATAATACTATTTGCGGTTTGTGTATTAACTCCTGCTCGGTAACCGATTGCAATTGCATAATCACCTTGACTATTTTTCCCTGCTTCATTTCCGATAGCGACTGCATAATCACTTTGTGTATAATTTCCTGCACCTTCTCCGATAGCAACTGTATAATCACCTTGTGTAGTTTCTCCTGTTGCATTTCCTACTGCGACTGCAGATATACCTTGTGTATTAAGTCCTGCACTTTTTCCAATAGCAACTGCGTTATCACTTTGTGTATAAATTCCTGCATCGCTTCCGATAGCGACTGCATATTCACCTTGTGTATTTTGTCCTGCGGCTTGTCCAATAGCAACTGAATAAATTTTTTGGCCAGAAAATCCTGCTTGATAACCCATTGCGACTGAATAATTTTGTTGACCACTTGCCCCTGCTTGATAACCCATCGCGACTGCATATTCACGTTGGCCAGTCTGTCCTGCCTGATAACCGATTGCAACAGAGTAGCCGACGTTTCCACCCTGTCCAGTATAACCGGCTTGATAACCGATGGCAACAGAATAACCACCTTGTCTATTATATCCTGCTTGATTACCCATGGCAACAGAGTGGCCTACAACTCTACCCTGTCCTGTATAACCTGCTTGATTACCAATAGCAACTGAATATGCCTGCTGACCAGTATATCCTGCTTGATAGCCCATAGCAATTGAATAATTACCTTGGCTAGCACTTCCTGCTTCATTTCCGATAGCAATTGCAAAATTCGTCTGGCCAGCATTTCCTGCATTGGTTCCGATAGCTATTGCATTATTCGTTTTTATTCCAAAAGAATTCCATCCATTATTATATGTTTTTAATACTGCATCTGTAGAATCATAATAAATAGAACCAGCTGTTCCGGATGGTAGAGAAGAATAATTGCCAACTGAAACAACTCCATTTGCAATACTATTTTGGCATCTATAAATTGTTCCAAGTGTACCTTGAGCAGATGCTGATATATATTGACCAGACGCAGATATAGAAATTGAACTAAAATCTGTAAATGAAAAGCCTTTTGAAGACCATGTTGCTCCATAATTAGAAGATATATAAATGTAGTCAGGAAGAGCACATGTAACTTGGTATTGTCCAGATGCAGATATTGAAACTGACTTTAAGTCAGAAAGACTAGTCGATGCAGAAGACCATGTTGTTCCATAATTAGAAGAGATATAAATTGCACCAGAAGTACCTGAAATATTTCCAATAACAACAGTTTGATATTGTCCAGACGAAGACATTGCAATTGAATTCAAATCACTAGATAATGTGCTTACTAAAGACCATGTTTGCCCATAATTAGAGGAAATATAAATTTGACCACTTTTAACGCATGCTGTTTGATATTGACCAGATGCAGATATAGCAACAGATGTCCATTCTTTAGAATCGGTTCCATTTACAGAAGACCATGTTGAACCATAATTAGAAGAGATATAAATTGAACCACTTCCAACACAACCAGTCTGATATTTTCCAGATGCTGATATACTTACTGCTACCCATGAAAGACCTACAGTACTTGATATTTCAGAAAAACTTGAACCATAATTCGAAGAGATATAAATTGAGCCACGTGTTCCGAGTGGTGTATTATGAGATGCTAATTGATATTGTCCAGATGCTGATATTGAAATTGAAGTCCAAGCTTTTAATGTTGTATTTTTAAAAGACCATGTTGAACCATAATTAGAAGAAGTATAGATATCATTTTGTGAAGGGGTACTTAATGAAACAAGACATGCTGATTGATATTGTCCAGATGCTGATACAGCAATTGTACGCCACGATTTACTTGATACAGTTGTATTTTCAGCCCATGATTGTCCGAAATTTGCCATATCAATTGTTTGAGTTGAAAAAATGTCAGAATATGAACTTGGCATTAATCCCGGATAACCTGTTTGCCCACCAATTGAATATGCTAATTGTAAATATCCATCGCTTGTTCCCGTGCCTCCATATAAAAGCCCCGATGAACTGATTCCTGTAACTCCTCCCACAGTTCCAGTTGGCCCAGTATAACCTGTATAACCAGTATAACCTGTATAACCTGTTGGCCCTGTATAACCAGTATAACCAGTATAACCAGTATAGCCTGTATAACCCGTTGCACCTGTTGCACCTGTTGTGCCCGTTGCACCTGTTGCGCCCGTTGCACCTGTTGCACCTGTTGTGCCCGTTGCACCCGTTGCACCTGTTGCACCTGTTGCACCCGTTGCACCTGTTGCACCCGTTGCACCTGTTGCACCCGCCGAACCCTGTGCACCTGTTGCACCAGTTGGACCCTGACCAACATCCGAATAACTTATCTCCTTTGTTCTTGTATTATAATATAGGCCCTTTTCAGCGCTTCTATTTCTTATAGGGTCCACAAATAACCCTTTCGTATCTGCATTTAAAATATCGCCAGATGCATTAATAATAATACTATTAATCGCCTGTCCAACCGGTCCTGCATCTTTTCCTATAGAGACATGGTCCCCCATTTCAATATTTTTACAAATGATACCACCGTCGTTTTTCAAATATAAAAAATCTTTATCATTATTAACCGGTTGTAAAAAAACGTTTCCGGTCGAATAAATATTATCATAAACAGATAATTGGCCGAATACATTTTGATTGTTCGAATTCAAATCACCACCAACTGCAACTCCAGAATCAACTTCCAGTGATTTATTAACAATTTCAGATTGTTCCACAATCAAATTTTTGTTGATAACGATGTTATCACTCTCCGACATTATTTATAATATATATAGATAATTTCAAAAAAAGAATAGGTTAAAAAATAAAAAAAAAAAATATTCAAGATTATATATGAGTCTTCAATTAAAGAAATTTAACATGAACATGATAAAGGATGATTCGGTCGTCGTATTAATTGGTAAAAGAAATACTGGCAAATCATTTTTAACAAAAGACCTTTTATATCATCACCAAGATTTACCAGCTGGAACCGTCATCAGTCCCACCGAAAATGCTAACAAATTTTATTCCGATATTATTCCACCGATATTTATTCACGATGAATACGCAGCGAAAATCACCGAAGAATTCATTAAAAGGCAGAAACAATTGAAGAAAAGGATAATGACTGGGGAAAAAGATATTGACAATAGGGCCTTCTTAATTATGGATGATTGTCTCTACGATAATGACTGGAAAAAGGACAAGAGAATCCGAGAAATCTTTATGAACGGGCGTCATTGGGGTATCCTTTTTGTGCTAATTATGCAATATGCGATTGGGATTCCACCAAATTTGCGCAGTAACATTGATTACGTATTCTTACTCCGTGAAAGTAATTACCAAAATCGAAAAAAACTGTATGAAAACTTTGCAGGAATGTTCAATACATTCGACATGTTCTGTCAGGCAATGGACGCTTGCACAGAGAATTATGAATGTCTTGTTATCCATCTTTTGGCCAAATCAAATAAATTAGAGGACCAAGTATTCTGGTATAAAGCCAATAATCACGATGAATTCCGCATATGTTGCCCAGAAGCATGGGTATTTAGTGAGCAGAATTATTCGAAGGATGATAGCGAAGAGGATGAGCCATATACAGAGGCATTTAAAAAGAAAAACAGAATAAATCTTCGTATAAAAAAGACATAATTTAAAATAGATTGTAAAAATGTTCGGCCACGGAGATGCGGTAGCGAAAATGTTTGCTTCTCAAGTTGCAAGAGCAACGATAACTTACTGTGCCAGCAGGGAAAGCAAGATTATGAATATTTATTTAATAGTAATATTTTAATACGAATGTTTATTGTAAAAAACGTGGTCATCAAGTTAAAATATATTATAGAAAGGGTGTAATAATTTTTTACATCTACATATAGCTATAAAAAAAAATATAATTTATTGTTATAGAACAATAAATTATATTTTTTTTATAATATTTATTTTTTTAATAAATTTTTAAAAACCGCTTTTTAAAATCCGCTTTTAAAAATACTTAAAGACTATATATTAATATATATTATAAAAATGCAAAAATTAAATATAATAGAATTTATCGAAAATAATCCAATCTCGAAGCTATCAAAAAACTATAATAGTAAATTACTAAATAAAATAAAAGATCATTTCATTGAATTTGAACAACAATTATTTGTAAGTAGTTTTTATTGTTATTTAAACTATGATAAAAATATTGATTTTGTTATTGATTTAGATAATGTATGGAAATGGTTAGGATTTAGTCAAAAATATAATGCTATGGTATTATTAGAAAAAAATTTTATTATTGATATTGATTACAAAAAAAGCGCTCCTGACGCATCAGGAGCGCTTTTAGATTGTGAAAATATTTCTTTAAAATCTTCTGAAGAATTTTTAGAAGATAAAAAGGTTAAAAAAAATGGTGGTCAAAATAGACAAATTATAATGTTAACAATTAAATGTTTTAAATCACTATGTTTAAAAACACATACAAAAAAAGCAAATCAAATTCACGAATATTATATAAAATTAGAAGAAATTTTACATGAAATTATTGAAGAAGAGAGCAATGAATTAAAAATGCAATTAAATAAACAATCAATTGAACTTCAAGAAAAACAAACCCTCCTTGAAAACTCGAAGATTGAAAAACAGAGAGCAATTGAGAAGGCCATTGTAAAACAATTCCCGGTCAACACAGAATGCATTTATTTCGGTACAATTGATAATACAAATCAAGCCGGAGAAAAACTAATTAAATTCGGTCACACAAATGAATTACCAACAAGGCTAACAAATCATCGCAAAAATTACGACAATTTTATTCTAATAGAAGCATTCAAAGTTCAAAACAAAGTGGAAATTGAAAACCTGATAAAGAGTCATAAACTAATTAAAAAGCAGATTCGCAGCATCGAGGTAAATGAAAAGAATAAAACCGAAATTATCGCATATGACGAATTCGATTTTACTATTGAAAAATTATCTAAGTGTATCAAAGAGATTATCCAGTCCAAGATGTACAGTATAGACAATTTTAATAACTTGATAAAAAGAAATGAAGAATTAGAAGATATACAAAGAAGTATTGATGAAAAAATCAAGAATTTGGAAGATAAAAATAAAAGCCAGGAGCAAATTATCACCGAAAAATCGATTGAAATAAATTATCTCAAAGAGAAGCTCGAGAACCAGCAAAAAATCATAGATTCGGTAAATCAGGAGGACCAATCTGTTTATCAGAATGTATTATTACCGGAGGATGACCTGAATAAAAAATTTAACGAATTCGTCAGCACCATCTGTATTGTTCGTCCAGATGTGGAGGAATTATCGGTGAATTTGGAAGGACGATATCGCTTATGGAATAAAGTGAAACCTACCAAAGAGATGTTCCATGCATTAAAGAGTTATTTAGACACCAGATTCAAGCCAAAGCGGATTCATGGATGCCATGGATATATTGGTATTAAGTTAAAAGAGGTTGAATACAAAAAGAGCACTGAAGCTTCCACCGTTGAAACATTTATTTTCCAAGTCTGTAAATTTTCCGATTGTGGCAAAATTCTAAATTCGGTTCTTTTAACCGAATATGAAAAATGGAAGGTATCTGTCGGAAAACCGCTATCACATAATGACATGAAAGAGATAAAGGATTATCTAAATGCATCGCCATATGCTCTCAAATCAACTGTATGGACATCTGAAGGTAGTAATGAGGGATATTATGGGATATGTCTAAAAAATTATGAATACAAACCACAAGCTGTTTCATCAACTGGCAAAAAAGTCTATAAAAGAGAGGCAGAAACAAATATTCTATTATCAACATGGGAAACAATTGCAAAAGCGGCCGATGCAGAGGGATTTTCACCAGCAAAAATGAGCCGATGTGTCAAAGGTAAAACTGTGATTGACGATTATTATTACAGTGATACTTGAAAAAAATTGATATATATATTTTATATATTTTAGAATATATAAAATAAGT
>Ga0214917_10008146_pt1 | contig 10392 bp, 9 predicted proteins | sample LL_1208_BB_MetaG_FD_177983 | JGI IMG/M metagenome (GOLD analysis project Ga0214917, IMG submission 177983) | Freshwater microbial communities from Lake Lanier, Atlanta, Georgia, United States - LL_1208_BB | ecosystem: Environmental > Aquatic > Freshwater > Lake | place: USA: Georgia | collected...
TGTGACGGCGCTGCGTGTGACGGCGCTGCGTGTGACGGCGCTGCGTGTGACGGCGCTGCGTGTGACGGCGCTGCGTGTGACGGCGCTGCGTGTGACGGCGCTGCGTGTGACGGCGCTGCGTGTGACGGCGCTGCGTGTGACGCCCGTTTCTGTAAAACGGATTGGTGAGTTCATAAGGAGATGGGTAGCACTCGTATCAAATAGGTTCACGGAGGTGAAACCACTGCTACCGCTCGTTCCGCTACCATGCCTACCTGCGGAGTACGCACTGCGTCTGGCGCGCCGTGCCGCCGCGCTGTGACTCGCGGCGGTCCGTGTCATCAGCACAGGGGTCACGCGGTCATACCAGCACCGCCTGCGCCGCCTGCGCCGCCTGCGCCGCCTGCGCCGCCTATGACGACGTGTGGTAGACGTTGTCGACTCAACGGTGTCTGGACGTTGTGTCCACGTCCGCGCATGCCTGGTGCCATCGTGTGTCACCAACATTACGCTTGTGATGTACGACGGACCGGTCGTATAGAGAGACTGACCGAACCGCCTCTAGGCGATCTTGCTACTGCCAGTCGATGAGCGTCGTGCTGAGGCAGAGAGGGTGTTCGCTGAGTTAGCGGTAACCGCCAGTGAGCGTACGCCTTGGCTCGATGCCCTCTCTGTCTAATGTGTGTGAGCAGCGTAATGTGTGAGAGACGTAATGTATATAAAAACCCTTTTTCAATAAAAAAGTTAAACAAAACGGATTGAAGACGAAAGATTGACTTAACTATACTCAAACGGATTGAAGAGAGAAATGGAAGAAAATCGCTGCACGGCAATTACCGCGAAGGGACATCGCTGTACTCGGAGTAAAATGTACGGAGATATGTGTACACAGCATCATCATCGAGCAGAGCGAGATCGCGTATACATTGAAAACCGAGCCATATTGTTTGAACGAATTCGTCGAGAGTACGACAATTTAGTAACAGTTTCGTTTGCTTTTGTTCTCGCATCGCGCGGAGCAGCACTGAAATATAGTAGACCTGAATTTAGCATGGATGAGGTTTACGAGATTATTCTTCGGGATGTTCCCGGATTGATACCTAGACGGAGTTATCCTCCCGATTCACTTGCTGCAATTTCAAATGACAGGCAAAATATTCATCAATCAATGGTTTCAAAACAAACAAATCATGGCATGAAAATTATTATGCAAACACCCGTTCCGATATGGCAGGATACACTTGAAGAAATTCGAGATGCGTGGGGAAAACTCTTTACAGGGAAACCAGTTGGGGAGGATATTTATACTGACATGGTAGCATGGTATGCCAAAGAAACGTGTCGTGAAGAGGGAGATTTATTATATCGCCGTCTTCTTGATTGCGCATGGTCAACAATCAAGGCAGAGGAGGATCTTGAAAAGCGCAAGACTTTAATGATTCGTCTTCAGCAAGAGTGTGCAGAAGCAACACGCATGTGTTGCGACGGACATATAAATCGACTTGTTAATGTGTTTGTAGGATTCCTTGATGAAGTCAACCCGGTTGTTCCAGTAGGAGAACTTTTACAGCAAAAGATGGCACAGATTGCTGAAGAATACGAAGACACCGAAGAGCGCATGATTCATGCGACTGCGGTATTTAAAGAACTTAATATCGGTATCGAACAGGCAACTCCGTGGATTGACGCACTAAGCAATCATACTTCTTAATAATGTAGAATTGACGGGATTACTAATAACACTCCAAATTTCAGGGAGAACCCACACAGTTTTGGGAGACGTCATTCTTGCCAAGAGAGAAAGATAAATGCATTGATTTTCCTTTTTTATTGCTTCCTTGGGGAAAACTCTACCAAATTCACTTACAAGTGCCTTGAGTTCTTGAACCTTGAAAAAGGAACATTCCTTTGGTTTAATGGTTTTTGTTCGCTTGATTCGTTGTACATGCCCGTCTTCGCCAATTTCAAACGCGGCAAATTTCAGTGTCTGTTCTTCAAGAGTACAGATGATTTTATTCTCTTCTTTAACCTGTCTTGCGATTCTTTCAATATGTGTACTTGTCCACAACTTGTATGCATCCAATTGTGCACCAATAGGTTCAACTGCTTCACCTGCGGAATTAAAAATTTTTCCGTCACCCACTACCATGTAACCAAACCCTGGTATAATTAATCCTTCCGCATAAGGAGGCAGGGGTGAATTTAGTGATAGCAAGTGTTTTATCTTGTCTTCTGGTTTTAGAACCTGATCTACCAGAAACCAATTTACAATATCAACTGGGAAATCGTCTACTTTGAAAGGAAATGTAAATGTTCTCTTGACAGTTTCCAATGTTATACTGGTTTCTTCTTCCTCCTTGCTTTCGGGAACTCCTCCACGTTCTTCAGGTATTTCTATATTGACTCTATTCTCTGGACTAAATTTGACACTTCTTTCGTACATTGTGGAATTTTCCATTGGTTTGTAGGCATACAGTCCATTCTTGTTTTCAAGGGTGCCTCGTCGTCCGGTTGTAGACTTTAATTCCAAATTCTCGTCAACGGCAGATTCCAAGATATACTTTACAACTTCGGGAGCATACTTTAATTTTTCAAGAAGATCTGCCTGTTTCCAAATGGGTTTTTTCTCAAACATGTCTTGAATTTTATTGAAAATTTGATCGCGAACGTCTAGATACGAAGACAGGGGTCGTACTTCTTCTGCAGGAGCAGAAGCAAATCCCGTGCATACAAGCGAAGCATTTCCATCTTCAAAACTTGGAGATGATAGATTTGCCAATGACATTTCTACAATTTGTCTATCTTGCGATCTTCGCTGTGGAACAATTAAACTTCTCCATGACTCTGGAAGTTGATTAACATTTATTTGACTCGTGCAGTCAATTGAACTTTCCATAAGAACACGTTTAATTTTTGATATTCTAGATGCCTTTTCTTCTACAAATGTTCTATAGACTGTCTCATCGTAGCACTCACGCTGGTCGTCTGCATAACGACAAACATGAAGATAAACGGTACAATTTTGATCCTGAAAATCGAGAGCACAGTGTGATCCTGTACGAAGACCACGTCCTATAATTTGATCTAGACGACTCATGTTATACCACGGATCCAGTATATGGACTTGACGAACGAATTTGAAATCAATACCTTCTGAAATTAACGGAGATCCAATAATTATGCGGATATCGCTTCCGTTGGCATTTTCAGTTCTACGCAGTCTGCGAATAAGTGTATCAACTTGTCGTTGACTCATTTCTGACGTCAAGAAGGCATACTTGCCCAGTGACGGACCAATGTACTCTCCAGATGTGTTTTCAAGTAATTTTGGTCCCATTGCAGGTTCAAATCCGTGCTCTTCAAGTGCCATGGCAAACTGAAGAACGCCTCCACGAACATAATTTGAATAAACAAACACAATTCCAGTGCTCTCTTGAATACACTTGATTATAGTGGCAAATTTTGCAGCATGAGAACGAATGCGCGACGGACTCAAAAACCCTTCTACACCTGCTGCGTACTTGTATTGAAATCTTGCCGGATTTCCAGACTTTAAAAAGCACTGTGTGATGGATCTTCCGTCTGGCGACACAACAATTGTGGGTATCATGTCTTCCTGTATGCGACCAGATACTTCTGCCACGCGGTCCTTTTGAGTGCCTTCAACTATTGAACCAACTAATGGAAGATATTTTCTTGGTTTTGTAATTCTTGTCCCCTTGTAATTTTGTCTTTTTGGAGGAACAATCATGCTGTCTGGAGGAGGCAGGCGAAAGGGAAACGTGAATGGATTTTCTCCGCGAATGAATGAAACATATTCGTGACACCAACCGCGAAACGTTGCCTCGCCGTCTGGAGTTTGAAATTCTCCTTCTGAATCAAAAAAATCAGATGACACGAGTTTGTCGGTCGGTTTTTGCTTCTTGTCATTCCATAAAAAGAGATTGAAAAAGAATAATATTTCTTGAAAACTATCGTACATGGGAGTGGCAGTTAATAAAACCAATGTCATGCCATTTGCGACTTGAACAATTCTTGTCAAGGCATCTGCAACCTGTTTATTCTCAGAGAGACCTTCACGCAAATTGTGTGCTTCGTCAACAATCAAAAGACGACCGTCAAATGTTTCATGGATCCAATTGTGAAAATCGTCCACAGAGAGTGTAATCTTCATCTTGTCCACAATGTTTGCGAATTGAATATATCCGGAAAATTCATAAAAATCATCAATCATTTTCTTGACAATATTCTCAAGTCTGTCACGATTTTCAGGACTCTCCCATCGTAAATTTTCTCGCTGTGCTCTTTCAAGCATTTCAAGATATCTTCTTCCAGTACACTGTTGAGAAACTAGAATGCCATTATCTTCTTTGACCCTGGTCACGTCAAAAACTTGCGTTTTGAAATTGTCTTGAACGACTCCTGATGCAATAACGTATACCTTCTTGTCTTGAAATTCGGGTCTCAAGATGTACGATTCAGCAATTTGAATTGCCGTACACGTTTTTCCGCTACCTGTTCCGTGAACCACTAGCATGTTTCTCAATGGACTATCAGGACTCATTGTTCGACGCAAAAAAAGTTGAAAGGGTTCGAGTTGAAACGGTGAAGTCCCACGACAATTTTCATCTCTTAATTTTTTTAGTGTTTCAAGAGACGCAGGGGGCAATGATTTTGACTGCGTTTCCATTATTTAATCTGTAAGACTTAACGTTTGTGAAATATGCTCTATGATGTTTGCAGAGAGTGTAGTATCTAGTAGTCCGGGTTCCTCAGCGAGATTCTCGTTTAGATCAATTACACTAAAATTATTGTTTTGTAAGATGGTTATAAAATTGTCAATCATTAAATTGGTGCTAATATTGATACGGACAACAGAAAGATGAATATCGTTTCTTGCGACTTCTCGAATCAGGTCTTCTAATGGTGGTCCTTCTGGATGAGGTATCCGATCTTGAAGACTGCTGTGGTGCCACATTAGACCATGCGGAGGAGCATCTGCAATGTGGAAAACAAACTTTACACCAGCATCGTTCCAGTACATTTCAAGGAGTCGTTGATAACCGCCTGCTACATCTTCGGGAATATCGCCTCCGCCATGAGGTTGTACATTTTGAATAGCATCTGTAATGTCTTCTTGAAAGGGATAAATTTCATATTGGTTACTATCTCCAAAGTCTCGGTAAATTACTGCTGCAAACAGGAATGTCGAATATGGAAATTCTTGTTTGAGAGATTCTGTAATGATTCCAACTCGTCTCTTGGTACTTTCAATGTACGGTCCCATGGACGCAGTGCCATCTATCAAGAAGCACGTCTTAATCAGTCTCATTTTGAATGATGACCCTCAATGAGATGTATTTTGTTATTCCGTTTTTACGAAGTCGGTGCCGTGTACCAAACACCATAACGCACCTGTTGGTAGGTAGAATTGTATTGAACAGTGTTGATTACGCGCGTTGCGGGCGATTCCGATGTAACGCCGGGCACAATTTTAGACGTCGTGTTTGCATTTTGGATTGTTTGAATCTTCAATGCCTTCAAAAGTTCCGAACTATCTGCTGGTTTTACCTTTCCTCCTGGAGAACTGTGACTGCCAAAATAAGTACTCTGACTCATTATTATAATATGAGCGGAGGATTATTTGGAACGCCATTGGCGCTCAACCTTAAATGTATTTTGTTTTCTGCACTGCTTATTTCAATCTATTGGTTACCGCCGTGGCGAATAATGAAAAATCCATACGACATTATGTGGGGGCGTATTATAAGCATCTTTTTGGCATTTGCTGGGTATATTTTAATGGCATGGTATGACTACATATACGAAGCAAATGATTTTCTGCGTCCAACAGCACTTGGTTGGTTGTCTGCGCCGTTCAAACCCCCATACTATTCCCAACAGTTTGAAGGTCTCCCTGAGAAATGGAAGAAGATAGTTCGTACAATTGACATTTTTGCTCTTCTTGCTGCAATTGTCTTTGTTCTGTCTCCATTCTTCTTGTATTGAGTCTTGAATACAGAAGCGGAAAGCGTCGAGCAAATGCTAAATCTGTCAAAATGTATTCTTTACCACGCAGATTGAGATATTCCCACAGATATATTGCTTTGAGAGTTTTAAGAGTCAATAAATATGGATTGTTGTCTCTTTTGTAAAAAGAAGACATTGATTGTCATAAAGTGTAAATGTGGAGGTTCGTTTTGTCAAAAACATCTTCAAGCAGAGGATCATGCCTGCAAATTTGACTTTGTATCGGATTTTCGAAAGAAACTTGAATCACAAAATATAACAATTGTATCACCAAAAGTTACACCCATTTAGATGCAATCCGACATTTCTCACATCCTTTATGAAAATGCCATCTTAGAAGCAACCATTCGGTATATATGGTATTTACAATTATATCGCAAATATTCTTTGGTGGCATTGAATTCCACCAAAGCGTATGATTTTCCTCTCCCAGAGAATATTGAATTTTTTCATTAAATTCTTCACATGGACACCACGGCATTATGGTTGTTCAAAACGGAAGAAGTTTAAACTTATTATTTCCTATAATAACAAGATGTTTGAACGTCGTGAACTTGTCAGAAATCTTAATATTCCTTCCAAACACCTTCAGCGTAATATTCAATCGTCGTTTCTATCGCAAATCAAGGCAGATGTTGAGGGTCGTTGTGGAATTGAAGGATATGTTCAACCCAAGTCGTCAGTTATTGTAGACTATTCACTGGGATCTCTTGACATACTCAAACCTGGTGTTAGTTATCGAGTTCGTTTTCAAGCAGATGTGTGTTTGCCACACAAGGGGCAAATTATCAAAGTTTCCACGACACTCAAGAGTAAAATTGGTGTTCATGCCGAAATAAATCCTCTTCGTGTACTGCTTCCAAGAGATTTGCACATTGGAAATGCCGAATTTGAAAGCATTGAAGAGGGAGACGAGATTGAATTTGAAGTATTGGGTGCAGAATTCAAACAGGGGGATGAAAATATATTCGTCTTGGGAAAACTAGTTAAAAGACTCGTTTCCGTATCGACCGCCGAGACGACGACAGCAAGTGTTGTTCCTGCAAGTGTTCCCGAAGTTCAGCAGTCTGAGACGCGATCCGTTACCTTTGTAGCACCATTGTCTGAAGAAAAACCTGCTGCGCCCGTTCGACGCAAGAGACGGATGGTGTCTGATTTAAATCCTTCCGCCACATTACAGGTAAATGTCGGAACTCCAGAAGTTAAAGGAGAAGATAGACCAACTTGAAGAGTCTGAGCACGAGCAAATTTTTGACATTATTCGCAGGCACACGCAGGAATATACACGTTCTGATAACGGAGTCTATGTGTCATCAAAAAATTTAACTTCTGAGTGTATACAGAGTATTGAAAAATATGTTAATTTTTGTTTTGACCAGAGAATACAATTGGAAAAACACGAAGAACTTCGAGCAAGGTATATAAAATTAATTAAAACGGATGTTTTTTCTTGATTTTGATCTACGAAAGTAATAATGGAACGGGCTCTAGAAAAAACCCGTCAAGGTTCTGATATACTGGAACTAATTAGTATACGAAACCAACAACGATACACTGAATTCGAAGTGAAACTTTTGGCAGGTCGAATTCAGACGAGAGATGTTGCAGAGCGCATTTTAAAAGCAGTCAAGGACATTGCTATTCGAACAGACGAAGAACATCGTGCCGTTTATGTGTTTCCAGACAACCTTCGAGTGAATGTCGTTGGCATATCCAATATACATAAATTATGTCAAACAAAATCTTTCAAGGGTATACCTGTTCTTGTTGAAAGAAAGACTCGCTATTTTGACAGTATTGATCGTTCTGGCGGAGAAATAGAAACAAAACTTGAATTTGGAAAAGATACGCTCGATGTTCCAGATTTCTTTTCAAGATTTACACTGAGAACGGAAAAACCGTTAAAGACTGACTATGCCGGCGATGTTGACGATCCTCGAGGACATATTCGTATTTTACATCGTCAATCCTTTTATCTTCCTGGTAATGAATTGCGTGTAGATTTCTCCATGGTGAAGGCACGCATAGACAAACAGTCTCTTCGTGAAGTTCTCAAAAATACAGCATCATATGAACTCGAAATTGAATATACGCCAAGAGAAGAAGTACGAAAACCTTCAGAAGTTCGTAGATCTCTCTATCAGTTATTAGAACGGTTAATTGGTGCTTATCAAGAAAGTCGTCATATACTGCCACTTTCAGATCTACAACGTTATTCACAGGAGTTCCGTTTATCTGGTAATATCTTTTATAACCCTGTGACCCTAGAAAGAGGACAGACGAGTAAGGACCGTCCATTTAATATACTGTCAGGTTATACAGTTACAAACAAGGCGGACGGAGAAAGATGTGGTCTATACGTGTGTCGCGATAAGAGGATGATTCGAGTAACGCCTGCCGGCATTGTCACGTATACCGGATTGACGGCATTGGATGACATGCATGTAGAAGACTTTCTAGACGGCGAGTATATTGCGAGTAAAAATTTATTTTGTATCTTTGACGTCTACAAGTACAAGGGTCGCGATACAAGAGTTCTTCCGTTATTTACAACGGATGAAGATGTACAAAAATATCCTCTTTCAAGTCGTCTGGGATGCGCAAGACTCTTTGTTCAAGACATTTCAAAAGACTTTTCTGCAGAAGCGGGGGATATTCTTCGTATTGAGACGAAGATGTTTTTGGCGGGAGACGGAGCAGCAATGGAAGAGGCAATACAGAAAATTTTAGATACGGAATTTGAATACGAAATAGATGGTCTCATCTTTACACCGCGCAGTTCGCCGGTTGCTCCTCCTACTGATGTAAAGGGTCGTCGTTGGGTTCGGGTATACAAATGGAAACCTCCTCATCAGAATTCAATTGATTTTCTAGTGCGATTTGAACCAACTCCTGGATACGACACGCAGTTGAAGCAAGTGGTACGACGAGGAACTCTGTATGTAGGTCGTTCTCCTGGAGAAGATTTCATTTATCCGTGTGAAACTCTTACGGGAGAATACGTTCCGCCGAAACTTCCCTTGGACATGTCCCTTTCCGGAGCATATGTACCCTCTGTATTTCAACCTAGCGCACCACGTGATACGGATGCTTACATTATCAAACTCAAACTCAACGATAAAGACATTCCAATCGATGAAAAAGGTAGCAAGATTGAAGACAATACAATTATTGAGTGTTCATATGATATTGAGAAACAACTTTGGAATGTCATGAGAACTCGTTATGATAAGACATATGAATACAGAGTTCTCGGAAAGGCACAGTACGGTAACGATATCAAGACGGCAGAATCGGTTTGGACATCCATTCATGTTCCAATTACAGAACAAATGATTCGTCAAGTATACATGTCTCCGATTGACGATACATATGAAGATGACATGTATTATAGAGACGATCTTGATTCGCGTGATCGCATTCTGCGTGCTGTATATTCCTATCACAACAGAATCAAGGAATCGCAGTATCAAACTTATGTTGTTGCTGGCAATACGATTATGGATCTGGCATGTGGGCGCGCAGGAGATCTTTACAAGTGGATGAATGCACGAGCATCAAAAGTTCTTGGACTTGATATTGCCGAGGCAAATTTGACGGGTCCGAGACAGGGTGCTTGTGTTCGATATCTAAAAGAAAAGGCATCTGGAAAACCATTCCTGCCAAAGGTTCTATTTGCCGCAGCAGACATGACGAAAAGATTTGAAGAACAAGATTCGAAATATCTGCGCATGGTCTTCTTTGACGAACCTGCTACAACTCCGTACCTGTCTCAATTCAAAGACGTTCAAGATTGGGATTGTGTGACGTGTCAATTTGCCATTCATTATGCATGCGAAAGCGAAGATGTATTTCGAGCATTTGTTCACAATCTAAAACATTGCAAGTCAGTATTCTTTGGAACGTGCCTAGATGGAAAGGCAGTGTACACCCTGCTTGCAGGGAAGGATCGTCATACGTTTCGTGAACGAGGTAAGATATTTGCTGAAATTACAAAGAAATATACCGACGACGGCGAATGGAAGGAAGAATTCGGTCAGCAGATTGATGTTTTGCTTGAGACAATTGTAAAACCTACTCCAGAATATTTAGTGCCGTTTGAAAAGGTTACTGAAATACTTCGAGAATCGGGATTTGAACTTATTGAATCCAAGTCCTTTGGTGAGATTTATGCGACACAGAACAAGTATACATTTGGACGATCAGAACAAGATTTTAGTTTTCTGTACAAGACATTTGCGTTTCGGCGCGTTGGTGTGTCAGAAGACAAGCAGGAGGCACCTGAGATTTCAGTAGAAGAAGAAATCAAAGAAGCAGAGGCGGAAGCAGAGGCGGAGGAAACGAAGGAGACGGAGGCGGCGAAAGAGACGGAGGAAACGGAGG
>Ga0214917_10008147_pt1 | contig 10391 bp, 7 predicted proteins | sample LL_1208_BB_MetaG_FD_177983 | JGI IMG/M metagenome (GOLD analysis project Ga0214917, IMG submission 177983) | Freshwater microbial communities from Lake Lanier, Atlanta, Georgia, United States - LL_1208_BB | ecosystem: Environmental > Aquatic > Freshwater > Lake | place: USA: Georgia | collected...
GCTCAATTGCAGTAACTAAAGTGCCGATATGTAATAAGGATGGTTTATGGATTGAGGCGTCTGGTAGCCATGAGTGGGAAAAATCAAATGTAGCAGTGCCTTCAATTACAAACTCATATGTGGCACCCCCTTTTGAGTTAAGAGAGACGATTGCTAAACAGGTAGGTTTATCTGAAAACTTAACAAAATCTAATAAGACACCATCTTTATGTAATTGCTTGAGTGCCATCTGACCATACTTATCAGTTGAAATACCATCTATAAATTGATTACCAATTCCAAGCTTTGCTAGTGCTTTTGCTGTATTTGCAGGCCCACCACCAACAACAGCTTTGCGTTCCGTGCCATCTGGAATCAAATCTATTAAAACTTCACCACATACCCATACTTGAGTATTCAAATTGATTCACCCATCCGGGCTAAGTACTCTGTCAAGACTTCAATTCCAAAAAGGTGATCATCTATTTGGGGTAAGCCACTTATAATTAAGGATCCAACAAACCCTTGCTCTTTTGAAATTAGAGGCAATCCACCACCGTGAATTGCATATTCTTTCTCACTTAAATTATTTTCAGTAAACCAGTCAATCGATAGTTCTTCGGCCTTTACTCGTTCATACAAAGTGGAGTGATTCTTTAGATTTACAACCCGTGCTTTTCGAGCTATCCATGAATCATTCTCTGGACTACTCCCAGGAAGTGAGGCATGATAGACGGTCCAATCTCCAATGCTAACCTCAATTGCGATTGGTAAGTTTCTACTGAATCCAATTGACTTGGCTATATCTCCAATAGAAAGAGCACTAAAAATATCTAAAGATTTCAGCCAGAATAATTTTTCCTCTTCCAATAACTGTTTTGATCTAAATCCCCCTGTGGTTTTCACAACACCACCTTATTCTAATTTAAAGTGTTTTTAAACTTTTTGCTTCATTCGAAGTTAGTGGCTGAAATTTAGACTACAATATTGCTGTGCGAGTGTTTATTACAGGTGGTGCAGGATTTATTGGTTCACACCTTTGTGATGCCTTTATAGCTAATGGTGATAAAGTAGAAATACTAGATAATCTTAGTACTGGATCTCTAAAAAATATTTCTCATATCCAAAGCAATATAAATGTAATAAACGGAGATATCAGAGATAAACAATTAGTCGAATCATTAGTTTTAAAATCTGACTTAGTACTACATATGGCTGCAGCAGTCGGAGTTCATACTATTTTAGAAAAGCCAATAGAATCTATCTCTACTAATTTTGCTGGTTCTGAGATCGTTTTAAATGCCTGCGTCAAGTATAGAAAAAAAATTGTTATAGCCAGCACCTCTGAGATTTACGGGAAGAATGCTCATCAGCCATTGTCTGAAACAGATGACAGGGTGATGGGCTCCCCACAAAAATTACGTTGGAGTTATGCTGACTCTAAGGCTTTGGAAGAAGCAATGGCTCACGCTTTGTTTTTAGCAAATGGATTGGAAGTTATTACTCTGAGATTTTTTAATGTTGTTGGTCCGAGGCAACTAGGGTCCTATGGGATGGTTTTGCCTAGGTTTGTTGAATCCGCATTAAGACATAAGCCAATAAATGTTTTTGGGGACGGTAATCAAACACGAGTATTTTGCCATGTTTTAGATGCAGTTAATGCAATTCTTAGACTAGTAAGTTCGGAAAGAGCCATTGGTGAAGTTTTTAATATTGGAGGGAGGGAAGAAATCTCCATAAAGGATTTAGCCTTAAAAGTGATTGACATAACTAAGTCAGAATCAAAAGTGGTATTTTCTCCTTATAACGACTCTTATGAACCAGGATTTGAGGATATGTTAAGGAGAGTTCCAGATTTATCAAAAATTAAGTCCTTTATTGATTGGGATCCAAGCTTTAAACTAGGTCAAATAATTCAAGATGTTGCAAATTCTGTTTCCTAGAGAAATTTTGGCCAACCCAATTCCTGTTCTGTAACAGATAAATCGATTACTCTTGTTCTATTCTTTAACCACACAGTAAAGTCAATTTCAGGGTGTGGTGTAACTATTATTCCTAAATCAATTTCTGTACTCAAATTTGAACTTGATGAATCTTCTATTTCTTGTACTAGTGGATCATGCCAACTCACAGTTGCATGATTATTTTCAAGAGCTTCTAATAATTTTAGTGCGGGTGACTCTCTGATGTCAGACACTCCAGTTTTATATGCAATACCCGCTACTTGAATTCTCAATCCATTTAGGTCTTTTCCTAAGTACTTTTTAATTCTACTTATAACCTGCTCAACTCTACCTTGATTCAACTCATTAGCAAGATCTACCAATTTGGAATCTACTTGTTGTTGATGTGCAAAATAACTTAAATACTCGGGGTCTACAGGAATACAATGACCGCCGACCCCAATACTTGGATAGAATTTCATAAACCCAAATGGTTTTGTAGCGGCTGCATTAACAACCTCAGTACCACTAATTCCTATTTTACTGACAATCTCAGATACCTCATTTACTAGCGCAATATTTACTTGGCGAAAAGTGTTTTCAAGAAGTTTCGCTGCCTCAGCAACCTCAGGACTTGAAGCTTCATAAATACTGTTGCAAAAACCCGAATAAAACTCAACTGCTCTTCGAGTAGATAAATCATCTAGACCTGAAATCACTCTTGTTGTATTACCAATATTCCAATTGGAATTTCCGGGATCAACTCTTTCTGGGGCAACAGCAAATTGAAAAAGGTTTCTGTTGTTTTCTTCAACAATAGGTTTGATAACATTCCTGAGAGTTCCAGGGTACGATGTACTTTCACTTATGATCAGAGCCGGACTGGATATATATTTATTAATTGTCTTTGCAGCTTCTTTTACAGCCAATAGATCTGGTTTTCGATTAGTGTCAAGCGGGGTAGGAACAGCAATCACAACTATATCTGAATCGGTAATTGATTTAGCTGAAGTGGTAGGTAAAAACCTATTTTCTGAAATTATTTTCAACAATACCATTTTCTCAACTCCAGGTACAAAAGATTTACCAATAGCCAAATCGGAGATTAATGTGGTGTTTAGATCAAAGCCAATAACTTCGTGTCCAGCAGATGCCGCCCCTATTGAAAGTGTTTGGCCAACATACCCCTGACCTATAATTGAAATCTTCATTTAGTTTTTTTTAAAATTTGTAATCTTTAATAACCCTATTGTAAGGATCAATCTCGATTAGTTTCTCTTTTGCCATTACTCTTTCCTCATTTGTTGCGTTCGGATTTACTAAAATTAGAACCCAGGTTAAGTAACTATTGGGATTAAATTTTACGGCACTTCTACCAATTTCTAAAGAGAGGTCATACAATCCTGATTCGTAGAGACCAGCACCTAATCGATTGTATCTAATTACTGATTCTGGAAATGCTTTTGCTGCTTTGACAGCTAACAGTGCATCCTTTTTAGTATCGGCGTCCCTGGCGAGACTATCTGCACGGAAAAGTGGAATAGTTACAACTAAAGCTAAAATTACTAGTGGATAACTTAAAATTCGTGTAAGTGTTTCGTTTGGAAGTTTCATATTTTTCTTAACTTTAATATCATCAAAGGAATCCTTGATATCACGATTGGCTGCTAAACCGATAATTGCCCCTGAAATGACAAAATTCCAAAGTAAAGTTGGAATGGCTGCCGGACTTATTAAAGATTGTAATTGGAAAGAGAGCCAAGCTACGGAAATAGCTGCTAAATTCTTATCGAAAGTTCCCAGCTTGCGAAAAATTAGAGTAATACTAAAAAATGTTAATAAAACTATTGAAAAATAAAGAATTGCCAAAACTATTCCACCTGTAACGGCGAACTGTAAAAAAAAGTTATGCACATTATCTATATATTCATCAATTCCATTTGCAGTTTTCTGACTCCTGTACTTTAAAGAATAATCTCCAACTGAATCTAACCCAATCCCAAAAAAGGGATTGTCTTTGATAATTGAGATCGCAGTATCCCACATTTCACCCCTAGAACGAACTGAAACTTTATAAAGATAATAGGAAAGTGGACCCTTATCTAACATTCCAAACAAAGTTATTAACCCAATCACAATAATAGCCAGTAGTGAGACTGTAAAAATTTTCTTTGACTTTTGAAACCACAAAAATATTAAAATGTATAATGATAGTGATGAAGCTAAGGCAATGTATCCTTGGGTAGATTCGCATATATAAAGTGTAAAGAGTAAAATTGAACCAAGTAAAACTGTCAGGGTATACCTATATTTTAGCGACCATACATAAATTATTGATGGAATGATCGCAAACGCAACAAAACTTGATTGAAAGTTGGGATTTCCTATGGTTCCAATTATTCCATTTGTTTGTGTCCTCCAATTAAAAAAATCAAATCCAAAAAATTGAAGCATTGAATAAGCAGAAGAGAGTACACTCCCGATTAAAACTCCTAGAAATATTCTTGGCAAATCTAAAAAAGTGATTCGTTGAGCAGAGTATAATAAAATAATTAATAGTGAAAAAAACGTAAGAAAACCTAGACCTCTACCGGTTCTACCATATAATTGTTGCTCAATTGGAGCATCACTTACTAAAATTACAATTATCATTTGAACAATAAATAGAGATGAAATTAGCAGCATGCTCAGTAGTATCTTGTTTGAAAACCAGCTTTTTAAATTTACCAACAATTCGGGAAGAATAAAAAAGCTCATACTTGTTAAAATTATTATTTTTGGAACTATTAAAGCATCTGAACTCACCCATGGTGTTGCAGCCAATGTCACAATTATAGAACCAGCTATAATTTTCCTCATTAATCCCCTATCTTGATACTTGCATAATCTTAACAAAATATTGGCAAATTCTATGTTAGTAAAGACCGGGCCCCCTAGAGAAATCTAGGGGGCCCGGTCTTTACTGTTTTGAAGCTAATTTACTTTTTTTGCAAAATTAACTTCTGCAATGCTTGAATCTGCTTATTGATTGATGCTATCAATGCAACAATAGATTTCAAAACATCCGCATTAGTTGTTGTATCGCCACCTGTTGAGATTTCATAGGTAGGATTTTGGACCTTTGCATATAGTCCAAAGGTGGTAGTTGCGCCAGTGAAATCTACAACAGCTGAATAGCGACCAGCAGTTTGTCCAACAGTGTAGGTATAGCTGACCTTACCGCCTGCTCCAGCTACTGCATCAGAAGCACCAGTTGTTGACACAAGTGTCATTCCAGGTACAGCGATAGTAGAGGCACCTAATGAAACTACGTTGTTTGCAGGATTACCTTTCGAATCTGTAAATGTAACAGTAAGTACAGCCACATCTCCAGATAGGTATTTAGCTTTATCAAATCCTGCAGTGACAACAGCTGGATCATCAGCACAGGCTAAATCAAATGGTGATGAAGTAATCACCGTTCCATTTGCCAGTGTGAATTTGATTTTTACACCCTTTTGTGTACCAGCTGTTGCAGCACAAGCATGTGTTCCTACTGTGAACTGATTAACATCGGTAGATGAAGTAGATGTAGCCAAACTAGGAAATGTCACTGCTGTGACAGTTGTTCCTAAGGTAGATGAATCTACAGAGTAAGTTCCAAGTGTGCTTGGAGTTGCCACTCTATTACCAACTGCGTCTTGTGCTAGTACATAAAATGTACCTGCACGAGTTTCACCAGAGAACCATTTAGCGTTACCGGCTGATGCTGACAAATCTTGCACTGCTATATTTGAAATTGTCAATTTTGAAACAGCTCCTGCTAATGAAACAGTTTTCGTACAAACAGGTGTTCCGTTATATGAGATGGTTACAGTTGTGGTCAACGGTACTCCATCAGTTGCACGAGAAACTCGAACTGTTGAGTTATTACCTGCACCAGTTGAGGTTATGGTTGAAGTTATTCCTGCCACTGGTGTAGATCCAGCAGTTCCAAATGCAAGCAATGCACCATTAGTTGCAGTTGCAGTCAATGCTCCAGATGAAGGAAGATTAGCCCCATAGGCGTCACGTAAGAAGAAGTCGATAGAATAATCTTCTGAATTCTTAGGTGAGCCGGTGTCATCCACATTTGAAGATGTAGTGGCGTTATAGGTAGTCGAGCCCCTTACTGCTTGGCACAAAGAGTTTGTTGCACTGTAAGTTCCTCCAGCATCAGTTGCTGTAACAGTTACTGTTACATTTCCAAATAATGTTGCACCCATAGATCCATTTGTAGCAGTGGCACGTACTGAATCACCACTTGAGTTTGTGTAAAAGCCCGCATACGTACTTACTGTATAAGTTCCAGTTGTAGTTGGAGCTGTCCAAAGAAAAGCTACACCGGTTCCACCAGCAGTAGTTACGTTTGGCATCCACACTTTAGTATTGGAAGCGTTATACTCTGTAGTTGAAGCCGCTGCATCTACCATTCCGCTTGCTGCAGAAGAGAGAGAACCTCCTGAAACGGAGACAGATACTGCTGTTGCTGTGCAACTATAAAATGAAAGAATAGCTCCTGGGAGTACGGACGCTGACTGTGCAATACCAGAAGAGCTATCTTTGTACAATAAGCCCTTAGATCTTGCGTTGGTCGCCAATGAACCACAACCGCTCATATCAACCCCACCACCAGCAACTCCAGAAGTTATTGTTGCATCAGATATTGTTGCGACAAACAAAGATCCTGGCACAGATCCATCATTACCAGCAATAGCACCTACAGTTACTGCTGTATTTGCATTTGAACCAGCAGCCTCATGGGCTTGTGCTGTAGGCGAAGCAATTATTGACAAAACACCTGCAACTAGTGCAGTGGTTGCCGTAATCGCAATGCGCTTACGTAGTGTCTTTATAGACATTTGTTTCCTTTCGTTAGTCAGAATCAGGAATTTCCTGAATCCGGCTTGAAGATCTTTTGGATCTTCTAATTCCGTTTCCCTATGGCACACACGTGTAATGCCGTAAAGAGACGGAAATCTATTTACTCCGTGGGCGAAGACCCACCATCTGCCTGCTCTAATACTTGAAGCATTAGAGTGACCGTTTCGAGTTGATTTAGCGCAAGTTGCATATGATCAGCGTAATCTTGAGCAGAAATTGATTTAATCTCAGACTTAGCTGACTTCTCACTAGTAATAATCTCTGGAGTTACAACGGTTGGAACTGCTAGTAGATCTTGGTTGTTAGAAAGTTGAGAAGTTGTAGTTGTAATCGATGTATTTTGCTCATTACCGGTCATAGAGTTTAAACCTAAAAATGCTGTTAAAACTAAAATGAAGGTGAGTGCAATCTTTGATGATTTTCCAGCTATCTCCGCAGCCTTTTTATAAGTAGTCGATAGTAAATCTAATGCAGTTAACCCCTTGGACTCATCAATTACTAACTCAGATAGAATCTTACGAAGTGATGTACGGGCACGTGAGACTGTATGACGAACTGCAGACTCCTTTATACCAAGCTCTCTTGCAATTTCAGAGGTGGAACGACCCTCAACCTCCCACATAACAAGTGCTGCACGCTCTGCTGGAGATAGTAATGCTATTGCTTGACGAATTATTGCCGCATCTTCCGCAGCTGATAATGCCAGTGAGTGATCTCCGTTAGCTTGCCAAATAGCCTCAATCTCTGCAGTTGAATCATCCAACGCAACTAAATTTGGGCGCCTATTTTCAGCTCGAAATAGGTCAATACATAAATTTTCAATTGTCCGGTGCAGATAAGCTAGTGCGTGATTATCGCTTGATAATTCAGGAGCTGCCAACATGAACTTGACCAACGCCTCTTGTGTGATCTCTTCAGCCTTTGCTTTGTCCTTAACGATCCGATTGGCATGGGCTAGAAGCTCAGATCGATTTTGAGTGTAAAAGGATGAAAATTGGGCAACACTCCATGATGCTGGAGATAGGCTTTTTCCTGGCCTAGATTTACTGGCTTTAAATGCCATTTTGATCGCCCCTTTTAAACCGGTTTTGAAGTGCAGAGTCAACCGTCGTTGCCTCTACCCACTTCTACGTATTAGCCCCTTAATTGTAGTGCACTAGCGACAAAACGGACATTTCGTACTTTTTGTGGGCCCTGTCGGGATCGAACCGACGACCCACAGATTAAAAGTCTGTTGCTCTACCGACTGAGCTAAAGGCCCTTATTTGATCAGACCAAGATCACCTCTTATGATGAAATGATCAATTGCTGAACTCAAATTTTAACATAAATTGAAGTCTTATGTTCACAACATCAAATTTCCAGCAGGCCTTAAAAAATCGTAATTACTAAGCTCTTCGAAAAATTGTCAGTACAAATTGTTACTCAAAAACTTTTATGGAGCGTGACTGGTCAATAATACTCATAATAATTTACGAAGTAGTTGACACACATTGAAGTAACTCATTAAAAACTGCCTCGGCAGCGATAGACAATGAGTCAACTGTTGCACCACCAATATGCGGTGTTATTGCTATATTCAAATTTGATTCTTTTTTAGTCTTTACAATTAAATTCTCCGCTACCCAATTTTTCGATTTATCATTCCTGTCTTCATCAATTAAGACATCTATGCCTAGCCCCTTTAACTTTCCAATCTTCAACGCCTCAATTGCATCACTTTCATTTATTACAAAACCACGCGAAGTATTTATGATTATTAAACCTTCATTCTTAATCAAATCAAATTGTTGCTTCGAAATTAAATTAGCATTTTCTTTTCTGTCGTCAACGTGTATACTTACAAAATCACATTTTTCAAATATCTCATTAATTGATAGTGCTTGTTGATAATTAAAATGCACTGAATTTTCACCCTCAAATGCGATGTCATAAGCATAAACTTTCATATTAAAACTATTTGCTATCTCACCCATTTTTTTGCCCAACCTACCAAATCCTATAATTCCAATTTTTTTATTATTTAAAGATGTGGTAAAAAATTGATTCCGATTCCAATTTCCATCCAATACTGATTTTTGAGCTGACGAACACTGCCTGTTAAGTTCCAGCATATGCCACCATGCAATTTCAACTGTTGAGGTAAAATTGGCAATTAAATCGCGCTTGTTTTTAAGTGAAAGTACTCGAATACTATTTTGTTCACAGTAATCTTTATCTATATGAGTTAATGCTGTAGTGGGAGAAGCAATAAATCTAAGATTTGGGTATTGCGACAAAAATGTATGATCGAGGTTGTAACTAAGACCGCTATATATCCCCTTTATATCACTCTTAATTTTGTTATCTATCGGGCCTAAATATGTCTTTACTTCTGCTTGCTCACTTAAGGACCAAATCGACTCTTCTTTAAGTCCGATATTTTCCAAAACATGAATCATTATGAGTTAATCAATTTCAATAAATTTTTTTTCAATAGATAGGTCTGCTTCTAATAAGACCTTGGCAATTTTTTTTCCTGCAGTTCCATCACCATATAGGTCACTTGGAGAATATTTTCCATGTTTAATTTGGATATTCACAGAATCTATAATTTCACTAGATACAATGTTTTCGACATAAATTACATTCTCAGCGAATTCTCTTCCCCTTTGACGACTTCCAAGGATTACCGACGGCGTCCCAGTTCTAGAAGCTTCACGGATACCAGAACTAGAGTTCCCAATTATGCATGCGGAATTATTTAAAATTTTTATATACTCTTCTGGAGAAAAATTTCTTATAAATCTTATTTTACTATCTGGATTTAACTCTCTAAACCGACGCAACTCTTTGCTAATCAAATCAGTTCCAGCATCAACATTAGGCCATAGCCAAATTGTCGGTAAATCTAATTTACTAACAGATTTTAAAATTTCTAGTATTGATTTTGGAGTTTCCTTATAGTGATGAGTATCAGCATGAAACAAAACAAGCAAATATTTTTTATTTTTAAAATCTTTAGAATTTTCTAAATATTTATCAAGAACTTGATTTGCATCCTCAAAACGATATTTCTCGGCAATATCTAGAGCAGGGCAGCCAGTTAAAAAAACTTTGTTCTTATCTTCTCCCATTTGGATAATGTTTTTATATGCATTCTGAGTAGCTGGAAAATGTAAATTTGATAGTTTTGTACAAGCATGTCTCACAGATTCGTCGATTGAGCCGGTAACCTCACCCCCTTGAGTATGCGCCACAGCAATATTCATATAACTTGCAGCAATTGCAGTTGCAATGGTTTCATGTCTATCAGCAACTGTAAGTACTAGATCTGGTTTAAGATCAATAAAAACTTGCGATAATTCAAGCAAAGCTAAACCTGTTGTTTTTGCCATAACTATCGGTTCGTTTCCTTCAACTACAGAATATACCTCCCTGTTTACTAAAAACCCATCATTGCGAATTACATCAACCACATTTCCAAACCTAAATAGCAGTCCCGAAGCACCCACAACAATTTGTAATTCACAATTATTATCCTTTTTGAGTTCTTGGAGAACACTCTTAATTCGAGCATAATTTGCC
>Ga0214917_10008149_pt1 | contig 10389 bp, 12 predicted proteins | sample LL_1208_BB_MetaG_FD_177983 | JGI IMG/M metagenome (GOLD analysis project Ga0214917, IMG submission 177983) | Freshwater microbial communities from Lake Lanier, Atlanta, Georgia, United States - LL_1208_BB | ecosystem: Environmental > Aquatic > Freshwater > Lake | place: USA: Georgia | collected...
CTGGCCGAACACGCCGGGCAAAACCTCGATGGCGTCCTCCTCGCCGTCAGCCACGACACAGCGCTCGAAGCCGCCCGCCAGCTCATGCCCTGCCCCGTGCTGGGCATGACGGAGGCCGCCTGCCTCGTCGCCCTCACCCAGGGCGGCCGCTTCGGCCTCGTCACCTTCGGCGGCGTGGATATGTATCGGGAATTGATGGCCCGCCACGGTTTTTCCGCCCGCGTCTCAGGCCTCGCAGGGGTCGATGCCACGCCGCAACAAACCCTCGCCAACCCAGCAGCAGTCACCGCCCAGGTGCAGCAAGCCATCCAAGCCCTGGTCGCCGAAGGCGCCGATAGCGTGGTCCTCGGCGGCGCCGCCATGGCCGGCATGGCCGCCCAGCTCACCGCCCCGGTGCCGCTGCTCGATGGTATAGCCTGCGGCGTGCGCCTGCTCGAAGCCCTGGCCGGGCTGCGCCTGCCCCGCCCCAGCACCGGCAGCTACGCCGCCCCCTCCGGCCGCGCCCTCTCCGGCGTCAGCCCCGCCTTGGCCCAGCTCCTCGCCAAACCCAGGAATTAATTGACAGGAAAACCCCGGCCCTCTACCCTATCCGCCGCTGTTTGAACAACCCAATCCGCACCCCCAGGGCAATTTGTCCGAATACGACATTTTGCGGAAAATGGCCGCCCGCCGCCAGTTTTCGAATTTGTCCGTAAACTACATCTTTGGCGCGCCCGGCCTCACTCCGCCTTCATCTTCAACTCTTTGGCCAGCCGCCGCAGCAGCATATTGCGCCGCAGCGCGCTCAGGTAATCCACAAACAAAACGCCATTGAGATGGTCAATCTCATGCTGCAAACAGGCCGACATCAGCCCCTCGCCCTCCATCTCCCGGCGTGAACCATCCAGCGCCTGATAGCGCACCTTCACCTGATGCGGCCGCTGCACATCGCCAAAAATATTCGGCAGCGAAAGGCATCCCTCCTCCCGCACCGCCAATTCCCGGCTCTGCGCCACCAATTCAGGGTTGACCAGCACAATGGGCGCCGGCGCCTCCTTCGGCCCAATGTCAATCACCACCAGCCGCAGCAATTCCCCCACCTGCGGCGCGGCCAGGCCAATGCCCGGCGCTGCATACATGGTGGCCAGCATCTTCTCGCTCAGCGCCCGCACCCGGTCCTCATCGCCAGGGCCCACAGGCTTGGCCTTGGCCCGCAGGATGGGGCTTGGCACATACAGAATAGGCAGGGTCTCGCTCATGCCCCAGGCTTACCGCCGCCCCGCCCGGCTTGCAACGCGCCCCCGGCCTTGCCATGTGTATCCCGTCGGCGCCTGCGGGGCCGCCCATCAATCCGCTCCTTGTGGGGGAATGCCTTGTCACGTTCGCCGGTCTTCGGTTCGCCGCTCTTCCTGGGCTTTGACCATCTCGAGCAGATGCTCGACAGGGTCCAGAAAAATTCTGAAGGGTATCCCCCCTACAACATCGAACAGACGGGCGATGGCAGGCTGCGCATCACCCTCGCCGTCGCCGGCTTCTCGATGGATGACCTGCATATCACCCAAGAAGACAACCAGCTCGTCATCCGCGGCCGCCAGCGCGATGATGGTGATGGCAGAATTTTCATCCATCGCGGCATCGCCTCCCGGCAATTCCAACGCGCCTTCGTCCTGGCCGAAGGCATCGATGTCGAGGGCGCCTGGCTCGATAATGGCCTGCTCCACCTGGACCTCAAGCGCCCCATGCCCGAGGTGAGGGTGAAATCCATCCCCATCACCGCCCGCGGCACCGCCATGGCCCGCCCCGTCGTCAATAGCCGAATGATGCGTGACGACGAGTAAGGCCTGCTCGCGCGCAAACTTGCCCCCGCTTCACCGCCCGTGTTAACCGCACGGTCTCGATGTCAGACGCAAGCAAATTCATGAAAACCATCACAGTTCTGAACGGCCCTAACCTGAACATGCTGGGCCTGCGGCAACCCCATATTTACGGCGCCTCAACGCTGGATGATGTGGAAAACCTCTGCGCCGAGACGGCCTTTGAACTGGGCCTGGGCATTGATTTCCGCCAATCGAATATCGAAGGTGAATTGGTGTCCTGGATTCAGGAATGCCGCGGCCGCAGCGCCGGCATCATCATCAATCCGGCCGGCTACACCACCACCTCCATCGCCATGCTCGATGCGCTGCTGATAGCCGATCAGCCGGTGATCGAGGTCCATATCACCAACATCCACAAACGCGAGGAATTCCGCCACCACAGCTACATCTCAAAGGTCGCCACCGGGGTGATCTGCGGGCTGGGTGTTGCTGGCTACGCCCTCGCGATGCGCGCGATGGCGGGGATTCTGGCGGATCAACAGGAAGACGATCAATGAGCTCCAGCATCACCTTCGACCCGGCCGCGATCCGCGAATTGGCCAAGATCCTGCGCGAGACCGACCTCACCGAGATCGAGCTGGTCGAGAATGACAGCCGCATCCGCGTGGCACGGGTGATACCGGCCCAGGCCCTCACCACCTATGCCGCGGCCCCCATGGCGCCGCCGCCTGCCGCCATGGCGCCACCGCCGGCCGCAGCCGCCCCCCCCACCCTCTCGGCCGAGTTCGACCCCAAGCATCCCGGCGCCGTCACCAGCCCGATGGTGGGCGTGGCCTATCTCTCGCCCGAGCCCGGGGCGGCCGCCTTCGTGCAGGTCGGCAGCCAGGTTTCGGCCGGGCAGACGCTGCTGCTGATCGAGGCGATGAAGACCTTCAACCAGATCAAGGCACCAAAATCGGGCACCGTGGCCCGGATTTTGATCGAGCCCGGCACGCCGGTTGAGTATGGCGAACCCCTGATGTTGGTGGAGTAGGCGGAATGCCCACCCGCCCTTTCAAGAAGGTTCTCATCGCCAATCGCGGTGAGATTGCGCTGCGCATCCACCGCGCCTGCCAGGAGATGGGCATCCGGACGGTGGCGGTGCACTCCACCGCCGATGCCTCCGCCATGCATGTGCGCCTGGCCGATGAAAGCGTGTGCATCGGCCCGCCGGCCGCGCGCGACTCCTACCTCAACATGGCAGCCCTGCTCTCCGCCGCCGCCATCACCGGGGCGGAGGCGATCCATCCCGGCTATGGTTTCCTCTCCGAGAACGCGAATTTCGCCGAGATGGTGGAAGCGCATGGCCTGGCCTTCATCGGCCCCAAGCCCGAGCATATCCGCATGATGGGCGACAAGATTTCGGCCAAGGACGCCATGCGCCGGCTGGGCGTGCCGCTGGTTCCGGGCAGCCTTGGCGCGCTGGAGACGCTGGAGGAGGCGAAATCCGTCGCCGCCGAGATCAAATATCCGGTCATCATCAAGGCCGCCGCTGGCGGTGGCGGGCGCGGCATGAAGGTGGCGCATTCCGAGGAGGAGCTTGAAGAAGCCTGGCGCGTCGCCCGCACCGAGGCCAAGGCGGCTTTCGGCAATGACGAGGTCTATCTGGAAAAATACCTCGACCGGCCGCGCCATATCGAATTGCAGGTGCTGGCCGATACCCATGGCAATGTCGTGCATTTCGGCGAGCGTGACTGCTCACTGCAACGCCGCCACCAGAAGCTGGTGGAGGAGGCCGGCAGCCCAGCACTCAGCGGGGCGGAGCGTGACGCGCTTGGCGCCAATGTCACCCGCGGCCTGCGCGAACTGGGCTATCGCAATGCCGGCACGCTGGAATTCCTTTGGCAGGATGGGCAATTCGCCTTCATCGAGATGAACACCCGCCTGCAGGTGGAACACCCGGTGACGGAAATGGTCTGCGGGATTGATCTGGTGCGCGAGCAATTGCGCGTCGCCGCCGGTGAGGCGCTGGGCTATGGCCAGGAGGATATCACCTTCAACGGCCACGCCATTGAATGCCGCATCACCGCCGAGGATCCTGAGAGCTTTGCGCCTTCGCCGGGACGGGTGAACACCTATCATGCGCCCGGTGGCCTGGGGGTGCGGGTGGATAGCGCACTCTACTCCGGCTACGCGGTGCCGCCGCATTATGACAGTCTGGTGGCCAAGCTGGTGGTGCATGGCGCGACGCGTGCCCAGGCGATCGCCCGCATGCGCCGCTGCCTCGCGGAGATGGTGGTGGATGGCATCAAGACCACCATCCCGCTGCACACCCGCATCATGAATGACCCGGAATTTCAGGCCGGCGATTACACCATTCATTGGCTGGAACGCTTCGTCGCCCGGCAGGGCTGAGGGCGGCTTCGCCAAATCGCTTGTCGCGACGCGGTTGCGCAGGATAGAATCATACTGCCAGAACAGTTTGGCAGGGGGATTTCATGCGTCGTCTTATCGCATTGGGCCTGGTTGCCCTGGGCCTCACCGGTTGCGCCGGCGCGCCGGGCACCGGCGAGCCACAGGTCTTGGTCGACCGTTCAACCTTGGCCGTGCAGGAATTGCTCGGCAATGATCGTGATCTGCTGGGTGTCAGCAACCTGCTGCGCAATGCCCGCGCGGTGATGGTCTGCCCGCGGGTCTTCCGCGCTGCCTTCTTTGGCGGTGGCGAGGGCGGCGATTGCGTGCTGCTGGGCCGTGATGGCAATGGCGGCTGGTCATCGCCCGCCTTCTTCAGCGTGGGCACGGCCAATATCGGCTTCCAATTCGGTATCCAGGACAGCCAGACCCTGCTGGTCATCCGCAGTGATCGCGGGCTGAATGCGGTGCTGGACAGCCAATTCAAATTCGGCGCCGATGCCTCGGTGGCGGTGGCGGCCTATGGCGGCACGGTGCAGGGCGCCACCACCACCAATCTGGGCGCCGATATCGTGGCGGTCTCGCGCTCACGCGGGCTCTTCGCTGGCGTGGCCCTTGATGGGACAGTGCTGTCCTCCCGCTCGGAATGGAACACGGCCTATTACGGGCAGGAGTTCTCGGCCCGGCAGATCGTGGTGCAGGTGGCAGCGCATAACCCGGGTGCTGACCCGCTGCGCGCCGTGCTCGCCCGCTATGGCAGTGCCGCATCGGCCGGCATGCCTGTGGCGGATAGCCCTGCCCCGCAGCCAGCCTCCACCAGCCGCCGCGCCAGCGCATCGAGCCGGCGTGCGGTCACCTCTTCGCCGCTGGCGCCGCCGCCGCGCTGAAGCCAGGGCCGAGGGGCGGAAACGAGATTGACTTATACCCAGCGCCGGCGCTACAAGCCCGCCTCCGGCTGGTGCCGCTCGCGGTTCCGGCCTGATATGTGTTTGACAATGTCTGTTTGACCGTTGCTTGGGGTTTTCCATGAGTTTCGCAGTGATCCGCACCGGCGGGAAGCAATACCGGGTGGTGCCGAACGGCGTTGTGCGGGTTGAGAAGCTGGAGGCCGAAGCCGGCGCCACCATCACCTTTCACGATGTGCTCGCGGTTTCCACCGAGGCAGGTCTGGTTCTGGGCGCACCTGTCGTGCCAGGCGCCACTGTCACCGCCACCGTGCTGGAACAGGCGCGTGGTGAGAAGATTCTGATGCTGAAGAAGCGTCGCCGGAAGAATAGCCGCCGCAAACGCGGCCATCGCCAACATGAGACGGTGCTGCGTATCAGCGCCATTGCCGCTTAAGGAGCGTTTCCCATGGCACATAAAAAGGCAGGCGGTTCCTCGCGCAACGGCCGCGATTCTCCCGGTCAGCGGCTTGGCGTGAAGAAGTTTGGCGGCGAGAAGGTTCTGGCCGGCAATATCCTCGTCAAGCAGCGCGGCACCAAGATGAAGCCGGGTACCAATGTTGGCCTCGGCCGTGACCACACGATCTTCTCCCTGGTCGAGGGCCATGTGAAGTTCGAGCGCAAGGCCGAAGGCCGGGTGCATGTGTCGGTTGTGCCAATGGCACTCGCGGCCGAATAAGCCCCCGCGCGTTTGCGTGTTTTGAGCGGGGGCCTTGCGGCCCCCGTTTTCGTTTTCGGCTCTTCCAGCGAGCCCTTCCCATGGCGGGGGGGTCTAGGGGGAGCCAGCCGCCCCTTGCGCCCAGCAGGTGAGGTTGGTGTGGCGACTGGCTGCTGGGGGCACGAACATGAAATTTCTCGATGAAGCCAAGGTTTATGTGAAGGGCGGCGATGGCGGTGATGGCGTCGTGGCCTTCCGGCGCGAGCGTTTCATCGAATATGGCGGCCCTGATGGCGGCAATGGCGGCCGCGGCGGGCATGTCTATGCCCGGGCGGTGGATGGGCTGAACACCCTCATCGATTACCGCTATGCGCAGCATTTCAAGGCCCGCAAGGGCGGCAATGGTGCGGGGGCGGACCGCACCGGGGCGGCCTCGGATGATGTCATCCTCAAAGTGCCCGTCGGCACCCAGATTCTGGCCGAGGATCGCGAGACGCTGGTGGCGGACCTCGATGAACCGGGCAAGGAAGCGCTGCTGGCGCGCGGCGGCGATGGCGGCTTTGGCAATGCCAATTTCAAGACGAGCACCAACCGCGCGCCCCGCCGGGCCGATAAGGGCTATCCCGGTGAGGAGCGCTGGCTGTGGCTGCGGCTGAAGCTGATTGCCGATGTGGGCCTGGTGGGGCTGCCCAATGCCGGCAAATCCACCATGCTGGCCGCGGTGAGCGCGGCGCGGCCCAAGATTGCCGATTATCCCTTCACCACGCTGCACCCGCAGCTGGGCGTGGTGCGGCTGTCGCATTCGGAAGAGTTCATTATTGCCGATATTCCCGGCCTGATTGAGGGTGCGAGCGAGGGGGCGGGGCTGGGCACGCGGTTTTTGGGCCATGTGGAGCGCTGCGCGGTGCTGCTGCACCTCATCGATGGCAGCCAGGCCGACCCGGTGAGCGCCTGGCGCACCATTCGCAACGAGTTGGAGGAATATGGCGGCGGGCTGGCTGATCGGCCGGAAATCCTGGTGCTCAACAAGGTGGATGCGATGACGCCGCAGGGCCGCGCCAGCCGGGTGAAGGCGCTGGAGCGTGCGGCCGGCAAGCCGGTGATGCTGACCTCGGGCGTGACGGGTGAAAATGTGCCCCCATTGCTGCGCAAGCTGGCTGATGTGATTGCGGCGGAGCGGCGGCGATGAGGCTGGGCGAGGCACGCCGCATCGTCATCAAGATCGGCTCCGCCCTCGTCGTTGAACCCAAGACCGCCACGCCGCGCACCGAATGGATGGCGGGTGTGGCGGCTGATGTGGCGGCGCTGCGGGCCCATGGTGCCGAGGTGGTGCTGGTGAGTTCCGGCGCCGTGGCGCTGGCCCGGCGCGCCTTGGGCCTCACCAAGCGGGTGCTGAAGCTGGAGGAGAAGCAGGCCGCGGCCGCGGTGGGCCAAATTCGCCTCGCCGGTGCCTGGCAGGCGGCGCTGGCAGGGCATGGCATGAACGCCGCACAGGTGCTGCTCACCCTGGCCGAATCCGAGGATAGGCGCCGCTACCTCAATGCCCGCGCCACGCTGGGCACGCTGCTCGAATTGGGCTGCGTGCCGGTGATCAATGAGAATGACACGGTGGCCACCACCGAAATCCGCTTTGGCGATAATGACCGCCTGGCCGCGCGGGTGGCGGAGATGATCAGCGCCGATGCGCTGGTGCTGCTCTCCGATATTGATGGGCTTTACACCGCCGACCCGCGGAACAATCCGCAGGCCGCGCATCTGCCGGTGGTGGAGCGCATCACCGATGAGATCATGGCCATGGGTGGCGAGCCGCCGCCGGGCTATTCCTCGGGCGGCATGCGCACCAAGCTGATTGCGGCGCGGATTGCCACCGGGGCAGGCTGCGCCATGGCGATTGCGCGCGGCGATATTGCCAACCCCATCGCAGCCCTGGCGGCGGGGGGGCGCTGCACCTGGTTCCAGCCCGCCCCTGATGGCCGCAATGCCTGGAAAAGCTGGATTGCCGGCAGCCTCGCACCGCAAGGTGTGCTGGTGGTGGATGAGGGCGCGGCGCGGGCGCTGCGCCAGGGCCGCTCGCTTTTGCCGGCCGGGGTGCGGGCGGTGGAGGGTCAGTTCCAGCGTGGCGATGCGCTGAGTGTGCGCGCCACCACGGGCGAGGAATTGGCGCGCGGGCTTTCGGCCTATGACGCGGCCGATGCGCAGCGCATTGCCGGCCATCGCAGCGCCGAGATCGAGGCGCTGCTGGGCTGGCGCGGGCGGGATGAGTTGATCCATCGCGACGACCTGGTGCTGTTGTAGGAGGGCAAGGCTTGGCCGAGCCTTATTGCATTTTTGTTAAATCCACCGCAATAATGCATGTAAAATAACAATTAAGCAATTGCCGAGTGTAACGCCTCATGCCTATCTGCAATGCAGGAGACATAGAGGATTGCATGAATATTCAACATTCCCGCGCGCGGCGCAGCAGCACCTTCGCCAGCATCTTGATGGCTTCAATTGCTGCGTTTGGTTTGAGTGCCTGCGCCAATAATTCCAATAACATTACTGTTGGTGATGCCGTTTGCACGAGCCCGGTGCCGCCCCGCCGGACGCCCCTGCCGGTGGCGACGCCCGCGCAGCGCGCCGGCCTCCTGGCGGCTGGCTTTTCCGCTGAGGCGGTGCATATCGCCGATGTGATCGGCGCCGCGGGCCCGCTGCTGGCCTCGGTGGAGGGCAGCGCGGGCCGCAATGGCGCCGCCGGGTTCAATTCTTTTGCCAGCAACCATGTGGCGCTCAGCGTTGACCGCGCCATTTTGGAGGTGCAGGGCACGGTGTCTTCGCTCATCTGCCAGAGCGGGCGGATCGGCGAATTGCAGGATGACCTCAACCAGCGCAATGCCGATATCAATAATCAGTTCGCCATGGCCGGTATCGCCATTGGTGCCGGCGCCGCGGTGGTGACCGGGGGCATGAGCTTCTTCACCAATGCCACCATTCCAACCGTCACCGGCATGGTGGCCGGTGGGGTCGGTGGAGCGCTCAGCGTGTGGCAGTTGGGCGTGGATGCCACCGGCCGCCTGCGGCTGCAGCAGAATATGCTGGAGGAATTCTGGCGCGCGCCGGAGAATGCGACGCTGTTCCCCACGCGCGTCTGGCGCTACCTCAATACCCGCACCGCACCCAGCGAGGCGACGCCACGTGAGGTGATCATGGCGTCCTGGCGCCGCGATGGCCTTATCCCCGATCAGGACCCCACAGCGGAACCGCCGGCGATCATTCTGAACCGGAACGCGGTGGACAGCGACGACCTGGAGAGACTCAAGCTGCTGCTTGAGCCGCTCGAGGCCCGGATCGGGCTGATGTCACGCGACCTGGGCCAGTTGATCGAGGAGTTGCTGGAGCGCACGGAAGCGGCCGCGGCCAGCCGCCAGGCCCCCCCCGCCCGCCGCAGACCCGCGGCATAAGGCGGGCATCATCCTGCGCCGGCCCTTTGGCCTGGCGCAGGATGGCTGCGCGGGTGGCGAGCGCGGGCTGCACCACCCGGCTATGGCGCAACTGCTGCGCATGAGGCCCCGCAATGCCTGCGACAAGGTGACAGCCGCGCGGTTCGCATCCTCCGCCATTTCGGTTAGGTTACGGCCCGCATGCGAAAAGCCGTCATGAGCAACGCTGTCCATATCGCCGCGGGCAGCGTGCTCGTGGCTGTGCTGGTGCTCGCGCTCAAGCTGGGGGCGTGGTGGATGACCGGCAGCGTGGCGCTCTTCGCCGATGCGCTGGAATCGGTGGTGAATGTGGCAGCGGCCTTGGCTGCCCTGGCGGCGGTGCGCTTCTCGGCCCGGCCGGCGGATGCCAATCACCCCTATGGCCATCACAAGGCTGAGTATTTCTCCGCCGTGCTGGAGGGGGCGCTGATTTTGGTTGCCGCCTTCATCATTTTGCACGAGTGCTGGGCGGCGCTGAACAACCCGCGCAGCATAGAATTGACCGCGACCGCCCTGTTGGTGGCCGGCCTGGCCACGGCCTGCAACGGGGCCTGGTGCTGGGTGCTGTATCGCCGCGGCCGGGCGCTGCGCTCGCCCGCGCTGCTGGCGGATGGGAAGCATTTGCTCTCCGATGTGGTGACCAGCGGCGGGGTGCTGCTGGGCATCACCCTGGCGGCGATGACCGGGCTGGGCTGGCTCGACCCGCTGATGGCGGCGCTCACGGCGGGAAATATTCTGTTCAGCGGCGTGGGGCTGATGCGCGAGAGCTTTGCCGGGCTGATGGATGAGGCGCCGCCGCCGCAAACCCTGGCGCGCATTCGTGGCGTGGTGGCGGCCAATGCCGAGGGCGCGATCGAGGCGCATGACCTGCGGATGCGCCAGGCCGGCCGAAACAGTTTTATCGAGTTCCACCTCGTCGTGCCCGCCGCCATGACGGTGGCGGATGCGCATGTGATCTGTGACCGTCTGGAGGCCGCCTTGCGCGCCGATCTGGGAGAGGCGGTGATCACCATCCATGTGGAGCCAGAAGGCAAGGCAAAGCATAGCGGGGTGCTGGTGCTGTGACGGCGGCGCGGGCGCGCCTGGCACCCGCCTCTGGCGGTGGTGCGAGGGGCTGGGCGTGGTTGGGGTTGGCGCTCTCG
>Ga0214917_10008151_pt1 | contig 10388 bp, 11 predicted proteins | sample LL_1208_BB_MetaG_FD_177983 | JGI IMG/M metagenome (GOLD analysis project Ga0214917, IMG submission 177983) | Freshwater microbial communities from Lake Lanier, Atlanta, Georgia, United States - LL_1208_BB | ecosystem: Environmental > Aquatic > Freshwater > Lake | place: USA: Georgia | collected...
TGGGTTAATTCATAATGGATTTCCTCACCACACAGTTGTTGCTTGGAAAGACATACGAGCAGAAGTCCGCAGGATGGCGGAATTGCTAGCCATTCCGCTAACCGAGTGGTAATCACAATGATTCACCACAAACCCTCGCATAAGGAGAAATAAATGAAGCACATGAATGCCCGAGCATTCAAAGCGTTGGTTGCAGCAGTATTTGCAATCTCCGCGACAGTTGTGCCGATTTCACAGAGCTTCGCTGCTGGCGAATCTCTCGGCAAGTCATGCCCAACTGAAGGAGTGATGACTGGAACCAAATCAACATCACTTGTATGCGTCAAGAGCTCTAGCGGCAAGCAGACCTGGCAGCGTGTAAAACTCGCAGCTGGTAACGGTCGCCCAGTCGCTAACTTGACGCCACCTAAGGGTGAAATTGAATTCTGGCACTACCGTCCAGAAGACAAGGCGCTCTTCGCAACCATTATCGATAACTTCCAAGCAAAATATCCTGGAACTAAGGTCACTCAGGTAATCAAGACAACAACTGATTACAACGCGACCGCTCGTGTTCAGATTCTTGCTAATCCAAAGGCAGCGCTATTCGCTTCTGCTCGTGGCTCTATTTTCAACGATTTCGTCAATAGCGGTCTCGCTCTCGATCTCAGCAATCAACGCTTTGTTAACCAGAACTTGGTTGCAAAAGGTCTTGGCGCCGGAACTGTAGATGGAAAAGTTTTGGCAGTTCCTTATCACTACCTCTTTAATAACCCGGTTTATAACACTGATATCTGGGCTAAAGAGAAGTGGACCACTCCAACTAATCTCACCGGATGGGTTGCATGGTGTAAGGATGCAAAGGCAAAAGGTTATGTTCCTCTTGCATGGCCAGGAGCAACTCGTGGCCAAGCAGCGCAGATCTCAAACTCTGCATTGATGAACTCAGCTGGAAGCTATGCTGAACTCTCCAAGAATCTTGCAGATCTCAATAGCGGAAAGATTGATCTCACTTCAACCTGGTTCAAGGGCGTTGCTGATATCTATGTGAAGCTACGTAACGCAGGATGCTTCCCAGATAATCCAACTGGTGTTACAGAAGCTGCTGCATTGAACCTCTTTGCAACAGGTAAGTCACCAATTCTTCCAACCGGTACATTCTCAATGGGCGCAGTTAAAGCACTTAACCCAGCTCTTGCCGGCAAGATGAATTTGATGAGCATGGTTCTCACTGATGGCAAAGTAGTTGCAGAAGGAATCATGAACAACACCTTTAACCTCAGCGTAAATGCCAAGTCTTCTTCACGCGATCAGAAGATTGCGCTTGCTTTCTTGTCATATCTTGCTACTGGTCCAGTTGCACAGATCTATGCAGTTGGAACCACACAGCATGTCAACGTTCTCGATGTTGAATACAGCGCGAACGTGGATCTGCTCAATACTTCGTCATTCCAGGCCAAGAACACAATGTTGGCTCCTCGCTTCTTGATTCTGAACACTGCAGTCTCTGATCTAACTCAGGATGCTTTGATTCAGATCGTCGGCGGCAAGAGCCCAGATGATGTTCTGCCTGACTTCTCGAAGCAGATCAAGCAGAAATTGGCTGGCTGATTAGCTCGCTAACTAATACCGAAACCGCTCCCACCTCAGGTGGGAGCGGTGCTCGGGCTGCAAAGAAGAAGAGAAAGAAAGATGCGCCGGTCTATTACTTGATGGGCGCACCAGCTCTCTTCCTATTTTTAGCTTTCTATCTCTATCCCGCGCTACAAAATCTTCAGTTTGCAACGCGGCGCTGGGATGGAATTTCAGAGCCTGAAGCTGTTGGTTTTAGAAACTTCACAAATCTTCTTACCAACGATGATCTCTTCTATAAGACTTTAGGAAACAATTTAGAATTCACATTTCTAGTAGTTCTCTTCCAAACCGTTTTCTCTCTTCTATTTGCTATCTACTTAGTTAATAATTCTAAAGTCAACGTGTTTTTAAGAACGCTTTATTTCTTTCCAACGATTTTGTCCTCAGTATCGGTAGGAATGATCTGGCTCTTTTTATATGATCCGAATTTCGGCGCTATCAATCTCTTCTTCAATAAAGTTGGTCTCCAAGGTTTTGCGCTCAATTGGCTAGGCAGTGAATCAATTGCACTCTATGCAATCGCTTTTAGCCAGGTCTGGTTCCATACCGGACAGATGATGGTCGTTTATATCGCCGGCTTACAACAGATTCCAAAAGAACTTTATGAAGCTGCCGAAGTTGATGGCGCCTCTCGCTGGAAACAATTCACAAGCGTGACCTGGCCGATGGCAATGCCGACCACTCTTGTGGTTATGGCCTACACCACGATTCAATCCTTCCGCGCATTTGATCTCATTATGGTGATGACCAATTCGACTGCGGGACCTAATAACTCAACAAATATCTTTAGTACTTTGGTCTACTTCACGCTCTTTAATGAATTAAGACTTGGTTATGCCGCAGCCCAGACAATTTTTATGGTTATCACAATGTTGCTCATCACCTGGATTCAACGCCGTACCTTCGGCAGAAGGTATGAGAAATAGCCATGTTATATAAGGTTTCTCGCTTTGTTTCACTTTTCACATTCGCAGCGCTCATTCTCATCCCATCACTAATCGTGGTTATGGGTTCATTTAAGACCGATGCAGAGGTTTACAACAAACCGCTTTCACTTCCGGAAAAGTGGAATCTTGATAACTATCGTCGCTTGCTCAGCGAGAGCGATTTAGATATCAGTTTCCGCAATAGCGTATTTGTCACAGTTCTCTCCGTGGTCCTCACTCTCATCTTTGCCAGCTTAGCTTCCTTTGCTATTGCTCGAATGATTACCGTGACTGGAAAGGTACTTGCCGGACTCTTTGCACTGGGGCTAGCAATCCCAGCACAAATCAATATCGTTCCGGTTTATTACATATTCAGAGATCTAGGGCTCACGAATTCCTTCCTCGGCCTCATCATTATCAATGTGACGACGACTCTGCCAATCTCAATCTTTATTTTGACAGCATTCTTCAGAGAAATTTCTCGCGAAATGTATGAGGCGTCAGAAGTTGATGGCGCATCACCGCTCCGTATTTATCGCTCGATAGCTTTACCACTTTCGCGTCCGGCTATGGGGGCAACTGCAATCTTCCTCTTTGTTATTAACTGGAATGACTTGCTCTGGCCACTATTGCTCATCCAAGAATCAGATAAGAAGACGCTTCCACTTGCGATGTTGGCTTATCGTGGAGAGTACTTTGTGAGTTTCTCAATGTTGTTTACGGCAGTTATGGTGGCTTCCCTTCCAATGGTCATCATGTACTTAATGATGCAACGTTCATTTGTAGCTGGCTTAACAGCAGGAGCGGTGAAGGGTTAATGAGCGCGCCAATTATCAATAACCCTCCGCGCCTACAAAGTCAGGTGCGACTGCTCTTGGATCACATTGAAGAGTTGGGTCTCAAGGGCGGAGACCGCCTGCAATCAGAGCGAGAGCTAGCAAAAATCCTTGGAATTAGCCGTCCATCGCTCCGCGAAGCGATTCAAATTCTCCAAGTGCAGGGTCGTGTAGTCGTCAGACATGGCATTGGAATCTTTGTTCTTGATGAAGTAGAAGGAGAGAAACTTCGCGATTCATTGAGGGCTGCTCAACATCGCATCGAAGAGCTCTTCCAGATGCGTGAAATTCTCGAAGCGCCAGCCGTTGAGTGGGCGGCCGAACGTCGTACCGAAGAACAACTTCAAGCGATGAAGAGTGCGGCGTGGAACCTTAATAGAGCAATTGCAGAAAATCCGATTGATTTCGACAAAGTTCGTAAACTCGATATGGAATTCCATCTTACAATTGTGAAAAGTGCGCAGAATCAATTCTTAAACCAGACTCTCGGTACTTTGCAAGAAATCATGTATCGATCTATGGATAACACCTTGAAACTTCCTGGTCGTATTGATGCTTCTGAGCATGAGCATGGAGTGATTCTTGAAGCAATTGAAAAGAAGGATCCAATTGCCGCGCGATTAATGATTATTCAACATATCCATAACGCGCGAGATTCTTGGTTTAAGTATCTGCGAAAGTCTAATGACTGATGACAAAAGTACTTTCAGTTGGAATTGCAACAGTTGACACCATCGTCCTTGTTGATAAATACCCAGCATCAAATGAGCGCGTTATAGCGCTCCAATCAGTTCGGTCGGTAGGAGGCCCTGCTACGACAGCGGCAGTAACAATGGCGCGACTTGGAATAGATGTATCGCTTTCGTGCGTCATCGGTGATGACGAAGCCGGTCGATTTGTATTTGATACCTTGAAACGCGAGGGTGTGGATACCCGAAATGTCATTGTTAACTCAGATATTCAAACTGCGATTGGCACCATTGTTGTCTCCAAAAGTGAACAGACACGAGCCATAATGGTCCAACCTCATAAGGAACTACCCTCAAAGCCCGCCAATATCAGCGATTATGGCTGGATTCATGTAGACCAATTTGGGATGCAGGCGCTGAAGAACTGGGGCGTTCATCGAGGTGGAAGCGCCAGACTCTCCATTGATATTGGCTATCAAACTCCTGGACTTAGCTCTTCTGATTATGATCTTTTTGCACCGTCGGAAAATATAACTACTGATGTATCTACCGCCACGAAAGATAGAAACATCGTTGTCATATCTAAAGGTGGAGAAGGAAGTATTTATTCTGATGGAATCGATTCTGGAATAGTTCCAGCAATTTCAGCTGAAATAGTAAGCACTCTCGGCGCTGGAGATGTTTTTCATGGCGCGCTAGTGGCCACACAAGTTTGGCAGAAACCAATTAAAGAAGCAGTATCAATTGCCAATGCTGTCGCCGGACTTTCTTGTCGCGGACTGGATGGCCAAAGTGGAATTCCTACCAAAGCAGAGCTCGATGCATTTCTTGCAGGAGCGCGGAGTTGATGGGGATATTGGAGTAATCACAATATGGACGAAAAATGGAAAGGAAATAGCTATGGCACAAGTGCCTGATTTTCTCCTTCACCATGATGGCGATTCAGTTGCAGTTGCAAATGATGATTTGCAACCCGGCACGCTGCAAGGCCTATCGGTGAAAGAGCAAACCCAGCACACCGCTGTTCTCAATCACGCAATCCCTTTGGGGCATAAATTTGCGTTGAGAGATCATGCAGAAGGTGAAGCAATCATTAAATATGGAATTAAGGTCGGTATCGCATCACAGCCGATCAAAAAAGGTGATTACGTACATACACATAACATGAGGAGTTATCGATGGGAAGCAAGTCGCGCTTAACTGGATTCCGTCGCCCAGATGGGTCGATGGGAATTCGTAACCACGTCATCATCCTGCCGGTCGATGACTTATCAAACGCAGCTGCCGAAGCGGTCGCAAAAGTAGTGCCTGGCACTCTCGCGCTGCCTCATGGCTATGGTCGCCTCCAATTCGGCGAAGATTTAGAGCTCACATTCCGCACACTTATTGGCACAGGTCTCAATGGAAACGTTGCCGCAGTAGTGGTGATTGGAATAGAACCAAAATGGACGGAGCGAGTTGCCGCAGGTATTGCAAAATCTGGAAAACCTGTCGCTTCCTTCTCTATTGAAGGCAAAGGAGATCTCCAAGTTATTGCTGATGCATCACGCGTGGCCCAGATCTTCCTACAGGATGCATCTGAGATCACTCGCGAACCTGCGACAGAAGGTGATCTGATTATGTCGATTAAGTGCGGCGAATCGGATACCACCTCGGGTCTTGGTTCTTGTCCAACTACATCTGAAGCAGTTGATCGTTGGGTTGCTGCAGGCGGAACAGTTTTCTTTGGCGAAACATCTGAATTAACTGGTGGAGAGCACCTCATTGCAGAACGTTGTATTGATGATGCTTGCCGGAATCTCTTCCAGAAAACTTACGACAACTACATCAAAGTAATTGAATCAACGGGCGCAAACTTGCTTGGTTCACAGCCAACGCAAGGAAATATTGCCGGTGGTCTTACTACGATTGAAGAGAAAGCGCTCGGTAATATCGCTAAGACAGGTTCCGTTCCTGTGGTTGGCGTTCTCGCTCCTGCAGAAGCTCCAGATCGCAAAAAGCAAGGTCTCTACTTTATGGATACTTCTTCCGCCGCCGCAGAGTGCGTAACGCTGATGGCCGCCGCGGGCGCAGTTATTCATTTGTTCCCAACTGGACAAGGCAACGTCATTGGAAATCCAATTGAGCCAGTCTTGAAGTTAACAGCAAATAAGAAGACCGCTGCATCAATGCGTGAACATATTGATCTCGATGTCTCAGGTTTATTACGTCAGGAATATAACTTGACTAAGGCCGGTGACATGATGATGGAGGTCATCGAACGCACTGTAAATGGCCGACTTTGCGCTGCAGAAGCGCTCGGTCATCGCGAGTACACCTTTACCAAGTTGTACATCAGCGCATAAGTCCACATCCGATTACCCGATACTCCAAAGCTAAAAATAGAAAGCCATAAATAAAGGACTGGTTCGTGATACTCATTAGTGAAGATGTGTGGAGCGCAGATTTTGAAGCGCTGACCACAAGTTTTGCTGTGGTTCGCGAACCAGAACTTTGGAGCAATGTCTCCGAGTTAAAGAAACAAATATCTAGCGCAACTGCTTTAGTCGTTCGTAATCGAACTCAAGTAACGCGAGAACTAATAGAGGCTGCACCGCAACTCAAGATCATTGCCCGCGCTGGAGTGGGCCTTGATAACATTGATATAAATGCAGCTGATGACAAAGGTGTAGTTGTTTCGGCAGCGCTAGGAATTAATGCAACTGCGGTGGGCGAAGAAACCGTGGCAATGGCACTCGCGCTCTCACGCAAATTGATTGAATTAGATTCAAGTACTCGCAAGGGCGAATGGAATCGAAAAGCTGGAAGTGAAATCTCTGGAAAGACTTGGGGGCTTTTAGGTTTTGGGGCTACCGCTCGTGCCACTGCAGAGCTTCTGCGCGGCTTCAAAGTCAAGATTCTCGCTTATGACCCTTTTGCAAAACCAACCTCAGATTATCTGCAATCAATAAATGCGGAGATGGCTACTCTAGAACAAGTAGCGTCACAATCAGATTTCATTTCAGTTCATTTGCCAGCAACTCCAGATACTAAGAACATTCTTAATAAGGATCTTTTTGCCAGCATGAAGAAGAGCGCCGTGATTATCAGCGTGGGTCGTGGCGAAGTAATTGACGAAGCAGATTTAGAAGAGGCTCTCAAAAATGGTGTGATTGCTGGAGCCGGCCTTGATGTGCGGGCCCAAGAACCACCACAAGATAAGCGCTTTACCGATCTATCAAATGTTGTTTTAGCGCCCCATATTGCAGGAATTACCCATGAAAGCCAGGCAGCAATTAACCGCGTCTTGGTGAGTGAAATCAGCGCAGCACTCACTGGCGGAGTTCAGCAATACGCAGTCGGCGCGGTAAAGCGAGCCAAATCGTGAATATCAATTCAACTCACGCGCTCTCGCATGCAACGTCGATGTTGGTAGCTGCTGGAGTCCCAGAGAACAATGCAGGCACAACTGCGCGTGCGATCGTTACCTCAGATGTCTGGGGAAATCCCAGCCATGGATTGATGAGATTACCTTTTTATCTCCAACGCATCACTATGGGCGGAGTTAATGCCGAAGCAACTCTAAAAGTAATTTCCGAACGCGGCGCCATCACAAGTTTTGATGGTGAAGATGGACTTGGCCATTGGCAAGTATGGGAAGCTGCAGAGCTCGGCGTTATTAAGGCAAAAGAATTTGGGATTTCATTAGTTTCAGTAAAGAACTCAAGTCATTGCGGCGCACTTGGCGTTTATTTATATCCAGCGCTAGATGCCGGACAGATTGCCATGATCTTTACCAATGGGCCTGCAGTAATGCCTGCAGTAGGCGGAAATTCTCCGCTTCTCTCAACGAGCCCAATCGCATCAGGTATTCCTTCGAAGCCGCCGATGATTATTGATCTCTCAACTTCTGCAGTAGCGCGCGGAAAGATTGCATCTGCGGCCAAAGCCGGCGGAACAATTCCCGAAGGTTGGGCGGTAAACGCTCAAGGCCAACCAATTACTGATGCAAAAGAAGCTTTAATGGGGATGCTTGCACCACTTGGCGGCGCCAAAGGTTTTGCACTTGGCCTCATGGTCGAATCTCTCTCCGCAGGAATTAGCGGCGGAAATCTTTCGCGCAGCGTTCCAGATATGTTTAATGCTGATGATGATACAAAACCACAAGGAATTTCCCACACCGTCATCACGATTGATCCCAATGACATCGGTGATGCTTCGTCATATGAAGACTTCAACAAACTAGCGTCCAGCATTACTGAGACAGGTGGGCGAATACCGGGAAGCAAACGAGTTCACCCTAACAATCTAGGCACAGGTGAGATAGCAATTGCAGACCCCGTTGTAGCTGACCTCAACACATGGTGCACGAAACTTGGGCTAAGTAGCATCTCATGAAATTAACAATTAATAATCTCAAATATTTCTCAATTATTGCGGCTGGAGTAGCGCTGGCTTATTCGGTAAATAAATTTGAAGGTGCAATCTCTCCGCTCTTTATGTCGATGGTACTTGGCCTCATCATTGTCAACGCGGGGGGATGGAATGACAAGGGTAAGGAAGCTGCAACCTTCGCCGCAAAACGTTGCTTGAGAATCGGAGTTGTACTTCTTGGATTTCAAATCTCCGTTGATAAATTTATTGAAGTTGGCCCCAAGGGCTTACTTGCTGTCGTTCTTATTGTTGCCGGAGTTTTTCTCGGATTGCGATATGTGGCAAGAAAAGTCGGACTGACTGACTCACTTTCAACTCTCATTGCGGGTGGCTTTGCAATCTGTGGCGCTACCGCAATCGCAGCAATCAGCTCTACCCGCAAAAGTGAAGAGCGCGATGTTTCTTATGCAGTCGCTGTTGTTGCGCTATGTGGAACGCTCTCTGTCTTTGTTATTCCAGTTTTAGCGCATTTTTTCTCGTTAAGTGATGCGACTGCAGGTGCGTGGATTGGTGCCGCAGTTCATGATGTCGGCCAAGTAATCGCTACGGCATCTCTCATGAGCCCTGAAGCTCTGGACTCTGCAGTCATCGTTAAATTAACGCGCGTGGTACTTCTGATTCCTCTAATTCTCTTTCTCTCTGCAAACAACGCAGAAAAGAAATCGCTGCGCAGCGCAACACCGACCTTTGTTATCGGATTTGTCATCTGTGCCATCGTTGTGAATGCACTTTCACTTCCAGAGTCGGTCATCACAGCCGGAAAAGAACTATCGAAGATTTTCTTATCGCTTGGCCTCTTCGGAATGGGCCTGGGAGTGAAATGGGCATCGATCAAAGCTCTAGGCTCCAAACCTCTCTTGGTCGGCCTCGGAGCCTGGGTGGTATGCGGGGGATTTGCCCTCGGCGTCATTCGGGCCGTGGGCTTGTAGGTCCTCAAAGCGAATTTCCCTTTTCTAACCCCCTCTCATAAACTCGCCCTCTGCCCAAATGAGGGCTCAGCACGGAAACGAAGCAAACAAAAGAGGTAAACGCTTGGCTAAAAAAGACGGTGCGATCGAAATCGAAGGCACTGTAGCTGAAGCTTTACCGAATGCGATGTTCCGCGTCGAGCTCACCAATGGACACAAAGTTCTCGCACACATCAGCGGGAAGATGCGACAGAACTACATTCGCATCTTGCCGGAAGATCGTGTGATTGTAGAACTGAGTCCATACGATCTCACACGAGGTCGAATCATTTACCGGTACAAGTAGTAATAAAGAAGTAAGAAGAAAAGCAGTAAGAGAAAAAAGGAGTCTGATCGTGAAGGTAAAACCGAGCGTGAAGAAAATTTGCGACAAGTGCAAAGTCATTCGTCGTAATGGTCGCGTGATGGTCATTTGCGACAATCTCCGACACAAGCAACGTCAAGGATAAAAACTAAATACAAGAACGCGTGACGCGACAGTTCTAGAGATAGAACTGACCTCCTGACTGAAAGCGGGAGCCGAACAAAAAGTTCGGAGGCGTTGCGGAGGACTTTCAGATTATCGAAAGAAGAATGTAATGGCACGTCTCGTTGGCGTCGATCTGCCGCGTGAAAAACGGCTAGAGGTCGCGCTTCAATACATTTTCGGTATTGGCGAAACTCGCGCAAAAGCAACACTTGCTGCGACTGGTGTTTCCCCAGATATCCGAGTTAAAGATCTACAAGAACCCGATCTCATCAAGCTTCGTGAGTTTATTGAAGCTAATTACAAGATCGAAGGTGATCTCCGTCGTGAGATTGCAGGCGACATCCGTCGCAAAGTTGAAATTCAGTGCTACCAAGGAATTCGCCATCGCAAGGGGCTTCCAGTTCGTGGTCAGCGCACTCACACCAACGCGCGTACTCGTAAGGGTCCACGTGTTGCAATCGCTGGCAAGAAGA
>Ga0214917_10008153_pt1 | contig 10387 bp, 9 predicted proteins | sample LL_1208_BB_MetaG_FD_177983 | JGI IMG/M metagenome (GOLD analysis project Ga0214917, IMG submission 177983) | Freshwater microbial communities from Lake Lanier, Atlanta, Georgia, United States - LL_1208_BB | ecosystem: Environmental > Aquatic > Freshwater > Lake | place: USA: Georgia | collected...
CGATCGAACTCTATGACTATCAGGTCGATCCCTTGGAGAAAAAGAACGTCGCAGGTGAGAATCCTGAATTGGTCGCCCAGTTGAGGGCCATTTTGGCCAAGCTTCCCGAGGCGAAGCCGCAAATGAGCGACGAAGGTTCGCCCGAGTCGGGCTATGAGAAGAAGCCCAAGAAAAAGAAAAAAGATAAGTCTGACGGCGAGTAAATCAGGAAACCCACCGATGAGAAACTATCTTTCCGTATTCTTGCTTCTGGCTTTGGGAGGGATGGGTTGGGCCGAGGAGAAGACGGCACCCAAGCCCGCGACTTCTGGCAAACCGAACATCATCTTCATTCTCTCAGATGATTTGGGGCATGATATTCTGCACTGCTTTGGTTCCGATCAGTACCAGACACCCAATCTAGATGCCTTGGCCACCGCGGGGATGAAATTCACCCATACCTACGCCGCCCCGCTTTGTGGTCCCTCGCGGGCACTGATCCTTACGGGAAGGTATGCCTTCCGCACGGGGGCGGTGAATCAGGACAAAACCGGGGAGTTTACTCCCCAACAAGAGACGATGATGCCCAAGATTCTCAAAGAGGCCGGGTATGTCTCCGCCTCGTTCGGAAAGTGGGGGCAATTGCCCCTCATGCCCTCGGACTTCGGCTTTGACGAGTACCTGACTTTTAAGGGAAGCGGCATCTATTGGAACACCCAACCCAAGGGGAAAGAGTACACCCTCAATGGCACGCAGGTGGCCTTGAAGGACAAAGAGTATATGCCTGACTTGCTGCACAAGCAGGTGGTGGATTTCATCAGCCGCAATCAGGATAAGCCCTTTTATCTCTATTACTCGATGTCGCATATCCACGGCGACATCCTCCCTACGCCAGACAGCAAGGAGGGAGCCAGTGCCACGGAACTCTACGCAGATAACATTGTCTACCATGATAAGCTGATCGGGCAGTTGATTTCCGAGCTGGAGAAACTCAAATTGAGGGAGAAGACCCTGATTGTGTATGTCGGAGACAACGGAACGGCAAAAGGCGGGGCGGCCATTTCCACGATCGGGGGCAAAAAGATCTATGGTTCCAAGGGATCGATGATGGAGGGAGGAAGCTTGGTGCCCATGATTGTGAATTGGCCTGGGACCACCCCGGCCGGAACAGTTTGTGCGGATATGATCGACTTTTCGGACTATGTGCCAACTTTCGCCGCCGTCGCAGGAGCCAAGCTGCCGGAGAATGTGGTCATCGACGGACATAGTTTTCTACCCCAGATCAAGGGCGAGAAGGGGACGCCCCGCGAGTGGGCCTATGTGCAGTTGGCCCGGATGTGGTACGTACGCAGCATGAATTGGAAACTGAACGAGAAGGGGGAACTGTACGACATGAGTGGGGCTCCCTTTGAGGAGAAGCTGGTTCCTGCGGATACCACAGATCCCATTGCCGTGGCCGAACGGGTTAAACTACAGGCGGCCTTGGACAAATTGAATCCGGCCGGGGGTATTCTGGACGATGGGGATGGCACCGGCCGTCATGGAGGCAAGAGCGAAAAGAAGGCCAAGAAAGCCAAGAAGGATAAGGATCCCGGTGCTGAGACCCCGTCCGAGTAGAGGTTACTGGTCCTTCTTCTTTTTCTTTTTCTTCTTTTTCTCCGACTTGTCGTCCACCGACCCGGTATCGGTTCGGTAGCAAGACTTATCGTCTTCGATCCCAAATTGTCCGGCTTTTCTCATGGCAATGACCCAGGCCGGGCCCACATCTTCCGGGGTGAGGGGTTTGCGGGAGCCTAATTCCGATTCCTCTGTCCACCCCGTGGGAAGGGATTCCTTTTTGTAACCCGCTTCAGCGGGGGGATAGGCGCAGGTCCCCCCTAGGAGGTGGTTGTTTTCATAGATGTTGGGAGCAAGGTTCAGTTTGTCGAGGGGAGGGGTGGTATCAGCCACGGCCCCGATGATGGAATCCCCACCCTTGGGTCGGATGAAACGGTTATTTTGGATACGACAATTTTGGGGAAGTAGGACCAACTGGTTTTCCGGCCAGTGTTTCTTGTAGCCGAAGCCAACTTCGAGGTCGGCACCTGTATTGTTGGCGCAAACATTGTCGGCCAAGAGCAGATCTTTAACCGGAGGGTATTTCGCCACATTTACATCACCTCCCTCTTCACCCTTTTTGGCCTTTTTCTCTTTCATGTTCGGCTGGTAACTGGGGGTCAAAGCGGTCTCCGTATATTCACCGCTTTGGATTCGGATACCGATATCGCAACCCGAAACATAGTTACTTTGGACGGTGTTATTGAATCCGGACATGCGAAGCCCCCCGGCTCCCGAGATCCCTTTGCCCTGAAAAATGTTACCGGAAAGTTCATTGTGGGCCCCTTGTCGGATATTTAGGCAGCCCCGGCTGGCGAGCACGGTATTGTTGATGACCCGATTATAGTTGGACTTGAGCGAGATAATTTCCACTCCCTCACCGTCGGCCCCATCGAATAGGTTGCCCTCCACCAGGCTATAGGCTCCTTCCTTGTCGTTGGGGTCAAATTTACCCGGACCCCACATCCGGAGGATTTCCCTCCCGTTGCCCTCTGCGTAGGGGATATTCTTAAAATAGTTTCCCCGCACGGTGTTGGTTCGGCTGCCCACGATGGCGTTTCCAATCAGGGGATGAAGATTATTTTTCCCCTTGAAGTAGCATTTTTCGAGGACGTTGTTGTCTCCCTCAAAATAGACCCAGTAATATTCGTCATCAAAGGACTCGGGGTTGTAGTCAATGATTGCGCAGTTCCGCACGGTGCCATGGTTGGATTTGAAGTGGATGACGAACGCTTTTTCCGAGTCGATGCATCCCTGGGTGAAGTATAAGCCATCGACAATGACGTGGGGGGCGTTGATCTGGAGGTAGGAGGAGCCCGTGAGGAGAGTTTCCCCGGGGCTCTCAGCCCGAATTTCCAGGGGGCTATTCTCCGAGCCTCCTCGGTTGACCTTGATCTCCGTGTTAGGCCAGTTGCCCTTCGCTAATACGATGACATCCCCCGGGGCGGCAGACTCCAGAGCGGGCGGGAGGGAGGCTGGATTGGCCACCGGGATTTCCCGGGCATAGAGGCTGGCAGACAGACAGATAAGTATGAGGAGAGAGTTCTTTATCATGGTGTTCCTTTAGTTTCCGACCGGGTGACCTTGAAGTTATCGAAGCGGATGTGGCTACGAGTCGTTCGGAATCCGAACCAACCTTCCTGATAAGGTTCGGGGTCGTCAAAGGTAAAGATTAGTTCCCCATCCCGAAGGAACTGGATTTTCTTTCCTTCGGCCACCAGTTCGATTTTCAGGGTTTTGTTGGGCACGTTCATATATTTGGCGTCGCTGAGGTCGTATTCAGGCTTGAGGGGATGGTCGTCATCGTTTCTAGGCCGGGGATAGCGTCGGAAGCGGGTGGTGGCGTTTTCATTCGCCCCGTAACCGACATAGTAGGTGCAGAGGGGATCGTACTTTCGAAAGGCACCGCTTCGTTCTTTGCTCCCGACAAAGAGGTTGTCGGGATTTTTTGGGTCGCTCGCCATCCAGAAGCAGTTGAGGTCGCTGATGCGGTCGTTTGGTCCGCCTTTTTGCACCATGGTGGCGTCATAGCTGATCCGGATCGGGCCCTTCAATTTTTCCTTAAACCAAACCGTGCATCCTCCTTTGTCTTTGGGACCGGGGGCATCGTCGATGTCGAGTTGGCCATCGATGATCTTGGTCGAGCCGCTGGGAGTCTGCTCGATCACCCAACGGGATAGGTCCTGATCAAAGTCATCTTGAAACAGGATTTCTTCGGCATGACAAAAAGAGAGGCAAACCAAGGTAAGGACACAAGCGAGACGCGGTTGCATCAAGTTCAAGATCAACAGCTTAAAACCGATCTCACTGCCAGACAAGCCGTGAAATCAATGCTGTTAGGAGGGGGGGGTGTAGTTTTCCGGTCCGCCGAGTTTCATGAACTTGGCGTGCACCACCAGACCCAGAATGACGGCGGCAAAGGCGAGGGTGGAGGAGGCAATAAAAGTGAGGCGGTAGAATTTCTGGGTGAAATCGATCAACTGACCGACGATGGGACCAAAGGTCATGATGCCCAAGCCGATGAACATGTTGAGGGCAGAGTAGAATTGGGAAAAGTTCTCCTTGGGAAACATCCGAAGGGGCAGGGAGGCGGCGCTGGTGAACCAAGCGCCAGAGAGCACGCCGTGAAGGACAAAGAACACTGCAAAGATTTCGGCCCGGGTGGAGAAGATGGCCCCGGCAGCGGTGACCAAGGCGTAGAGAAAAATGGTGACGATGGAGGTGCGCAAGGGGTGAAAACGATCGGCCAACATGCCCAAAGGATAGGAGAGCACCAACGAACAGCCGTAGGTCAGGGCCAGGCATTTTCCATAGAAGGCCATGTCCATGTTGAGGCTTTTGGCGAAATAGACGCTGAAATGATTGACCCCGATGAAACAGATCCAAGGCAGCCCGGCAGCGGCGAATACCCAGAGGTAGTAGGGTTTGCTAAAGCATTCGTGGAGATAAGTTTTGGCGGCCACAAAGAAGTTGCCGGCCCCTTCCTTGGGCACGGAAGGAGCGGGGTATTCGCCCTCCTTCACCTTGAGACACATCATGGTGAAGCTAAGGCCATACACCAGACCGATCCCGATAAAGACCAGGGGGAAGTGGTGTTCGGCTTTTCCAAAGACGTAGTAGTTGAAGAGGATGCTGGCAATGAGGCTGACCGCGCGAAAAATTCCGTAGAAGCGACCCAGCAGGGAGCTGGGGACGACGTCGTTGATCAGCCCGTAAAACACCGCGTTGGCGACCACGGTGGCCAACTCGAACACACCCCAACCGATGGCGATGATGATCAGGGTGCAGGTGTTGAGTCCTGGAGAGTGAGCGCCCAAGAGAGAGTGAAGGAACTGGCCGAGTTGGGGGCTGACGGCCACCGCCAGCATCGAGAGCACCACAAAAGGAATATGGATGGCGAGGAAAGGAATTCTTCGGCCCCACGGACCGCGATGCCGGTCACTTCGGAAACTGACGATCGGACCGATGAGCAGAATCAGTCCATAAGGCAGGGTCGAGATGAGTAGACTGGAGACAAAATTGGTGGCGCCGAATTTCTGAAAAAGAAGCTGCATGACACTCGGCACCGAGCGATCGCGCATGGACCAAGCCACATCGCCCCAGAGAAGCCAAAAGGTCAGCCCCGCCAATCCCATGGCGGAGTAGGTTAAGGTTCCGACCTGCCAGAAGCCGGCCGAGTTCTTGTCGGATTTCTTGGGGGAGGAGGGCAGACTCATTCGGGGGGATCAGCGCTCCACGCGCGCCCCGCCGCCGCCGACTAACTTTTCCACCTCGGCCAAGGAGGCCATCGAGGTGTCGCCTGGAGTGGTCATGGCAAGGGCCCCGTGTGCAGCCCCATATTCCACCGCCTTTTGTGGATCGCCGAACTTCAGAAATCCGTAGATTAGACCGGAAGCAAAACTATCGCCCCCGCCCACCCGATCCATGATTTCCAGGTTGGGGCGGTGCTTGGATTCATGGAACTGTCCGTCAGCCCACAAAATGGCGCTCCAGTCATTGATGGTGGCTGATTTGACGGCCCGCAGTGTGGTGGCGATGACTTTGAAATTCGGATACTCCTTGGCGGCCTGGTTGATCATTTTGCGGAAACTGTCTTTTTCCAACTGGGTAAGGTTGGCATCGGCCCCTTCCACGTGCAGTCCAAGGCAAGCGGTGAAGTCCTCCTCATTGCCTATCATGACATCAACGTTTTTGGCGATCTTTCTGTTCACCTCCTGCGCCTTCTTTTGTCCCCCGATCCCTTTCCAGAGCGAGGGGCGGTAGTTCAGGTCGTAGGAGACAACCACGCCGTGTTTTTGGGCCGCGGTGGTGGCCTCGACTACCAGTTCAGCGGCGGTTTCGCTCAAGGCGGCAAAGATCCCTCCGGTGTGAAACCAGCGGGTTCCGGTTTTTCCGAAGATCTGGTCCCAATCGAAATCACCGGGCTTAAGTTGGGAAGCGGCAGTGTGGCCACGGTCCGAACAGCCGACGGCTCCGCGGACGCCAAAACCGCGCTCGGTGAAGTTGAGCCCGTTGCGGGTGGTGCGGCCGATTCCGTCGTAGGGAGCCCATTTCAGCAGGGAGGTGTCCACTCCGCCTTGCAGGATAAAATCCTCCAGAAGGCGCCCGACCTCATTGTCGGCGAAAGCGCTCAAAAGGGCGGTGCGAAGTCCGAAGCAGCGGCGCAAGCCCCGGGCGACGTTATATTCGCCGCCGCCCTCCCAAGCGCGGAAGGAGCGAGCGGTACGGATGCGGCCCTCCCCGGGATCGAGGCGAAGCATGACCTCGCCCATTGAAATTTCATCAAAACGGCAGGATTCGGACGGCTTGAGTTTGAGGGTGCTCATGATTTGGCTCCGGAGGTGAGTTGGATGGCTTCGCGGGTTAGACGTTGGATGGAGGCCCAGTCTGCGGCCTCAATGTACTTCTTGTCGACAAACCATGAACCTCCCAGTGCGGCGACGGATTTCAGGGCAAGATAAGGACCGACGTTTGCGATCTGTAACCCCCCAGTGGGGATAAAGCGGACTCCGGTGTGACCGTAGGGCCCTTCCAGGGCCTTCAGGTAGGGAGCTCCTCCTGCCTGCTCTGCCGGGAAGAACTTTTGGATTTTGCATCCCAAGGCGAGGCCTTTCTGCACATCACTGGGCGTGGCCACTCCCGGAACGTAGGTCAGTTTCTCCTTTTGTGCGGCCTGAACGATTTTTTCATCCAACCCCGGAGCCAGTCCGAACTTCGCGCCGGCCCCGGTGGCTTTCTTGACCTGTTCAGAATCGAGAAGGGTGCCGGCCCCGACCAGCATGTCGGGGCACTCTTTCGCGATCCGTCGGATCGATTCCTCGGCGGCGGCGGTGCGGAAAGTGATTTCAATCACTCCCAGACCGGCCGAGAGGAGCGCTTTGGCCAGATCCACCGCCTTGGCGGCGTCCTCGATCACCACCACGGGGACGAGCCGTCGCTCCAACAGTCGGGAGGTCAGGTCGGCACTCATCGAGCTTATGTTACCCTAATTTCGGCACATCCAGCCAGCGACGTTCCGCCCAGGATTGCAGGCCCAACTCGGCGAGTTGGACGCCCTTGGCGCCTTCGAGAAGCGACCAAGGGAAGGGTTCGTTGAGCACCACGTGGCGGAGGAACAGCTCCCACTGCACCTTGAAGGCGTTGTCATAAACTGCATTGGTGGGTTGGGTGATCCATCCGTCGGCGTAGTTGATGGGGCTGTCCTGATCGGGATTCCAGAGGCAACGGGGGGTGGCGGAGTTATCCTGCACGGTGCAGTTGCGTAGGCCCGCGACGGCCGAGCCATCGGTGCCGTCCACCTGCAAGGTGAGAAGATCATCTCGTTTCACCCGGACACACCACGAGGAGTTAAAGTGGCAGATGACGCCGTTCTTCAGCTCAAAGGTGGCATAGGCGGAGTCGTCGGCCGTGCACTTGTAGGGTTTTCCGTTTTCGTCCCAACGCTCGGAGAGGTGGGTGGCTCCAAGGCAGGAAAGGGATTTGATTTCACCAAACAGATTCTGGATGACGTACTGCCAGTGGCAGAGCATGTCGACAATGATTCCCCCATCCTCTTCCTTGCGGTAGTTCCAGGAGGGGCGCTGCAGTTTTTCAAATTTTCCGGGAAATACCCAGTAGCCGAACTCCCCGCGGACGGAGAGGATTTTTCCGAAGAAGCCGGTGTCGATGAGGTAGCGAAGTTTGAGCAACCCGGGGAGCCAGAGTTTGTCCTGGACCACGCCGTTTTTCAGTCCGGCGGCGGTGACTTCCTTGGCCAAGGCGAGGGCCTCCTTGGAGGTGGTGGCGGTGGGTTTCTCGCAATAGATATGCTTTTTCGCGGCGATGGCTTTACGCACACCCATGGGGCGTTGGCCGGTGAGGGTGGAATCAAAATAGATCTGATTGGCCGGGTCCTTCAGGGTGGCATCCAGGTCGGTGGAGACCCGGGTAATGCCATGGGCGGCACCCAGGTTGCGGAGTTTCTCTTCGCTTCGGCCTACCAGAATAGGGTCGGGCATGATGACCTCACCGGGCTTAATCTGGACGCCGCCTTGCTTGCGGATGGCGACAATGGAGCGGATCAGGTGTTGGTTGGTGCCCATGCGTCCGGTGACGCCGTTCATGATGATGCCTACTTTGTGTTCTTTCATATTGTTACCTCACGCAACGGACGCCAAGGGCGCCACGATGGTTTGTTTTTTTGGTTGGGTTGCACGCAACGGACGCCAAGGGCGTCACGATGGCTTGTTTGGGGTTGGGTGAAAAAATCATAAGCCGTTCACGACTCTTTCGATCCCATCTTTTAGATGGCCATTGCCGAAGTTAATCAAGAGTCCGAGCTTAAGCTTGCTGAGTCTGAGGTAAGTCAGAAGCTGCTTGGCAAAGAGCTTCTTGGTTTCCTCCGTTGATTTGAGTTCCACGATCACCTTGTCATTAACGATTAGGTCAGCACGAAATCCTTCTGGCAGCTCCAGCCCATCAACAACAATAGGAACAGGAACTTGTGTCTTAACATTCCATCCGGCCTTCTCCAAGCGATGGGCTAGAACTTTTTCATAAACCGATTCTAAGAGTCCCGGCCCTAGCTCTGTGTGGATTTGAAAGGAATGATCCAGAATGGACCGAGCAATCTTATCCTCCTCAGTAAGAAATTCGCCCGAATTATTCATGGCGACCTTTGCGGACTTGGCGTGAGTCATGCGGGTTTCTTGGTGCACTGCGGATGGGCGCCAGAGGGAAGCGCGGGCACATCGATCCCGGCTTTGGGCAGGGTGCCTTCCAGTTCCTGCTTCCAGTGGGCCACGTCGCCCGCCGGAGCATAAACATAAATCATGCGCATGGGCTTGTCGCCCGTGTTGGTGAGCTGATGGAAAACGCCCGAGGGAATATAGACGGCCTGGCCGCTCTTCACGGCGATGCGTTCCGTGCCGAGGCACATTTCGCCCTCGCCTTCGACGACGAAGTAGACCTCTTCCTGTTCCTGATTGTGCCAGGGTACCTGACCTCCTTTAGGCTCGAGAGTGACGTTGCCCATGGCGAAGTTGGAGGCCTGAATGGGAGACATGCCACCCACCAGATTTTGGGTCCGGCGGCGGGCCGGGTACGTCCGGCCCTGAATCTGACTTAAATCGGCCACAATCATGATTTTCCTCCGAAGAAGGTGAGATAGGGCTTTCCTCCCGCGAGTCGGAGAAGATACAGAGCCAGTTCAAGCAAGTGGTAGTCGCCCCACATGGCGGCTTCTCCACACGGAACCTTGAACCCCTTGGGCACATAGTCCCATCCATTCGGACGATGGTAGACCGTATGGAGAAGAAGACCCTCATGCTTGGGGTCGGTGGAAAGATAGGGCTCGGAGAAAAGGGTCCGGGCCACCGTCAATCCAGCCAAGAAGTAGGTTCGACCGGAAAACTGGTCCCCATGTTTCATTAAATAACGGCCGAGGCGAAGCAGACCCTGAGCCGCGATGGCCGCAGCGGAACTGTCGACCGGTTCATGATAGTTATAGGGGTCGGCCGGGCGGTTCAGATAGTCGCCGAGATGAAGGAGACCCGGGGCGCCCGTGTCCCAATAGGGGATACCGTCGGTGGGAGTTTCCCGCAGGTAGAAATCGGCCGTGACTTTGGCCACTTCGATAAAGCGGTTGAGCACTTTCCTTTTACCGCCAAAATGACGAAAGCTGGATTCGGGGAGGGTTTGGAGGAATTCAAGCTGTTCCGGATAGCCGCAAAGCACCCAAGCATGGCCACGGGTCCACGTAGTGAAGGCGGAGTAGCCCTGCTGGGTTGAGGGACAGCGATAGGCACCATCGGTGATGTTGAAGATGGATTCATGGACCACTCGGCCGGGAACATCGTAGGTGTCACGCCCCGTGCCGTAATAGACGTTGAAGCGTGCGGTTGTCTCGGCGTGCTGCAGGGAGCGGGAGAGCAGGCTGATCTTGCGGTCGTTTTCCCCCATTAGGGTCTGTCCCAGCATGTGCGCCAGGCCCAGAGCCCGCAGGGAACGAATGGTGTCTGAAAAGAGGGAGTGAGGGCCGTTGAAAGAGCGGATGTATCCCAAATCCGGGGTCAGCTGGGTCCAGCGGGAAGCCTGCACGGCACCACTGGCCTTGAGGGCCAAGTCGTAGAAGTGTCCTTCCCAGGCGTTGGCAGGCAGACGACCCTCGAGGAGCAGGCGGCGGAGGTTGCCGTAGGTGCTGACGTTATTGAAACCGTGGTCGTGAACCCCGACGTGGGTGACGTGGGAGGCCATGCGGCGAAGTGTCTTCTCGCGGCCAATCTTGAGCATGGTTTTATCCCCGGTGGCATCGAAATGGAGGATGGCCGAGCAA
>Ga0214917_10008154_pt1 | contig 10384 bp, 10 predicted proteins | sample LL_1208_BB_MetaG_FD_177983 | JGI IMG/M metagenome (GOLD analysis project Ga0214917, IMG submission 177983) | Freshwater microbial communities from Lake Lanier, Atlanta, Georgia, United States - LL_1208_BB | ecosystem: Environmental > Aquatic > Freshwater > Lake | place: USA: Georgia | collected...
GTCAACCGCGAAGGTCGGCTATACGAGTTTGGCCGATTTCAGGGTATTCATACACATCACCCTTATAGTTTTTTAGAATTACGCGATTATCTGCCATTCCAACGATGTAGTTAGGGCCAATGGGAATCTTGCCCCCTCCTCCTGGCCCATCCACGACGTATGTAGGAACAGCATAGCCAGTAGTATGCCCGCGTAGCTGTTCCATGATCTCCTGTCCCTCTCGAATGGTTGTTCGCAAATGCGCAGATCCACTGATCAGATCACACTGATAGAGGTAGTAGGGACGAACTCGACACAGAAGGAGTTTGTGAAAAAGGGACTTTAACGTGTCCGCACGATCATTCACCCCCTTCAAAAGGACACTCTGATTTCCTAAAGGAATACCTGCGTCCGCAAGCCGGCCTAACGCCATTCGCACTTCCTGCGTCAACTCCTTGGGATGATTGGAATGCACGCTCATCCAAAGGGGCTGATGTTTCTTCAACACATTCAGAAGGTCCGTGGTAATGCGTTGAGGTAGAAAAATAGGAATTCGTGTTCCAATACGAATGAACTCAATCGTCGGGATCTGCCTTAGCCGAGTTAGGATTGCATCCAGTTTGCTATCCGAAAGAAGAAGCGGATCACCACCTGAAAGAAGGACATCCCGAACCTCGGGATGCTTCTCTAAGTAAGCGAAAGCCCCCTCCAGATCCATGGTCAGCTCCTGCTCCCCAGCCCCACTAACAACCCGGCTCCGGGTACAGTAACGGCAGTAGGAAGCGCAGCGGTCGGTAACAAGAAGCAGTACACGATCGGGATACCGGTGAACAAGACCTGGAACTGGCATATTGGAATCCTCTCCGCACGGATCCAGCATCTCGTCGGAAGCAGTATTAGACTCCTCAATACGTGGCACGACTTGACGACGAATCGGGCAATCAGGATCCTCCCGATCAATCAGGTTGAAAAAGTGTGGGGTAATTCCAAGGGCTAACTTCTTTCCTGCTAAAATCGTTCCTGCCCTTTCCTCTGGTGTTAAGGGCAGGCGTGCCTCCAGTTGGACCAGGTTTTGGATCCGATTACGAAGTTGCCACGACCAGTCGTTCCACTGTTCAGTGGTTACTGCGCCCCAAGGCTCGGAAGGATTCGCGGGAAAGTCGCGTGAAGTCACTTAAGTTTTATAACTATACCCCACCCCTAAGCTCGCGCCACCCCTTTGTTCTTTAAGGTATACAACTTTAGCGGCGTGTTCTTGCTAGTTGCAAAATACGCTCTTTAACGTCCGCTGTAGCTTGAGCGCCCTCATCCCCCTTTTCCCGACTCCGAACCGCAACCTGTCCTGCCTCAGCTTCCCTGTTTCCGCAAACCAACAGAAATGGAACTTTCTCCAACTGACCCCTGCGAATCTGACCTCCCAATTTATCCCCCTTCTTATCCACCGAGACTCTTAACCCTGCGGCCTTAAACTCCTCTGCGCACTTCTCTGCGTAAGCAACCATCTGATCATTCACTGGGAGAAAACGAGCCTGCTCAGGAGCAAGCCAAACAGGAAAGGCTCCGCGGTAATGCTCGATCAGAACTCCTGTAAAACGCTCAAGGGAACCAAAGGGCGCACGATGAATCATAACAGGGCGATGCTTCTGATTGTCGGAACCCGTGTAAGTTAAATCAAAACGCTCAGGCAGGTTGTAGTCGACCTGAACGGTTCCCAACTGCCACTCCCTCCCAATCACATCCTTAACCACAAAATCGATTTTGGGTCCGTAAAAAGCAGCCTCCCCAGGCTCCTCACTCGTCTGTACACCAAGCTTCTTCGCCGCCTCTTTCACCGCCTTCTCCGCTTTGTCCCAACCTTCTTTAGATCCGACATATTTATCTGAGGCAGGATCTCGTAGGCCTACTCGAACCCTGAAATCACCAATGCCTAGGGTATCTAAAACGAGACGCACCATCTCTAAGCATCCTTCCACTTCCTTCGCGACCTGTTCCTCGGTGCAAAATAAGTGGGCATCGTCCTGAGTAAAGCCACGTACCCGAGTCATTCCATTGAGTTCACCCGACTGTTCCCAACGATACACAGTTCCAAACTCGGCCAAACGAACAGGCAGATCTCGATATGACCTAGGGCGAGAAGCATAAATCCGAATATGCATCGGGCAGTTCATCGGCTTGAGCAGATATCCCTCAATCTCACCCTTCCCGATCTTGTTACTTAGCTCAGCACATGAACAACCCTCTTTGGAGAGCTTTTCCATCGTATCCCGGTCAATGATCGGGGGGTACTGTGAATCTTGATAGTACGGAAAATGCCCAGACGTTCGGTAAAGCCCAAGTCTGCCGATGTGTGGGGTAAAGACCTGTTCGTATCCACGCTTTCCCAATTCCTCCAAAAGGAACTTCTGCATCTCATGCCGGACAATTGCCCCGTTGGGAGTCCACATCACGAGTCCCTGACCCACCTCGTCATCGATCAGGAACAGATCCAACTCCTTGCCCAACTTACGATGGTCACGCTGCAGGGCTTCCTCTTGAGCCTTTAGACTGGCCTCTAGCTCTTCCTTACTTGGGAAAGCTGTCCCATAAATCCGCTGCAGCATCTTGTTCTTTTCGTCACCTCGATGATAAGCCCCCGCCAAGCGGAGCAACTTAAACGCCTTAATCTCTCCTGTGCTCTTTACATGAGTCCCAGCACAGAGATCAGTGAACTCGCCGTTCGTATAAAAAGAAATTGCCTCTCCCTCAGGGATGTCGCCTAAACGACCAATCTTGTAGGACTGCTTCTTCCCCTCAAAGAATGACTTTGCTTCAACCCGACTCACCTCCTTGCGCGTAAAAGGCTGGTTCTCTTTAACCACTTTTTTCATCTCCGCTTCGATTTTTGCAAAGTCCTCGTCGCTAAAACGGTGAGACAAGTCAAAGTCGTAGTAGAACCCAGCATCCGTGGGTGGGCCGATATCCAGCAGAGCATCGGGCCAGAGGCGAAGCACCGCCGTCGCTAGCACGTGAGCGGTCGAATGTCTCAACTCCTCAAGAGGGGTCATGGCCATGGCTAAAACCTAGGGAGTTCCCAGCTTCCGCACCAGCCGCCAACTGCCCGCCGCATCCCTCACCTCCCACCCGTGCTTGGCCAACTCGTCCCGTAACCGATCCGACTCTTTCCAGTCTTTCGCCTTGCGGGCGGCCTCCCGGGCTTCTCCCATTTTCCTGATTTCATCTGGTGCCTCTGCAGTTTTCTCAAAAGCTGGTTCCACCCCAAAAACGGACAGAATCCGATCCAATCCCGCCAGTTCTTTGGCTGCCTCTTCAGGGCTCAGACCCGTTTTTCGCTTCTGCTCAAGTTCCCCGACTGCCGTGTACATCGACCCCAGAGCCTTCGGCGTCTCCAGATCTTCCTTCAAAGTATCCCAGGCCGACTGAAAGGCTCCCCAGCCCCTCCCCTTCTCTCCTTTGGAACATTCCTCCAACCAGCTGCGCAATCTTCCCAGCCTTTCCCTGCCGTGATGAACCGCACTCATCGTGTCCCAGGAAAAGTTCAAAGGTTGGCGATAGTGACCGGAAAGCAGCACCAACCGAAGATCCGAGGAGTCCCACCCGCGGGATGTCACATCGTCCAGAGTATAAAGATTGCCAAGACTTTTACTCATCTTCCGGTTTTCCACCAAAAGATGGGAAACGTGAAACCAGTGACGGACAAACGCCTTACCGGTAGCCGCTTCGCTTTGGGCAATCTCATTTTCATGGTGAGGGAAAATTAAATCAGCACCACCACCGTGCAGATCGATCGTCTCCCCCAGAATCTCCATTGCCATCGCACTACACTCCAGATGCCACCCCGGTCGACCCTTTCCCCAAGGACTTTCCCAGGAAACGTCTCCATCCTCTTCCTTATAGGCTTTCCATAGAACAAAGTCGGCCGCCTGCTCCCGGGCGTACTCGTCCGCATCCGCCCGACCCGAAGCCCCCTCTTTCACCTCTCGCTCATCCAGATGGGATAGCCTGCCATACGAAGCGAAGGATTTGACCCGAAAATAGACTGAACCCCCTGCCTCGTAGGCATGTCCTCCCTGGATCAATTTCTCAACCAGGGAAATCTGTTTCGGAATAAACTCCGTGGCACGCGGTTCCTTGGTTGGCTTCTGCAACCCAAGAGCCTGTCCATCCTTCCAAAAACGGTCAGTCCATCCTTGGGTGAAAACTCCCAGCTTCTGCTTGGCTTCTCGCGCTCCACGGATCGTCTTGTCGTCTACATCGGTCAGATTTCGTACGTGCTGAACCCTCCCTCCAGCCTCCTGCCAAACTCGGACAAGTAGATCCTGCGCCACAAAAGTCCGGAAATTGCCGATATGGGCAGGGCCGTACACCGTTGGCCCGCAGGCATAGAACTTCAGCGCCTTTCCTTCGGAAGCCGAAAGAGGCTTAACCGATCGACTCGCTGTATCAAAAAGCCTGACTTCCTCCATCCGCGGAATCTAGGCAGCTGGGGGCAAAACTTAAATCATTTCTCTGCTCTACCAAAACCCTATAAATAATTTATGCCTAAGTTCCGCCTGCCCCTTTTTCTAGTAGTTCTCGTAGCTCTAGGAGCAGCCTTCGCCCAATCGACTAATACGGCAGTGATTCCGGTCCCCATGACCAAACCGGGCTGGATGGAGAGGCACGAATCGATGAACACCAAGGCCCGCCAAGGCAAAATAGACCTCATCTATATCGGGGATTCGATTGTTCAGCGTTATGAAGGGGTCGGTAAACACGTTTGGGATCACTACTACGCCTCGCGAAATGCCCTCAATCTTGGAATCAGCGGCGATCGCACCCAACACGTCATCTGGCGACTCGACCATGGGAACATCGAGGGTATCAACCCAAAGTTAGCCATTGTCATGATCGGTCAAAATAATGGAGGACATAACACTGCCTCAGAAATTGCCGAAGGAGTGACGGAGGTGGTTAAAATAATACGTACAAAGCTTCCCAAGACCAAAATCCTGCTTCTCGGCATCTTCCAGCGTCGCGAGAAGCCCACCCCCGAACGGGCTGTGTTAGCCGAGGCCAATACTATCATCTCCAAATTGGCTGACACCTCCACTAGCTACATGGATATAAACTCGGTTTTCGTCCAACCCGATGGCACGATTCCGGCATCCCTTATGCCTGACTTCGAACATCCTAGTGAACTAGGCTTCAAACGCTGGGCTGAGGCTATCGAAGCCAAAGTAGCCGAACTGATGGAGGATCAACCCATCTCCCCAATGCCCTAACTTATGGAATTTTCCTCGCTTAACCACGCACTCGCGACCTCCTTTTCCTTGGGCATGGTCGTTCTGCTCAGTCCAGAGGTGTTTATTCTGGCTCTGATCATGGCCGCACACAAAACCCGGGCTCGGCTCAATTCCATCGTTTTCTTTCTCGGTTCATCCATTGGCCTATTTTTTGCGATCGGGATAGGTCTTTGGATCACTCCAAACCCGACCCCAGGTGTAGACCACCCCTCATGGATCCACTTTGCCGTACGGGCGAGCATCGGTACTGCACTCCTTTGGGTGGGAATCTACCGGACCTGGCAGTTCTTGACCGGAAAGGATGACCGTAAACCAAAGAAAGAATCATCCCCTACAGGGCTAAAGGCAAAGTTCCTCGCCTTTTTTCCTTCCCTGAACACAAACTCCGAGCCCCCCATCGGCATTCACTATATCTCGAGTACTTTCCTGATCGGCCTTTTCACCACGGGTCTTCACCCCAAAACTTCGATTCTTGCCATTACCGTTGGGCACCAGATCACAAGGGCGAGCGGCAATCTGGCCAAAGTGTCCGCCTTTGCCCTTTTTAGCTTCCTATCCCTCCTACCTGCGATTGTACCTCTTCTTTTGGCCATCTTCCGACCTGAGGCTGGTCCAGCAATCAAGCAGAAGTGTTCTGACTTTCTGGAGAAAAATGGACGCTGGATTGCCGCACTGATCTGCTTTGTTTTTGCGTTCGTTCTCTGGAAAGACGCCCTTACCTCCCTACCCCGCTGATTCTCGCTTCGGACAGATTCTTTTAGTAAGATCCTTGTTCCGTGAAGAAGGAAAAAGCGCTCAATATCCCCATCCGTTCCCGACGTCTCCGAAGGAATTCCGGAATCCGCAGGCTTTTCTCTGAAACTGTTGTCTCTCCTTCTCATCTCGTCGCCCCGCTTTTCGTTATAGAGGGTCATGGCAAGCCGGAGTCCATCCCCAGCCTTCCCGGCCATTTCCGCTTTCCCATTCCTGCCCTCGTTCGGGAGGTACAGCGGCTCGCTCGCCGAGGCGTTGGAGGAATCGCCATCTTCCCATGTATCCCCCAAAGACTACGCACCCCTAACGCCAAGGAAGCCCTGAATCCCAAAGGGCTGATCTATCGCGCGATCCGAACCCTGAAGAAGGAGCTTCCAGAATTTCCCGTCTTTGCTGACGTCGCTCTCGATCCCTACACGTCTCATGGTCATGATGGCCTTCTCATTCAAACCGGCAAAGACGTCGATAACGACGCGACGGTGCGTCTCCTAATGAAACAAGCCGTCCTTTTAGCTGATGCAGGTGCCGATTTTGTCGCTCCCTCCGATATGATGGATGGTCGGATTGGATACATTCGCGGGGCCCTCGATAAAGCAGGATTCACCGAAACAGGAATTCTTTCTTATGCCGCTAAGTTTGCCTCCTCCCTTTACGGACCTTTTCGTGATGCGGTAGGGAGCGCCCAATCTGCCGGAACCCACTCCCTCGATAAGCGTGGTTATCAGGCAGATCCTTCCAGCCGCAGAGCCATTCTGAAGGATGCACTACTGGATGAAAAAGAAGGTGCCGATGTTCTGATGGTCAAGCCAGCTGTCCCTTATCTTGATATCGTTCGTGATCTTCGACAGAACACCCGGCTTCCCCTCGCTGCCTATCAGGTCTCTGGTGAGTTTTCCCAGATTCACGCTGCCGCACAAAAAGGCTGGATCGATCTTCGAAAAGCCAGAAATGAATCCCTTAGCTCCATCCGACGAGCCGGAGCCGACATCATCTTCACCTATTTCGCCAAGGATATGTGAGCAGCACGGGGGCAGGCCGATAGCCACCTCTCGCTTTCCGCCTATCACTATCCCCTCCCTCGCTCTTTCCTTCCTGATCGTCCGCCTTACAATAAGTAAATGCCCGTGGAACCCGAATATCAGCTGATTGAGGTCAAGGTCCAAACCCTCCAGCAAATCTTCAACTCAATGGATCCATCCCCCTTTCATGAGCGGGACCTAGATCGCGAAGCTGAGGAGTTCATCATTAGCTGGGCCAAGGAGCACTCTTCCCGCAAACCCTACAAACTGATCGTTCATCTGGGCCAAGGCACAGATCAACCGGACGCAGTTCGGATCCTTTCCGAATCGATCCGGAACTATTTTTCGTATCGAGCGGAAATGAATCGTCGCGAACTCAAACAACTCCTGCACTACGGCTGGATCAGTCTCGTTATCGCTACCCTCTTTTTAGGGCTTTGTGTGACGATCGCGCAGACGGTCGACCCGGAACTGGGTCGATTCCGCCCCATCCTGCGCGAAGGACTGATCATTCTGGGATGGGTCGCCATGTGGCGTCCGCTCGACGTCTATCTGTACCGCTGGTGGCCCGTCCACCGGTTGGGCCGGATTTATCGCGGGTTGAGCAAGATGCCGATAGAGATTCGAACATCTTAAGTCATCAACCTTGGTAGGGTCCGTTATCCTTAACGGACCGTGCTGATCGCAGTATTTTTAACGCCCATCTTACCGCACGGGCGGTTAGGGATAACCGACCCTACCAACGATCCATGCCAACGACTACTTCAACCAAAACGCCGCCCCAGCCCCCATTGCGGCTGTCAGTGCCAGCACGATCAGAACTGTTTTTCTCAAAACCTTGTCCCCATATACAAGCACCACTCCGGCCTTGAGTAAGGTGTTGGTAACCGTCGCAATCAGTATCCCTTGAATTGCCAGAGTGACCGACTGCCTTTGTCCCGCCATCTGACTCAGGGACAGTGCGATCGCATCTAGATCCATCAATCCAGAAACAGCGCTCACGACGGAAAGACCTACCCCTCCGAAATAGTGATCCGCCGCTTTCACTGCAAACATGATTAGGGCATAGAGCGCGCCAAACTGCAGGGAGTCCCGAAACCCCAAAGGATTCCTATACACGGCCTGCTCCCCCGTACCCACTCCCTTCCCGTGTCTCCAGAGCCTCCATCCGCAGAAAAGAAACCCAGGAATACTCATCCAAAGAATCCACGGGAAAAGTTCAGGAAAAATTGCGGGATGAACCGCCGTAGCCAATAAGGTCACCCGCCAAAGCATCACCGTACACGCCAGAACAATCGCCAGTCCGCAGTCGTGCGCGAGCGAGGGTTCCGAACGGCTTTGTCTACTCATCGCCATCGTTGTCGCGGTGCTGGAGGCAATTCCCCCAAGAACTCCCGTTAAAGCCATCCCCATACTTTGACCAAAGATTCGAACGGCCACATAACCCCCAAAGGACGCACCAGAAACGAGTACCACCATCATCCAGATCGAATGCGGGTTCAGTGCCTCGAATGGTCCCCAATTTTCGTTCGGCACCAAGGGTAGGATCACCCCGGTAATCGCGGCAAACTGCAACGCCATCCGAACATCTTCCTTACTGAATTTCCGGGACATTCGATGTACGTAGGGTTTGAGCGCCAGAAGAATCACCACCGTCATCGTCAGCACCAAGGCCACCTTCTCCTGGTGCCACGCCACCAAACCCCCGATCAGATAGGTCAGGAGTCCGACAGCACCCGTCGTGTAGCCGTGCCCGTCGTGTTTTTTCTGCTTAAAGAAAAGAAAAAGACTGATCCAAATTCCCATTGCGATAAACCCCGCCAAAAAGAAAAGCGGATGAACCGTTTGCGTGAAATATCCGCAAAGGTTTCCCAATAAGGCCCAAAAAGTGAAGGTTCTTAACCCAGCCAAAAGATGAGTTTTTGGATGCCAGTTCTCCTCATCCCATTGACGCTCCAGACCGATTAAGGCTCCCAAGCAAAGGCTGACCAACAGGGATTTAAGTAGTTCAACACCTAGCACGTCTCAATCTAACCCCCTATATCCTCAGGGCCAACTTTATGAATTAAATATGAAGTTCCATTTGCTATGTCCCAAATAGGATATATGTTAACTGCATCATGAAACGTCCTTCAGCCAAAAAGAATCCCATCTGCTGTAAGAATGTTTTTCTGTCCCCTTCCCAAGGAATGATGCCTGAACTCCTCCGCATCTTTTTCCTGAAACATTTTGGATTAAAAGCAAAGGCGCACCTCGAAAAGAGTCGCGCCTATCGTCGAGGTGACTTCATTATGCATAACGGCGATTACCCGCTGCCAAAACTCAAGGGGAAGAACTACTGCCTTGGCATTTACAAGTCAGACTGGAACACGGCTAAAATCACTTTTTGGAAGCGAGCTGGCGCCACTAGCTTTTTCGACCTAAATGATCCTCTTGAATCCTGGGTTGTTCTGCTGAAGGAGATGGTGGGTGGAAAATCTCCATTTGGAACAATTAGTCTAAAGAAAAAGATATAGCCCACTTGACCTAATTTTGGTTTTAGAGGCTGCCCCCCCTAGACGACTTCACTTACATTCTCGCCTATTATCCCTAAGGGCATAGAGTGCAGAAACTATGGGTGTTCCCCGGATTTTCCTCTCTCCCAACTGGGGCATAGCAACGGAGCTGGTTCGCAACTATCTGCAGTATCTTGCCCTTGCCCCTGTCTTTTTCCTGAACGGACACAAACCCCCTCCCGGAAAAAAAGATCTCGTTCTTCATAATGGAAAGTCGGAGCTGGATCACAAGCTGGACACGGAAGTCATCCTTATTGTCTATCAGGAAGGGTGGCACGTCCTCGAAATGGTTTTTTGGAAGAACCGCGGAGCCTGCGGCTGGGTCGATCTTCAGGATGACCCAAAGGACTTTGAGTCGGTCTTAAAGAAGGCCCTCAACGGTCATACCCCTGTCGCGACGCGCAGTACCGAACCCTATGTGCCGAAACTGAATGGCTTTCTGGACCGGAAAACAGGCCGCCATCTAACCGCGCGCGAACTTGATATTGCAACTCGGCTCACCCGCGGGTCTTCCGACAAAGAAATTGGCAAACAACTGAAGATCACCTGGGGCACAGTCCATAACCACCGAAAATCGATCTACCGTAAGCTTGGGGTTCACTCTGTCCCCAAGATGATTCACAAGTTACAGGGCCTGGATAAGAAAGCCTGATTCTTAAAATCTCCAGTTCAGCCCTTACGCAGGAACGAGTCCTAGTTCAGTTGGTTATAAGTACGGATGCTTTTTTAGATGCTCACTAGCGGGAGCGGGCTCGGTAAGCCGTTGATGTATTTCGGCTTCGTGCCAAAGAACGTG
>Ga0214917_10008155_pt1 | contig 10383 bp, 10 predicted proteins | sample LL_1208_BB_MetaG_FD_177983 | JGI IMG/M metagenome (GOLD analysis project Ga0214917, IMG submission 177983) | Freshwater microbial communities from Lake Lanier, Atlanta, Georgia, United States - LL_1208_BB | ecosystem: Environmental > Aquatic > Freshwater > Lake | place: USA: Georgia | collected...
TTTTTATTTTTTGAATTATTTGGCTTCCATGTAATAGTTACAAAATAAGGTAAATTTTTACTTCCCTGAGCAACACCTAGTAAAGCATTCATTCCAATCTTTTTCATTTCTGAATAATCAAAAACATCAACTTTTAGTCCTAACTTAGAAAGTTTTTTAATTTCAATTACAAATTTTTCTGGGTTTAAATAATTAGGAGGTTCAGAAACTAGGTCTCTTGTTAAAAAGACTCCATTAATAATATTTTCAATATCATGTTTAATCTTAATAAAAAAATTTTTATTTGATGAAGTAATTGTAAAATTTATTTTTTCTTTTATATTCTCATTTTTTTTAAAAATGGTTTTATATTTTGCAAAAGTGTATTTTTTTAAGAAACATCCTAAAAAAAAGTTAAAATAATAATTTTCTAAAGATTTATTTTCATTAGAAAAAATGACATTAATTTCTTTTGCTAATTTAATTTCGCTAATAACTTTGCCACCAGTATTTTGATTCTCAAATTCGTTTTTGTTATCTTTTTGATTTATAAAAATAATTTTTTTGGGTCTTGAGCTATGGTAGTTAAATACAAAATAATCTTCATCCTTATTTTTTAACAAAATAGAATTAATTTCTTTAATATTTATATCAATGAATGATAGTTTTTTTGAATTAACCGAAAAATTTTTTTCGCAAAAAAAAATATAAAAATCTGAATTATTATTTACATTTGGAATTATCTTTAAATCTAACATAGTGATATAAGATCATATACATATCAAAATGAAAAAAAACAAGTTGGGATACTATTTTATCCAAGAATTTTTAAAGAACTACCTTTCTATTCTGTTGGCATTTGGACTTATTATCTGGATCACTCAAGCTGTTAGATTGCTCGATTTGATTGGTGAAGAAGGAAATTCTATTAAAACTTATTTTTTATATATTCTATCGATTATTCCAAAATTTTTTTCAAGAATATCCTTAATAATATTTTTTATATCTTTTGTAGTAACAATCTCAAAATTTGAAGATCATAATGAACTTAGGGCACTGTGGTTTTCGGGATTGGAAAAAAAGAAATTTATAAATTATCTATTAAGATCTTCCCTTATCTTAATAGCAATACTTGTAATTATCAGATGCTTTGTAGTTCCGTATTTTTCAAATTATTCAAGATATCTACTTTTAAACACCGGAGTTGGAGCTATTGGTCCTTTATTAAAACAAAATAATTTTAATAATCCTCTTAAAAAAATTACAATTTATGTTGGAAAAAAAAATCAAATTAATGAACTCGAAGATATCATTTTATTTGAAGATAACGCGGATATAAAAAAAACTATAATAGCTAAATCAGGCGTTGTTATTAATGAAAATAATAAAAATTTACTTGTGCTTGTTGATGGCAGTATTCAAGAAGAACGAAAAGATAAAAAAATTTCCATATTAGATTTTGACAAAACAACACTAGATCTGAGTCAATATAATAAAAAAACCGTGGATTATTATAAATTTAATGAAATGTTTTTTTTGGAATTAATAAAAAGATTTAATAATAAAAATGACGGACAACTTTCTAATATAATTGGCGAACTAAATGATAGAATTATGATGCCTTTATTTATACCTTCATTAGTTTTATTAGCATGCTTTTTAATTATAACTAACAAAGAGGTTATTAATAATAATTTATTAAAAATAATAATTTTTACTTATGGAATTGCGATAATAATAATTAGTGAAGTGTTGTTAGATCTTAGTTCAAAAAAAATTTACGCAAGTTTATTTTTATACGCAGCTCCCTTTTTATTTTTAATAATAAATTGGATTTTATTAAATTACTTTCTTAATAGAGAAAATATCAAATTATAAATGTTAAAATCAATAAACAGATATATAATTAATGAATATATTAAGAGTTTATTCGTTGTTATAGCGGTTATGCTTTCAATTATTCTTTTAATTAATTTGCTGGATGAATTTAACTTTTTTAAATCCAAAAAAGATCTTAAATTTATATTTTTTATAATATTCACTATATTAAAAATACCTAATGTATTAGTAAATTTATTTCCTTTTATAGTTTTATTTGGCGGAATTGTTTTTTATTTAAAAATTTATAATCATAATGAAGTTATTTCATTAAGAGTGATGGGTTATTCTAATATTCAAATTATTTTAATCCCTGCCTTAACTTCATTTGTTATTGGTTATATAATTGTATTTTTAATCGTACCCTTCTCTTCCTCAATGTTGAAATACTACGAGGATTTGCGATCCGAATATAATGAAACAAAAAATTTAGTATTCGTTAATGAAACTGGAATATGGATTCTTGATAAAAATGAAAAAGAAAAAAATATAATAAGAATAGAAAAAATTAATAAAGATTTTTCATCAATAAACCAAATTACTATTTATAATTATGATATTTCTAATAATTTTATTAAAAGAATTGATGCTGATGAAGGGGTTATAAAAGATAAAAATTGGCAACTAAATAAAGTTCATATTATCACGGCAAGTAAAAAAAATAATAAGCAAAATTATTTAAACAACTATAGCTACATTAGTAATATAAATATTAACGAGCTAAAAAATGTATACAAAAATACTGAAACGAATTCTTTGTTAGATATTAATAAAGAAATGTTAATATTAGAAGACAAAGGCTACTCAACTATAGACCTTAGAATCAGGTATCAAAAGTTAATATCCTTTCCTATTTATCTATTAGCCATGTCGATACTTTCTGGATTAATGATTATAAATTTAGGTAAGACTTCGAATTACCTAAAATACGGAACCTACGGAGTAATAATAAGCATAATAATTTATTTTCTAAATGATTTATCAATAACAATTGCTAAATCAGGCATAATATCTGTAGATTTTTCGGTGTGGATACCTATATTTCTCATAATTTTAATAAATTTAGTAGGAATTACACAGGTTAATGCAAAATAGAATTATTTTTATATTATTTTTTGGAATATTTTTTTTAAAACCAAATATTAGCTCTTCTCAGCAGAAAGACATTTATAACTTTTCTGCCGACAAACTAACATATTCTCAGGATAACAATATTATAGAAGCCACAGGAAACGTGGTTGCTAAAAATCAAGAAGGAAAGCAAATTTCTGCTGATAAAATTATATACAATAAGACAAGCCAACTATTAAAAACTTTTGGAAACTCTAAATTCTCTGATATTAAAAATAGAATTCTAACAGCCGATAACTTTGAATACGATTTAGAAAAAAAAATTATTTCTGCAGAGAATAAAGTAAAGTTTTCAGATAATTATAAAAACATATATTATTTTAGCAAACTAAATGCTGATGATAAATTTAATGAAATTATTGGCTACAATCTTAACTCTGATCTTAATAAAGAAAAATTTCAATCTAAGGATAAATTTAATGAATTTATCGAACCAAGGCTTTCTGGAAAAGAAGTTAGCATAAAAGATAATATAACAATTATTAAAGATGGAAAATTTACATCATGCAAATCTACAAATGAAAAAGAAGGATGTTTATACTGGAGTTTAAATGCTGACCTAGTAACTCATGATAAAGAAAAAAAAGAAATTACTTATAAAAATGCAACTTTAGATCTAAATAATGTGTCGGTTTTATATACACCATACTTTTCACATCCAGACCCAAGCGTAAAAAGAAAAGAAGGATTTTTAGCTCCATCATTTTCTTCTTTGGGCGGAGATATTGGCGCGACAATTAAAGTTCCATATTTTTACCCGGTATCTGAATCAGCTGACTTTACAATTAGTCCTGTTTATTACTTTAAACAAAATCCTTTATTATTAGGAGAATATAGAGAAAAATATAAAAACGGACTTCTGACAATAGAAGGTGGTTTTACCGAAGGTTATAAAGAAATAACAACTACACAAACTGACGGATCAAGACATCATTTGTATGGTAATTTAAATCTCAATTTTGCAGACAAAGTTTTAGATCAAAGTGAATTTAATGCAAAAATTCAAAGGGTTAACAATCCTACGTATTTAAGAGTTAATAAAATAAATTCTACCGTCGATGGATTTAAAAAAAATCTTGTAAAAGAAGATGAAACAAAATTAACTAATGAGATATATCTTAACTCTTTTGGAAAAAACGAAAGTCTAAATTTTAAAACAGCTGCATATCAAAATATCAGCACCTCAAAAGCCTCTGACCAATACGAATATCTGCTTCCAGAAATTATTTATTCAAAATATAACTTATTAGATAATAATAATCTAAACTTTAGTTCAAATTTTAAGAGTCTAAATACAAGCACTAATCAAAACAAAACTACTTTTATTAATAACTTAGACTATTCAACTGCAGAATCTTATAATACAAATCTTGGGATTGGATATAAATTTCTTACAAAAATTAATAATATTAACTACTATTCCGACTACAGAACTCCAAACGAAAACTTAAATAGTCAAATTAACCCAGTAGTTGGTCTTGATACGTCATTACCATTTGCCAAATTATCAAAAGAGTCTGAGCAATATCTAATTCCCAGAATACTTACTCGTTATTCTCCAGGAAAAATGACCAATGCAAAATCTAACGATACTTCTTTAAATACTGATAATTTATTCTCAATAAATAGAATGAACTCAGATGAATTAATTGAAAAAGACTTATCTTTTAACATTGGATTAGACTGGATGTGGAAAGAGAAAATTGCAAACAAAAACAAACCTGCTGAAGCCGGTATTTCAATAGGACAGGTCATAAAATTCAATGAAGATCCTGACATGCCAACAAAGTCATCACTCCAAAATAAAAACTCTGATTTAGTAACTAAAGCAAATTATTTAAGTCCAGGTAATTTTGATGTCACTCTTAAAAATACATTAGATAACGGTTTTAACCATGTTTATTATAATGATTTAAATTTAAAAACTTTTTTAAAACAAGGTGAAGTTAATTTTAATTTCTATGAAAAAAATAGTCATATTGGAAATGAAAGATATGCAAAAGCCAATTTAACTTCTTACTTGACTGATAACACTAAATTAACAATTTCAACTGATAGAAATTTAAAAACAGATTTAACTAATTCCCATAAATTAGGAATTGAAAATGAAAATGAATGTATAAGATATGGTTTTTATTTCCAAAAAAATTACTCATCGGATAAAGACTTAAAACCAGCAACTAGTGTATTCTTTGGTATAACGTTGCTACCTTTTGGAGACAACTACACAACAGGAAACATAATACCTTCTATTGGTGGAAAACAATTATTCTAAAAAATGAGTAAAAAAAAAATTTTTTTACTATTATTTTTTGTATTTTTTTTAACTAATTCTATAGCGAAGCAATTAACTAATAACGTAATAGTTTCTATTGATAATTCAATAATTACAGACCTAGATATTAATAAAGAAATTAATTTCTTGAAATTTACTAACAAAGATCAAGCTAATAATAATCCAGAACTATTTAAAAAAGAAATAATTAATAGTTTAATAGATAGAAAAATCAAAGATATAGAAACGAATTACTTTAAAATTGAAGTCTCAGAAAAAGAAGTAGAAAATAACTTATATAATTACTTAGAGCGAATGAAAATTAACAATGAAATTCTTAATTCTTTCTATAACCAAAACGAAATAGAGGAAGATTATTTAAAAAATATAATTAAAATTGATATGAAGTGGTCAAAACTAATTAGACAGATGTACGAGAGCAGACTTAATGTAAATTTAACGGAACTCAACAGAGAGCTAGAAAAAGAACAAAAAAATACAGAGGATGAAGAAAAATTAAAAAAACAACTAATTGTTGCTGAACAAAATAAACTATTAAATAAGTTCTCAGCAACTCATTTAGAGAAAAGCAAAAAAAAGTATCTGATTAAATTTCTGTGAAAAAAAGTATTATAATTATATTAGGGGAACCCAATAGCATCTCATCTGAAATCTTTCTTAAATCTTTAAATTATATAAAAAAAACAAAACTTAATTTTATAATTATTGGAAATTATTCTCTATTAGAAAGACAAGCTACTTATTTAAATCTTAAAATAAATATAAACTTTAACTTTTCTAAAGTTGATAATTTTAAAGATAAAAAATTTAATTTTATTAATATAAATTATAAGCAAAACAAACCTTTTGATTTAAAATCAAATAACTCAGATAGATTTATTAAAAATTGTTTTGAATATGCAGTTCACTTACTTAAAAAAAAATTAGCTTCTGGACTAATCAATCTTCCAATTAACAAATCAAAATTTACAAAAAATAAATACAATGGAATTACTGAATATATTGCAGATAAAACTAATAATAAAAATAAAGAAAATATGCTTTTGTTTAACGAAAGCTTTGCTGTTCTTCCCCTAACAACCCACATTCCTTTAAAAAAAGTTTGTAAAGAAATTACATATAAAAAAATTGAAAAAGCATGCAAAAACATTAGTTATTTTTATTCTACTATTATTAAAAGAAAAAAATTCAAAATTGGTATACTTGGTTTAAATCCTCATAACGGCGAGAGTGGCTATATAGGAACTGAAGAAAAAAAAATAATTATTCCAGCAATTAAAAAACTTAAAAAAAAATATCCTATAATAGGTCCACTTTCTCCAGACACTAGTTTTTTACAAAGAGCAAAATTAAAAATTGATGTTTTAATTGGTCACTATCATGATCAAATTTTAACAACTTTCAAAACTAAATTTGATCTTGATGCTATAAATATTACAATTGGTTTACCCTTTATTAGAATTTCACCAGATCATGGTGTAGGAACAGAAATTATTGGCAAAGGGGTTGCTAATGCAGAAAGTTTTAAAAAAGCAATAAAGTTTTTTTCTAAATATAATGTTTAAGCATAAAAAAAAGCTTGGTCAAAATTTTTTAATTAATAAAGATATAATAAAAAAAATAGCAGACATAGGTAGTATTAATAAAAATAGTAGTATAATTGAAATTGGTCCTGGCTCCGGAATTCTTACTGAAGAATTGTTAAAAAGAAATCCAAAAGAAATTTTTGCAATCGAGTTTGATAAAGATTTAACTAGTCATTTAGATATAATTAAAAATAATTATACTAATTTTAATTATAAAATTTCTGACGCATTAACTTTTAATGAAAAAAGTATATTTAAAAAGTATTCAATAATCTTTGGAAATCTTCCTTATAATATTTCTATAAAATTACTAATAAAATGGATTTATTCTGATCCATGGCCCCCCTTCTATAATCAAATGATTTTGATGTTTCAAAAAGAAGTTGCTGAAAGAATTATTGCAACTCCTAATCATAAAAAATATGGAAGAATTTCAATATTAACTGATGCTAGACTAGATGTAAAATTTCATTTTAATATTTCCAAAAAAGAATTTAATCCTGAACCAAAAGTTGACTCTTCGGTACTGTCTTTTACTCCTAAAAAAAATACTAATTTTGAATTAAAAGATCTAAACATTTTGTCAGATCTAACAAAAATTATATTTAACACTAAAAGAAAAATGATTTCAAAAACACTTAAAAAGTTACTTAATGAAAAAGAACTTAAAATTATAGATTTTGATAATATTAAAAACTTGAGACCAGAAAATTTAGATTTTAATTTTTACTATAAGTTAGTTAATTTAATTAAAAGTAGATCTTAATTCTCTTTCAATCTTAACTATCTTGGTAATTTGCTCAAAACAGTTTTCTACGTCTTTGTTTACAACAATATATTTATAATCTTTCCAATGATTAATCTCATCTTTTGCCATTTTCATTCTTTGATCAATTAATTCTTTATTTTTTTCTTCTCTTTTTTTAAGTCTATTTTCTAAATCATTAATGCTGGGTGGTAAAATAAATATAGGAACAATATCTAGTGGCATTATTTTTTTTACTTGTTCCGTACCTTGCCAATCTATATCAAATAAATAGTCTTTTCCCTGAACCAAATTTTCTTCTATTGGTCCTTTTAAAGTGCCGTAATAATTTCCAAATACTTTTGCCTGTTCTAAAAATTTATTTTGATTGGATAATTCTTGGAATTTATTAACACTGACAAAGTTATAATCAACCCCATCTACTTCGTTTGGTCTTGGGGTTCTTGTTGTATAAGAAACAGATATTTTAAAATTACTATCGCTATCCTCAATTTTTTTAGCAAGAGTAGTCTTTCCTGCCCCTGATGGGGAAGATAATATTAAAATCAAACCTCTCTTTGATTTTGAAATCAAAAGAACTACTTAGCGGGATTATTCTCGATAAATCTTATTGCGTCACCTACTGTAAGTATTTTTTCAGCTTCTGAATCTGATATTTCAGAACCAAACTCTTCTTCAAATGCCATTACTAACTCTACTGTATCTAAACTATCTGCGCCTAAATCATCGATAAAACTAGCTTCATCAGTAACTTTAGCTTCATCAACACCTAAGTGTTCTACAATAATTTTTTTAACTTTTGCTGCAACATCACTCATTTTTTAAACTCCCTTAATTATTAATGATTCTTTCAATAAATGAATAAATTAAATAAATCAAGCCATATACATTCCACCATTAACGTGGATGGTTTCGCCTGTAATATAACTAGAAAGATCGGAAGCTAAGAAAAGAGCACAATTAGCAATATCGTTACCTGTGCCTAATTTTCCCATTGGTATATTTTCTATAAGTTTCTTTTTAAACTCTTCATTGATATTCTTAGTCATTTTTGTATCGATAAATCCTGGTGAAATGCAATTTATTCTAATATTTTTTTTTGCATACTCTTTTGCAAGACTTTTTGACATTGCAACTATTCCTGCTTTGGCACTTGAATAGTTTGCTTGTCCAAAATTACCTGTATGACCAACGATTGAGCTAATATTAATTATAGATCCCACATCTTGTTTCATCATTGCTTTAATAGAATATTTGCAAATCAAAAATACAGCAGTTAAATTTATATTAATCACCTTATTCCATTCTTCATCAGACATTCTAATTGCAAGATTGTCTTTCGTAATTCCTGCATTATTAATAACTATGTCCAATCCTCCTAATTTATCTTTTGCTTCTTTGACTAACTCTTCAATTTTTTGATGATTTTCTAAATTGAAATTAGCAGTTTTAATTTTTGGAAAATTACTTTGAATAGTCTTAAGATTTTCAACGTTTGTTCCGATAGTAAATATATCAGCTTCTAATTTATAAAAACTTTCTAATATAGACAGTCCTATTCCAGCAGTACCACCGGTTATAAAAACTTTTTTATTTTTTAAATTAATTAAATTCATTAAATTGAGTTATATTATCAATTGTAGTTGTTGTAAGTTCTTTTCCTATTCTTTTTATCATACCTGTTAATGCTTTTCCTGGTCCTATTTCAATAAAATGTTTTACACCATTTTTTGTCATAAAATCTAAAGATTCTCTCCATCTTACGTGATGAGTAATTTGTTTTGTTAGCAAAGAAGGTATTTCTTTAAAATTATCAATGGTCTTAGCTGTTACATTGGAAACAATATTAATTATTGGTTTTGAAAAGTTTGTCTTTATTAAAATTTGATTCATCTTATCTGCTGAAGGCTGCATTAAAGAACAGTGGAATGGTGCGCTAACTGGTAATAATATTGCTTTTTTACCATGAGTATTTTTTAGATCATCTACTATCTTATTAATCTTATGATTGTTTCCGCTTATAACTATCTGGCCTGGGCAATTATCGTTTGAAATTTCAGCAACTCCTTCGGTAGATTTATTTTTATTTATCACTTCATTTATTAAATCTATTTCGGCCCCTAATACAGCCGCCATAGCGCCAACATTTACTGGAACAGCTTCTTGCATTGATTTACCTCTTTCTTTTAAAATTTTCGCACCATCTTTTAAAGTTAAAGAGTCTGAGCAAATTAATGAGGTATATTCTCCTAAGGAATGTCCTGCAAAAAAACTATAATCTTTTAAATCATTTATTTTTTGTTTTCTTAAAGCTCTGTAAATCGCAACTCCTACGGTCATTATGGATGGCTGAGTGTTTTCTGTAAGATCTAAAATTTCTTTAGGTCCGTTTAAAATAATATTTGATAATTTAAAACCCAAAGCATCATCGACCTCATGAAAAACCTCTTTGGCTTCGCTAAAAGCATCGTAAAAATCTTTTCCCATACCAACATACTGTGATCCCTGCCCTGGAAATACGATTGCTTTCATAATTAAGTAAGTAATTATAACAAAATTAATACTGTTGTATTAAAAAAAAAAAATTATATATTGCCCTGACTTTCTCGACTTTAATATTAAGGTTGGGATGCTAATTAAAAGCAACCATAAGTTAAATGAATTATTACGAACACACATATATAGCTTCTCAAAGCTTAAATAATAAAGATCTTTCTGATCTTCATCAAAAAATTGAAGATCTTATA
>Ga0214917_10008156_pt1 | contig 10383 bp, 16 predicted proteins | sample LL_1208_BB_MetaG_FD_177983 | JGI IMG/M metagenome (GOLD analysis project Ga0214917, IMG submission 177983) | Freshwater microbial communities from Lake Lanier, Atlanta, Georgia, United States - LL_1208_BB | ecosystem: Environmental > Aquatic > Freshwater > Lake | place: USA: Georgia | collected...
ACTGCTCAACTACATACTGTCGGGAGTTTCCTCCTTTGTAGTAGTGAGCGTCGAGGGTCGGAGAAATGTCGGAGAAAAGCCCCTGCCTTCCTTCTCGTTCTTCCGAGTTCGCGCCATCATTGCTTCTACCTGTTGCTCCGATAGGAAATACTTTGGGTCGGGGTTTTCCTCTAAGATGTCCGATAAGGAATACCCTTTCTCGGTGTTGCGGGACTCCAAAATTTTGGCTGTCAAGCAATTCCCATTGACAGTCATACCCCAAGCCATCCAAGACTTCGAGGATGATTTCGAAGGTTCTTCCTCCGTCGTGGTTAAGGAGTCCTTTGACATTCTCAAAGAGGAGATACGGTATGGATTTTTCGTGAGCGAGTCTAAACATTTCAAAAGCGAGTGTCCCGCGGGTGTCATCCAAGGAGAAGCCAATTCGCTTTCCTGCAACTGAAAAAGTCGCACAAGGGAATCCTCCAACGAGGAGGTCGGCATCAGGAAGGTCTCCAGCGGAAACATCTCTAATATCTCGTCCGTCAGGTTGTTCTCCGAAGTTTCGGGCATAAATACTCCTAGGTCTCTCAAGCCATTCATTAGCCCACACGCACTCATGACCTGTTCTTTCAAGTCCTAAGCGGAAGGCTCCGATACCAGCAAAAAGTTCTATGAACTTCATTAGACAACTGGTTTCGCTGGTCGTCCTCGTCTACGAATTAGGTTGCCTTCAGCATCGTACTCAGGTGTTCGAGAAATATCATTACGAATAATTTTGTAAATCAACTGCTCGGATACTCCCATTGCTTCAGCAATTTCACGATAGGTAATGCGCTGTTTGCGTAGTCGAAGAATCAACTGCTTACGACGCTTTCCTAAATCCTGAATCTGTGTTTGGTGTGTGCGAATAGCATCGGTTAAGAGTTTGACCTCATCTAACCCCTTGCCGTCTAACTCTGTTGCTTCCATAACCGTACTCATATCGCTTCTCCTTCTTCGAACAGGCGTTCGACTGCATCATCAAACTTCACCTTCTTTTGAATCTGATTGGCAGTAGCCACAAACTCAAGTTCAACTTTCATAATAGATTTCTTGTAAGCAATGAGCATAGCAATATAAAACGGTAGTATGAAAAAACTAGCGATTGCTAAACCAACTGCTGTCCAAATTAAGTTCCAGTTCAATATGTCCTCTCCTTCTCAACTCCTCGAATGTAAATCACTAACGAATTTTTATCTTTCTTTGGTGGCAGAAAAACCAACGACTTCACAAACTGCGGAGAATCATCGGGAAGAACTCCCGCGTCTACGAGTCCATCAATCGCCGCTTTGACTGAGGGATTACACGCCCCTACATCCTGTAAGCGACCACCTTTCTGATGTGGCTCCACCGTAACGGTAATCCAAACCATAGGGGGTATCTTCTCATATTTAGCCAAGAGTTGAAAACCCGTTCGCCATTCTTTTGTAAGTTTCGCTCGTTCCCACCGATTGCCAGCGCGTTCGGCATTAGTCGTCCAAGGACGCTGTTCGAACTCGAGACGATAAATCGTTTGCTCGGTCTCATCAATCTGACAAAAACATTCCATGACTCAAGCATGAGGGATACTCCACTTCATGTCCAGTTGCGTTTTTTGTCCGAAGTTATCTATCTTCCACCAAAGTCCGCTTTCATCTTGAAACGGAATCTCTTCAGCCGATTCAACCTTTTGAATTAGGTAACCAAGTTCACGGGCTTTTGCTCTATTGGATTCAACCCATCCATGACAACCGCTAGTTCCCGTACCGCAAAGAACAATAAGATTCGCTGTTTCATGAAGCATCTCATTCTTTGAACCGCCCATCATTCGTGGGCGACGATGATGAACTGATACGGGATAACCTAAGAAATCTCGATTGCATCTTTCACACTTATAGAAAGCACGGGCTAAGACTGTGAATCGGGTCTCTTCAGAAACTCTATTAGGTTTAGGTTTTGCCATTGGAGTCTTTCATCCGCGATGGCGTCCAAGCAAGCAGGGCATACCTCTGAGTTCGTTTGAACCGCCATCTGCTGTACCAACCTACAAACGGAAATATCCTCATAGGTCAGGTGCCACCGTTCCATTATCTTTTTCCAACGGAGCATCTTTACCTCGTAACTTTTCTAGCAATTCTTTTTTAATCTGTGCTACAAATTCAGGTGACGCTTTTTTCTTTTCGTTCTCTTCATACTCAAGCGACATCAACCGCGAGCGCTCGCGCTCTCGAGCATCGGCTAGTCTACGACGCCACTCCCGATTTATATGGGATGGAGTAATCGCTGTGTCAAAGTTTGAGTAATGCCAAGAAACAATTTTCTTTGCTTCATCTAAAGGCACATCTGAATCGAGGGACTCAGCCCAAGCGCGAACCTTTAACTCATCGACTTGTATGCGTAGGTCATAGATTCCTACGAATCCTAAAAGCATAGCGAAGTCAGATAGAGTCATTGCGGAACTTCTCTGCCAAGTCGATTGCTCTAATTGCTGATTGTTCATGTTTGGTTTTAACTCCTACTCCTCTGAGAACTAAATCCATTTGACGCATTGTGGGAACTGTCCCGATGTAATCCAAAGCCTGTTCAATCTGTTGCTCTGAATATCCTCTTGCTTCAGCCGCTTTTGTTATTTGAAGTAATGAGTGCCAAGCGCCTTTGCCTAAAGGTTTAACTCTTTGCTTCTCCCACCATCTTCGAGCAACTGCCTCAGAGAGCGCGACAACTGCGACAGCAGTTTCGTCGCTCTTTGTTGTAGATAGGACGGATGTATAGGACGGATGGTACGGAGTGGCGTTGGGGAGTTGAGGCTCCAAAGTTGGGGAGTTGGGGGTATCTGAGTTGGGGAGTTCTACCTCTCCTAAACTTTGTTCCTCCCCAACTGAGTTGGGTAGTTTCTTCCATATCAACTGGTAGACGGTTGCGTTACCTCGGGAGTTTCCCTTGGTAATAATCTTCAAGTGACCATCGGCAATCATCTCGTTGATAACCTTTCGGACATACTCAACCGAACACCGACCCTTTGAGGCAAGGTTTGATTGAGATGCAAAGAAACGACCATCATCATGAGAAATATCTGCGAGCGCTAGGTGGATGAGTAGGCGAGTCCCGTCATAAGGCGAGTCCGACCAAACTTTTGTAATCCACCTGATACTCACAAATCTCCTCCGCAATGGGGACAACACTTTTTGCGTCCCTGTTTTTCAATGACTCGACCTTCAATACAAGTTACATCGACATAGACTTTACAACCATCACGGCTCTCTTTGAGCCGAGCAATGCGCCCTGCTTTATGGAGGACGGACAATACACCCGAAGCGGTGCCATGGTGAAGTCCAGTAATGACACTAAACTCTTTCCAAGTTAAACCGCTATCTTGCATCTGCCGTAATAACTCAAGGGCTTGCGCTTGACGCAAAGCGGTCTTACCTGACCTATCTGCGTTAAGCGCTCGCGCTCTTGAAGTATCTGTTCCGCTATGTCCTGAAGTTCCGCTATACGGTAACTCGGGCTGGTTCAGTAGTGACGACTTCATCGATTTCCTCTTCCAACTTTGGTGGGTTCAATTTCGTTTGTTGCTCTTTGAACTTGGCACGGAATTGGTCAAGAAGTCCAACTGGGTAAGCGTCCTTGTTCGCTGTTATGTACTGACCGATTTCAGATAGTGATTCAATCGTGGTTGATTGTCCAATCTTTATGAGGATTGCCGAAGGTGCTAAAACATCATTAGCACTTGAGCGTTCATAAGAACTTGCATCAGGGTCTACTTCATCAGTTGGAAGTGCAAGCGATTGAAGTAGCGCAGTACGGAAAGCAACTGACATGGCTTTGGCTGTTGCCTTATCGCCTGAGTCCATTGCTTCGCCAACTACTGTTGCTTTAATTGCATCACCGTTTGCTCCGATGAATGTGTAAGTTACTTTAACTTTGACATGACCCATAGCAGTTCGGTTCCGTCCTATCTCGACTGTTTGGTATTCGTACTCTTCGACTGAAGGCACGACGACTACTCCGAACTTTTGAAGTGCTGGTGATACAGCATTTACAACTGAATCAATTCCTCGGAAGTTAAAACCCTGTGAAGTGTTTTTATCTTTCTTGGCGATTGCTCCAACTGCCTTCATGATTTCGCTCAACGCTTGAGCGATAGGTAGATTGTTTTCCATGTTCCCTCTCTCTACTCTGCGATTACAAATGAAACTGAAATCTCAGCAGGTACAACTTTGACTGCTGGAACAATTTCACCTTGGGTTGATATTACTTTATCTTCGGACTGATTCAAAGCACCTAGGGCTTTTTTATCAATTTCTTTTTTGACTCGGACTAATTCAGGGGCGTTGGTCTCAGCCCAATCAAGGAACTTAGACTCATCCTCAATATCGAACTTAACTCGACCTGAAACAGTCTTGATGGTGCCGTGGGGCAGAACTATGCTTTTACGGTCTTTAGAGCGCTCCTGAAGGGCGTATGGGCGTAGGTTAGCCTCAAACCACTCAGCATCTCTTTCGAGGTCTGTATTGACCTTCTGAAGCCAATCTGTGACTCTTTGTAACTCGCGGTCAAAGATGGCTTTGTTATCTGCTTGCTTGCGTCGAATGGAGGCAAGTTTTCGCATCGCCCAATCTGCCTTTGAATCGTCATCGACGACGAATGGCTCACGGGCTGGTTCTTCAATGATTTCAAAATCATCGACTGGTACTGCTTTTGCTGTGTTGTCCATGTGGACTCCTCTCGTTAAGGGAGAGGGTACTAAACGGGGGTTTAGATTGTCAAGCCCTACAACCCAATGATTTGTCCAACATACATGGAGGCACCGACAACTGTGGCAATGAAGAGCGCCCCGACGGTACGAATGACCCATTCGGAGCGACTCTCCATCTTTTCAAGACGGTCTGTAATGTGGTCCATGGCTTGAGAGATTCGCTCGGTATCAGACTCATAAACATCTTTGCGTAAATAAGTCTGACCAACATTTAGGTTTAACTGCTTGACTTCCATGGTGAGGTCGTCAAGGCGTCGCATAACTTCTCCTAAAGTTGGTTGAATCTCTTCTGTCATGGTTATGCCTTTGCTCTCGCTTCGTCAGCAGTCTTTGAAGCGACTGGGGTTGCTGGATATGCTGGACGAGCCACACCCATGATGAGTTTGTAGGCTCTCTTCTTAAGGAAAGCACCGTCACCATTTGACTGACTTCCCTTTGTATCGCCACTTGTATTTCCTTCGTAAACCCAAAGAGTTCCTTTACCGTCGTTCTTTTGAATTATGCCTACATGGTCTGCTTGGGCATCATCATCAAATTGGAAGAAAGCAATGTCGCCAGCCTTTGCTTGACCGACTGGAACAATCTGACCTTTCTTAGCAAACCATTTCAAACCTACATCGCATGAAGCAAAACCTTTTTTAGATTGAGCCGCGATTAAGTCGGAAAGACCTGCCTCCTTGAAACACCAAGAAACATACATGGCGCACCAAGGTTGGTTGTTTAGTCCGAACCACTTACCGAACTTTGTGTCGTTGTTGGTACCTTCACGGTATCCAGCATCAACTTCGGCTTTGGCAGATGCAAGAACTTTTTCTACTGACATTACTTTTTAGCCGTTGCCTTTTTCGCTGGAGCCTTCTTAGTTAGTTTTCCAACTACGGCTTCGGTAACTCCATCGGCAATTTTGCCAAACGCAGGGTCTTTAGGATTAGCCGCTCTGAGTGCGACTGGGAGAACGGCAGAAATACCCGCCGCTAAAATTGCCTTAAGTGAATCGCCATCAAGAGCAAGGATGTCCCCACCTGTAATCATGAAGGCTGTTGTAACTGCCGCTAAAAATGACCGTCCGTATGACGCGAGCAATGCTTTTGTCTTTTTGTCCATTGTGTTCTCCTAATTGTAGGTAGGTAAATAATAACCTATGGTTTCTGAACCTAGGTTGCTATGTCTCCGAGGCACAAAATATCAGCCCCATTTGTGAGGATGAAAACGGTATCCCCCACTTGTGGCGCATAACTATGTATGTACTTTACCGAAGGCAGAGTGTTTGTATCTCCTGCTATTTGAATATCGATAGTCTTTGGACTGTTGTTGGTTGCAACAACATAAGCCTGACGAAGCCTAAGAGTTGGAAAGGTACTCGTACCTTTGATTTGATTAACTAAGTAACTCAAGTCCATCAGAATCTCCTACTTCTACCGATTGCGTTCATACTACCGCTGGCACTCAACGGAATGGAAATTGCGTCAAGCGTTAAAATTTTATTAACCCCGATTGGTGAACGAGTCACCTTTACTAAATCATAAACATCGTGAGCGGGATTGACGATGGAATCCCAAGTAATTTTTTCTGAGGCGCCAATAACTTTCTTTAACTCAGCGGCCGCCGCTTCTTGCGCCTCCGCAACTGTAAGCACAGTTGGGCTACTCATGAACTTAGGGACTTCCCCATAGGTCTTACGATATGTAGGCGAACTTGGATTATCGTCCCAAGCCTCACCTATAACACCAATACTTAAGTTAGTTCCTTCGCCTGTATAAATAACTCCGTTATATGACTCATCAATACTTAAAGAACGATTCATCTGAATCAGAACTGAATCAGAGCCGTCTGTGTACTCGGCAACTGCTGTTCCCTTGTCAGGGTCGGGAATTGGTCTCATGCGAGCAATGCCGTTCTCATCAAAGTACAAGTCCATAGATGCGGACTCTGCAATCTTTAGAGCCTCGCGCCAAGGGTCGCTTGACTGGTCAAGGGTTGGATAAAGCAAAGTTGTTACTTGATTAGTTGCTGGAAAAATAGTTTTAACTTGGGGGTAGCGATACTTGAGAATGTTTTCAATGGCTGTTTCTTTAGCGGTTCCATCTTCAATATAGAACTCATGATTAGTGAACTTAGCCCGAGCCAAAAGAAGGCTTCGGTCTGAACCTTTAATTGAGACTTTAACTCCCTGTGCAGACTCACTCACATCAACGCTCGTAATAATGAATACACCAAGAGGGACTAACTCCTCGGTGCCATCTCCAAAAACAACACCTCTATAAATCTTTACTTCACGGTTATAGGGAAGAAGAACTGAAGAGATGTTATTTGTAGGAACAAGCGTTCCATTTGTATCAACGAACTCCAAAGAACATTCACGACGAATGGAGCGACGATTATCAATGGTGACTTCTCCGCTGATAGGAGATGCTGTACTGATAATGGTTCCGTTAGCCATATCGTAAATCTCAATTTTGACTGTGGTTGAGTGAGACTTCCGAACTGCTGATTTGAACGCTTCGGAGACTGGATACATTATGGCGCCGATACCTCAAAGTAAGTAACTTTAACTCGACGAACTAAAGCATTTATGTTTCCTGATTCTGTCCAGTTTCTATCCACAAAACGCACATACTTTTGGCGTCCAAGTGGGTCATGCACATGAAGCGTTCCCTGATAAGTCAAAACTGGATAAAGAGTATCCCACTCATCTTCGCCAGTAGTGACAAATTCATAAGTGCCATCTACGCCATAGATTGACTGAGAAACAACAACTGTCTTAGATGCGCCTAGTGGCTTAAAGACTCCATAAGATTCAACAATCGTTGAGTTAAGAGGTTGCAAGACATCAATACCAACTGCTTTGATTGTTGGATTTTCAGGCGCAACAAAAGACCAAGTAGCAGGATTAGTAATCTGAATAGGTACGGTGGTTGTATACCCCGAGGAAATAGTTGCCATTAAATATCAGCCCTCGCTTTCGCACGATAAGTAACTGTTGTATCTAGTGGGACTTCATAATCATTAAGTTCAGCGATTTGTGTACTGTCCGCGGTGATTGGACTGTTACGAACTGTTGTGTAATTTACACCGTCATCAGAGCGTTCAATATCAAAAGAAAAAGAACTAAATCCGCCTCTAGTAAAGACGGGAGTATCACCCGCATGGAAAGCAATTTTGTCTACATAAAAAACCTCACCCGACCCCGCGTTTGTTATTTTTACAAACACTTGAGCATGGGTGGCAGTAGGGGGGGCAAGCACAGTAGCGTTCGCCGTGACAAAGGCTGAACTTGTTGCGCTAACTGCTGTACCAAAAGTTGTACTCAAGGTAGTGCCAGTCGAAGATAGATAGCGAATACCAACTGAAGCCGAGCGAGTTGTTGTACCTGCCCTGAAGTCGGCAATAGCAGAAAACTCTTGGTTTGCTGTGACTGTGAACTTGGTTGCTGTTGTAGTTGAGGCAACTGCATCACCGCTTGAACTTGCTGTGATTGCAAGAGAGGCACTACCGCTTGATGCTTGTGCTGTTGAACGAGCAATCGCTGAGTTTGTAACCGCCGCCCATCCAGTTGTATTGGTTTCAAGAGAGGCTTGGTTTGGAGACAAGGCGTTAGTTCTACCAAAGACTGTAACTGTTACGGCACCTTCTTGAGAATCATAGAACGCTGTAATCAACGGTGTGGCTGGAGCATCAACATCGATAGTGAACTGACTGTATGCCCAATTACTAAAGTAATTAGAACCATTTAATAATTGAGCAACTCGGACATAGGCTCGGTAAGTTGTGCCATCTGCTAAGTCTGCTTCAAGGGTTTGACCGTCATTGCTTGATGTGACGATTCCAGTTTGTACCGCTGGAGTGGAAGTGTCGGGGCTAAAACTTCCACCGCTGTATGTGGTCGAGTCAAAGACTTTGATTTCATAAGCGCTTTGTGGGTCACCATCGGCATCTGCATAAGTCCAAGTAACTGATGGGAATGTTGTATCCGTGATTGTCCCGCTAGGCGCTGTTACGGTAACTGAAGGTTGAGCCGTAGTAATAACATCTACATATAATTCATAAAGACCAGCGCGGTCACCTGAAGCCGTTGCATTATCGGTGAACTTAACTACAAGATTATCTATAAGAGTTTGACTCCAAGCCTCTCCATTGGGAGCGCTAGTCAATTTCAAAGCAGTATCAAGAGTAGTCAAAGCAAGGGTGTTGGCTTTAGAAAAAGGAACTGAGTAACTAACTGTTCTACCATTACGGTCTGTAATAACACCAAGACTCAACTCAATGCTTCCAGTTGTACCGATAGTTCCTCTTGCTCGTAAATTTACATAGGCAACTTTCTCGGTAGCCGCGAGAGCCTGTGTGCCAAACTCTGCTTCGTAAGAGGCGGGAACTGTTGTACTTGTACGAGTGATGTAGGTAGTGTCGCTTGAATCTGAAAGAGCCGCGTGGACTGAGCCTGAGCCACCTGAGATGGTAAAGGCTGAAGCGTTGTTCCAGTTAGCGTTAGGGCGAAGTGTATAAGTAGCCATTATTTGTTAGCCAACTCCTTTGCCAAAATAGCGAATGTCTCTTGAATACGCTGAGTAATTATGTCAGCCTTTTCATCTATGTCCTTGGCACCAGTTGTATCAACATTGACAACAAAAGCGCCTTGCTCAATAACAATGTTGTTTCCGCTAACTCCGCTAATTCTTGCTTGAGCATCTGTTACCTGAGCGATGCCTAGTTGAGCGTTAGCAATCTTTTGACCAAACGCCGCTTCAGAACCGAATTTACCAATCGCCGCACCTGTGAATCCAATCTTTTGTTGAAGTTCATTGATTTGAGCAATCGCGTCAGCACCACCGCCAAGGATTGACGCCGCAAGTTGAGCGCCCTTGATTGGTCCTGATTCAACTAAGTCTTGAATTGCTTTAGCATCAAGACCCAATCCCTGAAGAGTTAGGATTTGATTAGCAAACTGTTCGCTCTTATCCAAACGCATCCGCATATTTTCAATAAGGGACTTAGCCTTTGGAATAAACCCATCAGGAAGTTCTACACCCTTGAGACCAGCAAAACTTAAGATTGTATCTTTGAGAGAATCGGCAAACTGTTTAGCCGCATCCTGTAAGTCTGTAAGCACATCACGCATTGACTCAATACCAGCAGTCATAGCATCACGAATCTTCTTCATCAAGTCTGCTGATTTTTGAAGTTCATCAAGGGTGGCATCATCTTCACCATTCATGCCTTCTAAAGCGGCCGCGCGTTTTCTTTCCTCTTCAAGAATATCGCCAAAACCTAAACCTTCTTTAAGTTTATCTGCAAGAGAACCAAAAGCATCTGTGACTTTGCCAAGAACATTGCCAGTAGTAAAAGACTTAACGGCTGAAGCAAAACCAAGAATTGTTTCTCCAGCCTTGAGGCTAAGTGAACTTAAGTTCTCAACAAGGAATTTACCAACCTCAACATCCTTGAGTCCTTCCATAACATTGACTAATTTCTCAAGTTGTGGAATTGCAAAATCAACTACATTTTCAACCATGTCACCAAGGATGTCGCCTACTTCAAACTGTTTCAGTTCGGTAACAAATGAACCAACCTTGCTAACTGCTCCACCAATTATCTTAGAAGCGTCGGAAAGCAACTGAACTAACTCA
>Ga0214917_10008157_pt1 | contig 10382 bp, 10 predicted proteins | sample LL_1208_BB_MetaG_FD_177983 | JGI IMG/M metagenome (GOLD analysis project Ga0214917, IMG submission 177983) | Freshwater microbial communities from Lake Lanier, Atlanta, Georgia, United States - LL_1208_BB | ecosystem: Environmental > Aquatic > Freshwater > Lake | place: USA: Georgia | collected...
AGGGTTCTTCCAAATCAGTAGAAACGTGAACGCTAATAGAGATTTCACAGGCATCTCTATCGGCGTGCCTTGAAAGCGCCATTCCGCTGCGATAAAAACGATCGTAATAATATGTGTTATAAAGTTTCCGACCAATCACTTCTTCCAGTTTGAGGCGAATACCTGTATGAATTTGGCGATATTGTGGGTGCCAATAGCGGGCAGTGGACCCTTCGACCTGCTGTTCCACTGGATCGTGAGTAAATTGATCTATATTTTTACCCCAATAGTTAATCTGTCCTGTTATTTCTGGTAATGGATGATATAACTCGTCAACCGACCAAATATTTTTTAAGACCAAATACCCATTTTTATCAAACTCTTCATTACGAGTCCAAGCAGTTCCAGTATTTTGACGTTCTTGAAACATCAACTGCATTTCATTCATTTGTTCTGCCATAATCTTCTCCTATTTCCACCTTCTGCCGCAAGTCCAACCTACCAAACTCTTACGGGTTCCTTTTGTGACTTTAAGAACACGGTGCATTGTGCGGGAATCAAACAAAATCACAGTGCCACGCTTACGAGGAGCAATGTAACTATTTCCTGCCTCATCAAGCAGTTGCAGGTTTCCACCTTCATAATCATCAGGATCACTTAACTGAACCACGAATGAAAGTTTCCTTACAAGTTCAATGTTCTCATTCACAAAGTCTTGTGCCAGACCATCTTGACGATTACCAACACTTACTGGTTTGTATTGAGTTGCAAGTCCTGCATCATTATGCCAACCATAAAACTGTCCTTCTGTATATTTTGTGAACTGCATTGATTCTCCATCAATACAATGCAAGTCATACAGGAAGTTCTCACGGTTTGCACGTTCAATATAATGCCATACGAAACCTCCTACCCAATGTGTGGTAGGAATCCAGGCATTTTGTGAGTTTCTTTTATCTTTATTGAGGGCATCTCCGTGTAAACGAGAATCCTGAAATTGATCATCAAACTTTTCTGTAAGATCTCGTTCGATGATATCTACTACGTCTTCTGGCAAGTCCGAAAAATACCAAATGCTCTGGTAAGCCAAATGTAACCTCCTTATAATGTATTCAGTGATATTATATATCAGGTTGGTTAGAGTGTCAATATACACTAAAAAGGAGGGACTTTCACCCTCCTCCTGAAAAGTACCACCCAATCAGGTATTGTTATTTATGCAAGATAACGGATGATCACGATTCCAGGACCTCCAGTAGCAGTAAAAGGACCAGGATTGCTGCCACCACTAGGATCAAATCCACCACCAGCACCGCCACCAGTATTTGTTGCACCAGGATTTCCAGCACCTGGAGATCCATTAGCACCAGCGCCGCCCCCACCTAATCCACCTGCATATCCTCCTCCACCACCATCCCAATCTGATCCACCACCGCCACCTCCAAAGTATCTATTATATGGCGCTAAAGATGGAACACCAAAAAGTGGAGCAGCAAAATCTGCAGGAACTTGTGTTCCATTTCCACCAGGTTCTCCACTACCCCCTCTTGATCCAGCTCCGCCATATCCACCACCAGGAGATCCGCCAGAAGCTCTGCCAGATGGCCACGAACCAGCTCCAGATCCTCCAGATGCACTTACTATGTGAACAGATGATGATTCACTTGCAACATAAAGTGGATTTGGGGAATAATTTCCACTAACACCACCACTACCCACAGTAACTGAATAAGAACCTACTGATATTGGAACATTTGTAGAATAAACCACTGCACCTCCTCCACCACCAGGAGTTCCAATGCCATCAGATCCTCCTCCACCACCAACGGCAACTACTTCAACTATTCCTGGAGAGCCTGAAACAGTAAAAGTTCCTGGTGAAGTAAAGGTATGGTACTTATATCCATTTCCTGGTGCAAGAGCACTTACATTACCGCCTGTTGCGGAAAAAGGAATTCCGGGACCAGCTGCAGCAGCACCTCTACCAAACCCAAATCTTGACCCAGTAAAAATAGGTGCCATATTATCAGACTCCTACGTTTCCTCTGCGGAAGTTTCCGTTGTTGGTTATATAAACTTTATAACTTGTTGCTGCTGATGATGTTCCACCTGTATAGTGTACAAAGAACGAAACAAAATCAACATCACTCGCAGTTGTTGATAATGTTGTCGTTGTAGCAGATCCTACAAGTCCTCTTGTTGAAATACCAGCAATTGCAGCACCAGCAACATAAGGAATCACAGTACAGTTGGTTCCAATACCAGTTGTTGCAGTTGTGTTACCAATTCCAGAAGGAGTAGTTGCATTTTGAGTATGAATAAGTGTAATCGTTGTTCCCCCCTGTGCATCAGCGGGTAGGTTTTTGAATGAAACGATACCAATATTTCCACCAACATTTGTATAAGTATATGTTGTCGCTTGCCTTACATCCATTTCAAGGACTAATGCTCCACCAGAAATATAAGTAGTTGCTGCCGATACATTTTCAAGTACTCCATTAAATCTTGCATCTCCACCAACGATATGCAATGGTGCTCTTGGATTTGTGGTTCCAAGTCCAACATTACCACTAATGTAAGCACCACTCTGAACTTGAAGACCTTGCGATGCAGTTCCAGTTGTAGCACTTGTTCCTACAATAACACCACTTCTTGCAGTCACTAAACCAACAGAATCTACATTGGTTACATCTTCATAACTTAATGTTCCTGCGATCGAAACATTACCACTGAATGTCGCAGCAGCACTTACAACGACTCCTTGCGATAAAGTAGGTGCTCCGCCTGTTCTGCTTTTAATAGTATCTACATTTATCTGCGACATCTTATTGATACTTTTTAGTTATTTATATTAGGCAAGATAGCGGATAATGATGATACCAGAACCACCACCACCACTACTTCCACTATCTCCCGGTCCAGACCCTGCACCGCCACCTCCTCCACCGGAGTTGTTTACACCATTTCCGCCAGGATTATTGGGTCCAAAATTTGGAGCACCACGTCCACCATTACCACCACCACCTAATCCACCGGAAACATCTTTACCATCATTACCACCACCGCCACCACCACCAAAATAACCACTCAATGGTGCTAATGAAGGAACACCAATTAATGGCCCAGTAAATTGAGGAAATTGAACGCCAATTCCAGCATCACTGCCGTTTCCTGGTCCACTACTTCCGGTTCCAGCACCACCAGCACCACCACCGCCTCCTCCTCCTGCTCCTCCACCAGGGAAGAATCCTGCAGAAGATGGTCCACCAGCGTTTCCATATTGAGTTATAGTTCCATTAGAAAATCCAGGGTTAGCAGTTGGTTGTGTTGCTGTTCCTCCTGCAACATTATTTCTTGATCCTCCACCACCAGATCCACCAGGACCTTGAGATCCATCCATTGGGGTTCCAGCACCACCACCATTTGCCACCAAATATGTTGGACTTGGACTTGTTCCAAAAGTTGTCGGTCCTCCAGTAGGTTGTTGAGTAGGACTACTATATGGCGGACTATTAGTTCTATCCCATAATGATGTAGAGCGATTATAACCACCATAACCAGGTCCAATACTTACGGGGTATGATCCAGCAGATATTGACATATTAGTTACGTAGACGACGCCTCCACCACCACCGCCACCACCTCCCGAAGAACCTCCAGGTCCGCCTGCACCAACCAATAAAATTTCAACTGAACCTGGATTAGAAACTGTAAAAGTGCCTGGAGATGTAAAAGTATGATACTTATATCCATTTCCTGGTGCAAGAGCATCTACATTGCCACCTGTTGCGGAAAAAGGACCAGTAGGACCAGAACCTCTTCTTCTACCAAATCCAAAACCTGCCGTGGTCCCTCCACCATTACCAAGTCTTGATAATAAAGGAGCCATAATTACCAGAAACCTCCACTAACTGTTCCAAGTACTTGATAATTTGCTGCTGTGCTTGCAGATCCAACAGTATTAATTCCAGTGAAACTAAAGATTGTATGTCCTGTTGTGGTTGTTACGCCAGAAAGTGCTGCACTTAAAGAACCACCTGCCCAGCGAATGGTTTCTGCTACACCATTTAAGTTAACAGCAGTACAAGTTCTTGCAGTTCCAGTGTTGTTTACGATAACTGCAAAGGTAATTGAATGATCGTCATAATCATTTGATGTTGGAATACCTACAACATTAACTGTAATATCTCCTGATGGGTTAGTGGTATAACCAACATTAGAACTTGATGTGGAATTATAAGTTAATGTAACAGTATTTCCCGACTGTCTATGAACTTTCTCCATTCCAGTAGCAACTCTCATTGCACCAGAAAAAGTAGAAACTCCAGATGTTACAACTAAACCACCAGCATTGATTACAACACCACTTCTTGCTGTTACAACACCAATAGAATCTACATTCGTTACATCTTCATAAGTTAGTGTTCCTGCAATAGAGACATTACCAGTGAATGTAGCAGCAGTACCAGTGATGTTTCCGCTAAATGTCGTTGCAGTAATAACACCAGTTACCGTAGCACCTCTAGTAAAACTTGGTGCTCCATTATCATTCTTATTAACAATCGTATCAACCTGTAACTTTGACATTTTGATGCTTTTTCTAGTTATTTATGGATTTTATGAAGGATAAGCAATTAGGATGATACCAGATCCTCCAGATCCACCACCACTTTGATAAGTTCCTCCTCCTCCACCACCGCCAGTATTAATAATTCCATTCGCAGAAGAAGGAATTGTTGCTGGTGTTCCACCTGGATATTCTAATGATATTATTCCATATCCGCCACCTCCAGAACCACCTGATCCTGCTCTAATTTCGTGTTCTTCTCCACTATTAGGAGTTCCCCAAACACCTCCACCACCTCCACCACCAAAGTAAGCTCCGCCAGGATTTGGACCTAAAGTTCCAATACTTGATGAAGTTAATGGATTTCTAAAAGTAGTTGGTGCTTGCGATCCAACCCCACCAGCACCAGAAACGCCAGGAGATGGTGATGGAGAATAAGCACCACCAGTTCCACCAGCACCACCTCCTCCTCCTGTATACCATCCTTGATTACCGGGAGTAGGAGATCCTCCACTAGCAGGACCACCAGGATTATTTTGAGGAAATCCACTCTGCCCACCATTACCTGTTGGATATCCTCCCCCACCTGCTCCACCTCCACCTGCATATATTGGACCAGGACCAAATGTTGAGGTTGATCCTACCGATCCACCACCGCCGCCGCCGCCAATAGTTACTGTATATGACGATCCATTACTAACTGGTGTAGATCCAGTTGCAACACCTCCTCCTCCACCACCAGATCCAATATTACCGCCACCACCTGCACCACCAGCAACTACAACATATTCGACGGAAGTTAGGGACGAACTAGTAACGGTAAAGGCACCACTAGTTCTAAAAGTGTGAATAGTCTTAAAACCACTACCACTATTGTAATAACTAATTGTTCCTCCAGTAGCTTTTGCTGTATAAAAAGCACTTAATGCATAACGAATAATTACAATTCCCTTTCCACCATTTCCACCAGTTGATGGTCCATTTCTTTCCGATCCACCACCACCACCACCTGTGTTTGCAGTTCCATTTTGAGCAACTGGTCCTCCTGGCCATCCATTACCACCATCTCCTCCACCACCAGGACCCCCAGTACCACCTATTCCTGGTGGACTGTTGTAGACAGCACCACCACCTCCACCAGCGTATGTTTGAGGAGTTGCTGGTCCGTATCTATAAGTATTTGTTCTTCCTGGTCCACCATCTCCTCTAGTTGGAGCTGGTGTTGGAGATTGTCCAGGATATCCATATCCCCCGGCGCCGCCGCCACCTGCTCCATCCCAAGTCGCTGCCATCCATGGGTAGAAATCTGGCCCACCGCCAGGAAATCCATATCCAGATAATGTTCCATTTGGTCCAGGTTGTGGTGCCTGTGATCCATTTCCATAATCTGAAGTTGATGGTGCTGGTGGTTGAGAGACCCCAGAAGATCCACCACCAGATCCACCTGAATTTGCTGTTATTCCTCCAGTTCCACCTGGAGAGTATGCTCCTCCCCCACCACCAGTTGCAGTATAAGTCGTCGGTCCTCTAGGATCTAAAAGAGTTGTAGGTGTTCCATTAGCACCTTTATTAGCATTTAAACCTCCTGCTCCTCCACCACCGACAGTAATTGTATAAGAAGTAGGAACGGATGGTACTTTAATAAAACCTTCTAGAAGTCCTCCCCCTCCTCCACCACCGCCGTGATATTGTCCTCCTCCACCACCGCCACCACCGGCAACCATAAAAACATCAAAAGAAGCATCTGTTGAAAATAATCCTAAAGAAGTAACATCAAAAGTTCCAGGATCTAAAAAAGTATGCGATCTATAAGTAATTCCATCTAGAGTATAATCATTAACTGTTCCTCCTGTTGCCGTAAGACCCCCAATAACAACAGAACTAGTAGAGGTCACTGCACCAATACCAAACTGTTTTACAATCGATGCCAGAGAAGTAACAATAGGAGCCATAAATCAGTACCTTCTATATCCGCCGCTTACGTTTGAGAGTAATTTGTAGTTAGTTGTTGATGATGCTGAACCAGTTGTATTAATACCAGTGAAGTTAAAGACATCAAGTCCTGTGGTACTTCCTGTTGCAACTGTGCCAGAAACATATGCAATGTGAGTTGCAACACCAGCAGTTGCATTTGCTCCAAAAGCAACACCATTTAAAGTCACATTTGTGCAAGCATATGCTGTTGCACCTTGATTAATGATTACTGCAAATGAAATTGCACGACTATCAAAAGAACTATCAGTTGGAATTCCAGTTACATTTAAAGTTACAGGACCCGATGCACTTGTCATATAAACAACATTACCACCACCTGTATTATATGTTAATGTTACTCCAGTTCCAGATTGAATGCTAATTTTATCTGCAATGGATGAAAGTCTTGTGTCAGTTAAAGTTGAAATACCAGTATTATTAACACCAGAAACTGAAATGCTTGGAGTTCCTGTGAGTCCAAAAGAAGTTGTTGCAAAACTTGCGGTGGATGCAGTACCTGTTGTTCCAGTAATTGATCCACTAAAAGTCGTAGCAGTTAGAATACCACTTACAACAGCACCATCAGGTAACGTAGGAGCACTACCAGCAGTCCTACCTCTTAAGTTAGTAACTCTTAAATCTGACATTATAGGTCTCCGATTTGTAGAATATCAATAATCATTGTCTTACCTGCACCAACAGTAATTCCAACACCTGATGCAACAGTTATTTTTGGAACTGCAGAAACAATATAAGACTGTGATGCTCCTGCGTTTGTTGTATCTAGATTTAGATTGGAACCAACGGTAACTTCTGCATCAATGAAACTGAATGGTGATGCTGTTCCATCTTCGTAATTGATGACGGTTCCAATTCCACCACCAGAACCACCACCAGAAATACTGATATCAACAGTTGTTCCATTGACTGCAAAGGTATTTCCACTTCCTACAAAGTTAAGTGTCTTTACAGGACCTGATGTGATTGTTGTTCCTGCTGATGAAATACCAAGATTAAAACCACCTGCTGCAGTCACGATGCCAGTAAAACTTGCACCACCTGATACATTTCCTATGATATTACTGACTAATTGTGCTTTTGTTCTTGACATTGAACTTTTTTAGTTATTTATGAAGGATAAGCAATGAGGACGATACCGGAACCGCCGTTGCCACCAAAGGTAGCACCACCATATCCAGCAGATCCACCACCTCCTCCTCCTGTGCTTTGTAGTGCATTATTGGATGTATTATTGTTAGTTCCACTTGCTCCACCTCCGGCACCACCGGCACCTCCTTGATTGGGTGCTGGAGCTCTTCCATCCAATCCACCACCACCACCGCCAGCAAGATACCACTGATTTGCTGGATCAAAATAAGTTGCTGGATTTCTAAATGTTGTTGGTGCTTGAGTTCCACTTCCACCGGCACCACCAACATTTGTTGCACCATTTCCGCCAGTTGCTCCTGGACCAGATCCACCTCCACCACCTCCACCAAAATAAGCAGAAGATGTTCCTGAACCGCCAGGATTTCCTTGTGGTGCTGAACCAGTTCCACCAGCATTTGCAGCACTACCACCACCACCTGATGCTGAAGATGGACTACCAGTTGTTCCTGCAGATGGTGATGCTCCTGCACCACCTCCACCACCATAAGAAATAATTGGAGATGCTAATCCAAAAGAAGATTGAGTTCCTGTTACACCTTGATTACTTGGAGCACTTGGAGTATTTGTTCCTCCTGCTCCACCTGCACCAATACTTATTGGATAACTGAATGGTCCAGAAAGAGGAGTTGATGATCCAGTTAAATATCCTCCTGCACCACCACCACCAGATCCATAAGAACCAGGTCCTGCTCCACCAGCGCCGCCACCACCGCCAACTACAATATATTCTACTGGTGTTGCTGGTGTCCAGTTTGGTGCTGATGTAAATGTTCCCGTACTCGTAAAGGTATGAATCGTCTTACCACCATAATAACTAATCGCACCACCAGTTGCTTTTGCGGTTCCAGTAGACGCAGGAAGTGTATAACGGACGACTACAATTCCGGAACCACCATTACCGCCGCTAAAACTGCCACCACCTATAGCGTCAGCACCTCCACCACCACCACCTGTACTTTGAGTTGCAGCATTACCTGCACCACCTACTCCTCCGGTTCCGCCACCTCCGGTCCCGCCTGTTCCACCACTTCCACCACCACCTCCACCTGCATAAGTTACTGAAGAACCAGAAATAGATACTGCAACTCCACTACCACCAGTTCCACCAGTATTTCCTGAAGCATTGCCGCCAACACCGCCAGCGCCACCGCCACCACCACCGCTACCAAGTTCAAATCCATAAACAGGATATACAAACGAGCGCGATCCACCTCTGTAACCTTGGTTGGCCGTGCCATCGCCATAATAATTGCCAGGGTTATTAACACCGTTCTCACCACCACCAGAACCACCAGTAGGTGCTTTAACATTAGCAGTATATTGTGCCCCACCTCCACCGGTAGAAGTTATTGTAGAAAATACTGATGGAGATCCATTTGCTGCTGCTAAGGGAATAGGATTAATAGAACCAGCGCCGCCGCCACCAATTTGAACTGGATAAGGTCCAGGAGATACTGGTAATGCTGTTTCTAATGTACCACCACCACCTGTTGCTGTTACTGTAGAGCGTAAACCTCCAGCGCCACCCCCACCAGCGCCATAAGTTTGTCCACCAGTTCCTACTTCTCCTCCTCCACCACCACCAGCAACTACAAGATACTGAACAGAAGTAATCGCAGGATCAGTAACTGTGAAGGTTCCTGATGAGGTAAAGATATGAGCTCTATAATATCCAGTTGGTGATCCAGGATTTGCATAATCACTAATCACACCTCCACTTGCACCAGTATAAGTAAAACCTCCACCACCACTAACTCGTCTTCGTGTACCACCAACTGCACCACCACCAATATTAGATAAAAGACGACTTAAAATAGGTGCCATTATCTATAACTCCCATTTACATTTCCTAAAAGCAAATAATTCGTAGTTGTACTTGCTGAACCAACTGTATTAATTCCAGTAAAAGTATAGATATCAGTTCCAGTTGTTGTTGTTACACCAGAAATTGCATTTGCTAATGAACCACCAAACCATTTGATGCTTGCTGAAACTCCATTTAATGTAACAGCAGTACAAGACCTTGCAGTGCCTGTATTAATCAATACAGTACTAAAAGTAAGCACTGAATTGTTAAATGAGGTATCAGTAGGAATACCAGTCACTGCAAGTGTTATATCGGCAGATGGGTTGGTATGAATTGCAATATTACTACCACCAGTATTGTATACAAGGCTAAGTGTTGTTCCAGTTAAGATTTGTGATTTTTCTGCAACTGATATCAATCTTGTGTCAGTTGCCGTAGAAATACCAGTAATTGTAAGACCAGATCCAACAAAACTTGTTGCTGTAACAACACCAGTTAAACTTAAGTTTGTTCCAAATATTGATGCAGTATGAGTTGCAATTCCAGAGAATGTTGATACACCAGTTAAACTTAAGTTTGTTCCAAATATTGATGCAGTATGAGTTGCAATTCCAGAAAATGTTGATACTCCAGATGCATTAATACCAGTAACAGTAATGCTTGGAGAACCAGAAAGACCCGTTGCGTTTCCAGTTACATTACCTGTTAAGTTACCACTAAATGTAGTAGCAGTAGCAACTCCAATATTTTGTATATTCCTACTGTCATCAATAACAGTAGTTCCTGAAATCTTAATGGCCATTCTACCGTCCTCGTATACACTAGGTAGTTTTGATTATTTATTAGATTTAAGTTCTTCTATTTCTGCTTTGAGTTCTTTGATGG
>Ga0214917_10008158_pt1 | contig 10379 bp, 3 predicted proteins | sample LL_1208_BB_MetaG_FD_177983 | JGI IMG/M metagenome (GOLD analysis project Ga0214917, IMG submission 177983) | Freshwater microbial communities from Lake Lanier, Atlanta, Georgia, United States - LL_1208_BB | ecosystem: Environmental > Aquatic > Freshwater > Lake | place: USA: Georgia | collected...
CACCGCTGTATGAGTTGGAGGCGTTAACGAATATATTGTTAGGGCCATTGGTTTGATTCAGCACGAAGCTCACCGGACCGTTTCCGGATATTGCACCGGCAATGATTATATCCCCAGAGTTGGTGGCATTGTTGGAAAAAGCAAGCATACCGCTGCCAGTAACATTGTTTAAGATGTTGCCCTGTTGCGTCATGCCAGAGGAGGTTTGCGTTATCGCTATTATATTTGTCCCCGTGCCAGCAATGACCATGTTTACAAAATTGGTCCTACCCCCCGTGGCTGCGCTTGATCCAAAACGGGCCACGGTGGGCGTGGTGGTGGAATTATTACTGAGGGTCATCGTTGCCCCTGCCCCGCCGGAAACTGCCAAACCGTCAAAAGCAAATCCACTGCCGGTGATCGTAAGGTTCGCGCCACTGGCAATGGTCAGAGCCTGCCCTGCGGATGTACTGGTGTCGGTCGCGGTGAAAGTTCTGACAGAACCGCTACTCCAGACATAGCCGGAGGACAAAACATTTATCCCACCAATGGTTTGACTGGAATTAATGGTTACAGTTCCGCTCGGACCGCTAAAATTATATATGTAGTTAGTAAATGTGTTTGTAACGCCGGAAACAACCGTTTGGTAGGGCACAAGTGTCCCTCCACCGATCGTGGAATTAGTACTCCAATTCGTATTGGCTGAATTATTGGTCCCAGTTCCACCCAGACCATTTGTTGGATTCCAATAAACATTGGTGTATTGCGCGTGAGCATTTCCAGAGACAAAAAATCCGAAAGCCATCACTACGGGAAAAAGAACTCTCGAAAGGATGGAAGACAACAAACCGTGGGGGCGAATGGAGGCCTTGGTCATGGCATAAATTCCATACTTGGATTGGACTGGCTGGATACGCAAACGTTCAAACGGAACATGGGTAATACTGCCATAATCATATTTATATCATTAGAGACCATTAAGCAATATGCAAATTTTGCACTCATTTGCATGAAAATCCCTATTATACAACAATATACGAAAGAAGTGGTGCATGCTGGTTTATGGGCTGTTTTGATTAACGGGTTATCTTGATTTGCTTAATGGGCTCCTTAGCCTTCCGATTATGAGAATCACCTTGGAAGACATCGCCAAGCGATGCCGGGTCTCCAAGGTCACGGTCTCACTGGCTCTTCGCGAAAACCCCCGCATCTCCTCCTCGACCCGCCAACTGGTTCAAAAAGTCGCGCAAGAGCTGGGCTACCGGCCCCACCCCATGGTCAGCGCCCTCATGGCCAACCTGCGCGCGGCCCGGAAGACCAAGTTTGTCTGCAATCTTGCCTTCGTCACCGCCTTCCCCACCCGCGAGGGCTGGAAGGAAAACCTCTCCTTTCCCCGCTATCACCGGGGCATCCTGCAACGAGCTGCGGAACTGGGTTTCGGGGTCGAAATCCATTGGTTGGGGGACCACATGAATTCCGGGAGTGAACTGTCCCGGATCCTGCTCAACCGCGGCATCCGTGGAATCATCCTCTGTCCCCTCCCGTCCTTCGGAATGAAGCTTGGCCTCCAATGGGATCACTTTTCCCTCGTTGCCCTCGGTCACACCTTCAACGAGGTTCCCATCGACCACGTCAGCAACAACCAGTTCCACACCATCCTTCAGGCCCTCGAGGAGGCCCGCCTCCGCGACCACCACCGCATGGGCGTGACCATGCCCCATTTTGTCGATGCCAAGGTGGAGCATCTCTGGATGGCCGGCCTTCTCTCCTGGCAGGCCACTCATCCCGACCTCCCGAAAATTGAACCCTTCATCAGTGACGACTTCAACGAGGCCACCGTGGTCGCCTGGATCAAACGGGAAAAACCGGACGTGGTCCTCGCCAACCACGGCCCCGTTCTCACCTGGCTCCGCCAGAATGGATGGAGGGTGCCGGAAGACATATCCTTCCTCCATCTCAACTGGATTCCGGAAAAGGGCGAGATCACCGGCCTCAACCAGCAACCGGAAAAGGTGGGCGCCGCCGCCGTGGAACTGCTGGCCGAGCAGATCAACCAGAACCGCCGCGGCATCCCCGAAAATCCCAAGACCATCACGCTGGAAAGCGTCTGGCACGAGGGAACCACGTGCCCGAGAAGGAAGATGCAGGATTAAGATTAGGTAGGGCACCCTCGATGAGGGCGCCTAGCTGAAGTTTCCATCCCTGAATGTTGCCCTAGGCGGGATCATCGATCCCGCCCTACCTAATCCTAGACCTCAACCTAATCTTTCGCTCGGTTTCGCTTCGCCTACGGCTGCGTCGCCTTCAGCCTCAGGAATTGCCGGTTGTTGGTTCCCCCCTGAATCGTGAACTCCCTCCTTTGACATCCCGCCGGCACGTTGTTGGTGTTGGTCGAGGCGACCCCCGACGGATTCGACTCCAGATTGGACCAGGTAGAAGACAAATCCGCCACGGACTGTCCGACGATCGTCAGGTTGCTGTCGTTCGTCCGCACGATGGCCGTCATGGTCAGCGTGGTTCCGCTCTGGGACACCGTCGGCAAGGTCACCTTGTCATTGGTGTTGGTTCCGCCCAGCGCATATTTCATCACATAGGCCAGTCCGTCCGAACCCACATTGGTCGGATTCACCGCACCAAAAAGACTTCCAAAACTCGGTCCGCTCGGCGCGTTGGATACCACTCCCAGCGCCTTCACCGTAAGAATGACTTGGCCGGCTCCGCCGGCCCCTCCGGCAAGGAGGGTGCCGCTCGCCCGGGCTCCGCTCCCGCCTCCTCCCGGCGCAAATCCGTTTGTCCCCACCGCCGAGTTGGTGGTTGGCCCCGTTCCTCCGTTACCTCCCCCCGTGGGCGCCACCGCACCCACGTTATTGGTCGCGGTAACCCCGTTGGCAGAGTTGCCCGCACCGCTTCCCCCGCCACCCGCCGAACTACTCGCGCCTGTCGCCCCGCTACCTCCGGCATAGAGCACATCCCCCACGCTCCCGCTGGTTGATCCCACCCCACCCAGACCATACCGGGTTGTGCTGGTATTTCCGATCGCGCTCTCCCCACCCGCACCACCCTTGGCTAGGACTACCACCGAGTTGGTTGTGTTGGAGGAATTAAACCACGAGTCTCCGCCGGCCACGGTGTTGTCGAGCAGCGAGGAGCTGTTCGTCGCGCACACACCCACGTTGATGTAATAGGTGGTTCCCGGGGTGACCGGAACATTCGTCTTTCGGGCATAAGCCCCGCCGGCACCGCCCCCACCATACTGGATGCTGTTTGTATCCGGTGTCCGCCAAGCGCTTCCCCCCGCTCCTCCGGCTCCCCACGCCTCCACCTGCACTGCGGTCACGTTGGCCGGGCAGATCCAGGTCTTACTGCTGTCGTACGTGGTGGCGATCGAGGACAAACTATCGGCCACTTGGATCGTCAAAATCGCGTACCCCGTCCGCCCGGCGGAGTTGGTGGCCGAAAGAGTGGTTGTGTAGGTACCACTTGCCGTCGGAGTGCCGTAAATCAGACCCGATCCATACAAGCTCAGCCCCGGAGGCAGCCCGGTGGCTCCCAACGTGGCCCCGATGGTATCGGAGGTGATCTGATAGCTCACCGGGGTTCCAGTCACCGCCACCAAGTTGAAGCTGCCGGTGATCACCGGGGCGGCGGCCAGAGAGAAGGTGGCATGCAGGGTTGCCCCGTACTGACCCGAAACATTGGCCTGTAACTGGATGGTCGGATTGGTCCGAACCACGGTCACCCCTGGATCCGTGGCGATAGTCCCGGTGGCGGTCCGGTTCAGGGTCACGGTGATGGTTCCATTGGGTCCGCTGAGGGTTTGCGAAGGGTCCGAAACCCCGACCGAAATGCGGTCCGTGGTCTCGTAGGTCATCACCGAGCAGGCTTTGTTCGCCGTAATCAGATCCGCCGTTCCACCATTGGAAGACCAGAAATTGGCTCCGACGGTTCCCAAAACGGCATTCTTGGCCGCCTGCAGGCCGGTGGTGTTTGCAATGATGGTGGTCAGGGGATTCCGCCCATAACCCGCCACCGCGGCCGGCGACATGGTGGGTAGGAGGGCGTAAGCGTACGTGGCGTTCGTTGGCCGGGCCCCGTGATCGAAGTAAAGTTTCAGGTAGTTGTTGGAGTAAACGGCGGTGTCGGAATCACCCGGATGGATCGCCCCCCACGTGCCGGAATTCGTCTCAAAGACGGCCCGGAGATTGCCCGGGCTGTTGAAGAAATGGTATCCGCCCACCCCCTCGATCGCACAGTTGGTCAGGTTGGTCAGTGTGCTGCTCGAGCCAAGGGTCCGGGAGGTGGAAATCCCATTGACCCACAGGGTGGCGGTATTCGAGACGGTTCCCATCGCCCGGTTCTCCACCGTGGTGTGGATTTCATTGGCGCTGCCGGCGGTGATGCCCGCCCCCAGACAAACCACCTCATCCTTGAACATGAAATAGGACTTTTTGCCATAGAGCGTGGACGGTCCGGTCTTGAGAACGGGATGGAGGGAGAAGGCCGCCGATCCGTAGGCGGGATACCCGCTGCCGTCCTGAACCTCCACCCCTCCGACAAAACTCTGATCCGTCGCCGAAGGCGTGGAAACGGTTCCCTGCTCCGTGGTCGTTCCGGTGAGATGATAAATATCCACGGAGGGCCAGTAGCCGTTGACGAACTGGGTGTCGGTGCTGCCCACATAAAGGTACGTCATGCCGTCGCCTTGAAAATAGCCCTTGGTGTTGGCGTCGCCGAAGAGGTCCTCGTAATTATTGACCCGGGTGGAGGACATGCTCAAGGCGAAGGAGTAGTTGTCCCGATGGGCGATCACCCGGTCCATGTTGCGGAAGTGGTACTGCCCGGTGGCCGGATGCGGATTCGCCACAAAATTGCTGAAAATCAATTTTTTATCCGCCGGGGTTGAAGAGGTGTTGGCCACCGTGCTGATGTAACCCAAAATCTCCGCCCCGACATCCGGCCCGGTCTCGCCGGAGGTGCCCACGGAGCGGCCCCGCACGCAGTCCATGAACGCCCCGCGATAGAAAAACGGCATGAACCCGTCCGTGATCCAGTTGTACACATAGGGATAATTGCCATCGACAATCGTCCAGGGTGTTCCGTCCAGCAGGGCGGAAAGGGTGACGACCCCCTCCAGCATGACGTAGCCGTAATGCCCGTTGTAAGCCACGTTGCCGTGGAAAATATAGGAGCCGTCTGTATAAAAACCGTCCTTGCGAATCCCATCGCTGATTGGGGGAAAAACATCCGGCACCGCCGTGGGTTGGTTGATCTCCGCAATCTTGGCCGAGTCCCTCGCCAAAGCCCCACGCAACGCGGTTACCAGCGCCACGCTGGTGGTGTTCGCCCCCGTCAACGGTCCCCAGGAGAAGTAGTCCCGGTTGTTGGCACTGTTGGGTCCGTAGTTGTCCACCGCCGCCGCATAGTTGGTGATCTGGGCGGGCGTGAGCTGGGAATAGATCAGGGTCTGGGTGTCGACAAAGTTCTGGGCTCCCTGCACCTCCCAATCGAACCAGTTCCCGTACTGGGTCGCGGTGGCGGTGTACTTGTTGGCCACCATCCAGTCGAGAGCATTGACGATGGCCGAGACCAACTCGGTGTTGCCCGTCATCGTCACGATGTTGGTGACCCCGCCCGAAACCACGCTGGCGGTACATCCGGGTGTGGCCCAAGCCTGCGCCATTTTTTCCAGCCGCGAAAAGGTGGTGACCATGTTGCCCGAGGCCGTGGTATCGCCGCCGGTCATGGGGAGATCGCTCCATAAGCCGGGGCTGCTGCTGGTGGCGTTGGTATTAAGAGCCGCTGTGTTGGTTTTCCAGAATCCATAGGCTTTGCTGCCGATGCTGGAAACGCTGGAGGCCGCCAGTCCGTTCGAGACGAGGCTGTTCGACCACCGTGTGCGCACCTTGGTCAAGTCGTCCATAGTGATGGTTAAGGTGAGCGTCTGGGTTCCTGTCCCCCACTGGTTCGAGGCGACAAGGGTGACGGCGTTCGTTCCCGCAACGGTCGGAGTGCCGGAGATCAGACCGCTGTTGGTATTGACGTTCAAACCCGCCGGCAGGTTGCTGGCACCAAAAAAGGTGGGGCTGTTCGAGGCAGTGACCTGGAAAGTGAAGGCGGTATAAAGGGTTCCGCTGGCCGCATTGGTGCTGGTGATCACGGGCGCCGGCGGCGTGGCCACGGTGAGCGTTGCGGCATTGTCGGCGAAACTTCCGTTGGCGTCGGTCACGCGAAATGTCACCGGGTAGTTGCCACCTGCAGAGGTTGCCCCGGAAAGAAGACCCGAACTGCTCAGGGTAATTCCGGTCGGGAGGGTTCCGATGCAGGACCAAGTCAAGGTGCCGACACCAAAGGTGGCGGTCAGTTGCTGCGAAAAAGGAATTCCTGGGGCGATGTTGTTCAGCTGAATTCCCTTGGGGTAGGTGAAGGAAACCACCCCGACTTCAGGCCTGCGGAGGGGACGATTCCCTGTTCCGCTGATCTCAACTTCATAGCTGCCAATATCCCGCCCGGTCGCAGGCCTCGACAACCCGCGCATGTCCATGGCGCTGTTCGTGGCAACGGTCCCTGCCAGATCGTACGCCGAGCCGGTATTCGAGATGTCATTTACGGCAGGCACAGTCGCCGCCTTTCCAATCAAGGGACTTGTTCCCGCGGGAACCGTCAACACATCGTACGCGCCAGACAACAGCGGATGATCAGCGGATGAACTGCTGATAACGCTGAGATTCTCCGAATCCCCAGCAAAAATGTCGGTGAAAGAAAAATCGATTTGGTTGCCTGAATTACAGCTGAAACCTATTTTGCCAATGTTCAAACTTGTGCCACTGGCCCCTGTTAGGGGAGATCCGGAAGCGGATGGAGTGACAAGCTTTCCTCCAAAATAAACAACAAAACTATTGGTCGAAAGATTTTGAGAGCCACCGGAGGGATCGGTATAGGACATCGGCGCAGAATCGCTGTCGTTAAACCAGATTTCTGCCTTCACAAAAGATATGAAATTGGTGAGCGTGACCGTATTGGTCCACCCGTCCCCGGATTTAATCGTGAGGGTATTGGTAGCATTACCACTCTGCTTGAAGTTCAGCGCGATTAATCGGTTGCCAGACGAGGATGTTGAGGTTCCGATCGCATTATTTCCTATTCCTATATCCAACGAGTTTGTGGTTGCGATGTTGGCGTTTATGTTTTGCTTAATTCTGAACGAAACGTAGCCGTTAGTTCTCGCCGTCATGGTGTTTGTCGGGGAAAGCGCGAACATCACCTGCGAACCCCCAGACGTGGTCGTTTTCAGATATTGGGCCACATTCCCGCCGTCGTTGGTAATTTTGGTGTAGTTTGTAAAGTTCACGTTATTGATCATTTGTGGCGAAAGCGTGGTGCTAAGGGCTTGGCTGTTGGTGTATGGAGTGAAAGCCTCTCTTAACCAGATATTCCCTCCCAAGATGGTGGCAGCATTTCCCAACTGGGAAGCGCTTGCCGAGAAAACATAGTTTCCCGCGGCGCGACCACCCCGACTGCCGAGAAAAAGATTTCCAGAGTTTGTGTTGGTGTTGCCGATCAAGCCGAGACCACCGATGTCGGCGCTGTAGTAAATCAGGTTGTTAAAAAACTGGGTTCCATAAACCGGATTGGTTTCCCCGTTGGGATTGTCCAAGGTGACAGCCTGGCAATCGATGAACGTGTTTCCGAGGATGTGGGTGTAGTTGGCCGTTTCATATAGACCGGTGAGCGGACCGTTGGTCAGCAATCCGGTAGTGGCATTGGTGGTGGGGGTTGATCCAGATCCCAAAATGACCGCAGACCGCACCCCATTGGTGTTCAAGCGGTAAAAATAGTTGTTGGCGATCACGTGACCAAATCCAAAGGCCCGAACCCCACCCATCAGATTGTTTCGGGTCTCGTTCAAAACCACGTTTCCGTTGGTATCATGCGCGCCGCCTGCGAGAAAGTAGTTGCCCTGAACCACGCAATAGTCACCGCCCCGGAGGCAAAGTTGGCCATAATTGTTCAGGATGGTGTTATAGCGATAAATATTCCGTCGCGACTTGTTGGAGATCATCTCCGGTTCCCCGGTGTTGTCATTGACGCCGCCGTCCACAGCTTGAATGGCGTGATAAAAAACATTCTTTTCAATGATGTTGTTGAAATCTGCCTCGAGAAAAGAACTGCTCCCACAGCGGATTGTTTCCCAACCGTTGGAAAGATCCGCAGCCGGCGTCCCATCCTGGGCGGTGGGGAGCCGCGGATCCGCGCTTTTGGGAATTTTTCTCTCCCCAAAGTAATTGTGGTGAATCCAATGGAATCCGTATTGCGTATCCTGGGTGTCATCCTTGTAGATCACCACTGTGGCCTGACGGATGGACTTTCTCTTGGTGGCATCGCTGACGTTGATGTCGTTGGGGTCGAAATCCCGGCCGGCGGTTTCGCAGTACTGCACGGTGTGCCGGAATCCATAGATCAGCAGCCAGGCCCCGTAGTGATCATTGTTGGCGTAGTCGACGGTATCCCGTCCACAATAGTCAAATTTCACGTGGGAAACGGTCATGTAGCGGGATCCGGCGTCCATCTTGATGAGATAGGCGTTACCCCCGTCATTGCCGCTATAGTCGTTGTAGTTTCCGGATTTTTTCATGCCGCTCAACGGACTGAAGGTCAGACCGTTCAGGGAGATCCCCGTTCCTTGCAACAGAATCGCTGAAATTCCATCGATGACCACCGCGCCTGGTTGGGGATTGTAATTTGAGTCGCAGGCCAAAATCATGGCGGGGTTGGATTGGGCTTCCGCATCGGTCATGCTTCCGACCAAAGTGCAAACCAAACCTCCCCAACTTCCCCCTTTGAGATAGACCCGATCTCCTGCTTTCAGTGTCGCGAAGCTGGAACCATTTTTGTCGGTGCGGGCGTTGAATTGATCCGCGGTATCAACGAAATAATCAGCACCCTGCACCCTGGAAACACAGGGAGCCAAAGCCAAAACCCCCGCAAATAGACAAATAGGGATTTTCATCTAGTTGATAATTGAAAATTTAGATCACGATTTAGCCTTTTTCGTTAGTTTTTTTTAGTAATTTAGTTAATTCGTAAACCCATATAATGTATTTGTTATCTTATTACCTATCAACTACTTTTACACAGCGAAATCCAAGATGACTGGTGCCGGTGCTAACCTCCCCCTTGCTCCTGGTTCCCAAAATATACCGAGCGCAGAACTGATCGGAGCACAGGAAAGATCCCCCCCGGTGCACCCTCTTTTTTGCCCCAGGCTCCTCGGGATCGAAACTTTCCTTCGGGCCTTTCGGATCACGGATCATCCCTTTCTTGGCATCGACCTCATACGCATCCGGTCGGTACCAGTCGGAACACCATTCCCAAACGTTACCGGAAAGATCGTAAAGACCGTAAGGGTTGGGCGGATACTGTTTCACCGGCGCAGCCCCCTTCCATCCATCCTCGCCCGAGTCCGTCTGGGGAAACCTTCCCTGCCACGTGTTGGCCATCCACTTTCCCTTCGGCCGAAACTCGTTGCCCCACGGATAAGTTTCGCTCGGCCTTCCTCCCCTCGCCGCCCGTTCCCACTCGGCCTCGGTCGGCAACCGTTTCCCCGCCCACTTCGCATACGCCTCCGCATCCTCGTAGGCCACGTGGATGACCGGATAATTTTCCCGGCCCTTCAAGTCCGAACTTGGGCCCGTCGGATGTTTCCAGCAGGCTCCCGGCACATAACTCCACCACGCCCGGAAATCCCCCAGCGAAACCGCTTCAACAGGAGCACGGAAACAGACGGCCCCCGGCACCAGCATCTCTTCCGGGGCTCCGGGAAAATCCTCCTTCTTCGGTTTGCGTTCCGCCACGGTGACGTAACCGGTGGCGTCGACAAATTTCTGGAACTGGGCGTTGGTCACCTCCGTCTCATCCATCCAGAAGCCGTCCACTTCCACTTCGTGGGCCGGTTGCGCATCGGTGAAACCCGCCTGCAGCAGGCTGCAACACGGTTTTTGTGGATCCGCCGCGGCCAACACCTCCCGGCATACCTCGGCACTTGGTCCTCCCATCGTGAACCTCCCCCCCGGAATCCACACCATCCCCTCCGGCTTCATGCCCGAGGGTGCCTCCACCCTCACCGGTCCACGGCAAGAAACGCAGAGGAGGGCGACAACCAGGGAAAGCCAAATTCGGGCAGCCATGGGATCTCCAGGATATCAGACTTTCCTGAAATCCCACGCCAAACGCCCGATCAGGAAGACCAACACCAACAAAAACAGGCCCCGGATAAAACGGTTCCCCTTGCGGATCGCCAGGTGACTCCCCACGTACGCTCCCGTCAGGCTGCACACTCCCATCGGCAACGAATACCGCCAGAGCACATCCCCATGCCAAGCGAAGTACAGGACCGGCGAAAG